>ENA-UOIW01001483-UOIW01001483.1-human-gut-metagenome-genome-assembly--contig:-P58-NODE-1483-length-13693-cov-5.645842_pt1 | contig 13693 bp, 7 predicted proteins | sample MGYA00242334_ERZ723881 | MGnify/ENA metagenome assembly ERZ723881
CCTCCGCCGTTCCCGCCGTTTCCGGAGCCGCTTCCGGGTTTGTAGATCATTCTGGCGTCAGCGCATCCGAAGAGAACACATGCCGCCGCGACGAACCAAAGCAGTTTTTTCAATATATTCATGGCTGTAAAGTTTTTTGTTCGCAAGCCGGGGAGTGTCCGACCCGGCGGCCGGGCACTCCTCCGGATTCAGATTGTCAACGGTTTTCGGTGTCCTGCATGCAGCGTACCGACATGCCGGCCGCACGGCCGCCGCTGTCGTTCCATGTGCCCTGCGACGTGCGGTAATAGAGTTGGTAGACGTTGTGGTCCGAGGCTTCGTAGCCGTGGTAGGACGAATTGGACCAGACGCCCAGAATGTCGTTCTGGTTGTTGTTCGGGTTTCCGCCCGACGAGGCCCATTTCAGGCCGCTGAAGTGCCAGTAAGCCTTGTTCGTGCCGTCGTATTTGTAGATCAGTGATTGCACCGAGCTGTTCTTCTCGAAAGCATCGTCCTTACCGGCGAGCACCTCCTTGTAGATAGTCGGGGAGGCTACCATCCAGCCTTTGGGGCAGGGATCGAAGATCGACTTGGTGCCGTTTGCGGACGATCCGGACTCCGCCGTGTCGTTCGGGTTGCCCCAGAAGTCGTCCTTGCGGTCGGTGCGCTTGCCGGTCCAGTCGCCGAGCCACCAGTCACCGTTGTGTTTCGAGGCACCGTCGGTCTTGAAGAAGACGCCCGGATTGGTCGCCGAAATCTTGAGGTCCGTCGCGTTGGTCGAGGCGACCGTGTAGGTAATGCTGCCCCAGGAGAAGCTGAACGGGCGGCCCCACTGGAAGTAGGCTCCCACGCCGTGCCAGTTGTTGTAGTCCGGAGCATAGCTGTCACCGATGTAGCGGTCCATGACTACGCCGTTCTTGTATTGGTGTCCCACGATGCCTCCCGGGAGATACCAAACGGTGAAGGCCCAGATGAACTCCTTCTCGGCATTCATGATGCCCACCTTGCCGAACCATCCCAGATAGCTGCCCTTCGTGGTCTTGAGCGACAGTTTGTAGTCGTTTCCGATCTCCACCTCCTCGGCATAGTCGGTCGGGGAGTTGGGGTTGTTCCGCATGCCGTTTATCGCCAGCGTGTAGTTGGTTCCCGCGAGGTTGTTGGCGAAGATGATTTTGGCATACTTCGGTTCTTCGCATCCGTTGAAATAGCCGCGCGCCTTGACATCGACCGTGATCTCCTCGCCGTCGGTGCTCGTGACGAAGGTGTTGGCCTCGCCGTAGGCCCAGCCCTCTGCGAGGTAGCGGGTCTCTTCGGGCTGATACCAGGCGAATTTGTTGTCCGCGAGGCTGACGTTCGCTACGGTGATCGTATTGACAGCATTGGCCTTCAGCTCCTTCACCGCGACTTTGACAGGGATGGTCACGTTTTTCGTCCCGTCGGTCATGGCCACCGAGACGTAGACATCCTTACCGGTCAGATTGACGGGCAGCGTCACGAGCCAAAGCTCCTGGGCCGATGCAAGTTCCTGCGGTTCGTCCACGACGACCGTTGCGTAGTTGCGCGGGGTTTCGGTGCGAATTTCGCCGGTGGACACATTTACTGAGATGTCTCCCGAAATGGCCTCGCCGTCGCACCAGAGGGATGCGCCGTTGAGTTTGTAGCCGGCATATTCCGTGCTCGAAATCACGAGCCGGACGTAGGCCACGGCGTGCCGCAGCGAGAACGACACCGACGGTGATTTGCCCGGGGCCGCGGCGGCGGGGTCAATCACGGTCTTGTCGTAGGCCAGGGTGTACTTCCCCGTATGGGAGGAGTCGCCCGAGCGCACCTGACGTTGCTCCATAGGAACGGATGCGTGAAGAGCGCCGTCGCTGTAGGTCGTGTAGGTGCTGTACGGATAGTAGACGATCAGGTCCATGCTGCTCTTCACGGCGGTTTCGGTTTCGAGGACGAAAATGCCGCTGTTCTTGCCGGCGTCGCTGGCGTTCAGCGTCGCACTGGCGTTTTGGAAAAGGGTTTCGACCGGGGAGATGATGCCGATTCGGTCGCCCGACGACCAGAGGACCGGGTAGGAGTTGCCGTCTTTCACGCCGATTTCGGTCCGGGTTTCGGGGAAGGTCCGGCCGACGAACGTGATCACATTCCCGCCCTTGCCCGGTTCGGCCTCCAGCGACGGGTCTTCCGTGTTGCAGGAAAGAAGAAGCAGGGCTGTTGAGACGCTATAAATTAGCTTTTTCATATCGTTTGCTCGTTTTGGATTTTACTGCGGGTTGTCTTCGAGATTTCCGGCCGAATTGTCGTTGCTGATTCCCTCCGGATCGCCCTCGGCCGTGAAGGTGAGGTAAGCGGAGTGGCAGGCGCGGCCCGTGCGGTCGTAGACGATGACCGCGCAGAAGTAGTCCTGCTCGAAGATCAGGTCGGTGAGCTGCGTCGTGTAGGGCAGTTCGACCGCCATGCCGTTCGCCTCGACGTACTTGATCAGCGGGATTTCCCGCGTGTAGTCGAGCGTGAGTGTGGAGACGCGGACGCCCGTCACGATTTTGGCCCCGTAGAAACTGCCGCTCTCCACCATTGCGGAGATGGTGGCTTTGTTGTCGGCGATCTCGGTGGCTTCGATCTTGACAATCGGCATGTCGCTGTCGTCGTAGGGATCCGAGGAGGAGTCCCCGCAAGACAGGGTGAAAAAGCCGGTGAGAAGCGCGGCCGAGAGTATGAGAATCTTTTTCATTTCGATAAATGGATTGAGATTAAACAATCAATAAACCCAGCCCGGGCGGGTGGTGAGCGAAGCGTTCCGCTGGTATTCGCCCTGCGGTACGGACCACGGCCAGATGCAGTCGTCCCAGTACCAGGCGTACTCGACCGTGTTGTCGCCCCACCACGACTGGCCGCCGTGAACGTCCTGTCCCTGGAATTTGGTCTCCTTATAGGTCCCCCAGCGCACTTCGTCGAAGAAGTTCACCGCCTCGACCGGAAATTCCACGCGGCGTTCGTAGCGTACGGCCTCGCGCATGGCGTCGAGGTCGCCGATCGTGATGCCCGGCATGTGGGCGCGGGTGCGCACCTGGTCGATGAGGTTTTTCGCCGGGGTGAACTCTTTCAGCTCGATCAGTGCCTCGGCCCATTGCAGGATAACGTCGGTGTAGCGGATGAGCGGGAAGTCCGTGTAGCAGCGCTGCCGGTCGATCAGTTCACCCTTGAGGAAACGCACGTACTTGCGGTAGCAGTAGTAGGCCGAGGTGCGTTTGTCGAGCCAGAAGTCGCCGCCGCTGGTTCCTTGCAGGTAGAGCGGCCAGCGGAGTTGCTTGCCGATCATGTTCTCGTCGCCGTTGAGTCCCGCTGCAAAACAGTCCACCGGTTCGTAGGGGGTGACGATCGTCTGCTTGAGCCGCGGATCACGGTTCTCGTAAGCCGCCTTGATGCGGGCCTCGTTGCCATTGTCGAGGTAGTAACGGTCGAAGATGTCCTGTCCGCAGATGCCGATCGCCTGTGTCTTCTGCGACGCCAGCTTCGCGTTGCTTTTCAGCCCGTCGCGGCAGAAGAACACAGCCCGCTGTTTGGGCGTCAGTTGGTCCCAGTTCTCGAGCCCGGTCACCTGGCTCCACTTGAACTCCGTGCCGTCGTCATTCTGGTAGTAATCGACGAAATCCGACGCAGGTTTCACCTCGTCCCAGCCCCCGTAGGTGTCACGGGCGCCAACGGCCTGCTGGATGTTGTCGCAGTAGCCGGACTCCTCGTCGTACTGGATGGCGAAGATCATCTCGCTGTCGCGTTCGTTGTCGGCGGTGAAGAAGTCGATGTATTCGCCCTGCCAAAGGCCGTAGCCGCACTGGCCGACCTTCTCGAAATCGTCGGCGGCGTTCTGCCACTCTTTGAGCCACATGTAGGCCATTCCGCGCAGCGCATAGGCGGCGCCTTTCGACGGACGGCCGAAATTGCTGTCTCCGAGCGTATTGTCGGGAAATGCGGCGTTGTCGATGCAGTATTTCAGGTCGGGCAGCACCACTTCGCGCCACACGTAGTCGGCACTCTCCTGCGTCCGCGTGCACTGCTCGTTGGAGATGGGCTCGAGGTAGACCGGAACGCCCTGCCAGAATTTGTTCAAACGGGAGTAGGCCCAGGCCCGGAGGAATCGTGCCTCGCAGAGGTAGCGTTCGTAAGTTTGGGCGTCAAGTCCGGCCTTGTGGAGGTTCGTGATGGCGTCGTTGCAGGCGTGCACGATCGTATAGCAGAACTTCCATTCGTGGGCAGTTGCCAGTCGTTGGCGCGCTTCGCCTGGTTGTAGAGCAGGTAAATCGGATAGTTGTTGGCATAGTAGTCGGTGCAGAACCCAAGAGCCTCGATGCCATACTTGTTGAGACCATCGAGGTTCTCCGAACGGACCTGCGTGCCGTTGCTCTGTTTGCGGTTGTAGAACGTCTCGTAGAGTCCGTTCATGCCCTTCAGGGCGAGTTCGGGCGTGGTCCACATGTTCTCGCTGGCGATCTGATTTTCAGGGGCCGTATTGAGCAGGTCCACGCATGAAGCGGTCGTCAGGGCCGCTGCGGTGGCAAGGATCGTATAATATAGCTTTTTCATAGTCGTTAGAATGTTATCTGTGCTCCGAATGTAACCGAACGCATGAGGGGATAGCCGATGGCGGAGCCTTTCTCCGGGTCGAGGCCCGGGTAGTCGGTGATGGTGAGCAGGTTCTCTCCCGATACGAAGAACCGCAGCTGTTGGACGTAGAACTTCTTCGTGATCCGGGAGGGGAGCGTGTAGCCGATCTGAACGTTCTTCAGCTTCAGGTAGTCGCCCTTGTACTCGTAGAACTCGCTGGCCTGGCGGTTGTCGCCGGGCGTGCCGAAGGTCAGCCGCGGATAGGCTCCCTTGAGGTTGGTCCTCGCGTCTGCGGGATTCTCCGGATCGAAGAAATAGTGGTTGTTGGCCACCCGTTCGCTGATGCCGTGTCCGTTCGTGGTCTGGGTTCCGTTGTAGTAGAGGGCGTTCCAGATGATGTAGTAGTCGAACGCGCCCGACCATGTCATGTTGAAATCGAGCCCTTTCCAGGCGAATCCGAGGTTGACGCCGAGGTTGTACGACGGTGTGCTCGTGCGGCCGTTGAAGTCCATGTCGTTGTCATCACCGTAGTTGCCATCGCCGTTCCGATCGGCGTAGATCAGGTCGCCGTACCAGAGCTGGTCCTTGCTGAGGGCCGTCACGCCGTTGAACGTATAGCCCGTTTCGAGCATGGCCTGCACCCATTCGAAATCCTGCTGCGTGCGGATCATGCCGTCCTTCGGTCCGGCGTTGACATCAACGGCGCCGCCCCTGTAACCGCGCCCGTTGCCTTTGTAGAGTCTCCGGAGGTAGTGCTCGCCCAGGGCGTGCCCCTCGCACAGCTTGCCGCTGCCGTAGCCGGCCGTGACATCGGAGAGGTTGTTGGAGTAAACCCCGTCGGTCCACGTCTTGATCAGATCGCCTTTGAACTTGGTGACCCGGTTTTTGTTGTACGAGAAATTCACTCCGGCGTAGTAGCTGAAATCCTTGCCGATGCGGCTTTTCCAGTTCAGCGCCAGATCGACGCCTTTGTTCACCACTCTGCCCAGGTTCGAGGGCACTCCCGACACCTCACCCATCGTCATGTAGATCGTCGGGGTATAGAGGATGTCCGTGGTGTTCTTGCGGTAGTAGTCGATCTCCGCTGTGAGCCGGTTGTCGAAGAAGCCCATGTCGAGGCCGATGTCGGTCGTGGCGGTGGTTTCCCACTTGAGGTCGGCGTTGCTCAGCGAGGAGATATAGAGTCCTTTCGAGCCGGCCCCGTCCACCACGACGTTCTGCGTGGCGTAGACCGCCTGCCAGGCATAGTTGCCGATGCCCTGGTTGTTACCGGCCTTGCCCCACGATGCGCGCAGCTTGAGGTTCGAGAGCCAGTCTTCGGTCCCCTCCATGAAACGTTCCTCGTGGATTTTCCATCCGGCCGAGAACGAGGGGAAGATGCCGTAGCGGTTGTTGCTGCCGAAGCGCGAGGAGCCGTCGGCGCGGAGATTCGCCTCGAACAGATAGCGGTTTTTGTAGGCGTAGTTGATACGTCCGAAGTAGGAGCGCAGGCCCCAGCCGTTTTTGGCCGTGCTCGACGATCCCGAAAGCGTTTCGTAGGTTCCCAGGTCATTCAGCGTCCAGTCCGTGGCACCTTGCTTGCTCACACCCCAGCCCCAGGTCCGATATTCCATGGCCGAATAGCCGAACAACACGCCGAAGTCGTGGTCGCCGATGGTGGCCGTGTAGCGGGCGAGGATTTCCGAGGAGAGGTAGTAGTTCCGCGAGGTGGTGTTCGAAACACTGGCGTTCGAAAGGTCGGAGCTGGAATAGCGCGTGTCGGTGGTGTAATCCCAGTAGCCGTTTTCGCGGCCATAGGAGTGCCGTTCGCCGAAGGTCGGGGAGTAGTTCACCGTGGCCTCGACGCTCACGCCCTTGTATGGGCGGATCGTGGCGTAGACGGAGCCGTTGACGCGGGTAGAGTTGTTATAGCCGCCCGAGCCGTACATCATTCCGAAGATGTTGTTGGCGTTCGAGGACTCTTCGGCAGCCAGGGCGGGGCGGCCCCAGGCGTTGACGGAGCCGGGATAGACGCCCGGGGTGGTCTGGTACAGGGCGTTGAAGGCTCCCGAGATGTTGGCCAGTCCGTATTCCTGGCGCTGTCCGAATAGCCGGACGCCTGCCGTAAACCACTTCGTGACATCCGCTTCGAGGTTGGTGCGGAAATTTACCTTCTGGGTCGAGGAGTCGATGCCGAACCGCCCCATGACGCCCTGATTGTCGAGGTAGCCCAGCGAGAGCAGGTAACGAATCTTCTCCGACCCGCCCGAGATCGAAAGGTTGTGCTCCTGGGAGTAGCCGTTCTCGAAAATCTCGTCGAACCAGTCGGTGTTGGGGTAGAGCGCGAAGTTCGGGACGCCGTTTTCGCCGATTCCGTAAGGATCAGCCGACTTCTCCCGCCAGAGGTCGATGTTCGATTGGGAGAAGATGCGCGAGGTCCCGATGTTGTCGCACGATTCGTTGATAAGCTCCATGTGCCGGGCGTAATCCGAAACGAAGTGCAGGTCGTTGTAGGGCATTTGCAGGATGCCTTTGTAGGAGTAGCTGATCTGGGCTTTCCCTGCCGAGCCGTTTTTCGTGGTGATGAGGATGACGCCGTTGGCGGCGCGCGTTCCGTAGATCGAAGCCGAGGCGGCGTCCTTGAGCACCGAGATCGACGCAATGTCGTTCGGGTTCACGTTGTCCATGCTCCACTCCACGCCGTCCACGAGCACCAGCGGGCCGTTGGCGCCGGAGGTGAATGAGCCGTCGCCGCGGATACGGATCGTCGCATTGTCCGAACCCGGCTGGCCGGAACTTTGCGTGACGTTCATACCGGCCGCCAGACCCGCCAGCGCCGCCGAGGTGCTGATGATGGAGCGGCTCTCGCTGGTCTTCGAGAAGTCGATCGACGCGACGGACCCCGTCAGGTTGACTTTCTTCTGCACGCCGTAGCCTACCACTACGACATCTTCGAGTAGTTGGTTGTCGGTCTCCAGAGAGACATCGACGACGGTGCGGCTTGCTGTGTTTTCCGAACGGGGTCGGTAGCCCATGCAGGAGAATCGGAGAACTGCGTCGGGGCTTTGGACGGTCAGCGTGTACCTGCCTTCGGAATTGGTCGTCGTGGCTTCGCGCTGAGAGGCCATGACGACCGCACCGACGATCGGTGCCCCCTCACTGTCGGTCACCTTTCCCGTAATGGTACGGGTGCTGCTGCCTCCGGACGACTGGGCGATCGCAGGGATCGCAAAGGCAACGAAAAACACCGAACAAAGTAGTTTGGTCAGTTTTTGTTTCATGATTACAACGGTGTTAGTTGTTATTAGGTTTTGTTTGGGTTGTACGGCTGTATTTCAGCAGGGCTTCCAGGAAATAGTAGTCCGCGTAGGTCAGCGGCACGTCGATTTCGAGGTCGTCCGGACGCGACCCCACGCTGTGCATGAGCAGGAAGTTTCCGTTCTCCCCGGGGCGGGCGAGGTAGGCGTCGGAGGCGAGGGTGCGCAGTTGCTTTTCGGCCATTTTCAGGTATCTGCCCTTTCCCTCGGGCTTGTTGGTCAGCGAACTCAGATCGACGAATGCCGAAGCCATGATCGCCGCGGCCGAAGCGTCGCGCAGGTCATTGGGAATGCGGTCGGAGTCGAAGTCCCAATAGGGAATGCCGTCGTCGGGAAGCCGCTCCAGCAGCATGCCGGCGATGTTCTCGGCCTGATTGAGGTAACATTCATAGCCGCTCAGGCGGAACATCATCGTGTAGCCGTAGAGCGCCCATGCCTGTCCCCGCGCCCAGGCGGATTCGTCGCTGAAGCCCTGCACGGTCTCCTTCCGGCGAACGCGGCCGTCCGCGGGATCGTAATCCACCAGGTGATAGCTCGTGAAGTCGGGCCGAAAATGGTTGCAGAGGGTCGTATTGGCGTGCGTCACCGCGACGCTCTTCAAGGTGTCGTCCCCGAAGAGCAAGCCCGCGTTGTAGAGGTGTTCGAGGTTCATCATATTGTCGATGATCACCGGGTATTTCCAATCGCGGCCCTTGCGTACGAAGTCCCAACTGCGGATGACGCCCGTCACGGGCGAGAACCTCCCGGCGAGGACCCGCGCCGAGGTGTGGATGGGTTCGAGGTATTTCTGCTCGCCCGTGATCCGGTAGGCGTTGCCGAAACTGCAATTCATTTGGAATCCCAGGTCGTGGTCCGTGCCCTTTTGTTTGAGAGGATAGAGCTTGAAGGTGTTTTTTTCGGCCAGTTCGCGGAATGTCTTGTCTCCGGTATACTCATATATATACCAGAGCGAGCCGGGATAGAATCCGCTGCACCACCAGCGGATGTTGGAAGGGATGAATTTTCCGTCGGAGTCCACCGATCTCGGGAGCGTTTCGTCGGTCAGCCGGCCTTCGAGCTGTTTGTACTGGGCTGCGGCTACGGCGAAGACGCGGTCGGTTAGTTCCGGCATTGTCTCCCGGGGCGTGCATCCCGCAAGGAGGAGGGTCCACAGCAATGCTGTGCGATAGGTTCGGGTTCTCATGTCAGACAGTAGTTTTTTTAGGCGTTCTTTTCGCTATTCAAAATTAGATTTTGTATTTTCCAGGAAAGGATTCGATCCGGTCAAAGATGGACCGAATCCGGTCAAAGTCGTTTTTCCGGGCCGTCAGCGGGGGATATTTGGTTCAAAATAACTTATATTTGTCATGTTGCTCTCCGCGTCGATTTCCAGCCTTCGGAGCAGCGGCGTTTTTACAAATATTCGGAACTATTGCTATGAATGCTTTTCGAACGGTCGTCCTGGCCGCCCTCCTCCTTCCGACGACGCTCCGTGCTGTCGCAGCCGGCCCGCTCGACCGCGTGCGTGATTCCTTTGTCCGGGTGTCGGCCCTCTCCTATGCCCCGGACGAGGAGATAACGGATCGGTTCATCCGTTACTCCGACTACGGACGGGCGAACGATGTCCTGCTGCTCCAGCTCTACATGTCGGTCCATCTGCCGGATGCCGAGGTCCGGCGTCTGCTCGGACTTTTCGATGCGGGCGGTTTCTGGCGCGACATCGACTACGCCGACCGGACGCGGGGTCGGTGGCAGCCGTCGCTTCACCTGACGCGGATGTACGCCCTGGCGAAACTCTACGTCGATCCCGCCTCCGCATGGCACGGCGATGAGGAGATCGGACGCGTACTTCATGGAGGGCTTGCATACTGGTATACGAAGAAGCCGTCGTCGCTGAACTGGTGGCACGGAGAGATCGGGGTTCCCAAGAAACTCGCCGCGATCCTGCTGATGATCCGCGGCGAACTCTCCGCCCGGGAATTGGAACAAGGGCTGCGGATCATCGAACGCGCCCGCTTCGGCAGGACCGGACAGAACAAGGTCTGGCTGGCTGGGAACAACCTGATGCGCGGATTGCTCACGGACGATGAAGGGCTCGTCGCCGAGGCCCGTCGGCAGATCGGCGAAGAGATTGTCATCACCGACGGCGAGGGCATCCAGTCCGACTGGTCGTTCCATCAGCACGGTCCCCAGATTCAGTTCGGGAACTACGGGCTGGCCTATGCCGAGGGGCTTTCGTTCTGGCTCCGGGTTCTGGACGGAACACCCTATCTGTTTTCGGATGAACAGTGCGCTGTCGTCGAGCGTCTCATGCGGGAGGGCATCTGCCGGAGTATCTGGCGGGGCGTGATGGACCCGAGTTTCTGCGGCCGGCAGGTGTTCATCGGCAGCGGTCCGGGAAAGGCTTGCTCGGCCGCAGTCACCGCGATGAATATCGCGTCGCTGCGACGGCCGGGACACCGGGTTTTCAGCCGCTTCGCCGAAGCGATTCTGACGCCGGTCGGCAGTCCGGCCGGGTTGTGCGGCCCCAGCTATTACGACCGCTCGGACTGCGGCATTTACCGCACCGGAAGTTGGTATGCGTCGATCCGCATGCATTCGGAACGCACGGTCGGATTCGAATTCACTAACGGCGAGAATACGTTGGCCAACTTCTCGGCGGACGGGGCGCTGCTGTTCATGCAGCACGGAAGGGAGTACGACGACATCTTCGCCCATTGGGACTGGCGCATGGTTCCCGGAACGACGGCTTATGACGACGGCATGCCTCTGAAGTGTGAAAAAAAGGCTGAATTCCGGAAAAACTGCTCCGGGCACGTAGGCGGAGCGATTTCGGGCGACGTGCTCTGTACGACGATGGAGGTTGAACGCGACGGGCTGCACGCCCTCAAGTCGGCGTTTTTCTTCGGGGATCTCGTCGTGGCGCTGAGTGCGGACATTCGTTCGTCCGATCCTCGGATGTTCCGTGTCACGACGGCTCTGGACCAGACGCATCTCGCGGGCCCGGTGGTTTCGGGAGATCGTTCTTCCGGCCTTCCGTGGGTCCATCACGACGGCCGGGGATATGTGTCGCTGGACGGCGCTCCTATCCGGGTCAGTACGGAGGTGCAGGAGGGAAAGTGGGATTTGATCGACCCGTTCTACAAAGACAAGACCCAGCGTGGCGCGGTTTTCAAATGTTGGTTCGAACATGATCCGGCGCGGATAGGCGGTTATGCCTATGCCGTCCTGCCGTGCCGGGATGCCAGGCACACCGGACGTTTTGCATCGGGACCTTCCGTGCGCCTTATCCGGAACGATGCCCGATGCCAGGCCGTCGAATATGGGAAGACTCTCTGCGCCGTAGTCCATCGGGCCGGAGAATACCGGCTCGGTGGCCGGACGCTTGCGGCAACGGAACCGGCGATATACATTGTACGCCGCGGCCGGACGGAGGTGCATCGGCTTCCGCCCGTGAGCAATCGGGCGGAATGAACATTGCGATGCTTGCGATGTTGCTTGACAGGCCGGAAAGCAGATTTGTGTGGCAAACGAATAAAATTACGTTTAACTGAAAACAAACCGTTACCTTCTTCTATTATATAAAAAATGTAACGGCCTGAATTATCAGGTCGTTACATCCTTTTAATCCCCGCACCTTTGCGGGATCGCTGCATGAGAGGTTGCGCCGAACCGGCTGAAAAGCGGAATGACCTGTCGCCACCGCCTGAACCCTGCCTTTTACGGCAGTCGAAGCGGAGAGGGGTCCCCGATCTGCAAAATGTTTCGGTCGCCCCTAAAACCGGCGTCTTACGCCGGATCTTCGTCGGTGTCGGTGTAGGCTTTGAGCAGCTTCTCCTGCACGTCGGCCGGAACCTGCTCGTAGCTGGCGAACTTCATCGTGTAGGTCGCCGATCCCGATGTCAGCGACGACAGCGTCGTCGAGTAGCGGTAGAGTTCGGCCAGCGGAACCAGCGCGTTCAGACGGTCGAAGCCCTTGTCGGACTCCATGCCGGCGATCATCGCGCGGCGGTTCTGCAAATCCGACATCACGGCGCCCATGTACTCGCTTGGCACCAGCACCTCGACGTTGTAGATCGGCTCCATGATCTTGGGCCCCGCATTGCGGAACGCCTCCTTGAAGGCGTTGCGGGCCGCCAGCTTGAACGATATTTCGTTCGAATCCACCGGGTGCATCTTGCCGTCGTAGATCACCACGCGGATGTCGCGGGCGTACGATCCCGTCAGCGGGCCTTCGTCCATCTTCTCCATGATGCCCTTCAGGATGGCGGGCATGAAGCGCGCGTCGATGGCGCCGCCCACGATCGCCGAGTAGAATTGCAGCTTGCCGCCCCATTGCAGGTCGTATTCCTCTTTGGTCTTGGTGTTGACGACCATTTCGCCCTTGCCGGGAATCTTGTAGTTCTTCGGTTCGCCGATTCCTTCGTAGTAGGGTTCGATGATCATGTGCACCTCGCCGAACTGGCCTGCGCCGCCCGACTGCTTCTTGTGGCGGTAGTCTGCCTGGGCCACCTTGGTGATGGTCTCGCGGTAGGGAATCTTCGGCGCGATGTATTCGTAGGAGAGTTTGTTCTCCTTCTCGATGCGCGAACGGAGGATGTTCAGATGGTGTTCGCCCTGTCCTTGGATGATGGTCTGTTTCAGCTCCTTGGAGTACTCCACCAGAATCGTCGGGTCTTCGAACCGGGCGTCGTTCAGCAGCTTGCCCAGCTTCTCCTCGTCGGCCTGGTCCTTGCACTTGATGGCGGCGCGGTAGCGCGGTTCGGGGAAGACGATCGGTTCGATCGTCACCGGAGCCGCCGGAGCCGACAGCGTGTCGTTCGTGCGCGTGCCTTTCAGCTTCACCGTGCATCCGATGTCGCCGGCCGAGAGTTCCGTGACCTTCACGCGGTTTTTGCCCGCCACGGCGAACAGCTGCGAGAGTTTCTCCTTGTTGCCCGTGCGGGTGTTCATCAGCTCGGTGCCCTCGGTGATCTTGCCGCGGATCACGCGGAAATAGGAGATTTCGCCGATATGCTGTTCGACCTGACTCTTGAAGACGAACGCCACGGCGGGAGCCGCTTCGTCGGCCGCGATCTCCGCGCCGTCGGTCGCCAGGAACGCCGGGGCCTTCAGCGGGCCGGGGGCTACGTTGATGATGAACTCCATCAGACGCTTCGTGCCGATGTCGCGCTTGCCGCTGGTGCAGAAGATGGGCATGACTTCACGGTTGGCGAGGCCGATTTTCAGACCCGAGCGGATGTCGTCCTGCGTGAGCGTGCCCTTGTCGAAGTAGAGTTCCATCAACGCCTCGTCGTGTTCGGCGGCCATTTCCACCAGCTCCTTGTTCAGCTCCTGAGCCTTTTCGAGCTCCTCGGCAGGGATTTCCAGCTCTTCGCGGTGGCCGTCGTTGTCCTTGAAGCGGAACATCTTCATCAGCAGCACGTCGATGAAGGCGTTGAATCCGGGGCCCTGGTTGACGGGATACTGCACGATGACGGGTTTCACGCGCGACGCGGCCCGGATCGACTCCACGGTGGCTTCGAAATTGGCCTTGTCGGCATCGAGCTGGTTGATTACGCCGATTACGGGTTTTTTCAGCAGACGCGCATAACGGGCCTGTATTTCGCTGCCTACCTCCCAGCCGTTCTGGGCGTTGAACAGGAAGACGCCCACGTCGCCCACCTTGAACGCCGAGAAGAGGCTTCCGCAGAAATCGTCCGACCCCGGGCAGTCGATGATGTTCAACTTGCGGTCCATGAATTCGGTGAAGAGGATCGTGGAATAGATCGAGCGTTTGTATTCGTGCTCGATATCCGTGTTGTCCGAGAGCGTGTTGTTCGTCTCGATACTACCCCTGC
>ENA-UOIW01001493-UOIW01001493.1-human-gut-metagenome-genome-assembly--contig:-P58-NODE-1493-length-13619-cov-4.721911_pt1 | contig 13619 bp, 17 predicted proteins | sample MGYA00242334_ERZ723881 | MGnify/ENA metagenome assembly ERZ723881
TTATTTGACTGGCGGCGTCGAACCCATGATTACACCGGAGTTCGACCAAATTACCGCATGGCTCGAAGGGAACCATATCCACTATGGTATCAACACGAACTTGAATGTCTTGAAGTTTTGTGCGCCGGATTATCTCAAGGTAAGCCTTGATGGGTGGGACGAGGACAGCTACGAAGCCTGTCGCGGCGTCAGGGCGTACCAGAAGGTCAGGCAAAACATCATCGAGTACGATGCCTGGCGTAAAAAGAACGCCCCGTTTACTTCCCTCGGTGTCCAGAAGGTTGCGTCCAATCCCATTGACATCGTGAGATTCTACGAGGCAAACAAGGATTTGCCATTTGATTATATGTCTGTCCGTCCGATGGAAAGCGCTCGCGGCGAGTTCTACGCGACAGACGAGGCGAAGCGTGATGCTGATTGCTGCATCGGTATAATTCAGGAACTTCACGAGAAAGACCCCCGCGTCGTGATGAACTTTAAGTGGCGCATGTTGGATGAGACTTGCGAAACATGCATTGCCCATTGGTCGCAAATTGCTATGAACGAACGGGGAAAAATCATGTACTGTTGCCACAAGCCATATCAGCTTGTCGGTCATGTCATGGATGAAAATATCATGGAAAGACATGCCGCCGCCCGCACGGACAAAAACACCTGTGATGTGCCATGCAGATTGACAGCTCCCAACGCCTACCTCAAAATCCTTGCATCTGGAACGAAAGACCCATTCTTTATCTAAGCTATATATATTAAATATAATACAGTGTATTTGCTGTATTACTTAATAAACTATTATACTGGATACAAGAAGCGGTGAGAAAGGAGGGATGCTCTACGGCTGGTAGAAAAGCCGGAAGGCCGCTGAAAGAAATCAAGAAAATCGAGTTCGAGAAACTGTGTGCGCTCCAATGTACACAGCAGGAAATATGCGACTTTTTCGAATGCGACCACAAAACGTTGACAAAATGGTGTAAGCGGACTTATGGGCGCGATTATTCCCAAATTTACACCGAAAAGAGGTCCGGCGGTAAAATTTCCCTCCGAAGGATGCAATTCAAGCTGGCCGAAAAGTCCGCTGCAATGGCTATCTTCCTTGGCAAAAACATCCTTGGTCAGAGCGATTACCCAGACAATGGCGGCGGCGATGAAGTTGTGGAAAATGCAAACGCACAAGTCCATGCCCTTGCCGACCTTATCAACAGTCCTGTGGAAAACCTCACCATCGAGGAAGTTGAGGCAGACGGGGAAGAAGGTGCTGCAGAGTGATTGACTATGCCCCCTTCTGCCGCCGCCAAACGGAATACATCAATCGCTCGAAAAACGCTTGGTTGAATGTTGCCGAGGGCGGCAAACGCGCAGGGAAAAACATCATTAACCTCATCGCATGGGCTATGTCGCTTGAAACACACCCTGACCGTCTGCATCTGGCGGCTGGTGTGTCCCAATCGTCTGCCAAGATGAATATCATTGACAGCGATGGTTTCGGGCTTCAATGGCTGTTTGCGGGCAGATGCAAGATGAGCCAATATAACGGCAGGGACGCGCTCGTTATCCAGACGAGAACTGGCGAAAAGGTTATTATCATCGCTGGCGGTGGAGATTCCCGCAGCGCAAGCCTCATCAAGGGTCATTCCTACGGCACAGCCTACATCACGGAGGTCAACGAGTGCCATAAAACCTTCTTCCAAGAAGTCATTGACCGAACGCTTGCGAGCAGCAGACGCCAGCTTCTATTTGACCTGAACCCGAAGCCCCCGGCGCATTGGTTCTATGCAGAGTTTCTTGATTTTCAGGATTCCCTGTTCGCGCAGGGAAAGAACCCCGGATATAACTACGGGCACTTCACGATTTTGGACAATAAATCAATCCCCCGCGCCGCTCTCAAAGAAGCCTTGTCAAAGTATGACAAGACTTCGATTTGGTATCAGCGCGACATCTTGGGTAAGCGCACGAGCGCCAGTGGGCGCATCTATACATCGTACCACTACGAAGACGTTGCCGTTTCTCCTGCCGAGATTCGTAAGATGAATTTCGCAGAGCTGACAGTCGGCATAGACGTTGGCGGTACCGATGCGACAGTTGCCACCCTCACTGGGATAACGCGGGGATTCAAGGACATCGTCCACATTGACGGCATGTACCACAAGCAAGGCATCGACAACAAGATGGACGAGCAGTTGTACGCCAAAATGATTGTCGAATGGCTTATTCCGCTGGCGAAAGCTTATCCCCGCATCGGTACGATTTATGTTGATTCAGCGGCAAAGTTATTCATTCGCGGTCTCAAGAATGAGCTTATGCGCCGTGGATTGAGCCGCTTCGATGTGCGCGCTTTTGACAAGTCAGACGGAATCCTTGAACGAATTGAAATGGCCTCGATGCTTCTTGCCCAAGGCCGTTACAAGATAAACAGCAAGATGGCGAAATGGCACGAGGCTTATCAGATGGCTACATGGTCTGAGGATGAGTTCGAGCAGGGCGACTGGGTGCGAACTGACAATGGTTCGTACCCCGTTGACTGCCTTGATAGCGCGGAATATTCGTTCTATCCGCTTCGCCGCTATATCATCTGATTGCTTCGATGACGTGGCTATAAGCCCCGGCCCGGCGTTCACCTTCTTTCCGCAGGGTGGTTGCCTGTCGCTACTTTCGATGTGTTTGAGCCGCATTAGTGATTTAAGGCAGCCTTTTTTACGATTGGAGGCGAGAACATGGACTACATGCAGGAAAATTGCCTGTCTACGTTCCTCACCCCGAAACAGGCGTGGGATGAGCTTCAGACGTACAAGTCTAATTATTATCGCAAGTATGCAGCCGCATACGGAGGTGAGCGAACAGAGCTTGCCGCCACGGCCGAAAGCGGTACGTTCTGGAAGCGCAACGGCAAATGCCGCATCCATGATCCGATTGCCGCAGATATTGCTGCGACGAGTTCAGACTTGCTGTTCAGTGAGGAGCCGCGATTCACCTGTTACGACAAAAACGAAAATGACAGTAAAAGCCAGCAGCGCCTTGACGAGTTAATTGCAGCGAATAATATTCATGGCCTGTTGAATGAGGCTGCTGAAGTCAATTCGGCGTTGGGCGATATATATCTCAAGCTCAATAGCCGCCCTGATGATGTGCAATACCCCATCCTTACCATCACACAGGGCGATTGCGCATGGCCTGAATATGTGCTGGGCATTCTGAAATGCATCCATTTTTTCGATGAGTTGAAACGTGATTCGAGGAAGGACATCGTCTGGCGCATCTACGAGAGGTATGAGCGCGGTAAAATTGTGATGGCTATTTTCAAAGGCTCGTCCTCCGACCTTGGCACGGAGGACGTAACTGGGATGCTGGAACAGCTCGGTTACGAGCCGGAAATGACCACGCCCATTGACGATATGATGGCTGTTCATATCCCTAACATTAAGCCGAACAGAGCGTATCGTTCAAGCTTCCACGGCCGGTCCGACTACGATGGCTTGCGCGACATGATGGATTCTCTGGACGAAACCTATTCGAGCTGGATGCGCGATATACGGCTGGCTAAAGCGAGGCTTATTGTCCCCGCAGAATACCTACGCAGAAAAGCGTCTGACATGTTCAAGGAAAATGAGTACACCTACGAGTTTGACGAGGACGTAGAAACGCTAGTCGCGCTGGATATTGACCCGCAGTACGCTGGCGGCAGTCCTATCACGCCCAGCCAATTTGCTATTCGTGCGCAGGAACACGCGGAAACGTGCGCCGACCTGATGAGGAATATTATCACCATTGCTGGATATTCCCCGCAGAGTTTTGGTATCGGTATTGATGGCAATGCACAATCCGGTACGGCGCTCCACATCCGCGAAAAGAAGTCTTTCAATACGCAGGGCAAAAAGCAGACCTACTGGAAATCGCCCCTTGAGCAAATCATGACGGCCATGATTCGTCTTGACGCTATTTTGTTCCCCGGCAAAGGCAGTGAAGCAGACAATACGGTGGTGGTGCATTTTGCCGAAAATATGGCGAATGATATTTCAACTACATCGTCCGCACTTGAAATGCTTAATCGGGCTTCCGCCATATCAACTGAAATCAAAGTACAGATGTTGCACCCAGATTGGACGAAAAAGCAGATTGCCGAGGAAGTTGAACGGCTTAAAATAGAGAATGGCCTGAACATGCAGGAACCTGACATGATGCTTGGAGACTTTGATAATCCAAATGCTGTGAATGATGGAGGCGAGGACGGTGACGAATAATGCCGATTGCTGTTTCCGCATACGAGCGCCTTGCCGCTGAAATGCTGGAAGTCTATGAGCAGGCTGAAACCCACATGCTGGGACGGGTTGCTGTTCGTCTTAAAAAGGGTGTCGATGAACCGGGCTGGACAGAAACAAAGTACGCAGAAGTTACAGCTGTTCGGAAGGAATTGTCCGGCTTGGTTAGTGGATTATCCGGGAAGCGCAAGCAGATGTCGGCACAGTTTATAGCAGATGCTTACGCCGAGAGCTCCGAGGCGTTTATCGCCGAAGTGCGCTCGTTCGAGGAATGGGCTGACATGGGGAACCTTACGCAGAATGTTGCAAAGGTTACGTCAATCCTGGCCGAACTGGATGAATCGCTCGACGCTGCCGACAGGATGATTCTTCGCCAGGCAAACGATGTATATGCTGATGTGATTGGACGGGCAACGTCGCTCGCCGCCACAGGTACAATTACAGTTCGTGATGCAGTAGCCGATGAGCTGAAACGGTTCGCAGACCGTGGCATTACGTCGTTCGTCGATAAAGCTGGTCGCCATTGGGAAATGGCAACCTACGCAGAAATGGCGACTCTTACAGCCCTTGAACGGGCAACCATTGAGGGTTATACCGACACCATGCAAGCGTATGGATTTGATTTGGCAATTATTTCCAGCCATGTTGGAGCTTGCCCTTTGTGTGCTGCATGGCAGGGCGTTATTATTTCAGTGTCTGGGAAAGATTCAAATCACCCATCGCTCGCGGATGCCGAATCCAGTGGCGTATTTCATCCGAGGTGTTTGCACCACATTTCGACGTATTATGAGGGCATAAGCCGTGGAACGAGAAGCAGCCCGAGAGCTGTTCAGCCGCCAGACGAAGTGTACACGGCGCGGTCGGTGCAACGAAGATATGAATCCTCAATTCGACGGTGGAAGCGCCGCATGGCTGCGTCTATCACTCCACAGGATGAGCGAATTGCCTATGCTCACGTTAGGGATTATCAGGCGAAAATTCGGAATTTACTGTCTTCGTATAATTCCAGTACCAACAAAAACTACGACTGGCTGCCGAGAAAGTATTGGCGCGAGGGCGGTGAGGTCAGATTAAGCGCGGCAGCGAAGAAGCTGCCGCCCGTGAAACTGAAAGAATAAAATGCAGGAGGTATTACCCATGCCGAAAGTAGCTATCGCAGTTGATACCGCTGATATGCCCATGCCCGTAATGGTGTCTATCCCACTTGAAGATGCCGAGCAGCTATACGAGCTGTTCGAGGGTGTCGAGGCTGCCGACAGTCATTTCCACACTTGTCAGTCCGTGAATTTCCGTGATTATGTTAAAGCCGTTTATAAGGCAGCGAAGGTAAGCGCAGCGTTTTCGGACTTGAAACAAAAAATCGCACTGGCGAAAGGAGTGTAAATAATGCTCGCTGAGAAACCAGAAATAAAATCATTACGCATCGTTTTTGCAACTGAGGATGGCAACGAGGTAATGAGTTCCCATGCTTCGTACAGCGAGCAGAACATCAGCATCTCGTTCGAAATTCTGGATAGGTCGTATTGCGCCGCACACACAGAAGAAGTGCAAAGCGCGATTACGGCTTTCCTTGCCCGCCTCAACGCGGCGCTTGCCGAATGTGGATTACCCCTTGTCGTGACCAAGTAAACCTGCCTACAGGCGGTTAAAGAGCTTGAACGATAACAAAAACACCATTGCTTATGCGTGGTGTTTTTATATTGCCCGCCGCAGGGGTTTCCTGCGGACTGCCGAGCCGGAGAGAGCCGGTATAACAACTCAAAGCAGGAGGATTTTTCATGCCTTATGATTTTTTGAAGCCAGTCCTCGGTGAAGAACTGTTTGCGCAGTTCGAGGAAAAGATGAGCGGCGCGACTGGTATCACGCTCGTCAACATCGCCGATGGCTCCCACATCCCCAAGAGCAAGTTCGATGACGTGAATGGCAAGCTCAAGGCTGCCAATGCGTCCATCGCCACGCTCACAAACCAGCTTCAGGAAGCCCAGCAGCAGAATGGTGATACTGCTGCGCTCAACCAGCAGATTGCGCAGCTCACCGCGGATGTCACCGCCCGCGACAACGAGATTGCGCGTCTTGGAATGTCGTACCGCATCAAGGATGCACTTCGCGGGATGAATGTGCGCAACGCCGATGTGGTCATGCCATTGCTTAAGATGGAGAACATCACCGAGCAGGACGGCAAGCTGGTTGGCCTCACTGAACAGGTTGAGGAAATCAAAAAGACGGACGGCTATCTGTTCACCGACACCCATCAGCAGCGCCTCGGTTTCGGCGGTGCTCTTGGTGGCAATGGTGCTGGCGGAAAGAGCGAGCCGTCCAGCGCTGATGCAAACGCCGCTATTCGTATGGCGGCTGGCAGACAGTAACTGTCAAAGCCGTTGCAGGTTTTGCATCGGTTCAACAACTGAAACGATTGGAGGAAAACACTATGGCTATCATTGACCGTACTGGTGCAGCCGTCCTTATCCCGGAGGAAAACTCGCGGGAAATTTTCGAGCATGTACCTGAACAGTCCGTAGCGATGCAGCTCATGCGCCGTCTGCCGGACATGTCCACCAAGACCCGTGTTCTGCCCGTTCTGTCCAGCCTGCCGATGGCGTACTGGGTAGATGGCGATACCGGCTACAAGCAGACTACCTCTCAAGCGTGGGAGAACGTCAAGCTGTACGCCGAGGAAATCGCTTGCATCGTCCCAATTCCTCAGAACGTGCTTGACGATTCCGACTATGATATTTGGGCGAACGTCCGCCCCCGCCTGACCGAAGCCATCGGCGCGACTTTCGATAAGGCCGTCTTGTTTGGCACAAACAAACCTGCCAATTTCCCGGATGGCATTGTAACTGGCGCCACCACTGCCGGCAATACTGTTGCTCTAGATGATAGCGCAAGCCTGTACCAGCAGCTTCTCGGCGAAGGCGGCCTTGCTGCGATAATAGAAGAAGACGGCTATGTTCCGAATGCTTATGTTGGCGCTGTCGGTATGCGGTCCAAGTTGCGAGGCTCCGTTGACGGTAACGGACTGCCAATCTTTGGTCGTGCCGTGTACCGCGATGGTGTCGGCTCCCGTTCCACCTACGAGCTGGATGGAAATTCTATCTTATTCCCTCGTACGGAAGTGATGGATGCTTCTAAGGCGCTGCTCATCGGCGGTGACTGGAACATGGCTGTTTGGGCTGTGCGCACTGACATCACCACTACGCTCCTCCGCGAAGCTGTGATACAGGACCCGTCCACCAAGGAAATCGTGTACAACCTTGCCCAGCAGGACATGGTTGCTCTGCGTGTAGTGTTCCGCGCTGGTTGGGCGCTGCCGAATCCCGTCAACCGCGTCAATCCCACCAAGTCTACACGCTATCCGTTCGCTGTATTTACTCCCGCCTCTGCGTAGAATGAGGCTGGCGATGGTGAGCAGACTGGCACCTGATTTGGGGGCGTAACGCTTGAACAAATGCAAACTCATTAAGCCTGTGCCTGTGATGGGGCGAGTTCTCCCTGTGGGCATGGTGGTCGATTCGCCTGATGCCTACAAAAACAAGCTCGTTGCCGAGGGCAAGGCTGTTTGGGTGGAAGCGGAAGATGTTCGGGCACAGGAAAATAACGAAGGGAGCAGCGGCGAAAGTCCTGCTCCCACTTCCGTCGTTCCGCAGAAAAAGGCTGGCAGAAAGAAGGTGCTGTAAATGGCTGATGTGCATATCATCTGTGCAGCCCCTACCGAGGATGAGCTGGAAATGATGAGGGATAAGATGCGAGCGTTCATCTTCCCGAACAATCCTCGCTCCGATTCTCAGATTGCCGCCTTTGATAAGGCTTGCACCTATCAGATTGCCCATGAAAAAACCATTGCGGCGCAATGCGGAGATAATGCCTTGCCGCAGGGGACAGAATCGTTCCAGATTGGCGATTTCTCCATGTCTTTTGATGTGGATTCGATGGGCGGTGCGCTGAACAAGAAAACCGTATGCCCGGCAGCCTATGGAGTTCTGCTCCGTGAGGGATTGCTGTATAAGAGCGTGGAAAGGTCGTACTGATATGGCGCTGATTGATGCGTTCCTGAAAAAGACTGCCCGAATCAAGCCGTATATACGCGACGCTGGTGGGGAAGTCATCTACGGGGAAGAAGAATATCGTAAGTGCAGGCTCCAGCGCGGCGGGAACCTTCGCACGACCCACAAGAATCCAGACGGCCAGATTGACCAAGTGCTTGCAAATGCGAAGATGTTTTGCACAGGAAAACCGATTCCCCCGAAAAGCATTGTTACATGCGAAGGAGAGGAATATGTTGTAATGCGCTGTGATGTGGCGACAGGGTTTTCCGACAACCATTTGGAGGTGTATCTGGAATGAGCATGGAGGTCAAGCTCAAGCTGGACAAACAGCTCATTAAGAACGTCACCAAAAGCGGGAGCAAGCGGGCTACTTGGATGGCTCTTGACCACCTCGCATCGGTCAGCAAGCAGCAAGTCCCTCTCGACCAAGGGCCGTTGAAGAATTCGTGTGCTGTCGATGTGAATGATGACGGCAGCCAAGGGACCGTCAGCTACGATACGCCCTATGCCGTCGTTCAGCATGAGAATAGGAACTACCGCCACCAGCGCGGGCGTAAAGCGAAATACCTTGAAGACCCTGCGTTCGACAAGAGCGTGCATCGAGAGATGGCTGAGCTTGCGCAACGCGGCTTATCTGCTGAAATGGAGTGATGCAGAATGAATTTGATTGAGCAATTTGCTCGGCATATTGAGTTCTGCGGACTCGGGCAAGTCTCTGACAAGGAAACGGACGGCAATATCTTTTGGGGGTTGATGCCCGACCAGCCAGACAATGCTATAGGCGTGTTTTCAACAGACAGTGGTTATGGCGGTTCAGAGGACGGAGCGAGGGTTCAGGTTATCGTAAGGGCAACAACTACCAAGGCAGCCTACGAGATATCGCAGAACATCGTTGAGGAATTGGCAGAATTCGACGGCTACCTCGCTGGCGATGGAGCGTGGGCGCGAATCGAGGTTGTCAATGCTTCTGCCGGTCTCGGCGTTGATGAGAAACGGCGCGATATGTATTCCAGCAATTTTCTAGTTCACTACTGCAACTTTTGACCCGCCATTGCGGGAGAACGGAGGAAAAGCTATGGCAAAAGGTCGTAAGAATGGCTGTCCCGTAAACATCAAGAATTGGCTTGTTTATATTCTTGATGTAGCTACACAGGAGTTCGTTCGCATTTACGGGATGAACAGCCTTACCCGCAGCACCGACAGTGAAACCGAGGACGGTTCTGCCGAAACCGATGTTTGGGCAGAACCCTATGTCACCAAGCGCAGCGGCAGCATCGAGCTTGAGGGCAAGGAGGTTGTTGTAGAATCGACTGGCGAGAATGATGCTGGTCAGGAAATGCTGAACAACTATGCGGACGCCGCTGGTTGTGATGCTGATGCCACTCTTAAGTTCGTTGACCCCTATGGTCATGCTTGGGTGGGCGACTATATTGTGACTGGCCGTGAAACCTCTGCCGACGAATCCGGCACTACATTGTCGTGGTCGCTGGAACAGGTGGGCGAGGTGGAAGTCCTGCCATATGAGCAAGTAACTGCAGTTGCGCTAAAAGACGGCGAGAGCGCGGCTGAAAGCCTCAACCTAACCATTGGCGGTGCAGCGAAGATTATTACCGTCGATTTCACTCCTGCTACCGCCTCCAATAAGCGGTTCAAGGTGACAAACAACAAACGTACTGTGGTGAGCGTGTCCAACGTTACCGAGGAAGGCTTCACTATTACGCCTCTATCCGCTGGCACTGCGACCATTTCCGTCACCACTGTCAGCGGTGGCAAGACCGCCAACTTGACCGTCACCGTGGCGGCTTCGTAAATTTCATGGGGAGGATACTTTCGAGTGCCTCCCCTTTTTCGTGATTGGAGGGTAATGCATGAGCAAGATTCTGGATTTCGACAAATTTATTTCCGAAAAGAAGAAAGAAACCATCACTGTCACCGTCCTCGGCAAGGACTATCCCGTTTCGATGGAGATTCCTGCCATCGTGCCAGTTATGATGGCGCGCGCCGAAGCATCTCTCGACCAGCAGCAGTCCACCAAGATGGTTATGCGGGCTGCCGATGCCATGTTTGGCCCTGAAAACGTGGATGAAATGTGCGCTCATGGCCTATCAGCTGGAGACCTCGCTAACCTCGTCCAGCAGCTCTTCAAGGAGATTAATGAGGGCTCCGATGACGAGGAAGACATCGAGGAAGTCACTGACGAGGACAGCCGTGTCCAGACTGGCGCGGGTAAGCGGGCAAAAAAGTAAATATGCTCCACATCTGGGATGCTGTGGAAGCCGACTTTCTGCGTGACTACCACATTTCGCTTGTGGAGCAAATCGATACCATGACATGGAGGCTGTTCCTCGTGTTGCTTAACAATCTCTCACCAAATGGGGCTGTCGCCGTGAGAATCAGGGCAGAGAACGAGACGAAAGAGCCCGACGAGAAAACAGACGAACAAGCTGCCAACGCTTTCTTTTCGTCCATTGTGTCGGTCTGATTATGGCGGCGCATCATAGCGTCTTGAAAATGTCGGTTGCGGAGCGTTTTTGCAATGTTCATCGCAGATGTATTTCGAGGTCGCCAGTTAAACTTTTTTAACACCTATGTGAGCGGTTTTGAGGCGTTGGGTGGAGGAAACTTTTGCCGAGAAAACAAAGAGGCTTAAAACGGCTTTTAGAGGCCTTAAAAAAGGAGCGCAAAAAACGCTCCTTCTTTCATGTGTTACAGCGGCTTATTTGCGCTCGTAGCCGTAGGGGGTGATTTCCGTGCGCTCGTCGGAACTATCTAAAAAGCGGACGAAGAAATAGACATACCCGTCTTTGACGCTCGAACCGATTTCGTAGATGTCGCAGTGCCAGAAATGCTCATCCCGGTCTCTGTTCGAATCAAACGGGACGTGGCAATTCTCGAAGATTCGCTTGATTTCCTCCTCGTCGCTATCAACGAGAATAGACCGCAGCGCAGACGTGGCAATATCGGAGAAAGCGTCAATTGCGGTATCGCTGGATTGAGCCGGAAGCCTTGAGGAGAAGAGCAAAAGCTGCATCCAGTGCTCATCGGTCGATATAGAAATGTCATTTGCTTCGTCGATGAGGACGAACCTGTCCGTCATCGACGAAGCGACTTCTTCCCACTCTCCGTCATCCGAAATGAATCTGGTCAGCGTATCCAGGTATGATTCGTCAACCGCAGCAAGACCTTTAGAGAAGCCAGACATGAACGACTGGTAGTTCGGAACGAAGCAGCCTTCAACTTCCTCGCAGAAACCTGTCTGGATGAGCGAGAGCAGAATGAGTGTGAGACACAAAGCCTTGGCAGAGAGAGACTTATACACGAATATCCCTCCTGATTGTGTGATGCTTAGATTATACAACGGGGCTAGGTATAAATCAAACACTCACGGAATGTGAGGTGATTATTTTGGCATTAAAAGTCGGCGAGCTATATGCGTCTTTTGGAATCGATTTGTCCGGCATAGATAGTGCAATCAGCGGCATTGAGAAGAAATGCTCTGGTATCGCTTCCTCGCTTGCAAAAACTGGAACTGGCTTGTCTCTCGCGCTAACTACACCAATTGTCGCCTTTGCAAAAGACATTTTCACTGTGGGCACAGAGTTTGAGGCGCAGATGTCTCGGGTTCAGGGCATCAGCGGCGCGACAGCTGCGGAACTTGAATTGCTCACACAGACTGCAAAAGACCTCGGCGCGGCATCTGTCTTTTCCGCTTCCGAAGCCGCACAGGGTATGGAGTACCTCGCTAGTGCTGGATTTGAGGTTGGCGAAATTATAGATGCAATGCCCGGAATGCTCAATCTTGCCGCTGCCAGCGGTGAGGACTTGGCTACCAGCGCGGAGATTGCAGCGTCTATGCTCAACGGTTTTAGTTTAGAGGCAGACCAAGCGGCGCATGTTGCCGATGTTCTTGCGGAAGTCGCAGCCCGTACCAATGCTTCTGTGTACGACACTGGCGAAGCAATGAAATATGTCGCCCCTGTTGCCAACACATTTGGCATTTCGATGGAGGAAACAGCAGCGGCAATCGGCATTATGTCTGATGCCGGAATCAAGGGTTCTCTTGCTGGCACAGCCTTGCGCGGCGCGTTCTCCCGTATGGCGAAGCCCACCGATGTCATGATAGAAAAGATGGATGAGTTGGGCATATCGTTTTATGATAGCGGCGGCGAAATGAAGTCCATCACGGAAATTGTCAGCATGTTGCAGAACAGTTTTGTCGGATTGACCGACGAGCAAAAGCAAAATGCCCTTGTCACCCTGTTTGGTCAGGAGGCCCTGTCCGGCTGGATGGTGTTGCTTGAAGCGGGCCCGGACGCCCTTGCAGAAATGACCGCAGGGCTTGAAAATTGCGACGGTGCTGCAGAAAACATGGCCGACACTATGCTGGATAATCTAAAGGGTGCGATTGAAGGGTTTAATGGCAGCCTTGAAACGGCTAAATTGAACCTATACGATAGTTTTGAACCTGCGATGCAGACGGCAGTTGAATCTGCCACGGAGCTTGTTGATTCGTTCAATCTGCTTGACGAATCTTCCAAGCAAGTGGTTTATAAGGTTGCGGCTCTTGCCGCTGCTGCTGGCCCTGCAATGGTTGCGCTCGGTGGCATCGTCAGTGCTGTAGGAAAGCTCGTTCCGGCGCTTGCTGCTCTCGCAAGTCCGGTGGGCATTGTTGCTGGCGGCCTTGCCTTATTCGCCGTTGCTGCGATTGATGCGAACAACGACATAGGTAAGGCGTTTGAGAAGATGAGCAAAAAAGCAGCTAAATCCTTGAAAAGCTTGAACGCCAAAATCCCTGACGCAATGGAAACTGTATCTAAGCGAATCCCTGCCCTGTGCGAATCATTGATTGCTGGCATTCAGGAGATTGTGCCGGAGTTCGTGAGTACAGCTATGTTGGCTATTACTGGCTTTGTCGATACGATAACGGACAATGCGGCAAATATCGCAGATGTGGGCGAAAGCATCATAGTCAGCGTGGCTGATGGAATTTCCCGTAACCTCCCGAAGCTCATCAAATCAGGTGCTGAGATGGTAACGAGCATTGGTTCGGCACTTATACGCAATATCCCTTCACTAGTAGAATCAATCGGCTCCATTGCTGGTGCTATCTGGGACGGCATCGTAAGTACGGACTGGCTCGCTCTTGGCAAGGAGATTGTGGCGGCTATTGGCGATGCCCTTTCCGGGCTGGTGGATTTGTTCAAGGGATGGTTCGAAGATGCCAAGGAGGCCGTTAAAGCTGTTGAATGGAGCGAAATCTGGAACACCATTCAGAATGCTTTCGAGGTGTCGTCTACTTGGCTAAAGAATCTCATTCTCG
>ENA-UOIW01001494-UOIW01001494.1-human-gut-metagenome-genome-assembly--contig:-P58-NODE-1494-length-13615-cov-4.851327_pt1 | contig 13615 bp, 13 predicted proteins | sample MGYA00242334_ERZ723881 | MGnify/ENA metagenome assembly ERZ723881
TGCGCACTCCTGGCGGTATTCTCTTAGCAGGGATTCCATCTCCAGAGAGAAGAAGACATACCGGTCCCCGGAGACGGTCTTGGGCGCCTTGGTGAAGATCTCCTCGTTCGTCACCTTCACCGCGTTCCGGCGGATGTGGATGGAGCGCTGCTCCCAGTCGATATCACCCCATTGCAGGGCGCAGCACTCGCCCCGGCGCATGCCCGTGGCGATCACCAGCTTGAAGTAGGTCTCATACTTGATGCTCTCGTCCTCCAGAGCGGAGATGATTTTTCCCACCGTCTCCGCGTCCGCGATTTTCTTCTCTGTCTTTCGCCCCGCATAGCGGTAGGTACGCCAGGCGGGGTTATGACGCAGAAAGCCACCCTCCACGGCATCGGAGAGGATGCTGCACAGCGTAGCGTGCACGCCCTCAACGGTGTACTCGGAGAGTGGCTTTTTGGTTTCCGCGCTGACGGTCTCACGGAGCTGGGCGTAGAAGGTGCGGAAGTGTTCCGGCCGCAGTTCCGTGAGCTTGTAATGGCCCAGGGCGGGGAGGATGCGAAGAATGTCCTGCCGGTCCCGGCGGATGGTGGACTTTGCCAGCTTGCCGGGGGCGATCTCCCGCAGCCACAGATCGATGTAGGCGGCCAGAGTGATGGGCTTTGCGGTTTCCTCCGGAGTATCCCGGCAGGATCGCTCGAAGAGCACCGCCTGTTCCCGGAGCCATTTCTCTCGCTGTTTTGGCGTCAGCCCTTCGGGGGGATGGACGGTTTTCTGCCGGGGCTTGATGCGTGCGCCCTTGTAGTCGTAGCCCATGGAGACCACGATGAGATAGCTGTTACCCCGTTTTCGGATGCTTGCCATATGGTGTTGACCTCTCTTTCCTTGGCCTCATTCCAGCTGAGGCCTGTTTGGCAAACACAACATACCGAACGCTCCCGGCAAAAGCCATCACAAATTTTTGCAAACACCATTTTTCTACGAAACCGACAATCACGCGCCCCGCCGTTTTGCCATACACGTTGCTGCCAGGTTGAAGATGGAGCTGCCGTCAGGGCGGAGCACCGTGCGCATGGTATCAGCCGCCTGTTCCTTCTGGGCCTGCTGCGGGTGGCAGTAGGTGCGCTCCAGGAAGCCCGTGTCGCCGTGGCCCACCAGATCGGCCACCGTCTGCTTGTCCACGCCGCAGTGGAGCAGTGCGGTCACGAAGTAGTGGCGCAGGGTGTGGAGGTGGTATTCCCTGGGGAAGCCGATGGAGTCATAGATCTTCCGCAGCCGCTTGGTGAAGGTGTCGGGATGGATGAGCTGCCCGTGTTCGTCGGTGAAGAGGTAGGGGCTGAGCTTGCGGTGGGCCCGCTCTGCCTCCATCTTTTTGCGGTGGCGGTAGCTGCGGATGATCCCGCACAGTTCACCGGAGAGATAAATCTCCCGGCTGCGGCCGTTTTTGGTAGAGCCCTCCACGATGCCCTTGCCGGCCACATTGCTGCGGGAGCGGCTGATGGTGAGAAGCAGGGAGTCCTTTCTGAAGGTGAAGTCGGACCATTGCAGGGCGCACAGCTCACCCCGGCGGCAGCCGGTGGACAGGGAGAGCAGGTAGAACATCCGGTAGTGCCGGGGCTCCCGCGCCAGGGCGTCCAGGAGCCTTTGCACCTCTGCCTGGGAGGGGACGCGCTGGACGGCCCGCTGGGTCTGGGGCAGCGTCACCACGCGGGCGGGGTTCTTTTCCAGGATCTCGTTCCGCTTGGCGGCGCTGAGGACGGCGGATACCACCGTCAGATACTTCTGGGCGGTGGCCTCCCGGATGGGTTTTCCGTGACAGGTCCGCTTCCGCAGTTCCGCCAGCAGATTCTCCATGTGGATGGGCCGCAGGCGGCAGAGGGGGACGGCGCCGATGTACGGGTACACTGCCTCCAGCATCCGGCGGTAGGAGGCCAGCGTGCTGGGGGCGTACCGGGACTGCCGGTCCAGCCACCGGCGGGCGAATTCCTCGAAGCGCATGCTGCTGTCCTCGCAGAAGCCGTTCTTCACCAGCCGCTCAAATTCCTCCGCCTGATGTGCCACATACTGGGGGATCTGCTGTTTGCGGACGGTGTCCGGCACGGTAATGGTCCTGGCACGGCTGATTTTTCTTCCGTCGGGCCGGTATCCATTGCTGACGGTGATCTTATATTTACGCATTTGAAGCTGCTTGATACTTGCCATAGCTGTGTCTGATTCCTTTCTTCCAATTTCCCGAGCGGGGTATTACCCCAGTGTCTGTTTCATCTGCGGTTCGTCCGGCTTGGGCGGATCCTTCCGGAGCTGCCGGGCTGCCGCACCGGCAGCCCCGGCAGTGAGACCAATGACGGCGCCCAGGTTCTGGGCGGCCTCCCGGGCCTCCATCTGCCGGCGGCGCTCCTCCGGGTCATCACTGGAGTCCTCCAGCAGGCTTATCCCCGCAGCCACAGATGCCGCACCAATTCCCACAGCACCAAGGTGATGGTGGGGATGTACATCTTCCATCTGATAGAGTTGGCGGATTCTCGCAGCGTATCCTCTGCCCTGGAAAGACGCAAGGAGTACGTTTCGCTGATTTTCCCAGCCTGTGACTGGAATTCCTTCAGCAGCTTCTCGCTCTCCCACTGGCTGGCGGCGCGGGTCTCCTGCATAGCCTCCTGCATCCATCGCAGGTTCTCTCTGCTGGTCCCCAGCAGCTCCTGCACCGTCTGCTGGATCTGCTGTACCGCTTCGGTGTGTGCTGCCGTGAGATTGCCGGCTTGTCCTGCCAACAGTGTTGCCATTTCCTGTGTTGTGGGGAGACGCTCCAGCGTCTCCTGGGCCTTGAGGATGGAGTTCCCCGTCATCTCCATGGCCTGGGTCAGACCTATCCAGTTGGCCTCCGTCAGTGTAATGGCTTTTTGTATATTGGATGCCTTGTTCAAATTCGACTGGAGCTGACTTTGCTGCATGGCCAGCATCTCGTCCATGGGCGAAGCAGGTTTCTCGAATGCGTAACTCATCTTCCATCGCTCCTTTCAGATATTTCGTATCGTGGAGTTTGTAATCCCGGCAGCGGTAGCCGTCGGGGGTCGTGTAGGTGATGCTCTTACGGTTTGCTGTCCAGAGAACCGTATAGCCCTCGCTCTCCATCAACTCCAGGAACTGTTCACGGGAGACGGCGTACTTCATGGCCTCATTGATTTGCATGGCGAGCCGCACTTTCCAGCTCTGCCCTCTGGCAGCGATCCGGTACTCCGCCTGGGTGGGACGGGAGACCGTCTGCTGACGCTTTGGCTGGCAGACGGACAGGCCGTGACGGATGCAGAGCGTGTCTGAGACCTGGCGGAGCTGCGTCAGGTCCGCCTTTTCAAAGTGGAGCTTCCTGCCGGTCTGGAAGCTGACGGAGTTGACGATGAAGTGGGAGTGGATATGCTCGCGATCCGTGTGGGTGGCCACGATGATCTCGTAGTCCTTCCACTGCTGTGCCAGCTCCAGTGCGATCTGGTGAGCAAGCTCCGGCGTGACCGGTTCCTCCGGATGGAAGGACTGGACGAAGTGATAGTACATGCGGCCGTCGTCTTTTCCGTATTGCAGCTTGGTGCTGATGAACTCGGTGCAGCAGGAGTCTGCCTGACAGTTCACGCCGGTTACCAGATGGCGGTCCTGATCAGCGGTCTTTTCCTCCTTCATCACGTATTGGAGCACTGCTCTCATACCGCCGCGGGTCTGCCCCCGGGGACGATTGACAGCTGTGACGATGGCCATGTGTCACACCGTCCTCTCCAGCAGCGTCTTGAGAGAACGCTGGATGTCGGCGTAGAGGGTACAGGCCTCTTGGACATTCACGGCGGTGATCCTGCCCATGTTGGCCAGGGTGGTGAGCTGGTTGAGGTTGTTGCCCTGGGCCTTCAGGGCTTTTGTGAACTCCGTCAGCGCGTCGATCCGGATGATCTCCTTGCCGACAGCGCAGTCAGTCAGGTATTTGGTAAGGCTCACACCGCACGCTTCCGCCTTGCGGTGGATGCGCTGAGAGTCCGCCTCAGTCACATAAAACGTCAGAGGAATGGATTTCGTTCGGTTGGGTTTCTTGCTCAAGTTGATCCTCCTTTTTTGGTTTCCTGAAAAGGGGGTGCAGGGCTTCTGCCCGCAAAGAAATGCCGAAGGCAGTACGCGGCTGCCTGTGGGCGGGCGTGAACAGCCAAAGGCGATGCTTGCTCTCCGCCGATCCTCCCGTTGCAAGGCAGCGGGCGGCGGAGACCCGTCCCCCACATCTCCCGCGTTTTCCGGCGGTTTGGGGGCCCACAGCGGCCTTTCCGCCGGGGACGGGGAACGCCCCGTCAGGCGGAAAAGCCCCTCAGAGGGGGCGCAGCGGCCGCCACAGGGTCGATGGTGACGCTCTTTGCGGCAGCGGGATCATCGACACCATCGGCCCTCCGCAGGCAGATGAGCCGCTCTCCGTTGCTCTTGCGAAAGGACACGGTAATGCCGCTGCGCCTTAGGGCGTCAACGCTTTTGCGGATCTGGTGAGAGAAGCTGTTGGGCGTCAGGCCCTCCAGACCGGCAGGGTCGATCTTTTCCAGCAGCGCCTTGGCAGGGGCGCAGATCTCCTGCTGCTCCCGCAGCAGCGGGGAGAGGAGCGCCAGGATGCGCCCGAGCGGTTCGCCGGTCTGTTCACAGTCATCCGAGAGCAGATCCCAGATGTGAGTGTCGCTGTTGAACTCCAGAGACAGTTCCCGGTAGGCGATGTCTCTGCCGGTGCAGTAGAGGGTGGCGGTGTTCTCCCGCCGCTTGCTCTTGCGGAGCACAAAGTTGGAGTCCGTGGCACCGCTGAGGCCCGTGGTGCCGGAGATCATGTTCATGGGATCGTCGTCCCCCAGCTTGCGCAGGTGATGGACCAGCAGCACGGCGATGCGGTGCCGGTCCGCCAGTGCTTTGAGTACGCCGATGTCCCGATAGTCGTTGGCGTAGGGATTTGCATCATTGCTCACAGTGCGAATGCGCTGCAGGGTGTCGATGACTATGAGACCTGTGGACGGATGCTCCTTGAGGAACTGATCGATCTGTTCCAGCAGTCCGCTGTGAAGCTGTTCTGCCATAACGGCGAAGTGCAGTGTGGGCGGCGCGTCCTCGGTGAGATCGAAGAGCCGGCTCTGGATGCGCTGAAAGCTGTCCTCCAGACAGAGGTAGAGGACCTCGCACGGGTGCGTGGGAAAATTCCAGAGGGGTTCGCCCCGCGCCACCCGGAGACACAGCCACAACGCCAGCCAGGACTTGCCGATCTTCGGCGCGCCGGCCAGCAGGTGCAGTCCCTGGGGCAGCAGATCCTCCACAAGGAAGGCGAGCGGCTCGTAGGCGATGGTCTGCAGGGTGTCGGCGTCTATGGTGTTGAGTTTTTTCGTTGGCATGAGAACCTCCTGATGGTTTTTGAAATACAGAGAAAGAAAATCTTGCGTTTCGGCAGGCTCTCTGCTAGACTGAACACAGATGGGAGCTGTGTTTTTCGAAACGCGGCGTGCCGCCAGACTGTTGCAGCAGTTTGGCGGTTTTCCTTTTGCTGCGGCGGATGATCGCTTTTCACCTCCTTGTGATCTGGATGCCCCGCACCGGCGCGCTCCCTGCTCCATCGGTACGCTCGTTCGCTGTCGCACAGCCAGCGAAGTCCCGGCGATACTGCCCCTGGAGCATTTGTCCTCCGGCGGTGGGGATGCGGTTGTCAAGGTGCAGGGGGTTGCGTACCAAATCAATGCGTGATATACTGATCGGGTACAAGACCAGTATAACAGATACGCAAACCGTTGCAAGGCCTGGGGGCACGGTTTTGCAACCATGAGAGAAAATCGGGTAAAGGATTCAAACTCTATCGGGTACAGAAGGGGGGCGCGGCAGACCATGTATTACATGAATCAGGACGCGGTGGATTACTTTCGGGTGGATTTCACACCGTGCGAAAGCATCGTGGGCGGGAAGCACTATCCCCTGGGGACCTTTGCCGTGGAGATGATGGAGTGCGGGTGGAACAGAGCTGCGGAGATCCGTCAGCCGCTGAAGCGGTTTCAGGAGGAGTTCCAGGTATTCCTGGCGGCCAGAGATGTGTCCAGCGCGGCCACGGCGTTCCATGCCATGCTGGAGCTGTGGCAGGTGTTGGGGAAGCTGCCGGTGTACAACAAGCTGATGGTGGAGGGCCACCGGCTGCCCGGCCTGATCCCCTATCTGCGCGGGCACCAGGACCTGCTGGACGAGATGCTGACGCCGGGGACGCCCCGCAACGAGGGATACATCCGGTGGAAGGGGAAGCTGGAGCATCTGGAGGACGAGCTGCAGTCCTTTGTCAAAAATACGCAGTGGATGCTGGACGAGTTCTTTCAGGAACTGCCGTCCAGAAGGCGGCAGGACTATATCCGAGCCTATGCCCGGTTCCGGGATGTGATCGAGGACGCGATGCAGGCAAAGCAGGACGTGGAGGATGAGGGAGAGGAGTGGGAGGATCGAACCGTGGATCTGGACACGATCTCCTTTACGTTTCCCGTGAACATCTCGCTGGTTCCCGTTCTGGACCCGAAGACCCGCCGGCCGACGCTGGCAGAGCAGATGACCTTTGAGAGCCTCCCAGGCTTTTTGTACATGGACCTGTACAAGGGGATGGCCGCCGGAAATCTGCCCCGGCGCTGCGCTCACTGCCGCCGGTGGTTCCTGGCGATGGGCGGATATGATACCCGCTACTGCAACCGGGTGGTGCCTGGCACCAACGGAAAGACCTGCCGAAAGGTGGGCGCTCACGAGCGGGAGAAGGAGAAGCAGAAGACGGAGACGGCGGCCCGGGAGTACAACCGGACCTATAACCGCCTGAAGGCACGGAAGCGGCGGGGCCGGATCACCGTAGACGAGTGGAACCGGCAGGTGGCACAGGCCCAGGAGCTGAAGGACGCGTTCACGGCCCGGAAGATGACCAAGGAAGCGTATGTGAAAAAACTCAATGAGCTGTGAGAAAGCAGGAAGCCTGTCCCGAGAGGGACAGGCTTCCTGTGCTGTACCAGTGATTTTTACGAAACGGAACAGGCATCCGTCTCAGCTTCTTCTGCTGATGACAGATGCCTGTTTTCTTGGTAATGATTCAATTCGCCGGCCAGTTCCCACGCCAGCCGGAATCCGCAGAGAAAGCTGTCCAGGGACCGCTCTCCGATGATGTGGTTCTGGGTGTCGATGATCCGCAGCACCAGTTTCCTCTCTGGTTTCTCCAGCCGTTCGATCAGCTGGTGGTGGCAGGTCTCGACTTCCAGCTCGTACTCAGTTAAGGGCAGAGGTGTGTAGAATCGGTCGTACAGCAATTTCAGAGTTTCGTTCATGTGTCTCGCCTCCTTGCAGCAAGACACCATATCACAGACTATCGGAAATAGCTATAGCCGGAAGGGATATTTTCTGCGCCTGCGGGAAGATTGCCTTTTATTCCTGTTTGATCTGTGTTATGATAACACAACCGAGACAGTCGGCATTTCGCCCGTGAGCACGGCCGGGACGCGGCCAAGGAGGTATCCATGGAACAGATCTATCGTCAGCTCGGTGAGCTGGCCCGCCGGCATGGAGCCCGGAAACTGGTCCTCTTCGGCTCCCGGGCCAGGGGAGATTTTCGTGAGCGCAGCGATATTGATCTGGCGGTGTACGGGATGCCCCCGGAAAATCAGACCTCCTTCTGGCTGGACGCAGAGGAGCTTCCGACTCTCCTGAAGCTGGATATCGTCCATGTGGCCCCTGACATGGACTCTGAATTTTTGTCCAACATCGAAAAGGACGGTGTGATCCTTTATGCTGCAGAAAGTTGAAAATTACCGCAGAGCTGTGGAGCGGCTCAGGGAGGCGCTGTCCGATCTCGCTCAAAATCCGGACTCCACCGTCATTCGTGACGGCGTGATCCAGCGCTTTGAGTTCACCTTTGAGCTGGCCTGGAAGTCCCTGCGGGAGTACCTGGAAGACCAGGGGGCCGACATGAGCGGGATCGTTCTCTCCAAACAGGTATTCAAGGCCGCCTATGCCGCGCAGATCATCAGCGACCAGCAAGTCTGGCTGGATATGCTGGCCTCCCGGAATATCACTTCGCACGTGTACGATGACGCGCAGGCGGCCCGGGTGGTCGCGGACATCAGCGATCGCTATATCGGCCCTCTTTCCACCCTGGCTGAGCGCTACCTGGGAGCATGAAACAGCGCCGGGATTCAAACCGTTCCTCATCTGATGCAGACTACTGTTTGACTACTATCGGAAAACTCCCCGGAGGCGCTGCGCTGCAACACTTCCGGGGAGTTTCCATCAAACCCCGCATGTCCGACCAAACGACTCGACCACGATCCTAAGTCCAATGAAGCTGCCGAGTTCGCTAAGAAAGGAATACTACCTATGTATGTGCATGTCAAAAACGGATATAAAAATATGTGAAACTCTTGACGAAGGGGACTGAATAGAGTATGCTGACCATAAGGATATATAACATCATACATATGATGGATTGACAAAGGAGGAAACACAATGGCGGAGCAGGCGGGTTATCTGAAAAGTTTGAAAAGCGAATCTGTGGTGCAGAGGGTCATCAACTGCCTGACGGATGCCATGGTCAATAAAGAACTGAAGCCGGGGGACAAGCTTCCCACAGAACCTGAGCTTGCTGCGGCTTTCGGCGTGGCCCGCACCTCTGTGCGGGAAGCCACAAAGATCCTCACCTATATGGGGGTACTGGAGAGCCGCCGCGCAGAGGGAACGTTCGTGACCCAGGGCTTTCAGGAGAGTATGATCGACCCAATGGTCTATGGGATTATTCTCAATCAGGGGGATGATTTCAACAGCTTGATGGAACTGCGGCAGCTCACCGAGGTGGGTATTCTGCGCCTGGCCATCAAAAAGGGGAATCCTGAAGGGCTGGAAACGGTTCGCCGCGCACTGGATAATTTTGAGGATGCGGTGGCCGGGAAAAAAGAGGGTGATTTGGTCGAGGCTGCCTTTCAGGCGGACAATGCCTTTCACGATGCGGTGTCGGCCCTGTGTCAGAACGCCCTGGTGGATAAGATCAATCGGGTGGTCCGTGTGCTGACGCATGCGGTGCGGTTGAAGACCGTCAAAACCATGGTGCAGTCTGGCCGGGGAAAAGAACTGCTGCAGGCCCACTGGAAGATCTATGATCTCCTGCGCACCAGGAATATAGAAAACCTTGATGAGGTCATTCACAACACATATTTTTTGGATGTAGCGGATGTGACGGTGTAATTCTCATGCCGGCCACCCTTTTGCGTTCCTGTCGGTTTAGCTGGTCTGGAATTTTGACGTTTTAGCCGATGGCAGAGCCGAAAGCGGGAGCGTGTTTTTCTTGCAGCTATTTGCATATTTTTTAACAATTTATCTCTTTGCTGGCCGCCATTTTTTCAAATGGCGGCTATTTATGTTCTTTGAGGGATATGAACAAAAAGAGGAAAGGGATTTGAGTAAAAAAGAGAAAATAACGTAAGTGGATTGACAGATGATTACGCAAGTGATATTACTTAGTTATGTCAGACATTATTACTAAATACATAAGACAGAAATGTGGGTGATAGCAGTATGCGCACGTCTGATGTGAAAACAGCGGCACAAAACTATGAAGGAGGGCAAACATGAGAAGGAAAAAGGAAAAAGTGATCTGTGTTGTGCTGGCATCGATGCTTTTTCTGGTTGGATGTTCGGAAAAAACAAATCCTGAGGGCGGTTCCGAGGATGGTTACCAGGTGATTGAACTGACCATGGCGGTCAACGGAACGGACAACCAGATCGACGCCCGGGTAGGAGACTATTTCGCCCAGCTGGTGGAAGAGCGCTCCGGCGGCAATGTGACAGTAGCCGTTTTTCCAAATGATCAGTTGGCCAACGGCAATGCATCCCGGGGAATTGAGATGATCGCCTCCGGCAGCGTGGACCTGGCAGCCTATGCCACCTGCACCCTGGCGGTTGTGGATGAGAAGCTGCCGGTGGCCACCATCCCCTGGATCTTTGACGACTACGCCCAGGCGCGGGAGATCATCGATACCACCGGCGGAGCGTACTATGCCGAGCGACTGGCCCTGAAGAACATGACCTATCTGGGCTCCTTCCACAACGGCTTCCGCCAAATCACCAACTCCAAGCACGAGGTCAGTGAACCCGCGGACATGGAGGAGCTGAAAATCCGGGTTCCCGGCAGCGTGGTGTACATGGGCTTCTTCCGGGCCCTGGGAGCCGATCCCACTTCCATGAACTGGAGCGAAGTGTTCACCGCCATCCAGCAGGGGACCATTGACGGCCAGGAGAATGGCGTCAGCATCACCTCCACCTCAAAGATGCAGGAGGTTCAGGACTATCTGACCATGTGGAACTACTCCTATGAGAATGACCTGTTCGTAGCCAACACCGAGGTGTGGGAAAGCCTGGAGCCCGAGACCCGGGACCTGCTTCAGGAGTGCGCCACAGAGGCCTGCGAATGGGGCCGGGACACCCTGGAGGCCGAGGAGGCCGAGATCCTGGAGGAATTCGAGGCCGCCGGCATGACGATCACCTACCTGACCGAGGAGGAGCAGGCCGCCTTTGATGAGGCGATTGCCGGCTTCAAGGCCGAGATGATCGACTACTTCGGCGCCGACGCCTGTGCTGCGTTCGGCATCACCGGCTGACAGGGGGAGGTACTTACCATGCTGAAAGTTTTAGACTGGATCGAAGAGATCATATGTGTTCTCTGCACCATTGTTATGACCGTGCTGGTCTTCGCCAACGTGATCTCCCGGTACTTGCTGCACAGCTCCCTGTCCTTCTCCGAGGAGATCACCACCTATCTGTTCGTGCTGTTGAGCATGATGGGTACCGCCATCGCAGCCAAACGCCGGGCGCACCTGGGCCTGTCGATCATCCCGGACGCCGTGGGCCCCAAGGCCCACAAAGCCTTGATGGTTATTGGTTTTGGCATTGCCACAGTCTTCTCCGCCGCTCTGTTCTACTACGGCATCCTGATGGTCGTGAATCAGTACAACCTGGGGATGCAGACCTCCGCCATGCAGTGGCCGGAGTGGATCTATGCTACATTTATCCCCTTCGGCGCGTTTTTCATCACCATTCGCTTCGCACAGGCTCTGGCCCAGGAGCTAAAGGCTCCGTCGGAAGAAAAAGAGAAGATTGAGGAAGGAAAGGAGGCGTCTGATACATGATCGCCGCTGTTCTGTTTATCAGTTTTGCCGTTTTGCTGCTGATTGGCGCGCCTATCGCCGTGTGCCTGGGCGTCTCCAGCGTCATCTCCATGATCATCCAAGGCGCCGGACGGCCTCTGGACACGGTCATGAGCAGCCTGCCCCAGCTGTTCTCCTCGTCCACCAGCAAATTTGTGCTGCTGGCCATCCCCTTCTTTATCCTGGCCGGCAACATCATGGACAAGGCACAGATCTCCAAACGCCTGATCCGTCTGGCGGAGACCTGCGTGGGCCATCTGCGGGGCGGCCTGGCCATCGTGTGCGTCATCGTGTCGTGCTTCTTCGCCGCCATCTCCGGCTCTGGCCCGGCCACTGTGGCTGCCCTGGGACTGGTGATGATTCCCGGCATGATCCGGTCCGGCTACAGTCCCTCCTTTTCCGCCGCGCTCATGGGCTGTGCCGGTGCCATCGGGGTCATCATCCCGCCCTCCATTACCTTGGTGGTGGACGGCGCCATCGCGGACACGTCCCTCGGCGACCTGTGCAAGGCGGGCGTCATCCCCGGCCTGATTATGGGCGCGGCGCTCATCATCGCGGCACTGCTCATCGGTCGGAAGCTGAAGCTCCAGTCCCTGCCCAAGGCCAGCTGGCATGATCGCTGGGTCGCCTTCAAGGAGGCCTTTTGGGGTCTGCTGATGCCAGTCATCATCCTGGGCGGCATCTACGGCGGCATCTTCACCCCCACCGAGGCGGCGGCTGTCTCCGTGGTATACGGCCTGTTCGTAGGAGTGTTCATCTACAAGACCGTCCGCCTCAAGGAGCTGTGGGCCATCGTCATTGACTCTGCCAGTACCACAGCCACCGTCATGTTTATCACCGCCGCGGCCAGTATGTTTGCCTACGTCCTCACCCGGGCCCGCCTGGATGTGGCCATCAGCGGTGCCCTGGAGAGCATCACCGGTGGTTCAACCATCGTCTTCTTCCTGATCGTTAACATTATCCTGCTGATCGCGGGCTGCTTCCTGGACTCCACTTCCGCGCTGTACATCTTTACCCCGCTGTTCGTCCCCGTGGCCCAGGCCCTGGGCATCGACCTCATCCACTTGGGCGTGGTCATGATCGTGAACCTTGCCATCGGCCTGTTCACGCCTCCTGTAGGCGTCAATCTGTATGTGGCCTGCGGTGTGGCAAAAGTCAATCTGAAGCAGATCTCCAGGGCTGTCGTCCCACTATTAATCGCCTCCATTATCGTCCTCCTGATCATTACCTACATCCCCGGAATTTCTACTGTGTTCACGTCCTGATCCGCGATTGAAGAAAGGTGAGTGTTATGAAAGAAACTGTAAGCGTCGCTCAGCTGCAGAACACCTGCATCGATTTGAAGAAGCACATCCTCTCCATGATCTACACGGCCCAGTCCGGCCACCCCGGCGGATCCCTGTCAGTGGCGGAGTTTGTCACCGCCTGCTACTTCCGGGAGATGGACATCGACCCCAAGGACCCCAAGTGGGATGACCGGGACCGGTTCGTCCTCTCCAAGGGGCACGTGTGCCCGGCCCAGTACGCCGCGCTGGCTATGAAGGGCTACTTCCCCATGGAGGTGCTGGACACCCTGCGCAAGGAGGGATCCATGCTTCAGGGCCACCCCGACATGAAGAAGTGCCCCGGCATCGACATCTCCACCGGCTCTCTGGGCCAGGGCCTGGCCTGCGGCGTGGGCATGGCCATTGCCGCCAAGATGGATAAAAAGAACTACCGCGTCTTTGTGGCTGTGGGCGACGGCGAGTGCAACGAGGGCGAGATCTGGGAGGCTTGCCAGACCGCCTACAAGTACCAGCTGGACAATTTGGTGGTCTTTGTGGATTACAACAACCTGCAGCTGGACGGCACCTGCGACGAGATCATGCCCCCCATTGACCTGGGCGCCAAGTTCCGGACATTCGGCTTTGACGTGTACGAGATCGACGGCAACGACATGGGCCAGATGGTTGCCGCCCTGGACTTGGCCGCCGTCACGAAGAACGGCAAGCCCAAGTGCATCTTTGGTCACACGGTGAAGGGCAAAGGCGTCTCCTTCATGGAGAACCAGTGCGGCTGGCACGGCGTGGCCCCCAATGACCAGGAGTATCAGCAGGCAATGGCGGAGCTGGACCGGCAGTATGTGAAGTGCTGAAGGAGGAAGCGAAGATGAGCGAAGTTATGAAAAAAGCCACCCGCGACGGGTTTGGCGATGAGATCGTAGCCCTGGGCAAGGAAAATCACGACATCCTGGTGGTGGATGTGGATATCGGTAAATCCTGCAAGACCGGCGCCTTCCGCAAGGAGCTGCCTCAGCAGTACCTGAATGTGGGTATCGCTGAGCAGAACGCCGCCGGCGTGGCTGCGGGCCTTGCCACCTGCGGCAAGATCCCCTTCGTGGTCACTTACGCCGCCTTCGGCTCCATGCGGATGTGCGAGATGATCCGCCAGGAGATCTGCTATCCCCA
>ENA-UOIW01001502-UOIW01001502.1-human-gut-metagenome-genome-assembly--contig:-P58-NODE-1502-length-13550-cov-3.903594_pt1 | contig 13550 bp, 6 predicted proteins | sample MGYA00242334_ERZ723881 | MGnify/ENA metagenome assembly ERZ723881
GTTCGTGATCAAGATGAGCATTGGATTACGCTTACAGGTACATGGTACTTCTTTTAATTTGCAAGCGTATACGGATGAAAAAACAGTTGAAGCCTCGTTGGTGGAAGGCTGTATCGAGTTGGATCATGGGAATGATAAGTTGCTAATGAACGCCGGTGACATGGCGATTTTCGATAAGCAAACCAACAAGATGAGACCGACATCGGGCGTGTTATCTCATTCGTACAGTTGGCTGGAAGATAAACTCTATATGGATCATATGCCGCTAGCTTCCGTCTGTAAATATTTGGAGAGGAGGTACGATGTGACTATCCATCTTCAAAAGGATTTGGGGAATAGTATACATTACGATGGAGTCATACAGGAGGAAACCATAACGGATATATTGGGCGTACTATCCAGATTGAGTGATATAAGCTATAACTTGAAAGGAAAAAATATAAGTATAACCTCTAAATAAAGTCTGCCTATGAAGTAAAGAACAGGAATCGCATGAATACACATGAAAAAACGGGAAATGCTGGAACATTCCCCGTCATCTTTTTGATCATTAAAATTAGTGCTCGTAACACTAGTGTTAACAAACAATTGAATTACAAATATATGAATTTTTGGAATATAGCAAGGCCGGAAGAGTCTCCGGTCCTTAAAAAAACTTTGTCTATTATGAGATTGACGACATTATTCTCTATCGCATGTTCACTTCAGATCTCGGCCTCTGTCTATTCGCAAGAGACAAAGTTGTCTTTGGACGTTAATAACCAGACAATAAAGGAGGTTCTTTTCAAGATAGAGAAACAGTCTGGCTTCCGTTTTATCTACGAGAGCGAGAAGGTTAACCTGAATAAGAAAGTATCTGTACATGTGAAAGAGCAGACGGTGGAAACCATTTTAAAGCGTCTTTTCGCAGGGGAAGGCGTAAAGTATGAGATTACGGAGAATAATTTCATCTTGATTAATCCCTCTACAAAAAACGAGAAAGCCGCCCCTTCCTCACAAGCCGTTTTGCAAAAGAAGAATTTAGTGCAAGGTGTAGTGACCGACGAGAATGGAGAACCTATTATCGGTGCGAACGTAGTTGAGAAAGGTACTACCAACGGAACGGTTACGGACCTTGATGGAAAATTTACGATGGAGGTATCGGAAAACGGTGTCCTTCAAATCTCTTACATCGGATATGCCATGACGGAATTGCGTCCCGGCAAGGAAGCGAATTTGAACGTGAAGTTACGGGAAGATGCTTTGCAAATGGATGAGGTTGTAGTTGTCGGTTATGGTACGGTAAAAAGAGCGAACTTGGGTGGTGCCGTATCTACGGCCGATGCGAAAGCGTTTGAGTCTCGTCCGGTTCAGAATGCGGCTCAGGCGTTGCAGGGAGAGGTCCCCGGTTTGACGATTACACGTGCCGGAGGCGCTCCGGGTGCGGACATGACCATGAAGGTTCGTGATGTCTCTTCTATCAACGGTGGTACTCCCCTTGTTTTGATTGATGGAGCGGAGGGAAACATTAATATGATCAACCCTTCCGATATCGAGAATATTTCCGTATTGAAAGATGGTACGGCCGCTATTTACGGTGCTCGTGCCTCGGATGGTGTTATTCTGGTGACAACGAAAAGTGGTAAGCGTAATCAGAAGACATCTGTTGCTTTTGATGCATATTACTCTATTAAGACTCCTGCGTTGTTAAGGAAACCGGCGAATCTATTACAACATGCGGAGATGGCCTTGGAGATCACCGATGGATCATTCACTCCAGAATACACGAGAGATCAATTGGACCTGATCCGGCAGAATAGTGATCTGGTGTTGACTGATGCGGAATGGGGGCGTTGGACCGGCTATCCGCAATTCTTCAAGGATCAAGACTGGAATGATATGCTTATTGGCAATGGTAATATGCAGAATTACAATGTCAATATCTCCGGCGGTGGAGAGAGATACTCGTATATGTTGTCTTTAGGCCATCAGCGGGAGGAAGGTATCCCTAAATTTGGTGAGGATGTGAACAAGCGTTACTTCGTACGTGCTAAATCGAGCGTCGAGATCTTCAAGAACTTGACTTACGATCTTAATTTAGCTTATGAGGCAAGCAACAGGGACTATTCCTCGGGTTTGACGGAAGGACAGAATATATGGGAACTGATTTATAAGACTCGCTCTTGGACTCCGATGTACAATCCGTCGGGAACTTTCTATACATTCGAGGGTTTCGATAATCCGGCCCAAGTATTGGAAGACGGGGGTATGGTGAATAAGACTACAGGTAATATAACGGTCAACAACCAATTACGCTGGAAAGTGATCGACGGATTACAATTGGTGGGGCAAGCCGTGATCCGTAAGTATGATCAGGATGAGAACGTGACGAACAAGAAAATCATCAATTACGATTGGGATAATAACGAGGTCCGGGAGAAACGTACGCCGAATAGCGCGGAGCGTCGTTACCAGAAAACTTTATCCAAGAACTTCACGCTCTATGCTGATTATAAAAAGAACTTCAATGACCGGCATGATTTAAGCGTGATGGTCGGTACTTCCCATGAGTCTGAGAACTATGATAGGTTCACGGCGAAGCGTATTAACTTCGACCAACAAGAAAATATGTCTTTGCAATTGGGTAGCGCTCAAGATCAAAACGCTTGGAGCGAGGGAAATCAGTGGACGATTAATTCTTTCTTCTCCAGAGTGAATTATACGTTTGCCAATAAATATGTCATCGAAGGAACGATCCGTGCGGATGGTAGTTCCCGCTTTGATCCGGATCACCGTTGGGGATGGTTCCCGGGTGTAAACGCGGCTTGGCGTGTCGGGGAAGAAGGCTTCATGAAAAGATTGGGTTGGTTCGAGGACTTGAAGGTAAGGGCTTCTTATGGAGAGATGGGTCATCCTTTCGGGGCAGGCGTAAAAGGACAAATGGCTACGTCTGGAAATATTATTTCTACCTCTCGTACATGGGAGACGATCCAGACAACCAATGTGGGATTTGATTTCTCGACACTCAATAACCGTTTATATGGATCGTTCGACTACTTCTGGAAAGAGAATAAAAACATGCTTATCCCGAAGACCTATCCTTCTATGTTAGGTGCGGACGCTCCGAGCACGAACAGCGGCCATTTAAGTATTCATGGATGGGAAATCTCTCTAGGCTGGAGGGATCAGATCAAGGATTTCAGCTACTCGGTTCGCTTTAATATCAGTGACGCGAAAAACAAAGTCGTGGATCGGGTTGGAAGTAACCTGATCAAATTAGGTAATAACGAGACTCCGACCGGATATCCGTTGAATTCCTATTTCGGATATGAATTTGATGGAATCATCCAGAATGAGCAAGAATTGGAGGCGTATAAATCTCGTTTCTCGGAAGGGGGTATCCCGGGTGACTTGAGCGTAGGTGACGCTATGTACAAAGACTTGGATGGAGACGGGAAGCTATCCGTATTAGGTGATGGTAAAGAAGGCTCCGGTGACGTGAAATACTTGGGCGACAAGAACCCGCGTTATAATTTCGGCTTTAACCTGAGTATGGCTTGGAAGGGATTCGATTTGAGCGCTTTCATACAAGGAGTCGGCCGTAGGACGATGTTCTTGGAAGGGGAGAGCCGGTGCCCGATGCCAGAGGCATGGTATCAATCCGCCGAGTATTGGTATGGAAAGACTTGGACCCCGGAAAGAACGGACGCCCAGTATCCGGCGATCACGTTGAAGGATAAACGAAACTACAATTATTATGTATCTACGAACACGAAGTTTAACGTTGCGTATGCTCGTTTGAAAAACTTGCAGTTCGGTTATACGATCCCGCAGACTTTGACCTCGAAGGCCGGTTTGCAGAAGGTGCGGGTGTATTTTTCCGGCGAGGATTTATTCGAGGTACATAACACGCCAAATGGTTGGGACCCGGAGGAGAACAGCGGTAGCATTACTTCCTATCCGTTTACCCGTAATTATTCATTTGGTATAAATGTCGTATTTTAAAAATTAAAGCGAAAAGTCATGAAAAACTATCGGATAATATTGGGAAGCTTTATTGTTTCCGCTTTGTTCTTGTCAAGTTGCCAAGATATAGACCTGTTGCCAAAAGATAATATGCCGGACGAGCTATTCTGGAAAACCCCGGATGATTTCGAGAAAGAGGTCAATTGGCTCTACACACGTACCGAGACGTTCGGCACGAAGGATACGGATAGCGATATCGCCTATGAGTTGAACGAGAATACGACGAGCAACGGTACGTTGATCGCACCGAATACGGATGCCCTATGGGACTCTACTTTCATAGACCTGCGTCAGAGCAATATGATTATCGAGAAGAGCCAGACGTACGAGGGCGATCCCTCGGAGATCGAGCGGTATGTGGCTGAGGCCCGTTTCTTCCGTGCTTACTCGCATTTTCGGTTGATGGCGAAATACAACGATATCCCTATCTTGACGAAGGTGCTTACCGTAGATTCCCCGGAGTTGTATGGTTCTAGGAATAAGCAACAGGAGGTGGAAGACTTCATCTTGTCGGAACTCAACGAGGTGTATGCTAAACTACCCTTGCAGAGTGAGTTAAACTCGGATGAGGCGGGACGTGTAACCCAAGGCGCTGCCTTGGCGTTGAAAGCGAGGGTTGCCTTGTTTGCCGGGACTTGGGCGAAGTATCACCAGCACCGTTCGGACTATCAGCAGTTGTTGCAACAAGCGATCGATGCCGCTGCAAAAGTGATCGATAGTGGTGAGTATGCTTTATATGAAGGCTCTGGTGAGGAGAGCTACCGCTACTTGTTTATCAATGCGGGCGATAATTCAAAAGAGGGTATCTTCGACAGTCGGTACGAGACGGATATCCGCCACCATAGCGACGCGTGCCCTGTATATTGGGGATGGCGAGGGACGCCTACCCGTAAGCTGGCCGATATGTATTTGTGTAAGAGTACGGGATTGCCGATTGAGAACGCTAATTCCGGATTTGAGGGATATGCCACGATCAAGAGCGAATATGAGAATCGTGACCCTCGTATGAAACAGACCTTCTTGATGCCCGGAACCGACTATATCAGTCCGCAAGACGGCGCCTTGACCTGCCCGCCGCAATTTACCATACGTCCCGAGACACGTACGGGTTATAAGTTGTGGAAATATATGGCGGAGACTTCCGTTCCTTCTGACAAGGATGTATATGATTATCACATCATCCGTTATCCGGAGGTATTGCTGATATTGGCTGAGGCCACTTACGAGAAAGACGGGGCGATCAGCGATGACATCTTGAACAAGACGATCAATGTGATCCGTTCCCGGAAAGGCGTGGAGATGCCTCCTCTGACCAACGCTTTCGTGAAGAGCAATGGGTTGGATATGCGGACGGAGATCCGTCGGGAACGTACGATCGAGTTAGCGTTCGAAGGCTTCCGCAGGGATGATTTGAGACGTTGGAAGACGGCTGAGACGGAATTGATAGGTGCCATAAAAGGCATTAAGCTGAAAGGTTCGGAATACGAGAACTTGGATGTCTTGAACGAGGGAAATCCCGGTTTGACAGACGAAAATGGATTCTTGATTGTGGAACCGGCGGAGAATCGTAACTTTGTGACCCCGAAGCATTACTATTATTCCCTTCCGTTGGATGAGTTGTATCTGAACCCGAACTTGGCTCCGAACAACCCGGGGTGGTAGGGTAATGCCTTATATTCCGGTAAAAATGGCCTTGCACTGGTGTAAAATGCCTTTTTAGATCTAAGAAATGGCTTTTCACCCTCGCGAAGTACCTTTTAGATTTCTAAAAACGACTTTGCGCTTGTGAAATGCCATTTTTAGGTTTAAGAAATGGCTTTGCACCCTTGCGAAATGCTTTTTAGATCTCTAAAAATGATTTTACACCGGTGAAATGCCATTTCTAGAATATTTTATGAGAGTAAATGAATTTAAAATTGAATCGAATGTCATTCATAAAGAAGATAGGTCTTGTATGCTTTATCGTCTTCTGCTGTGCGGGATGCCGTAGCGCGGGAGAGAAACTGGTTGAGAGTGCGGCTGCTCCCCGTATTATCAACATCATCAATTTCATCCGCCAGACAGACTACCGGGTGGAGAACGCCGATAGCTTATTGTACGAGACGGTTTGTGAGCAAGTGAAATTGGTGAATAAATATGATTTACCGGCGACCTTTTTATTACAGTACGATGCGTTGATCAATCCATTGTACCAAGATCTGTTGAAAAGTAAACTCAATGATCATTCCGAGATCGGCGCTTGGTGGGAACTTACGCAACCGCAGATCGAGGCCGTCGGGATCAAGTGGCGTGGCGAGCATTCTTGGGTCTCGCACGCGAATATCGCTTTCAGCACCGGATATACGAAAGAAGAACGGGAGCGACTGGTGGATGTCTATATGGCGAAGTTCAAGGAGATATTCGGCACGTACCCGAAATCGATCGGCTCTTGGTTTATCGACGCACATACCTTGGGGTATATGTACGATAAATATAAGATCGTGGCGTCGTGCAACTGCAAGGACCAAGTGGGGACGGATGGTTATACCCTATGGGGTGGTTACTGGAACCAAGCCTATTACCCGAGCCGGGTAAACGCCTATATGCCGGCGCAGACCGAGGAGGGGCAAATCCCCGTTCCTATTTTCCGTATGCTGGGCAGTGATCCTATTTATCAGTATGATGATGGTCTGGGACAAGAGCGTCAAGGGGTGATCTCCTTGGAACCCGTGTATGAGAAGGCGGGCATGGATCGCCGCTGGGTGGATTATTTCTTGGAATCGATCGTGGATCAGCCTTGTCTGGCCTTCAATTATGCGCAAGCGGGACAGGAGAACTCTTTCACGTGGAGTAATATGAGCAAGGGACTGGAGATGCAGATCCCTATCTTGGACTCCTTGAGGAAGGAAAATAAGATCCGGGTGGAGACGCTGGGCGAATCCGGTGCGTGGTTCAAGGAATGCTTCAAGGTTACGCCGGCGACGGCTGTCACTACGTTGACGGATGTCCGTGGAGAAGGCAATAAGACGGTCTGGTTTAACAGCCGTTATTATCGGGCGAACTTATTGTGGGAGAAGGGAACGTTCCGCTTTAGGGATATCCATCTTTTCGACGAGAGCTATAAGTCCGCTTATCTGGAAAAGCCTGGAGACGGGAACCAGTTCTTGTTCTATACCTTGCCCGTCGTGGACGGATTCATGTGGAGCGAGGGACTCGATCGTGCCGGGCTTCGGATCGTCCGATTAGACAAGGATGGAGATAAGGAGGAACTTACCTTGGACCATCCGGTAGTGACGGAGATAGGCAAGGATACCTTGGTAGTTTCCGCCGAAGACTCAAAAGGCCATGCTTTCAAGATCACGTTCTATGAGACCCGCTTCGAGGTAGTCGCTCTATCAAAGGAGGCGGACTTCTCATGGGCTTTAGAGCTAAAGGCTGCGGCAGGGAAGGAGCTACCTTTCACCGTTATAGAGGATAAGGCGGTCAACGCTAGCTTCGATGGTTTCAACTACGTGATCACTTGCGAAAAAGGCCATATAAGGAAACCTGAATCTGGTTCGGATTATGTCTTTAGGATGTTTCCGTCGGATCAGGAAATAGTAATAGATTGTACAAATGCGAGAAAGTAATATGAATATATCAGTTTGGAGAAAATGGGTGATCGTATGGATGGTCGCTGTGCTCAGTGGTTTTCAATTAAGGGCGGCGGATCCTGTGGTCGTCCCGGCGAATACGGAACCGCTGACGATAGAAGGAAATCGTTTTGTCACCTTATGTATCATGATACGTACGACGCCTTGGGAAGTCTCCCGGGATGTCAAGTTACATCCCCGCGATGAGGTGGATTGGCATACGCTTGAGGGAGTGCGGGCCTTGCGGGAGGCTTTCGCCACGAATAACCCGAACGGTCGTCTTACATGGGGATTCACGATGAATGCCTTGGAGGACGGACGGAAGAATTACCGGGAGATCCGTGATTATGTAGTGGAGTGCCAAAAGAAATATGGGGATGAGGTTACTTATTTCCCCGGTTATTTTCCTGCGATGTATCTGCCCCGTGAGCGGGTAAACCGTGAGATGTCGGAGGCGATAGAGATCATTTCTAAAATGGTAGGAAATGGTTATCGTCCCCAATCGATTATGGGAGGTTTCTTATCGGCCGATAATCTAAGATATCTGGCGGAGAAAGAGAACATCCATGTGGCGCACGCCGTGATCTGGAGCCAGCATAATATAGACGGTGGTGGTGCTGACGGTTCTCCTTCTTATCCTTTCTATCCCTCGACGGAACACTTCTGCAAGCCGGCGCAGGGAAAAAGCGATTTCATCGATTGCGTGAATCTGGATGGCTGGACGATGGACTTTATCTGTGCCCGCCGTAGTGGACAGACCGGACATGGTATCGATGGATACAACAGCCGTAGAGGTGTCGGCCCGATCGAGACGTACAAAGGTTGGGGGCTTGACTTGGGGCATCGTGAGGTGATGCACACGGAAGCGATTCACTTTGATAAAGGTCTTGAGTTGAATGGCTTTGGCTGGGTCGCCAATATCTGGGAGGCGCAGATGGTACATGAGTTCGGGAAGGATCTCATCTGTGATGCCATGAAGATGTGGGTAACGGGTACCAAGGAACGCTGGCCGGATACTCATTTCGTTACGTTCGGAGAATTTGGCGAACTTTGGAGAAAACAATATAAATCGAACGACGACTGGAACTATCGCTTCGTAGAACGTGGCTCTGGTTTGGGAGACTCTTATAATAATTTGGAGATAAAATGGTTTATGAATAAGGAATTCCGCTTGGCCTTATTACGTGATTGGCATACGAAAAATTCCCCGGCTTATGTCATCGACTTTACCCGCTATGATTTGCCGGCTCATGAACCTGCCGATCCGACCCCGACAAAACCGGCTAAGGATTGGAGCTTGATCAACAAAATCAACCAAAAAGGTCTCCGCCCGCAAGATAAGCCGGTCTTGATCGATAAGTTGGAGAAAGAAGATCAAGATTTGATTCGGAAATATTATCCGGAATTATTTAAATAGTTGGTTTATGAAAAAGATTACCGTTGTTTGTTTAGCTCTTTGCTCCTTTCTTTTTGGGGGAGATCTCTTCTCCGTAAAGGCGCAAATCCTAGAGAAGTTCACATTGCCTACTCCATGGACAGAGGAGGCATTGAAGGCTGAGATTCCTTTACCGGAATATCCGCGTCCACAGATGGTGCGTTCGGAATGGTTGAATCTGAATGGTATATGGGATTATATGGGAGGAAAAGACCTGCTCGATCCTGTTACGGCGACCACTCCTCCAGCCTTTCCCGCGAAAGTAGAAAAGATACGTGTGCCGTATCCTCCGGAATCGGAATTATCCGGTATAGCTCGTGGGGGTGCTACTTGTCTGTGGTATAAGCGTAGCTTCTCTGTTCCTCAAGCATGGAAGGGCAGGCATGTATTGTTGAATTTTGGGGCTGTAGATCGGATCTCGTCTGTGTTTGTCAACGGTAAGAAGGTGGGTACCCATACGGGAGGGTACGATGCTTTTAGTTTAAATATTACTGATTATTTGAAATCCGGTGAAAATGTCCTTGTGGTAGGTGCTTATGATCCTAACGACGGCCGGGCCGCTTCGGGCAAGAACGGCTCACGTGGAGATTATATTTTTACCTCCGGTATCTGGCAAACCGTTTGGCTTGAACCGGTAGAGAAACAATATATTTCTCAGATTAAGCTAGTGCCCGATTTAAAAAATAATCGGTTGGAAGTAATTGCTTATACGGAGGATAAGGAGTTAAAGGTAACGGCTATCGCAGATAATGGTACTTCAGAGGTGGCAAGAACCGAAGGAAATTCCAATATGAGTTTTTACTTGCCTATCCGGAAACCCCGTCTATGGAGTCCGGATGATCCTTTCTTGTATGGTTTGAAATTACAGTTGAAAGATCGAAAGGGTGAGATAATAGATGAGGTATCTTCTTATTTTGGTATGCGTTCTGTTAGTATGGGAAAGGTAGATGGTGTGCTTCGGCCTTTATTGAACGGGGAGTTTGTTTTCCATATCGGTCTTTTAGATCAAGGTTATTGGCCCGATGGCGCATTTACCGCCCCTACCGACGAGGCCTTGTTGTATGATATCGAGCTGGCGAAACGTGCGGGTTTTAATGTAATACGCAAGCATATCAAAGTAGAGCCTCAACGTTGGTATTATCATTGTGACAGGCTTGGCCTAATGGTTTGGCAAGATATGCCGAATCTTTGGGAGCCTGATGGTGAGGATTCCGTGGCGGTTCGTAAACAGTTCCGTGACGAATTGAAAGTGATGATCGACCAACACGTCAGCTCGCCTTCTATTGTGATGTGGGTTCCGTTTAATGAGAATTGGGGAGCCTTTGAAGCGACAGACATCACAGCTTGGGTGAAAAAGTACGATCCGAATCGTTGGGTAAACGGTATGTCGGGATATAATTACGCTCCGGGCTATCGGAAAGCTTATGGAGATCCCGGAAATGGAGATTTCGTGGATATGCATCATTATGGCAAGATCGAGCCTAAGGCGATCCCCCGTCCCGATGATAAACGTGCTGCGTCCCTTGGCGAATTCGGAGGAAAAGGTCTATTTGTGCGTGGGCATATGTGGCCTGTACGCAATGACGCTTATGAGATGATGTTGAATAGAGAAATCTTGACCGATACCTATGTATTAATGCTTACCGAGCTAGAGCAGATGATAAACTATTTCGGACTAAGCACGGCCATCTATACGCAGACTACAGATGTGGAACATGAGATAAACGGCTTGGTCACTTATGACCGAAAGGTGGAAAAGATGGATCTGGAGAAGGTTAAATACATCAATCAAGAGGTAATCAAATGTACACGGGCAAAATAAAGAATACCTAGTTAAGTTTATGGGAGTGTCCTCGGAAAAGGACACTCCTTTTTTATATATTTGGGCATCTTATTTTTCATGTTATAAAAAGGTTGGTAAATGAAAAAAATCGTTGTTGCTTCCGATTCATTTAAAGGCTCAGTATCTTCGATTGAAGTGGCTGAATGTGCCGAGTTGGCGATCCATAAGGTTTTTCCGGATTGCGAGGTCGTGAAAATCCCGGTTGGGGATGGGGGAGAAGGTACCGTGGAGACTTTGATTACGGCGATGGGTGGAGAAGCCGTATCTTGTGTCGTACATGATCCGTTGATGAGATCGGTCGAGGCCACTTATGGGATACTGGGAGATAATCGTACGGCGGTTATCGAGATGGCGACGGCGAGTGGTCTTACGTTAGTGCCTGTGTCGGAACGTAATCCCTTGAGAACAACGACGTATGGAACCGGTGAGTTGATAAAAGACGCTATGGATCGTGGTTGCCGGGATTTCTTGATAGGAATAGGGGGAAGCGCAACGAATGACGGAGGAACCGGTATGTTGCAGGCCTTGGGTTTTCGTTTTCTTGATAGAAAAGGGAATGAGCTGGGATTGGGTGGGCAGATCCTTAATCAGATTTATGAGATAGATTGCTCAAGGGCATTATCGCAATTGCGGGAAACTTCATTTACCATAGCCTGCGATGTGAATAACCCTTTTTATGGTGAGAAAGGGGCGGCGTATGTCTTTGCCCGCCAAAAGGGAGCGGACGACGCTATGGTCCGTTTGCTGGATGAGGGCTTGCGAAATTTTGCGGAAGTCATAAAAAGAACGGGACGAATAGAGATAGACGACATTCCGGGTGCGGGAGCCGCAGGTGGTTTAGGTGGAGGATTTGTCGCTTTCCTAAAGGCTGAACTTAAACCCGGTATCCAGATGGTTCTGGATGCCTTGCGTTTTGATGAATGTATACGGGGGGCGGATCTAATTATTACGGGAGAAGGTAAACTGGATAAACAGACTTGCATGGGAAAGACCCCATTCGGAGTATTGCAGGCAGGCATGAGACAGGGTATCCCGGTTATCGTAATGGGTGGTTCCGTAGAGGAGGTAGAGGCGCTTAATAAATCCGGGTTTCTGGCGGTCTTGCCACTTCTTCCTTATCCGGTTTCCTTGGAGCAGGCGATGGATAAGGATTTCACTTGCTGGAATATTGGGCGTGCCTTGGAACAACAATTGCGTGTAATCCAATACTATATGAATCACTAACACATGGGTATAATGAGTGCATGGGGAGCTTTTATCGGATTATTAGTGTCATTCTGGTGCTACCGTGCTTGATCATTTACCGCATGGATCGTTCTTCCACGCTACCGGTGGGGTAGCGGATATAAGCATTCGTGAGCGGTTGAGGCTGATTCCTTATGAGACCGCAATCGGCGCTATTTTGGCCATTGGGACTATAATAGCTTATCTTACCGTAAATTAGTTCTTTTCGTGATGAGGCTTATTCTTTTCGTTTTGGAGTTTGAAAGTATTGCGGCGTTTAGTGCCACCATTTACTTTCGCGTTATCAAACTTGAAAAAACGAATAAGAATAAAAATTATTACGGATATGGAAATGAATAAGACACTTGCTTCGTCCGGTGGACGTATTACGGTAATCGACGCTCTGCGCGGCTTCTCCTTGATTGGTATTTGCTTGATTCATGCGATGCAGCATTTTGGCGCTATGGGGACGATGGCTCCCCAAGCCATGTTCTCTTGGGAAGGGACGCTGGATGAGATTTTTCGGTGGTTTATTAATTACTTGGTGTTTGGCAAGTTCTTCATTATATTTTCTTGCCTGTTTGGTTTGAGCTTCTTTATCCAGATGGATCGGGCAGCTCAAAAAGGTGTTGATTTCCGTCCTCGTTTCTTATGGCGATTGGTATTGTTGCTTGTGATTGGTTTTGTTCATGGTTTATTGGTTCGTGTAGATATTTTGTTGGTGTATGCGTTGCTTGGTTTTGTGTTGGTATTGATGTATAAATGGCCGACTAAATTATTGGTGGGAATCACCCTTTTCCTTTTCTTGGGCGGTGCCTCGCTAATTCCCGTAGCGTATAAGGCTGTAACGGCTCCTGCCGTCGAGCAAGTGGTGGAGAGACCGGCTGCCGCACCTATCGCTCGTGCTGAGGCTCCTCGGCGAGTCCCGACATTAGCCGAGACCATTGAGAACAACGCTTGGGACGGATTGGTAGGAAAAATGAATTTCCAGTTTGCCAGCGGTCGTATCTATCTGACCTTGGGATTGTTTATCCTCGGATTTATCGTAGGCCGGATCCGCTTGTTCCAACGCTTGGATGAGTTCCGTAGCCGTTTGAATTACGGGGCGTTGGTCGCGTTGGTTTTAATCGCCCTGCTATATGTGCTAAAACCTTATATACCTGCCGCATCTTGGCGTGAGGTCTCTATCAATGCGTGGATGAGTGCTACGACAACTAACTTGATTAATCTGATGACGGCTTATCTGTGGGTGGTGTTGGTCTTAGAGGCTTACCGCTCGGTAAAAGTTCAAAATGCCATGAAGCCATTGGTTAGTTATGGGCGTATGGGATTGACAAACTATATCGTACAGTCCGTGACCGGTGTCTTTATCTTCTCCGGTTTTGGCTTGGATTGGAGCCCTTTGGGTGTTTTCTTGAGTGCATTGGTCTGC
>ENA-UOIW01001504-UOIW01001504.1-human-gut-metagenome-genome-assembly--contig:-P58-NODE-1504-length-13547-cov-6.905425_pt1 | contig 13547 bp, 13 predicted proteins | sample MGYA00242334_ERZ723881 | MGnify/ENA metagenome assembly ERZ723881
GTCCACATCCACCTTCACCACCGACACGTCAGGATGGGCCGCGGCCACCTCCTCCAGTACCGGGGCAAGCATACGGCACGGACCGCACCAGTTGGCCCAAAAGTCCACCAGCACCGTGCCCTTGACCCCCAGCACATTCTCCCTGAAGCTCGCCTCATTGGCATGGATGATCGCCATACTACCAACTCCTTTGTATTTCTTTTGGATCTCTTTGGATGTAGTATACGCCGTTTCCGGGGAAACAAAAGTTGCAGATGCAACAGTCACACTTTCTTTTCCAAGCAGACCAGCTGCACGCCGGGGATGCCGTTGAACGTACCGGCCACGATGCCCGCCTCGGTGTAGCCCAGCTTGGCGTACAGGGTGCGGGCCGGGGTGTTGCGGGCGTTGGTGTCGATACGCAGGTACGGGCGGCCCGTGTCGCGGGCCAGCCTCTCGTAAAACGCCACGAAGGCCGTGCCGTACCCCTTTCCCTTCACCGCCGGGTCTACCACCAGCGTGTGGAGCACCAGCACCTGCTCCGGCGGCGCGTCGTGCTGCCAATGACATTGGGTATACTGCGCCATCTGCGACTGGTCTATCTTGGCAGCGGCTGTCACCCGTCCGCCGTCCTCCAGCACGTACAGCGTGCCCGCCGCCAGCGCGTCCCGGGCCGTCTGCTCCGTGGGGTACACGCCCCGCGTCCAGCCGGTGGTGAGCAAGCCCTGCTCCTCCCTGTCCAGCAGCGCGTCATAGATGGCGGCCACGGCGGGGATGTCGGCCTCTGTCGCCTTCCGTATCTCCATGGTGTCCTCCTTACTTTGTCAGCAGCCACACCGCCAGCGCGAGCTGCGCCAGCAGTATGGCAGGGATGCCCCACACGAAATACCAGTGCTTCGTCTTGTGGTGAAACACACGCATTCCCAGCAGCGCACCGACGCTGCCCCCCAGCAGGGGCAGCAGGAACAGCGTCTTTTCCGGCACGCGCCACTTCCCTTTCCGGGCGCGGCGCTTGTCCGCGCCGTAGACGATAAACGTGGCCAGATTGATGACCGCCAGGTAGACGGCCAGCCACCCGGCGGGGTCAGACAACAGCGCCGCCACCGTCAGTCGGCCTTCCGCAGCTTGGCCAGCTCGCAGGCGGTGTCCGCCGCCAGCTTGGCGTTGTTGTAGACCAGCTGGATGTTGGCGGCCAGGCTGTCGCCGCCGGTGATGTCCTTGATCTTCGCCAGCAGGAAGGGCGTGGTGGCCTTGCCGTGGATGCCCTGCTCCCTGGCCTCCTCCACCGCCTCGTCGATGGCCTTGTTGATCACGTCCGCGTCCATGGAGTACGCCTCGGGGATGGGATTGGTGACCAGCATACCGCCCCGCAGGCCCAGCTCACGCTTGACATGGAACGCCTCCGCCAGCTGGGCGGGGGTGTCCAGCCGATAGTCCACGCCGAAGCCGGACTTCCGGGTGTAGAACGCGGGCAACTCCTCGGTCTGATAGCCGATGACCGGCACGCCGTGGGTCTCCAAATACTCCAGCGTCAGGCCCAGGTCCAGAATGGACTTGGCACCGGCGCACACCACCATCACCGGGGTCTGAGCCAGCTCCTCCAGGTCGGCGGAGATGTCCATGGTGGTCTCCGCGCCGCGGTGTACGCCGCCAATGCCGCCGGTGGCGAACACCTCGATGCCCGCCATGGCGGCGATCATCATGGTGGTGGTCACAGTGGTGGCGCCGTCCCGCTTCTCCGCCACCAAAATGGGCAGATCGCGGCGGCTGGCCTTGGTAACGCCCGCGCCGGTCTTGCCCAAATAGTCGATCTCCTCCGGGGTCAGTCCGGCCTTCAGCCGCCCGCCGATGATGGCGATGGTGGCGGGCACAGCGCCGTGCTCGCGGATGATCTTCTCCACGTTCAGCGCCGTCTCCACGTTCTGAGGATAGGGCATACCGTGGCTGATGATGGTGCTCTCCAGCGCCACAACGGGCTTGCCGGCCTTGATAGCCTCCTGCACCTCGGGGGCGACGTCCAAATAACGGTTCATATCACTGTTCCTCCTTGTTGAGTATGTATGAGTATGTATTCTATATTCTCCCAGCTCATGCCGGGGTGGATGGTGGTCTCAGCGGTACAGGCCAGCGCGCCCGCGCCGGCAGCCAGCCGCGCACATTCCTCCAGCGGCCAGCCACGGGCGATGCCCGCCGCCAGCGCCGCCGCCATAGCGTCGCCGCCGCCGGTGGCGTTGGCCACCTGCACCTTGGGACAGGCCGCCCGGGCGGTGTGCCCCTCCCGGTCGGCGGCGTACAGCCCGTCCGCGCCCAAAGAGATATACACCTGCCGCAGGCCCGTCTCCAGCAGCTTCTGCGCCGCCAGCGCCGCGTCGGCGTCGCACCGGATGCGCACGCCGCTCAGCAGCTCCGCCTCCATGCGGTTGGGCTTCAGCGCCGTCAGGCGGCCCAGCACCGGCTTCAGCTTCGGTGCTTTGATGGTGGACACCGGGTCGGCCAGCATAGGCGCGGTGCAGTGCTCACACAGCCACTGCAGCGACACCTCCGGCAGGTTCGTCTCCACCACCACCAGCCCGGCGTGGTTGATGAAATCCAGCCGCTGGCGCAGGAACTCCGGCGTCATGTGGTCGTAGATGGCCATGTCGTTCACCGCCAGCGCCATGTCGCCGTCGCTGTCGTCGATGAACAGATACGTGCCGGTACGCCCGCCGGGGATGGTGGCGCTGTGGTGCAGGTCCAGCCCGATGTCCGCCGCGTTCTCCTGCACCGACTGGGCAAAGGCGTCCTGCCCCAGCACCGTGACCATGGCCGTCTGCTCGCCCAGCAGGCAGAGGTTGTGGGCGATATTGCGGCCTACGCCGCCCAGCGATGTGGTCACGCGGCCGGGATTGGAGTCCCGGGCCACCAGCCGGTCGGCGCTGACTGCGCCGATGTCCATGTTCACGCCGCCCACCACCACGATGTACTTCTCCTCCCGGAGCAGGTAGCCCCGCCCGGCGATGTAGCCCTTCTTCATCAGGTTCGAGATATGCACCGCGGCGCTGGAACGGGTGATGCCCGCCTTCTCCGCCAGCTCCTGCTGGGAGATCAGCGGGTTCTCCCGTATCCACTCCAGTATCTGCCGCTCCCGCTGTGTCACAGCCTCCACCTCCTAATCGCGTGTTTGTTTTCTAATCTATTGCTTATTATAGGATACAACTGCTTACTTGTCAAGCCTGTTTGACGAAATAGGCCGTTCTTTTGCCGCATAAAAAAGGGGGGGAGACGCGCGCGTCTCCCCTCCTCGGAACTCCCGGATGGGAGTGTTGGTTATTAACTTATGTCAGGCGTTCTTGGTGACAGTCCAAACACCGTTATCCTCAGTGCAGCTATAGCCCTCATCCACGAAGTTGCCGCGGGGGTTCTCAGAAGCACTGTCAGAGGGATCGTAATTCACAAACGAGCCACCCCTGACCATGATCTTGGCCGTGCCATCCTTATAAGCCGCATCAATGCAGTTGATCAGGAACTTATAACCATATGTAGGATTACTATACGGCTCAACCTCAAAAGCACCATCGTTGATCACCAGCGTACCCTTTTGCACCTGCACCGCCGTGCCGCCGCCGTAGTACGTACCGCCGTTGATGGTCAGCGTTGCACCGTTGCGTACATTGATACCATAACCACCGTTCGTCTGCGTGTCAATACCGCCATTCACACCCGCGTTGATGGTGGTATCCGCGTCAACGATCAGAGCTGTGAAATTCGTATCGTTGTTGCCCATATCATTCGGCGTGATGATCTTGCCGCTCAGGTTCAGGGTCGTCTTTCCGGTGACGGTAATACGGTTTGCGACATCATCCTTATTCTCCGTCACATTAACGTTGCCGTTCAGCGTAACATTGCCCGCGAAGTTCAAAGTGCCGTCACTCTTGAGAATATTGCCGTTGATGGTGCAGTCACCGAGGATCAAGGTGTTAGCATTGTTATTTTTCGCACGATCACCATGCGCGACTTCAATATCGCCGTTGATAACACTGTTGCCGTCCACCTTCACGGTCACATTGCCATAGCTCTGGAAACCGCCATAAACGTCAAACGCATACGGGCCGTCCTTGTACCCTTGAGCTTTACCGGCATTGATAGTGGTATTGTTGATAACGATATCGCCGCAGTTGTTGGACATGGTGTAGACCGTCTCATCACCGCCGGTCACGATCATGTTTTCCAGCACCAGGTTGCAATAGTTCTGGAGCACGATAGCCGGAGCGCCTTTCCAGTCAGGGGTGTCCTCAGCAGGCTTAGTGCCCTCGGCCACACCGACAATGCTGCCGTTCTTGAAGGTAATCTTGTTGCCCTGGTTCAACTGGAACGCGTTCGTACCAGTGGTAGCGCTGCCGACCAGCACACCTCCAACGGTGTAAACATAGCCGTTGAAGTCAACCGTCAGGCCGTTGTTTGCAAAGGTATTAGGCAGAACCTTGATGCCATTGCCATTGGTATTTTTCAGCAGCATGATGGTATCGCCATCCTTGGCCACCGCGAAAGCATCCGCGAGGGAAGTGTAAGTCGTGCTGCCGATTGTCGCCACAGGCGCGGCATAAGTAACAGAGAATACAGAGAAGTGATCGACAGCGATGGTCACCATACCAGTGGCAGCATCATAGTAGAAGGTATCCGCAGTCGTAAGATCAGCCTCACTGCTCTTCGAAGTCATCACCAGGTTCTCATGCTTCAGTGCAACGTTAGTCAGACCAGCGCCCAGCTTAAAGGAGACCTTGGCCAGCTCGGTCGAACCGGCAGCTATATTGGAAATGCTGATCTCATAGGCGACCTTTTCTGTACCGTTACCGGCATCAACCACGAACTTACCGGTAGCAGCATCTGCAACAGGTCTGATAGAAACTGTGGGAGTCTCGTTTGCCGCCACCGCATTGGTGGGGATCTCAGCCTTGCCTGTTCCGTCAGCGGCCTCGGATTCATACTTGCTCTACGTAGTATCCTGGCTCATTGCGGCATTGGCGGTGTTGGGGAGAACCACAACAGAGTAACCCGCAGAGGTATCGTAATCGTTGCGGGTGCTGTCATACTCGCCAGTAGCCTGCGTGGCATACACCGTGATGGAAACGCCGTTGATCGTCAGGCCCTGATAGTCGTTGCCCGCAGCGGTGTCCATCTTGCCGGAGATCGTAAACGCCTTACTTTCCGTGGGATTCAAAGTGGCCTCAGTGCCCAAAGTCAGGCCATCGGCTTTCCAGGTGATCACATCGTTCAGGTCAAACACACCGGCGACGGGCTGACGGTTCATCTGAATACCGGTGACTTCCACCTTGTACTTGATGTTCAGATTGCCATTGTTCACCACGCGCAGCTCAGGCAGCTTGTACTCCGCACCCGGCTCCCACAGGATGGCCTGGTTTTCGCCACCGGCAGCCTTCACGAAGTTCAGCGTTTTACCTTCGGCGGTGACCCACTTGCCCTGCGCGGTGTCGAACATCTCCAGTGCCACATCCAGTTTACCTGCCTGGATCTTGTTGACGTTGGCGGTAGCCGTGTCGGTGAACCACGCGAACGTAGTGCCCACCAGCATGACCACACACATGGCCAGCGCTGTGATGCTGGTCAGCAATGCGCGTTTGGTTGCCTTTTTGTTGCTCATGCTCTTGTTACCCCTTTACAATAATTTTTTTGCAGATACAACACACTATCCTTTGTGTAACAAAGGATAAAGCGCCCATGGGCGCTTGTATCCCAATCTGCACTTGTGAGTCGAGTATAGCACCCCATTTTCGGGTCTGCAAGAGCCAGCGGGGAAATTTTTAATATTTCTGCAGGTTAGCCAAAAATAAATGTCATATTTGGACAGATTGGCGGAAATATTTCGTCAATCTCGTCGATTTTACGCCTCCGTCCTGCCGTTTTGCCCGTTCCGGCGGCACACGATCCGATAGATGAGATACCCCACCCCCGCCGCCGCCAGCGCCACGCCGAAGGCAATGGCCGCTGCGGCGTAGTTCTGCTCACCCAGTGCGCCGCCCCCTACCGTGGAGGTGACGATGGACGGCAGCCGCCCCACGGTGGCGATAAGCAGCCAGGAGGGCCACTTCATGTCCGTCAGCCCGGCGAAATAGCACAGCAGGTCCTTGGGCGTGCCGGGAACAGCGAAGATCAGCCAAAAAAGCGCCGTGCGTTTGGGTGAGGAGTGGAGGAACTGCAGCTTGTCCAGCTTCTCCCTGGGGAAGAACACCTCCGCCAGCGGCCTGCCCCAGCGCCGTACCAGTGCGAACACCGCCACGCTGCCCAGCACCGCGCCTGCAAGGCACAGCACCGTTCCCCACCACGCGCCGAAGGCGTAGCCCCCCGCGATCTCAAGGGGCTCGCCGGGGATGACGGCCACCACCACCTGCAAAAACACCATGGCGGCATAGGCGGCGCAGCCCCAGACGCCGTGGCTGTCCACCCAGGCGCGGAACTGCTCCGGCTGGCGGGCAAAGCGGATCATGGGCCGGCCCACGAACCAGGCCAGCGCCGCAAAAAGCACCACAAATATGGCAGCTGCCGCGACAGACAGCGTTTTTTTCTGTTTCTCCGTCAAGGTGCGTTTCATGGATATATGCCTTTCTCCTTTGTACTGCCCACAGCTTACCACGTTTTTAACAGGATTATTTGAACAGATGTTAAAATTTTGCTTAATTCGCCCCTGCATTTTTCTTATAAGCGGTTTTACGCAGATACAGAAAATGCCACCGTTCCGGCGGCATTTTCTGCTATTCCTGCTATTCCTTTGTATGCACGTTGATGAACTCCGCCCGCAGCTTGGAGTACAGGATGGTCTGGCTGCTGTACAGCCCGCAGTAGCCGGACAGCAGGTAGCTCACCGCGCAGGCGGCGGCGAAATAGGCCATGCCTCCCGCGCCGAACAGCTCCACGCTGAGGATCACCGAGGCGATGGGGCAGTTCACCGCGCCGCAGAACACGGCCACCAGTCCGACAGCCGCCGCGAAGGACGGCGGCAGTCCCAGCAGCCCCCCGGCGGCGCAGCCGAACGTCGCGCCCACGAAGAACGACGGCACGACCTCGCCGCCCTTAAAGCCGCAGCCGATGGTCACGGCGGTAAACGCCAGCTTCAGAAACCAGGCCCACCCGTCGGCCTGCCCCTGCTCCACGGCCCGCTGGATCACGTCCATACCCGCGCCGTTGTAGTCCGTCGTACCCAGCGCCAGCGTGGCCAGCACGATGATAAGGCCGCCCACAGCGGCCCGGAGAAAGCTGTTTTTCAGCCACCGCTCCGCCAGACGCTCCGTGATGTGCAGCCCCCGGCAGAACAGGATGCTCACCAGCGCGCAGCCCACCGCCAGCGCCGTCACCAGCCCCAGCGTGGGCCAGTTCAGGGCGGGCATGGCCACGGTGAAGCGGGTGGGCTCAACGCCCATGACAGTGGCGATGTAGTAGCCCGTCAGGGATGCGGTGATGCAGGGCAGCAGCCCTGCGTAGTACAGCACGCCCACGCTGATGACCTCCAGGGCGAACACCGTGGCGGTCAGGGGCGTGCCGAACAGGGCGGCGAACACACCGCTCATGCCGCACAGCGTGGCCAGAGGCAGATCCTTCTCCCCCAATCGCAGCAGCGTGCCGGTGCGGTAGCCGATGCCGCCGCCGATCTGCAGCGCCGCGCCCTCGCGGCCCGCGCTGCCGCCTAAGAGGTGGGTGATGACGGTGGCCACGAAGATCAGCGGCACCAGCAGCGTGGGGACGGACTTGCCGAAATGGACGGACTCGATAACGGCGTTCGTCCCCTTCCCCTCCAGACGGCACAGCTTATACAGCCCGGCGATGACCACGCCGCCCACGGGCAGCAGGTACAATATCCAGGGGTGGGCCTGCCGTACTGCGGTGGCGTAGCTGACGCCCAGGTGGAACGCCGCGCCCACGAAGCCGCCCACGCCTCCCACCAGCGCGCCCACCGCCATCCATTTCAGCAGCGCGGCCACATACAGGCCGATATGGGCCATCCGTTCTTTCAGTCTGTCCATGCTTCTCTCGCTTCTCCTTAACACCGTCTTTGCAGACGTCCATTGTATCACCCGGCGCAGGCGGTGTCAAACCGTGTCTGAATTTTCTTCCGGGCGGCTGAAAATTTTTGAGTTTATCTGACTTTTTTTCATTTTTGCTGTTGATTATGGCGCGGCGATGCCGTATACTATATATTACCAAACGCAAGAAGGCACAAGGAAAACCCAACAATATACAAATAGGAGGAAAACCAAATGAAATACGGTCGTACTTTTAACTTCTCCGCCGGCCCTGCCATGATGCCCGAGCCTGTTCTGGAGGAGATCCGGGACGAGATGATGAACTACCGCGGCAGCGGTATGTGCGTCATGGAGATGAGCCACCGCTCCAAGGTGTTCCAGCAGATCGTGGACGAGGCCGAGGCCGACCTGCGGGAGCTGATGAACATCCCCGACAACTACAAGGTGCTGTTCATTCAGGGCGGCGCGACCCTGCAGTTTGCGGCTATCCCCTGGAATCTGATGAAGAACGGCAAGGCCGTCTACATCGAGACCGGCGCATGGTCCAAGAAGGCCATTGCCGAGGCCAAGAAGTACGGCGAGGTCATCGTGGCCGCCTCCTCCAAGGATAAGAATTACTCCTACATCCCCGACTGCTCCGATCTGGACATTCCCGAGGACGCCGACTACGTCTACATCTGCGAGAACGAGACCATCCATGGCGTGACCTGGAACAAGCTGCCCAACACCAAGGGCCACGTACTGGTGTCCGACCAGTCCTCCATGTTCCTAAGCAAGCCCTGCAACGTGTCCGACTACGGCATGATCTACGCCGGCGTGCAGAAGAACGTGGGCCCCGCCGGCATGGTGGTGGTCATCATCCGCGAGGATCTGATCCGCGAGGACATCGACCCCAAGATGCCCATCTACATGAGCTATAAGACCCAGGCCGACAACGGCTCTATGTACAACACCCCCAACTGCTGGGCCATCTACTGCTGCGGCAAGGTCTTCAAGTACCTCAAGAGCATCGGCGGCCTGGAGGAGATGCACAAGCGCAACATCGCCAAGGCCAAGGTCATCTACGACTTCCTGGATCAGTCCAAGATGTTCAACGGCACGGTAGAGCCCGAGTTCCGCAGCCTGATGAACATCCCCTTCGTCACCGAGAGCGCCGAGCTGGACGCCGAGGTGGTGGCCGCCACCAAGGCCGCCGGCTACGACAACCTGAAGGGCCACAAGTCCGTGGGCGGCCTGCGCGCCTCCGTCTACAACGCCATGCCCATCGAGGGCGCCAAGGCGCTGGTGGAATTCCTGAAGAAGTTCGAGGCCGAGCACAAATAAAATACCCCAACATTATTATAAAAAAGGAGAAGTATCATGCGTATTTTGGTTACTGACGGTATGGACAAGACCGCTATGGCGCAGCTGCGCGAGATGGGTCACGAGGTCGTTGAGCAGTTCTACGAGCCGGATCAGCTGGGCGCTGCCCTGCGTGATTTCGACGCCGTGGTGGTCCGCTCCAAGACCAAGGTCCGCGCCAACCACATTGACGAGGCCAAGGGCGGCAAGCTGAAGCTCATCATCCGCGGCGGCGTGGGCGTGGACAACATCGACGTGAAGTACGCCGAGGCCAACGGCATCACCGTGAAGAACACCCCCAAGGCCTCCTCCCAGTCCGTGGCGGAGCTGGCTATGGGCCACATGTTCTCCTGCGCCCGCTACATCTCCATCGCCGGCCACACCATGCGTGAGGGCAAATGGGAGAAGAAGGCTTACGGTAAGGGCATCGAGCTGCAGGGCAAGACCCTGGGCATCGTGGGCTTCGGCCGCATCGGCCAGCACCTGGGCGTGATGGCCAAGGCCATCGGCATGAACGTCATCGCCTTTGATATTTTCCACATCCCCGGCATCGAGGAGCAGCTGGGCATCCCCTACGTGGAGATGGACGAGCTGCTGGCCAAGGCCGACTTCGTGTCCGTCCACGCTCCCGCTGTGGACGGCGGTGCGCTGATCTCCGCCGAGAACATCGCCAAGATGAAGGACGGCGTGGTCATCATCAACACCTCCCGCGGCACCAACGTGGATGAGGCCGCTCTGCTGGCCGCTCTGGAGTCCGGCAAGGTCCGCGCCGCCGGTTTGGATGTGTACGCCGACGAGCCCGCCACCAACAAGGCCCTGTACTCCCACCCCATGGTGTCCTGCACGCCCCATATCGGCGCTGCCACCAACGAGGCCCAGGAGCGCATCGGCGTGGAGATCGTGGACATCATCAAGAATTTCTGAGATCGCTTCCTACAACAAACTTAACGGAAAAGACCGCCGAAAGGCGGTCTTTTTTCGCTCACTGTCCGTTTTTCCGGTCTGCTCCTCCGGTATGATACAGAAAAACCGCAAAGGAGGACTTACCTATGGAGGCCATCACATTCATCTGCACGGTGTGCGGCGCGGCGGCGCTGAGCCGGGGCATCGTCCAGCTCATCGAACACCTGGGTCGGTGATGTTCCCGTTGACAAGCGGCTTCTCTATCTATATAATATTTTCATTCAAAAAATACAAGTATATCTAATGTAGCATATCAAATAGAGAGGTGATTTATGGACATTTTTGAGAAGTGCTATGCGCCGTCCCTGGCCACGGAGCTGAAGGAAAAGGGCGTATATCCCTACTTCCATGCGCTGGAGTCCCGGCAGGACGTGGAGGTCATCATGGAGGGCAAGCGCCGCATCATGCTGGGCTCCAACAACTATCTGGGTTTGACCACCGACCCGGTGGTGGTAGAGGCCGGCGTCAAGGCGCTGGAGCAATACGGCACGGGCTGCTCCGGCTCGCGCTTCCTCAACGGCACACTGGAGATGCACCTGGAGCTGGAGGACGCGCTGGCCAAATTCCTGCGCAAGCCGGGCATCGTCACCTTCGGCACGGGCTTCCAGTCCAACGTGGGCATCATCTCCGCGTTGGTAGGCCGCCACGACTACGTGATCTGCGACCGGGAAAACCACGCCAGCATCTATGCCGGCTGCCAGCTGTCCTACGGAAAGATGCTGCGCTACCGCCACAGCGACATGACGGAGCTGGAAAAGTGTTTGCAGAAAGTACCGGAGACCGCCGGGGCACTGATCGTCACCGACGGCGTGTTCTCCATGGGCGGTGACATCGCCAAACTGCCGGAGATCTGCGCCCTGGCGGAAAAGTACGGTGCGCGGGTCATGGTGGACGACGCCCACGGCCTGGGCGTGCTGGGCGACGGCGGCCGCGGTACGGCCAGCTATTTCGGGCTGGAGGACAAGGTGGACGTGTATATGGGCACATTCTCCAAGTCGCTGGCCTCCCTGGGCGGCTACATGGCCGCGTCTGCGGAGGTGGCAGACTACGTGCGCCACACCTCCCGGCCCTTCATCTTCTCCGCGTCCATCCCCCCTGCCAACTGCGCCACGGCGCTGGCGGCGCTCCGTGAGCTGGAGCAGCATCCGGAGCTGCCGGAACGTCTGCGGCAGCTGAGCATCTATGCCCGCAAGGGCCTGACGGAGCGGGGGCTGACCATCCGCCCCTCGGCGCTGGAAGCGCCCACGCCCATTATCCCCATCTACACCTACGAGACGTACCGCACCCTGCATGCGGCAGCGGAGATCTACGACCGGGGCGTGTACGTGAACCCCACGCTGCCGCCGGCCACGCCGGAGGGCGAGGCCCTGCTGCGCACCAGCTACATGGCCACCCACACGGAAGCGCTGCTGGACGAGGCCATGGACATCATCGGCGAGGTGATGGCCCATGAATGAGAAAAAAGTGGCCGTCGTCACCGGCGGCACGTCCGGCATCGGCCTGGCCACGGCGCTGGCGCTGAAGGACGCGGGCTGCACGGTGTACGAGCTGTCCCGCCGGGCCGAGGGCGTAGAGGGTCTGCACCACATCTCCGCCGACGTGACGGACGAGAGCGCCGTCAACGCTGCCGTGGCGCAGGTCATCGCGGCGGAGGGGCAGATCGACATTCTGGTGAACAACGCGGGCTTCGGCATCTCCGGGGCGATCGAATTCACCTCCACGACGGATGCCAGATCCCTGTTCGACGTGAATTTCTTCGGCATGGTGAACATGAACCGTGCCGTCGTGCCGCTGATGCGGGCGGCGGGCCATGGCCGCATCGTGAACCTGAGCTCCGTGGCCGCGCCCGTCCCCATCCCCTTCCAGGCATATTACTCCGCCACCAAGGCGGCGGTAAACGCCTACACCATGGCCCTGGCCAACGAGCTGCGGCCCTTCGGCGTGACGGTGTGCGCCGTCATGCCCGGCGACATACACACCGGCTTCACGGCGGCACGGCGGAAGCTCAGCGAGGGTGACGACATCTATCAGGGCCGCATCAGCCGCTCCGTGGTGCGGATGGAGCACGACGAGCAGACGGGCATGGACCCGGCCAAGGCCGGGGCGTACATCGCCAAGGTGGCCCTGCGCAGCGGCAGCAATCATCCGCTGTACGCCATCCGCTTCGACTATAAGTTCTTTGCTTTCCTGGCAAAGGTGCTGCCCGCCCGGTTTCTGAACTGGCTGATCTACCTGCTCTACGGGAAATAAGGCCCTATACGCGTTTTCAACACGGCCGCGGAGATCGACACGGAACGCACACACGAAAACGTTATTTTATACAAATCCATAACGCAGACAGGGACAGACCTCATAACGCAAGAGGTCTGTCCCTGTTTCAAATTCCCAATTATGCCCATTTTTGTCGAAAAGTTTCACGGTAAATATAGACACCTTCGACAATTTTGCCTTGAAAACGATGTCCGAATATGCTATTTTTTATAACAGCCCACCGATTTGTGCAATTTTTCGGAATTGCCGGGGGACGGATGGGCAAAACAATCAAAATTCAGGGGGAAATCATTATGGAGAAGATCACAGTTCTGCTGGCAGATTCCAGCGCGGAGTACCGAATGGCGCTCCGCGAAGAAATGGAGAAGAGCGGGGACTTCCGCGTTGTGGGGGAAGCGGAGGACGGCCAGCACACAGTGCAGATGGTGCGGCAGATGAAACCACAGATACTGATCCTGGATGCCATGCTCCCACTGCTGGACGGCATGGCGGTGCTGCGGACGCTGCGGGAGCAGGAGGAACAGCCGCCCTGCTGCATTATGCTGTCCGCCTTCTGCGCGGAGCGCTTCCAGCGGGAGGCGGAGCGGCTGGGCGTGTATATCTTCCTGCCCAAGCCGGTGAACAATGAGTCGCTGATGGAGCATATGCGCCGGGCCGTCCGGCCGGAAGAGCCCGCCGCGCCGGTGCTGCCCCAGCTGGAGGGCCAGGTGACGGCCATCATCCACGAGATCGGCGTACCGGCCCACATCAAGGGCTACCAGTACCTGCGGGAGGCCATTATCATCACCGTGCAGGACATGGACGTGATCAATGCCGTAACGAAGGTGCTGTACCCGGAGGTCGCCAAGCGGTTCTGTACCACCCCCAGCCGGGTGGAGCGTGCCATCCGCCACGCCATCGAGGTGGCGTGGGACAGAGGCGATCTGGAGACGCTGCAAAAATACTTCGGGTATACGGTGAATTCCGCCAAGGGCAAGCCCA
>ENA-UOIW01001509-UOIW01001509.1-human-gut-metagenome-genome-assembly--contig:-P58-NODE-1509-length-13497-cov-4.320042_pt1 | contig 13497 bp, 8 predicted proteins | sample MGYA00242334_ERZ723881 | MGnify/ENA metagenome assembly ERZ723881
GTCCTCGACGCCCTGTGCCGCACTGTCGTCTCGTACCGGCTGTCGATAAAAACGGCATGCACCGATTGCGTCTGTGCGTTTCACGCTCCACTCTGTCACTGCCCGCCGGAACATCCCGCTTTCTTTCCCGTCTAACAGAACATCCAAGGAGGAATTTTCCCATGAAACAGCTCATTCCCGCGCTGCTGGCGGCGCTCTGCCTGCTGCTGGCGTCCTGCGGCACGTCCCCTGCCGCCACGCTCCCCATGGGGACGGACGAAACGCCCGTCGAAAGCGAGGCGTCTGAATCCACCGGCCCGTGGGCGCCGACCGGCGAGCAGATGCAGAAGGAAAACGCCGTCACCGATCTGCTGAACGAGAGCGGCGAGGGCTATTCCTACCGCATCCCGCAGCTGAACTGCCAGACGCAGGACGCCGAGCTTATCAACACCGCCATTTCCGACGAGCTTATGCCGCTCGTCGACGAGGCCCATACCGCGCAGGCACAGGGCTATGACCCGACGTGCGTCGAGATCGGCTGGGAGAGCCACTGGTGCGGCGACGTGCTCGTGCTCCTCACCCACTCGTCCTACCCGAACGACTGCGCCTATCATCAGGTCTACTGCTTCGACCGCATCACCGGCACGCGTCTGACGAACGCGCAGATCCTCGACCTGTGCGGCGTGACGCAAGCGGAATTCGAGGCGGGCGCAGCCGATGCCGCCGAGCGCTGCTTCCGCTCCATCTATCCGGACACCATGGGCGACGACGCCCTCTGGCAGGAGCAGCTCGAATGGACGCGCAGCGCCGAAAACGTCAATGCCGATATGATGATGTACCCTGATGAGAACGGCAAGCTCATGCTCCTGTCCCCCATCGGCTCCCTCGCTGGCGCGAGCTATTATGAGCATAGCTACCCGTTCGCGGAGTAATGTGCAGACCGGCAGACGTGCATTGTAGGGGAGGGGCATGCCCCTCCCGGCGACGCACTTGCAGCCCGTACAAGCCGCCGTTAAAATGGTAACGGCCCCCGATTTGTCATTGCGAGGGCGCTTCGCGCCCGTGGCAATCTCGGGAAGGCACTTGCAGTCCGTACAGGGCGTCGATAAAACGCACGGACCAATTGCGTCTGTAGCGGCGCTCAGTGAGCGCCATTGGCAGTCGCAAATATGGAGGCATTCATGGCGGACGTATAATGCTCTCAAGTTTGTCATTGCGAGGCCCCGAAGGGGCCGTGGCAATCTCGGGAAGGCAGTTACGATTTCGCCGAGGCTGCCCTGTTATCGGACTGGGCACTGCGAGATTCCCACGTCGCTTCGCTCCTCGGAATGACAATTCGGGGGCATTCACCATTTTAACGATGCCGTGTACCGGCTGTTAGTGCTTACCAGGCGGTCACTGACCGCCGCTACAGACGCAATCGGTGCATGCTGTTTCAACGGCGGCCTGTACAATCTGCGAGTGCCTTCCCGAGATTGCCACGTCGCTTCGCTCCTCGCAATGACAAATTTGAAAGCCTCATGCCGCCGAATTATCGTCCCAATACTTGCAGCTGCCAATGGCGCTCAGGGAACGCCCTACAGACGCAATCGGCTTGTGCGTTTTTATCGTTGCCCTGTACGAGCTGCAAATGCCTGACACCCCATTTTACGCGGATTTTACGCCCCGGCGGCGGGAAAAATGCGGCGCTGTCCGGGAAAACCCACATTTTTCCGCATGTTTTGCGGCCAAAACGGCGTACAATGGGCGGAAAGCCTGCAAAAGAATAACATCGCAGGAAAAACCGACAAACGCGCCAGAAATTTTTCGGAACAGTTGAAATTTTTGTGCAATGTTGTATAATAAGCATGGGCGGATGATTGGAAGGGAGCGCTGCCGCGATCAGGGCTCCCCGTATCCCCGCAAGCTGAGCAAAGAAGGAGATCACCATGGAACAGACGCTGCATAATGCATTCAAACGTTTCTCTCTCGGCGACGAGCTGCGCGCCTATACCTTCCTGGGCTGCCATGCCGCAGAGCGCGACGGAGTCCACGGCTATGTTTTCCGTGTCTGGGCCCCGCGGGCGCAGGGCGTCAGCGTGACCGGCGACTGGAACTTCTGGAACACCGAGGACCTGCCGATGACGCTCGTCGAATACGGCATCTGGGAGGCCTTTTCCGCCTATGCGCGCGAGGGCGACGCCTATAAATTCTATATCCGCCGCCGCGACGGCTCCACCGTCTATAAATCCGATCCCTATGCCTTCCGCAACTGTGCGCTGCCCGACACGTCGAGCCGTATCTGTACGCTGGACGGCTATAGCTGGGGCGATGCCGACTACCGCCGCAAGCAGGGCAAGCGTAAGCTGCTCAACTGCCCGATGAACATCTATGAGATGCACTTCGGCTCGTGGCGGCGCAAGCCGGACGGCAGCCTCTATACCTACGACGAGTTGGCAGATGAGCTCGTGCCCTACCTGAAGGACATGGGCTACACCCACATCGAGCTCATGCCGCTGTCCGAATATCCCTATGAGCCGTCGTGGGGCTATCAGGTCACGGGCTACTATGCTCCGACGTTCCGCTACGGCGAGCCGAAGCAGCTCATGCGCTTTGTGGACAAGTGCCACGAGGCCGGCATCGGCGTGCTGCTCGACTGGGTCCCGGCCCACTTCCCGAAGGACGAGAACGGCCTTTATGAATTCGACGGCACCTGCTGCTATGAGCTGGAAGACCCGCTCATGAACGAGCACCCCGACTGGACGACCCGTATCTTCGACTTCGGCAAGGGCGAGGTGCAGTCGTTCCTCATCTCGAACGCCGTGTACTGGCTGGAGCAGTACCACATCGACGGCCTGCGCGTCGACGCCGTGGCCGCCATGCTCTACCTCGACTACGGCCGCCGCGAGTACCACCCGAACAAGTTCGGCGGCAAGGAGAACCTCGAGGCCATCGCCTTCCTGCGCAAGCTCAACCGCGCGGTGTTCTCCGTGCGGCGCAGCGCCATCACGGCGGCCGAGGAGTCCACGGCCTTCCCGCTCGTGACGAAGCCGGATTACGACGGCGGCCTCGGCTTCCTGTTCAAGTGGAACATGGGCTGGATGAACGACATGCTGCACTATATGTCGCTCGATCCGCTGTTCCGCAAGGGCAGCCACAACGACCTGACGTTCTCCATGACGTATGCCTATTCCGAAAACTTCATTCTCCCGCTTTCGCATGACGAGGTGGTGCACGGCAAGTGCTCCCTTATCAACAAGATGCCGGGCGAATATGACGATAAGTTCAGCAACCTGCGCGTGTTCTACGGCTTCATGATGGGCCACCCCGGCAAGAAGCTCAGCTTCATGGGCAACGAATTTGCGCAGTTTATCGAGTGGAATTACGCACAGCAGCTCGACTGGCTCCTGCTCGACTATGAGCGCCATCGCCAGATGCAGGACTATGTGCGCGATCTGAACCATTTCTATCTGGATCACAGCAGCCTGTGGAACAACGATTCCGACTGGAACGGCTTCCGGTGGATCTCCGCCGACGACCGCGACAACAGCGTTATCGCCTTCCGCCGCATCGATCGCCGCGGCTGCGAGCTGATCGTGATCTGCAACTTCTGCCCGGTCACCCGGACGGATTATCGCCTGGGCCTGCCGAAGCCGGGCGAATACGAGGCGGTCTTCAACAGTGACGAGGTCCGCTACGGCGGCAAGGGAACGGAGCTTCCCGTTGTGACGGCCGAAAAGGAGCCGCTGCACGGCCTGCCCTTCTCCGGCAGCTTCACGCTCGCGCCGCTCTCCGTGGCCTTCTACCGCAAAAAGACAGCCCCGCGCAAGAAAACGGCAAAATCCTGAATGACGAGAAGGAGAAATGACCATGAACTTCCAGAAAAAGCACTGCGTCGCGATGCTGCTGGCGGGCGGGCAGGGGAGCCGCCTGATGGTGCTGACGGAGAACACGGCAAAGCCTGCGGTCCCGTTCGGCGGTAAGTATCGCATCATCGATTTTCCTCTCTCCAACTGCGTGAATTCCGGCATTGACACCATCGGCGTGCTGACGCAGTATCAGCCGCTCGAGCTCAATGAGTACATCGGCAACGGCCAGCCGTGGCGTCTGAACCGCAGCCACTGCGGCGTGCAGGTCCTGCCGCCCTATGCCAAGAGCAAGAAATCCGAGTGGTACAAGGGCACGGCCAACGCCATCTATCAGAACATCGCCTTCATCGAGCGCTATGATCCGGACGATGTCATCATCCTCTCCGGCGACCACATCTATAAAATGGACTACGCCGCCATGCTGCGCTATCACGAGCAGATGGAGGCCGACTGCACCATCGCCGTGCGCACGGTCCCGCTGGCAGAGGCCAGCCGCTTCGGTATCATGAATACCCGTGAGGACGGCTCCATCTACGAATTCGAGGAGAAGCCGAAGCATCCGAAGAGCACGAACGCATCCATGGGCATCTACATCTTCAAGTGGAGCGTGCTGAAAAAGTTCCTCATCGAGGACGAGGAGGACCCGCATTCCGAGAACGACTTCGGCAAGAACGTCATCCCCGCCATTCTGAACGAGGGCTACCGCCTGTTCGCCTATGAATTCCAGGGCTACTGGAAGGACGTCGGCACGATCAGCTCCCTGTGGGAGGCCAATATGGATCTGCTGGGCAAGAACCCCGCCTTCAATCTCTACGGTGAGTAGGGCAACCGCATCTATGCCCGGAACTACGCCATGCCGTCGAGCATCATCGCCCGTGAGTCGAAGAATAAGAACTGCTTCATCGCCGAGGGCTGCGAAATTTACGGCACCATCACGCACTCCATCATCTCCACGGGCTGCACGGTCGACTCCGGCGCCATCGTGGAGGACAGCGTTATCATGCCGAACGTCCACATCGAGTCCGGCGCCATCATCCGCCACGCCATCATCGGCGAGGACTGCCGCATCTGCCGCGGCGCGGTGATCGGTGGCTCGTTCGCCCCCGGTGAAGAAAAGAAGATCAGCGTGGTCGGTAAGGCTAAGACCATCGCCGAGAACACCGCCATCAAGCCGGGCGATATTTATTGAGAGGGAGGACAAGAACCATGACTACGATGGGCATCATCTTTGCGAACATCTATGACAGCTCCCTCGGTGAGCTGACGAACAAGCGCACCATGGCGTCCCTGCCCTACGGCGGGCGCTATCGTCAGATCGATTTCTCCCTGTCGAACATGACGAATTCCGCCATCCGCCATATCGGCATCATCACGAAGTACAATTATCAGTCCCTCATGAACCACATCGGCTCCGGGCAGGAGTGGGACCTCGAGCTCGGTGAGGGCGGCCTGGAATTCCTGACGCCGTTTGCCATGGGCCACAACGGCAGCTACCGGGGCAAGCTCGAGGCACTGGATTCCGCCATGAATTTCCTGAAATTCTCCACGGAGGAATATGTCGTTCTGGCCGACAGCGGCGTGCTGTGCGCCATCAATCTGGAAAAGATCGTTGAGGCCCACGCCGCCTCGGGCGCGGACGTCACCGTCGTGGTGAAGGACGGCATCTGCAACGGGCAGAAGCAGCTCGATCTGGCCGTGAAGGTCGACGCGGATGACCGCGTGACGGACGTGGCCGTCGACTACTGCGCAGGCGAGCAGTATCTTGCCTCCATGGGCCTGTTCGTCATCCGCCGCGAGCTGCTCATGCGTGAGGTCACGGAGGCCGTGGCCCACAACCGCTACCATTTCGAGCGCGACCTTGTCATGCACGGCTTCGCAGAGACCGGCATGAAGGTCAACGCCTACCGCTATGACGGCGTGGCGCTGTTCAACGAGAGCACGACGGAGTTCTTCCACAACAGCCTCGCCCTCATCCGCCCGGAGATCCGCCATGGCCTGTTCGCCCGCGAGGACCTGACGATCTACACGAAGGTCCGCGACGAGGTGCCTGCCTACTACGGCGAGCATTCCGAGATCGACGACTGCGTCGTGGCCGACGGCTGCGTGCTCGAGGGCTCCGCCGTCAATTCCGTCCTGTTCCGCAGCGTGAAGCTCGGCGAGGGCGCATCCGTGCGCAACAGCGTCATCATGCAGCGCTGCACCATCGGCGAGGGCGCCGACCTCGAGTGCGTCGTTATGGATCTGGCCGTCGTCGTCCGTCCGGGCGCCGTGCTGCGCGGCACCATGGATCATCCGCTGGTGTTCAAGAGAGGAGAGGTCGTATGAGGATCGTAATGGTCGCCTCCGAGGCTGCGCCGTTTGTCAAGACGGGCGGCCTGGGCGACGTGATGCAGGCGCTTCCCAATGCACTGTCCAAGCTGAAGGGCAACGAGATCTGCCTGTTCCTGCCGTACTATAAGCGCATCAAGGAAAACCCGGCCGTCTAAACGGAGCAGGTCGGCTCGTTCTCCATGGAGCTGGCGTGGCGCGAGAGCTATGTCGGTATCCTGCGTCTGAAGTCCCGCCGCAAGAAGCTGCAGGTCTATTTCATCGACAACGACTACTATTTCGGCGCGCGCAGCACCATCTACGGCGATTTCGACGACGGCGAGCGCTTCGCCTATTTCTCAAAGGCCGTGATGGCTGCGCTGTACTTCCTCGACTTCAAGCCCGATATCCTGCACTGCCACGACTGGCAGGCGGCCATGACGCCTGCGTATCTGCGCGCGCTGTACCATGACTGGTGCCCGCAGACGAAGCTTGTCTTCACCATCCACAACGTGGAGTATCAGGGCTGGGCCGATGCGTCGTTCTTCGACAATATTCTCGGTCTGCCGGATGAATACCGCGCGAGCCTGACGTTCGACGGCGCGATCAACATGATGAAGGGCGCCATCGAGCTCTCGGATATCGTCACGACGGTCTCGAAGTCCTATGCCGAGGAGCTGCGCTATCCGTACTATGCCCACCGCCTCGACGGCGTGCTGCGCAATGCGTGGCTGTGGGGCATCACGAACGGCATTGACACCGACGTCTTTGACCCCGAGACGGACTGCGCCCTGAGCGCGAATTATTCCGTCGCCGACATGAGCGGCAAATGGGTCAACAAGCGCGCCCTGCGCGAGGAGATGGGCCTGAGCACCGACACGGACGCCCCCATCCTCGGCATGGTCACGCGCCTGGCTGGGCACAAGGGCATCGACCTGCTGTGCTACATCGGCCAGCGCCTGATGGAGCGCGAGATCCAGCTCGTCATCGTCGGCACGGGCGAAAAGCAGTATGAGTACGCCCTAAGCGCACTGGCCCGCCAGTATCCCGGCCGCATCGCCGTCCGGCTGTGCTTCGACCCGGCGCTCGCCTCCCGTGTCTATGCGGGCTGCGACATGTATCTCATGCCGTCGAAGTCCGAGCCGTGCGGCCTGTCCCAGCTCATTGCCATGCATTACGGCACCGTGCCCATCGTCGCCTCGACCGGCGGCCTGCGCGACACCGTCCCGCCCTACAATCCCGAAACGGGCGAGGGCCGCGGCTTTACGTTCCAGAGCTACAACGCCGATGATTTCCTCGGCGCCATCGACCGCGCAGCGGGCCTGTATTACGGCGACCGCGACGCATGGAACAGGCTGGCCCGCCATGATATGGAGTGCGACTTCAGCTGGCAGGTCCCGGCCAACGAATATATGCAGCTGTACAGCGAGCTTCTGTACGGCAAGCAGTAAATCATAATTTCAAACGCTGATTCCGGAATGACGGAAAACTTTAGGAGGCCCCATGAACAAGAAGCAAAATTCCAAACAGAAGATCCAGAAGCTTGCGGAGAATGACGCCCGTCCCGAGCGCGCCATTCAGCCCACGGAGCTGCTCAACGACACGCTGCGCCGCATTTTCGGCTGCGAGCTTGCCGACGCCACCCAGAAGCAGGTCTATCGCGCGCTGTGCATCAGCGTCCGCGAGCTGCTGACGGAGAAGAACCGCGTCTTTGGCAACCGCTGCACCGAAAAGGAGCGCAAGGAAGTTTATTATATGTCGATGGAGTTCCTGGTCGGCACCAGCCTGCGCAATAACCTCTTTAACCTCGGGCTGGAGGCGGAGTTCCGCAAGGCACTGGCTGATGCAGGCTTCGACATCGATGAGATCTACGCCATCGATCCCGACGCCGGCCTTGGAAACGGCGGCCTTGGCCGTCTGGCCTCCTGCTATATGGATGCCGCGACCGGCATGGACTACCCGATGACCGGCTTCTCCATCCGCTATGAATTCGGCATCTTCAAGCAGAAGATCGTCGACGGCTGGCAGATGGAATTCCCGGACAACTGGCTCGAGATGGGCGACGTGTGGCTGCAGGCCCGCGAGGACGACGCCGTCGAGGTCAAGTTCGGCGGCGAGGTCCGCGAGTGGATGGACAACGACCGCTTCAAGGTCGCGCAGGTCGGCTACAGCTCCGTTATGGCCGTGCCGTATGACATGTATATCTCCGGCTATGACAGCGATGCCGCCAACCGCCTTGTCCTGTGGAGCGCCAAGCTGCCGCAGAGCTTCGACATGGCTGCGTTCTCCCGCGGCGATTATGTCCGCGCGCTCGAGCGCAACGCCATGGCCGAGACCATCTCCAAGGTCCTCTATCCGGCGGACGATCACATTCAGGGCAAGCGCCTGCGCCTGAAGCAGCAGTACCTGCTCGTCTCCGCCTCGCTGCAGAGCATCCTGAAGAAGCACTATAAGAAATACCGCACCTACACGAACCTGCCGGACAAGGTTGCCATTCATATCAACGACACCCATCCAGCTCTGTGTGTGCCGGAGCTGATGCGCCTGCTCATCGACGAGCACGACTTCGGCTGGGACGAGGCGTGGGACATCACCTGCCGCACGCTGTCCTATACGAACCACACCGTCATGAGCGAGGCGCTTGAGCGCTGGAACGTCGACCTGTTCCGGGAGCAGCTGCCGCGCGTCTACTCCATCTGTCAGGAGATCAACCGCCGCCTCATCGAGCGCCTGTGCGCCGTCTACCCGAACGACTGGGGCAAGATCAACTACATGGCCGTCATCGCGAACAACGAGGTCCGCATGGCGAACCTCTGCCTTGCCGCCTGCCACAAGGTCAACGGCGTTTCCAAGCTGCACACGGACATCCTGCGCAACGGCATCTTCCGCGACTACTGTCAGATCACGCCGGAGCGCTTCCTGAACGTGACGAACGGCATCGCCTATCGCCGTTGGCTGTGCCAGTCCGATCCGCTGCTGACGGATTATCTCAAGCAGCTCATCGGCGGCGACTTCCTGCGGGATGCCCGCGCACTCGAGAAGCTCCTGCCGTATCAGAATGACGAAAAGGTGCTTGCGGACCTCATGGCCATCAAGCGCAAGAACAAGGAGCGCCTCGCCGCTCTCATCGAGAACCAGAACGGCGTGCGCGTCGACCCGGATTCCATTTTCGATATCCAGATCAAGCGCCTGCACGAGTACAAGCGCCAGCTGCTCAACATCCTGCATGTTCTGTATCTCTACCGCCAGATCAAGGCCAATCCGCACGGCGATTTCATGCCCCGCACGTTCATCTTCGCGGCCAAGGCCTCCGCGGGCTATATCCGCGCCAAGCAGATCATCAGCCTCATCGTCGCTGCGTCGAAGCTCATCAATAATGACCCGGACGTCAACGACAAGCTGAAGGTCGTCTTCCTCGAGGACTATAAGGTCTCCCTTGCGGAGATCATCATCCCGGCCGCCGATATTTCCGAGCAGATCTCCATCGCGGGCAAGGAGGCCTCCGGCACCGGCAACATGAAGCTCATGATCAACGGTGCCGTGACCATCGGCACGCTCGACGGCGCGAACGTCGAGATCCACGAGCAGGTCGGCGACGAGAACATCTTCCTCTTCGGCATGAAGGCCCATGAGGTCGAGGAGCTGTGGCAGCGCGGTTACCATCCGACGGAATTCGTCACGCCGGAGCTGCAGGCCGTGCTCGACATGCTCACGTCCGGCGTGCTCGGCCAACGCTTCGACGATCTGGTCGATTCGCTGCTCACGAACCGCTTCGGCACGGCTGACCCCTATATGACGCTGGCCGATTTCCAGGATTACGCCCGCGCGCAGCGCGATGTCGCCGCGGTCTATCAGGATAAGCAGCACTTTGCCCGCATGTCCCTCATCAACATCGCCAAGGCCGGCATCTTCTCCTCGGACCGCGCCGTCAAGGAATACGCGGACGAGATCTGGAATCTCGACTGAGATGCGTATCCTGTTTGACAGCCGTCAGACGCAGTACAAGACCCCGTTCGGAACGCTCCGGACGGGGGAGTGCTGCGTTCTGCAGATCCGCATCCCGACGGAGGTCGGCGCCTCCGGCGTCCGCCTGATGCTGGAGGACAGCGAGCACGCTGTGTGCGCCGAGCTGCCGTTTTCCTTCGCCTCGCGCGGCGAGGACGGCTATGAGCTCTGGCGTCTGGAATTCACGCGGCAGGAGACCGGGCTGCATTTTTACTGGTTCCGCATCGACAAGCGCGGCGGTGGCAGCTTCCGCCTGTTCCGTCAGGGGAGCGATACGAATATGGAGGCGGGGGAGAAGTGGCAGCTCAGCGTCATTCCGGCCGATTTCCGGGTGCCGGACTTTGCGCCGGGCGCCGTGATGTACCAGATCTTCCCGGACCGCTTCTCCCGCAGCGGGAGCTGCGACCTGACCTATAAGCTCCAGCCGTTCTGGGTGCACGAAAGCCCCGATGAGCTGCCGGAGTACCGCACCGATGCGCACGGTGAGGTGCGGAACAACGACTTTTTCGGCGGAAATTTTGCGGGCATCCGCGAAAAGCTGCCGTATCTGCAGGAGCTGGGCGTCGGCGTTCTCTACCTGAACCCGATCTTCATGGCGTGGTCGAATCACCGCTATGATACGGCGGATTATCGCCGCCCGGATCCCATGCTCGGCACGGAGGAGGACTTCCGCACCCTGTGCGACGAGGCTCACGCGCGCGGCATGCGCGTCATTCTCGACGGCGTGTTTTCCCACACGGGCAGCAACAGCGTCTACTTTGACGCGAAGCATGTGTTCGGCCACGGTGCAGTGTCCGACCCCAATTCGCCGTACCGCCGCTGGTATCGCTTCCACCATTATCCCGACGATTACGAGGCCTGGTGGGGCATCCGCACGCTCCCGTGCGTCGAGGAGCTGGACGAGACGTATCTCCATTATATTATCGAGGATGAGGACTCCGTCATCGCCCACTGGCTGCGCCTCGGAGCGGATGGCTTCCGGCTTGACGTCGTCGACGAGCTGCCGGATGAATTTGTTCGCCGCCTGCGCCGCCGGATGCGTCAGATCGACCCGCAGAGCCTGCTGCTCGGCGAGGTCTGGGAGGACGCGTCGAATAAGCGTGCCTACGGCGTTTCCCGCCGCTATTTTGTCGACGGCGAGCTGGATTCCGTCATGAATTACCCGTGGCGCAACGCCATCGTGGCCTTCCTGACGGATGCGGACGACGGCACGGCGCTGGGCGAAAGCCTGATGACGCTGGCGGAGAATTATCCGCCTGAGGTGCTCTCCTGCGTGATGAACCACCTCGGCACGCATGACACGCCGCGCATCCTGACCGTGCTGGGCGAGCCGTTCCGCGGCACGAAGGACGAGCGGGCGCACCGCCGCATGACGCCGGTGCAGCGCAAGACCGCCCTGATGCGGCTGCGCATGGCGGTCTTCCTGCAGTTTACCCTGCCCGGTATGCCCTGCATCTACTACGGCGACGAGGCCGGGATGGAGGGCTTTGAGGACCCGTTCTGCCGCGCCTGCTATCCATGGGGCCGCGAGGACGAGGAGCTGCAGGCCTATTACCGCATGATGACCGCCCTGCGCGGCAGCAGCGAGGCCCTGCGGCGCGGCGGCCTGCGCGTGCTGGCCGCCGGAAACGGCCGCATCGCTTTTACACGCGCCTTCGGAGATGAGCGCCTGGTCGTGTGCGTGAACCATTCCATCGGGGAGTGGGTCCTGCCTGCAGGCCGCGTCCGCTTTGCCGAAAGCGCGGCGCCGTCGCCCACGGGCGAGGTCGTCCTGATGCGCGGCGGCTTCTGCCTGCTGGAACCGTCGGATCCCGAAGCGCATATCTCTATAGAGTAGAAATATCTCCCGGCGACACCCCAAACGATACGAAAGGAGCGATTCCATGAAGTTTTCTGAAATGCCCTATTCCCGTCCCGACCTGGAAGCCATGAAGGCGAATCTGACGGCCTGCACCGAGGCCTTCCTTGCCGCCGAAAGCGCGCAGGAGCAGATCGCGCAGTACGACCGCGTTACGGACCTGTCCGTGGAGTTCAACACGATGGGAAGCCTTGCCAATGCCCGCCACACCATCGACACGCGCGATGAATTCTATGATGCCGAGTCAACGTTCTTCGACGAGAGCTGGCCTCAGCTGAGCGTCTATTTCCAGCGCCTGAACGAGGCCATGCTGGACTCGAAGTTCCGCCCGGAGCTGGAGGCCCACTACGGCAGCCTGCTGTTCCTGAAGCTCGAGATCAGCCGCCGCAGCTTCAAGCCGGAGCTTGTGGAGCTTATGCAGGAGGAAAACCGCCTGACGTCCCGCTATCAGAAGCTCTATGCCAACATGACCGTGGAATTTGACGGCAAGACCATGCCCATGCCGATGCTCGGCAAGTACAAGGTCAGCGCCGACCGCGCCGTACGCCGCGCCGCTTACGAGGCCGAGGGCAAGGTCTTTGATGCAAACCGCGCGGAGCTGGACGAGATCTATGACAAGCTCGTCCACAACCGCAATGCGCAGGGCCGCATGCTTGGCTATCCGAACTTCATTCAGCTCGGCTATGACCGCCTCGGCCGCAACTGCTATGGACAGAAGGAGCTGGCGGCCTTCCGCGACCAGATCGCAAACGATCTTGTCCCCATCATTGCGGAGGTCAAGGAGGCCCAGCGCAAGCGCATCGGCGTCGACCGCCTGTACATTTACGACGACAAGTTCCGCTTCCCGGACGGCAACCCGGCCCCGGAGGGCACGGCGGAGGAGATCCTCGCCGCAGGCCGCAGAATGTATGAGGAGCTCAGCCCGGAGACGAAGGAATTCGTCGACTTCCTCTACGACAACGAGCTGCTCGACGTGCTCTCCCGCGAGGGCAAGGCCCCCGGCGGCTACTGTACGATGTTTGAAAAATACAAGGCTCCGTTTATCTTCTCGAACTTTAACGGCACAGCCGGAGACGTCGATGTGCTGACCCACGAGGCCGGTCACGCCTTCGCATTTTACCGCGCAATGAACAGCGATATCTACCCGGACCTGCGCGAACCGACCATCGAGGCCTGCGAATGCCACTCCATGAGCATGGAATTTCTGACGCAGGATTATCATAAATATTTCTTCGGCGCGCAAACGGCAAAATACGAGCTTGCCCACTGTGAAGACAGCCTTGATTTTATCCCCTATGGCTGCATGGTGGATGAATTCCAGCATTTGATGTATGAAAATGAGGACCTGACGCCGGATGAGCGCCACGGCGTGTGGGAGAAGCTCGAGAAGAAGTACCGCCCCTGGCTGAGCATGGACGGCCTGCCCTTCTACGGCCGCTACGCCCACTGGCAGTGGAAACCGCACATTTATCTCAATCCGCTGTACTATATTGATTATTG
>ENA-UOIW01001513-UOIW01001513.1-human-gut-metagenome-genome-assembly--contig:-P58-NODE-1513-length-13482-cov-4.495643_pt1 | contig 13482 bp, 10 predicted proteins | sample MGYA00242334_ERZ723881 | MGnify/ENA metagenome assembly ERZ723881
CGGAGGACTCGCCGCTGCGCGCCCAGTTTGAGGCGGAGGCCCTGCAGCGGGCGCGGCAGTACCTGCGGCAGAAAAAGCTCGTCACCTGCGAGACGTCCCATCGCCGCCGCGTGAACGATAAAACGGAGCGCATTGCCGTTCTGGCCGTCCCGGCCGAGGAGGCACGGCGTTTTGCCCAGTCGCATCAGGCATCCGCTCCCGTGCAGGCGGCGGTCATGGAGCTGCTTGCCACGCTCGGTGAGTGCGCCTGTAAGGAGCTGGGCTATTATACGGGCGCAACGTCCGCCACGCTCCGCAGGCTGGAAAAGCTGGAGCTGCTGACGCTCCGGGAGCAGGAGGTCCTGCCTCCGCCTCCCCCGGCCGCAGCGGCCGATCCGAAGCCGCTCCTGCTCACGCCGCAGCAGCAGGCAGCCTATGACAGTTTGTCTGCCCGCCTGCAGGATGCCTCTCCCGGCACGGCGCTTCTCTACGGCGTGACGGGCAGCGGCAAAACGGTCGTGTATCTCCGCCTGATCGATGATTGCCTTGCCGCCGGGCGCGGTGCGATCGTCCTTGTGCCGGAGATCGCCCTGACGCCGCAGCTCCTGCGGCAGTTTTCCGTACGCTACGGCGCGCGCGTCGCCGTGCTCCACAGCGCCCTGCGCATCAGCGAGCGCTATGAGACGTGGAAGCGCATCCGCTCCGGCGATGCCGACGTGGTGCTCGGTACCCGCTCAGCTGTGTTCGCGCCGGTGCGGGACCTCGGTCTGCTCATTGTGGACGAGGAGCAGGAGCACACCTACCAATCCGAAAATGCACCGCGCTACCATGCCCGCGAGGTCGCGATCTACCGCGGCGCGCAGGAGCATGCGCTGACGGTGCTCGGCTCCGCCACGCCGACGGTCGAGAGCATGTACCGTGCCGTTACGGGCGCTTTTGGCCTGTGCCGCATGACGGAGCGCTATAACGGCAGACCGCTGCCGCCCGTCGAGATCGTCGACATGAAGCGCGAGCTGCGCGAGGGCAATGCCTCGATCATCAGCGAGCCGCTGCTGCTGGCCCTGCGCGAAAATCTCCGCCTCGGGCAGCAGTCCATCCTGTATCTCAACCGCCGCGGCACGAGCCGGATGCTGGCCTGCGTCGAATGCGGCAGCGTCCCGATGTGTCCGGGCTGCAGCTTGCCGCTGACGTACCACCATGCGAACGGGCGGCTCATGTGCCACATCTGCGGCCACAGTGAGCCTATGCCTGTACGCTGCCCCGTCTGCGGCGGGCATCTGCGCCAGATCGGCTGCGGCACGCAGCGGGTCGAGGAGCAGCTGCAGAATTTGCTGCCCGGCGTCGGCGTGCTGCGCATGGATGCAGATACCGTCTCGGCAGTCAATACCCATGAAAAGCTGTTCCGGCGCTTCCGCGAGGAGCGCATCCCCATCCTGCTCGGCACGCAGATGGTGGCAAAGGGACTGGATTTTGAAAACGTCACGCTCTCGGCCGTGCTGGACGCCGACCTCTCGCTCTATGCGTCCGACTATCGCGCCGCGGAGACGACGTTCAGCCTGATCGCGCAGGTTGCGGGCCGGGCCGGACGCGGAGAATTGGGCGGCAGGGCGATCCTGCAGACCATGACGCCGCAGAACCAGACCATCCGCTTTGCTGCGGAGCAGAACTATGACGCCTTTTTCGAGGCAGAGCTGCCGCTGCGCCAGCTGCGCGGCTGCCCGCCCTATCGCGACCTGCTCACCGTGACGTTCCACGGCCGGGAGGAGGAGCGCGTCTGGCAGGCGGCGCTGGCATTCCGTGCGCGGCTGGACGGCCTGCTGCATTCCGAATTCTACCGCGGGGAGACCGCTGCCGTGCTTGGCCCGGCCCCGGCCTCCGTTGCGCGGATCAATTATCATTATCGCTGCCGCCTGACGCTTAGCTGCGTCAATACGCGACGGCTGCGGGAGCTTCTGGCGTTTCTGGTGCGGGAATTCGCAAAGGATCGCAGCTTCCGGGGCGTCGGCGCGTTTGTGGATGTCAACGGCAGAGAATAAAGGGGAATCACGATGGCACTGAGGAATATTTTGACCGTAGAGGAGCCTGTGCTGCACAAGACGGCACGGCCCGTGACGCGCTTTGACGCCCACCTCGGCGAGCTGCTTGACGATATGAGGCAGACGCTGACCAATGCGGGGGGCGTCGGCCTTGCCGCGCCGCAGATCGGCATCCTGCGCCGCGTCGTCGTAGTCGATGACGACGGCGAGCTGATCGAGCTCGTCAATCCGGAGATTTTGGAGACCTCCGGCGAGCAGGACGGCATGGAGGGCTGCCTGAGCGTCCCCGGCCGCTACGGTATGGTCAAGCGTCCGGAATTTGTGCGTCTGCGCGCGCAGGACCGCGACGGCAACTGGTTCGAGGCGGAGGGCGAGGGCCTGACGGCGCGCTGCTTCGCCCATGAATGCGACCACCTCGACGGGCATATCTATACGGAAAGAGCCTATCACATGCTCACGGATGAGGAAATGGCCGAGCTGGAGGAGGAAGCATGAGAGTCGTCTTTATGGGCACGCCGCAGATCGCGGCGGACTGCCTGTCCCGCCTGATCGCGGACGGCTTTGACCTCGTCGGCGTCTACACGAAGCCGGATATGCCGAAAAACCGGGGCATGAAGCTCGCCATGTCCGAGGTCAAGGAGGTCGCGCTGGCCGCCGGCCTGCCGGTCTATCAGCCCGCGACGTTCCGCGATGATGCCGCCGTGGAGGAGCTTCGCGCCCTGCGCCCGGACGTCATTGCCGTCGTGGCCTATGGCAAAATTCTGCCGCAGCGCGTGCTGGACATCCCGAAGCTCGGCTGCATCAACATCCACACGAGCATTCTGCCTGCGCTGCGTGGCTCGGCCCCGGCGCAGTGGGCCATTCTGAACGGTCTGGACGAGACCGGCGTGACCGCTATGTATCTCTCGGCCGGAATGGATGAGGGCGATATCATCGAAATTCGGAAAACGCCCATCGAGCCGCTGGAGAATTCCACGGCCCTGCTGGCGCGGCTGGCCGCCATCGGCGCGCCACTGCTGTCCGATACACTGCATGCCATCGAGGCGGGTACGGCGACCCGCACACCGCAGGATCCGTCCAAAGCAACGCTGGCCCCGATGCTCTCGAAGGAACTTTCGCCCATCGACTGGACGAAGCCTGTCCGGCACATCGTCGATCAGGTGCGCGGCCTTGATCCGTGGCCCGTCGCCACGGCGTACCTGAACGGCACGAATTTCAAGATTTACGGGGCGCAGCCCGCGCCCGGTCATACGGACAAGGCCCCCGGCACGCCGGTCGCCCTCACGAAGCAGGGCCTGACCGTCGCCTGCGGGAACGGCGAGCTTGTGCTGCTGACGCAGCTGCAGGCTCCCGGCGGGAAGCGCATGGCTGCGCCGGATTATTTCCGCGGCCACCCCATCGAACTCTGAGATGGCGGGCGCAAGAGACGCGGCGCTGCGGGCGCTCATCGCCTTCCGCCGCGACGGCGCATGGCCGGAGAGCGCCCTGAAGGACGCGCTGCGCGGCATGGACCGCCGCGAGGCGGCGCTGGCCACCCGGCTGTGCAACGGCGTGCTGCAGAACCACATGCTGCTCGACCACTGGCTGAGCGGCTTCGTGCGCGGCAAGCTGCAGCCCGTCGTGCGCGATATCCTGCGGCTGGCCGCCTATCAGCTCTGTTTCCTGGACCGCATCCCGCCCTCGGCGGCGGTGAACGAGGCCGTGGAGCAGACGCGCCGTCTGGCCAACCAGCAGGCGGCCCGTCTGGTCAACGGCGTGCTGCGCAATTTGCTGCGGGCCATGCCGCTGGCGCTGCCGGACGACCTGAGCCTGCGCTACAGCCACCCGGAGCCCATCGTGCGCCTGTTTCTGGCGCAGTTCGGCCGGGAGGAGACAGAGCGCATTCTGCAGACCGACAACGAGGCCCCGCAGACCGTGCTGCAGGTCAATCCACTGCGCGGCAATGCCGCGGCGCTGCTGGAGGAGCTGCCCGGTGCGCAGCCGCATCCGTGGCTGCCGGGCTGCCTGACGGTCTCCGGCCCTGTGGAGCAGACGGCTGCCTTCCGCGAGGGACGCGTGTATGTGCAGGACGCGGCGGCTCATCTGGCCGTGGCCGTTTCCGGCATCGAGCCGGGTATGCGCGTGCTTGACTGCTGCGCGGCGCCAGGCGGGAAGAGCTTTGCCGCCGCGCTGCAGATGCAGGACCGCGGCACGCTGTATTCCTGCGATATCCACCCGCACCGTCTCGACCTTATCGAGCGCGGCGCAGAGCGGCTGGGCATCTCCATTCTGGAGACGCATCTGCAGGACGCCTCGCAGCCCGTGCCCGCGTGGCGCAGCGCGATGGACGTCGTGCTGGCCGATGTGCCGTGCTCCGGACTCGGCGTTATCCGGAAAAAGCCGGATATCCGCTATCACGAGCCCTCGGCGGAGCTGCCCGCCCTGCAGCGCGCCATTCTTGCGCAGCAGGCGGAATATGTCCGCCCCGGCGGCGTGCTGCTCTACAGCACCTGCACGATCCTGCGCCGGGAAAACGAGGCTGTGGCGGAGGACTTCCTGCGCACGCATCCGGACTTCGTCCCGGAAAACGCGCCGTGGCCAGAGGGCTCCGGCATCGCGCCGGGAGCGATGGTCACGCTGCTTCCGGGGCAGCATGAGACCGACGGCTTCTTTATCTGCAAATTCAGGAGGAAACCTTGAAAGACATCAAATCCATGACGCTGGCGGAGCTGGGGGCCGAGCTGAAAGCGCTCGGCGAGCCTGCGTTCCGTGCCAAGCAGATCTACCGCTGGATGCACCGCGGTGTGCGCGATTTTTCGGAGATGACGGATATCTCCCGCAGCCTGCGCGAGCGGCTTGCGGCGGAGTATACGCTCGTTTCGCCGATGGTCGCGCGGCGGCTGCAGTCGCAGAAGGACGGAACCATCAAATACCTCTGGCGCCTAATGGACGGAAACTGCGTGGAAAGCGTGCTCATGCGCTACCATTACGGCAATACGATCTGCATTTCCTCCGAGGTCGGCTGCCGCATGGGCTGCGCCTTCTGCGCCTCGACGCGCGGCGGACTGGTCCGCCGCCTCGAGCCGTCGGAAATGCTGGATCAGGTGCTGTTTTCGCAGCTGGATTCCGGCCTGCCCATCTCGCACATCGTGCTCATGGGCATCGGCGAGCCGCTGGATAATTATGACAATGTGCGCCGCTTCCTCGAGCTCGTCAATTCGCCCGAGGGACTGAACATCGGCATGCGGCACATCAGCCTTTCCACCTGCGGGCTGGTCGATCAGATCGACCGGCTGGCCGGGGAGGACCTGCAGCTGACGCTCTCCGTGTCGCTGCACGCGCCGGTGGACGAGGTCCGCAGCAGCATCATGCCCGTGAACCGGCGCTGGCCGGTGCAGGAGCTCCTCGATGCCTGCCGCCGTTACTTTGAAAAGACCGGGAGAAGGATCTCCTTTGAATATGCCATGATCCGCGATGTCAACGACACGCCGGAGATGGCAAAGCAGCTCATCCGCCGTCTGCGCGGGATCGCGGCGCATGTGAACCTCATCCCGCTGAACGACGTGGCGGAAAGCCCGCTGAAGCCGAGCCTGCCGGAGACGGTGCTGCGCTTCCAGAAAACGCTGGAGGCCAGCGGCATCCCCGCCACGGTGCGGCGGACGCTCGGCAGCGACATCAACGCCTCCTGCGGCCAGCTCCGCAGAAATTACGAGGCGGAAAAACCAAAAGAAGGGAGCGGAATGGATGGAAGCATGGGGACTGACGGACACGGGAAACGTGCGTGAGGAAAATCAGGACTTTTACCGCATGGAGCGCCTTGGCCCGGAGACGCTGCTCGCCGTCGTGTGCGACGGCATGGGCGGCGCGCGTGCCGGGAATGTGGCCAGCCGCCTTGCCTGCGAGGTCTTCTGCGGCGAGGTCTGCCGCTCTCTGCGCGACGGGATGACCGAGGCGGAGGAGCAGGACGTGCTGTGTACGGCGGCGAAGCTGGCCAATATTTCTGTCTATGAGCATGCGCAGCTCAGCGAGGAGTTCCGCGGCATGGGCACGACGCTCGTGGCTGCCCTCGTCCGCGGCCTGCGCGTGGAGATCGTGAACATCGGCGACAGCCGGGCCTATCATCTCGGGGCGGACGGCATCCGCTGCGTCACCGTGGATCACTCTCTTGTGGAGCTGATGGTGCAGCGTGGTGAGCTGACGCACGAGCAGGCCAAGAACCACCCGAGCAAGAATCTCATCACCCGCGCGGTCGGAACGGAAAAGCAGGTCGCCGCCGATGTGTTCTCCCTCACGGCGGAGCCGGGCGACTGCCTGCTGCTGTGCTCGGACGGCCTTTCGAACCAGATGGCCGATCAGGAGATCTTATTTGAAGTCGTGCACGGCGCACAGAAGGCAGACTGCTGCCAGCGCCTGCTGGATATCGCAAAAAGCCGGGGCGCGCCCGATAACGTGACCTCTGTGCTCATTGCACTGTAACAAAGATAGGCCGCTCTGCGGTATCTGAGATTGAATCCGGCTTCCGTTCGCCGCTGAGAACGGGCCGCGCACGCGGAAGGAGTTGCCATGGAAAATTACTTAGGAAGGCTGCTGGATAACCGCTATGAGATCCTCGAGGTCATCGGGACAGGCGGGATGGCAGTTGTATATAAAGCACTGGATCACCGTCTGAACCGCTTGGTCGCCGTGAAGATCCTCAAGGATGAGTTCTCGCGCAATCAGGAGTTCCGCCGCCGCTTCCATGCGGAGTCGCAGGCCGTCGCCATGCTGTCGCACCCGAATATCGTCAGCGTTTACGACGTGTCCCGCTCCGGCGACGTGGACTATATCGTCATGGAGCTGATTGAAGGCATCACGCTCAAGCAGTATCTGGAGAAGAAGGGCTGCCTCAACTGGCGCGAGACGCTGCATTTCGCCATGCAGATCGCCAAGGCGCTCGAGCACGCCCACAGCCGCGGCATTGTCCATCGCGATATCAAGCCGCACAATATCATGATCCTGAAGGACGGCAGCATCAAGGTCGCCGACTTCGGCATCGCGCGCATCGCCTCGGCACAGAGCACGCTGACGCGCGAGGCGCTCGGCTCCGTGCACTATATCTCGCCGGAGCAGGCCAAGGGCGCGTGGGTGGACGACCGGTCCGATCTCTATTCCCTCGGCGTCGTCATGTATGAGATGCTCACGGGCCGCACGCCCTATGACGGCGAGACGCCCGTCTCCGTCGCCATCCAGCACATCAACGGCGGCGCGCCGCTGCCCAGCACGCTCGTCACCGGTATCCCGCGCGGCCTCGAGCAGTTCACGATGCACGCCATGGCCTCCAATGCCGACGAGCGCTATTCCTCCGCGACGGAGATGCTGCGCGATATGGAGGAATTCCGCAAGAATCCGAGCCTGACGTTCGTGTACGGGCCCGGTGGTCAGACGCTGCGGCAGGCGCCGCAGGCCCCGCAGCAGCCCCAGCAGCCGCAGCACGGCGGCATGACCCGCTCCGAGGCGGAGCGCTATGCCGCTGCCCGCGCCGCGAACCGTGCTGCGCGTCAGCCGGATGAGCGCCGCGCAGCCGAGCGTGCCCGCCGCGAGCAGGAGAAGAAGCGCCGCACCGTCATCGGCGTCGTCTGCGCCGCAGCGGCAGCCGTTGTGCTGCTCGTTGTGCTCGGCGTTGTGCTGCTCCGCGGCTCCGGCACGAATGACAAGCCCGATACGCCTGAGGTCGAGGTGCCGAAGCTCGTCGGCATGAAGCTCGAGGACATCAACCCCGACGACTATCCCGAGCTGAAGATCGACCTGAACGGCGTGACCTACGACTATAACGACGAATACGAAAAGGGCTATGTCTATGAGCAGACCCCCAAGGCAGGCGAAATGGTCAAGGGCGGCCGCGTGCGCACGATCTCGCTGAAGGTCAGCCTCGGCAAGGAGAACAACCTCATGCCGGATCTGGCCGGTCAGTCGGAGGCAAATGCCATGTCCCAGCTCAAGGCCATGAATCTCGGCCTGAATGTCCGCCGCGAGGAAGAATCGAGCGACACTGTGTCCGCGGGCAGCGTGACGCGCACGGATCCCGCAGCCGAGACCGAGCTGCAGGAGGGCCAGAGCGTGACGGTGTATGTCAGCCTCGGCTCGGGCAAAATGCCGGAGCTCAAGAACCAGTCCAAGGAAAATGCCAAGAGCATCCTCGATGCCATGAACCTGAATCTGCGCATCACCTATCTCGAGGAGGAGAGCGACGATATCGCATCCGGCAATGTCACGCGCACCGTCCCTGCCTCGGACAGCCAGCTCAGCCGCGGCCAGCAGGTCACGGTCTATGTGAGCAAGGGCAGCGGCAAGGTCACGGTCCCGCCCGTCACCGGCCTGAGCGTCCGCGACGCCATCGACCTGCTGACGGAAAACGGCCTGAAATATGAGATTAAGCGCGTCTACAGCGACACGGATCAGAAGGACCGCGTCGTGCGTCAGAGCGAGGCGGCAAATTCCAAGGTCGCCAAGGACACGATCGTGACGCTCGAGGTCTCGGACGGCCCCGAGCCGACGGAGGCCCCGACGGAAGCGCCGACCACCGCGCCGACGGAGCCGGAGCCGACGACAGAATCCTCTGAATCGGGAGACTGAGCATGGAGCGTGGACGCATCGTCAAGGCGCTCAGCGGATTTTACTATGTAGACAGCGGGAACGGCACGCTCACGCAGTGCCGCGCCCGCGGCCGCTTCCGCAAGGAGCGGATGTCGCCGCTCGTCGGGGACTGGGTCCGCTTTTCCGGCTCCGGCGCACAGGGCATGGTCGAGGAGATCGAGCCGCGCCGCAACAGCTTCATCCGCCCGGCCGTCAGTAACCTCGACGCCCTCGTCGTGCTGGCGTCCGGCGCGAATCCCGTGACGGACCCGTTCCTCATCGACCGCGTCGCGGCCATTGCGGGAAACCAGAATGTGCCGGTCGTGCTGTGCGTCAACAAGACGGACCTCGAGAGCGGGGAGTCGCTCACACGCATCTACCGCCATGCCGGTTTCCCGGTCTTTCCGACGAGCGCGGCCAGCGGCGAGGGCGTTGCCGCCCTGCACGAGGCCGTGCGCGGCAAGACCGTCGCCTTCACGGGCAATTCCGGCGTCGGCAAGAGCAGCATCCTGAACTGCCTCGGCTTCTCCGTGGAGACGGGCGAGGTTTCGGAAAAGCTCGGCCGCGGCCGCCATACGACGCGCGATGTTGAGCTGTTCCCGCTGTCGGACGGCACCTGTGTGTTGGACACGCCGGGCTTCTCCTCATTTGACACGGAGCAGATGGAGCTGATCCTGAAGGAAAACCTCCAGTATGCCTTTCCGGACTTTGCCCCGTATCTCGGCCGCTGCCGCTATCACGACTGCGCGCATCTGTCCGAGCCGGGCTGTGCCGTGCTCGAGGCGCTTGCGGCAGGCGAGCTGGAGCCGACCCGCCATGCCAGCTATGCAAGGCTCTATGAAGCAGCAAAGGAGATCCGGCTTTGGGAACACAAACAGCCCTGATTTTTGGCGCGATGCCCTGCCGCAGCTGGGGGCATCTCGATGCGCTGCGCGCGGAGAAACCGCTTGTGATCTGCGCGGACGGCGGCGTGCACTGCGCCGCGGCGGCCGGTTTTGCCCCGGACTGCTATGTCGGGGACGGAGACTCCGGCGGCACGGCTGTGGCCGGCGCGGAAAATATCCTGCTCCGCCCGGAGAAGGACGAGTCCGACCTGCAGGCGGCCTATACGATGGCGCGGGCGCATGGCTGTACGCGCCTGTACCTCACGGCCTGCACCGGCGGGCGGCTGGATCATGCCCTTGCCAATCTGCAGCTGCTGGAAACGGCTCGCGCTGATGGTGTCGAGGCCATCCTGCTCGATCCCGATAATCGCGTGACGTGCATCGGACCGGGGGAGTACACGCTTCCGCGCACGGAATATTTTTATTTTTCCCTGCTTCCCATCGACGCCGTTCTGCGCGGTGTGACGATCGAGGGCGCGAAATACCCGCTCTGCGACGCAGAAGCGCGCCGGGGCGACTCGCTGACCATCAGCAATGAGTGGATCGAACCGACGGTCAGGCTCCGTATCCGCGAGGGCCTGTGCTGGCTGATCTGTTCCGGAGCAGCTGCACGGTAACAATGGCTGTTTCGTGCATCCGGTTGGGCTTGCTGCGCGGAAAGAGAGGCTGCTATATGAAACGCTTGTTTCGCTGTCAGAGCAATGTATTGATGCTGGACGAACCGAAGCTGTGTATTTCTTCCCGTATGAAGCCTCTTCTGCGGCAGCTGCGTGCTTCGGAAGTGCATTATCATATGGCAGCACCCGGATATCTTGTGTTTCCGGGAAAAGCGTTTCATTGTGATATTCTGCTGAATATCGGTGTCCATTTTAAGGCTGGCCGCATCCAATTTCTGGAGTTTTTTCGGGTCATTCCGCCGGAGCAGCGGAAGGGCGATGACGCTGCCGCTTCTTATGCGGAGCTGTCAGCTGTTTTGAGAAGGGCGTACGGATCGCCTGCCGAAGCAGAAGAGCGAGAGGACTGCCGGTGGGAGCAGTGGCCTCTTGGAAAATTGACGCTGCAGCACTCCCTATGGGATCGCTTTGGCCCGGAGGAGCATCTGCAGGTTTCCTTTTCTGCTCCGAAGCGTTGACATGTAAATCATGCAAACAGGAGGGATAGATCGATTTCTTGCGGTGCGGAACACGCTGCTGCCCGATCTTCCTGCATAAAACCGCCCTCTGCGCATAGGCTGGCAGGGGGCGGTTTTTTATGTGCAGAAAAATGGAGCTTTTGGGCTCGGTGATGATGGCGCTCGGCGCGGGGCTGCTGCTCTCGCTGCTGTTCAGCTCGGAATTTGTGCTGGTCGTGCTCGGCATCGCGCTTCTGGTCGCAGGGCTTTGCCTTGCGCGGCGGCGGTAATCGGCAAATATTGCGCGCGCGGCCTGCATATGATTTTCCCAGAACAAGAAGGAGGGAAGACGATGGAGCTTGTCTTTCAGGAAAAGCAGCTGGACTATCTCGGCCGCGTGCTCGATCAGACGGTCACGCAGGAGCTGACAGCCGAGGTCATCGTACCGGACAGCTGCGCGGACGCGGACCGCGTCGTCGATGCGTTCGGCACGCTGCTCGTCCGCGCGGAGGAGTGTACCGCGGGAAGTGCGTCGGTCAGCGGGGAGGTGCAGGCGGGTATTTTGTTCGTCACAGAGGACGGACGGCTCGAGCGCCTGGAGACCGTGATCCCGTTCAGCGCCCGGCGCGGCTGGGAGGGGGAGCAGAGCGACTGCCGCCTGCAATGCGTCTGCCGCCTGTGCAGCGTGGATGCACGGCTCGTGCACTCGCGCAAGTTGCTCGTGCGCGTCGGCGTCTCCTGCACGCTGACGGTCTATGCCGCGTTCACGCGGACGCTGCACGACTTTCCGGAGCCGGCACCGACGCTGCAGCTCCGGCGCAAGCGCCTGCCGCTTCGTCTGCCGCGCGGCCTCGGCGAAAAGAGCTTTTCGCTCAATGAGGAGATCGAGATTCCGGCGTCGAAGCCGCCGGTCGAGCGGCTGCTCAAATGCGTCTATGCGCTGGATACGGCTGAGCGGAAGACGATCGGGAGCAAGGCGGTGTTCAAGGGGCGGCTGACGGTCCATATCCTCTATGAGTCCCCGGACGGCAGCCTGCAGCGGCAGGAGACGGAGCTTCCGTTCTCGCAGTTTGCGGAGCTGGAGCAGAACCTGGATGAGGGAGACCTGACGGTATTCCTCGCCCTGACCTCGGCCGAGACGGAGCCGGACGGCCAGCTCGACTGCCGCCGCCTGCTGCTGAGCGCGGGCATTCTGGCGCAGTGCACGGTCTGCGGCGAGCAGCCGGTAGAGCTGATCGAGGATCCCTACTGCCTCGATGCCGAGCTGAAGCCGCAGTGGGAGACGTGGGAGATGGAGGGCATCCTCGATGTCCAGACGTTCCGCGAGACGGCGCAGGCGGCCGGGCGGGAACCCGCCTCCGCCATAGCAGACGGCTGGGTACTGGCAGGGGAGCCGGTGCGGCGGCAGGAGAACGGCATGGCAAAAATCGAGCTGCCGCTTGCCGCAAACGTCCTTTTCACCGACCCGTCGGGGAAGCTGCAGGGCCAGACGCTGCGGACGAACGTGCTGCTGGAAACGGCGCTTGCGCCGCAGGCGGATTGCCGCGTCACGGAGATCACGCCGGGCGAGCTGTTCTGTGCGGCAGGGGCGGACGGCGTGACGCTGCGCTGCCCGGTGCAGGTGACGCTTGCCAGCACGGCGCGGCATGCGCTCAAGGCCGTGTGCGGCGGCACGACGGAGCCGGAGCCGGAAGATGCGCGGCGTCCGGGCGTCATCCTGCGGCGCACGGAGCAGCCGGAGCAGGTCTGGGATATCGCAAAGGCCTGCCGCACTGCGCCGGAGACGGTCACGGCGGCAAATGACCTGCAGGCAGACGAGGTCCCGGCCGGAACGCTGCTGCTGATTCCAATGTAACATAGAATAAATCCCTCTGCGCGTCTAGCAGAGGGATTTATTCTAGGTTTCTTCATAGCGGTCGAGGAAGCTGTATTTTTTTCCGCCGGTCTTCCAGCCGATGACGGTGTCGAGATTCACATTCTCCACGGAGCGGAAGATGTGCGCCTCCACATCCGGATTGCGCTGCTTCAGCGTGCGGATCAGTTCCTTGATCTCCTGCCGCTTCGAGCGCGTCTCCTGATTGGAGCAGGTCGTGCAGGTGTCGGTAAAGTGGCAGGCGCACTGGATGAAGTGCAGCTCGTTTGCGTCCCGCCAGGCCTTGATATCGTCCTCGCGGATCAGATACAGCGGCCGGATCAGCTCCATGCCGGGGAAATTCGTGCTGTGGAGCTTCGGCATCATGGTCTGGACCTGCGCGCCATAGAGCATGCCCATGAGGATCGTCTCAATGACGTCGTCATAGTGGTGCCCGAGCGCGATCTTGTTGCAGCCAAGCCGGCGGGCATAGTCATACAGGTGCCCGCGGCGCATGCGCGCGCAGAGATAGCAGGGAGATTTGTCCACATTGTAGACATAGTCAAAGATGTTCGACTCGAAAATATGGATGGGAATATTCAGCTTTCGTGCATTTTCTTCAATAACGCGGCGGTTCTCCGGGCTGTAGCCGGGGTCCATAACGAGGTATTCCACCGAGAAGGGAAACTTCGTATAACGCTGCAGCTCCTGAAAAAGCTTTGCCATGAGCATGGAGTCCTTTCCGCCGGACATGCACACGGCGATACGGTCGTTCGGCTTGACAAGCTCATACTGCCGGATGGCCTTGGTAAAGTTGCACCACAGCTTCAGGCGGAAGCGCTTACGCAGACTGTTTTCCACGCGGCTGCACAGCTCCTCTGCCTCCTGCCGCTGCATCTGCCGCATGAGCCAGGCAAGATAGCCGCCCTTGAGGCTGCAGGCATCGAAGCCTTCGTCGCGCAGGCGTTCAGCCGTTTCAAGGCTGAGCTTGCCGCGTGTGCAGAACAGCACGATGCGGCCGGGCTCTGC
>ENA-UOIW01001520-UOIW01001520.1-human-gut-metagenome-genome-assembly--contig:-P58-NODE-1520-length-13428-cov-5.610334_pt1 | contig 13428 bp, 9 predicted proteins | sample MGYA00242334_ERZ723881 | MGnify/ENA metagenome assembly ERZ723881
ACTGGCGCATCGACTCCTCCTTGTCGGCGGGCTTCATCTTGCCGTGGCAGATCGCCGTGACGTACTGCGGCAGCGGAAAATCCCGCGAGATGGCTTCGTAGCCGTCCGTGAGGTCCTTGTAGTCCATCGCCTCGGACTCCTTGATGAGCGGGTAGACGACGTAGATCTGCCGGCCCTTGGCGATCTCCTGCCGCATGAACCCGAAGAGTTTCAGCCGTGCGGCGTCCGTGTAGTGGAACGTTTTGATCGGACGGCGCCCCGGGGGCAGTTCGTCGATCACCGACACGTCGAGGTCGCCGTACATGGTCATGGCCAGCGTGCGGGGGATCGGCGTGGCGGTCATCACGAGGATGTGGGGCGGCTGTTCGTTCTTGGTCCAGAGCCGCGCGCGCTGCTCCACGCCGAAGCGGTGCTGTTCGTCGATGACGACGAATCCCAGGTTGGCGAACCGCACGCGGTCCTCGATCAGCGCATGGGTGCCGATCAGGATGTCCACCTCGCCCGAGGCGATGCCTTCGAGGGCCGTCCGGCGCTCTTTGGCTTTCGACGCGCCGGTCAGGATCGCGGTTTTCACATCCATCCCTTCGAGCATCCGGCAAATCGTGGCGAAGTGCTGGCGGGCGAGTATCTCGGTCGGGGCCATCATGCAGGCCTGATAGCCGTTGTCCACGGCCAGCAGCATCGTCATCAGCGCCACGAGGGTCTTGCCGCTGCCGACATCGCCTTGCAGCAGGCGGTTCATCTGGAATCCCGTCACGGTGTCCTGCCGGATCTCCTTGATGACCCGTTTCTGGGCTCCGGTCAGCGGGAAGGGGAGTTTTTCGTTGTAGAAGGTGTTGAATACGCCTCCGACCTTCGGGAAGAGGAACCCGTTGCTCTTGGCGAGGCGTTCGGTGCGCCGCTGCTGGATGTTGAGCTGCACGCCCAGCAGTTCGTCGAACTTCAGGCGATACTGGGCCTGCCGCAGCAGCTCCTGCGACTGGGGGAAATGGACGTTGTAGATGGCTTCGCGGAGCGGGATCAGCCCGTATTTGGCGCGGACGGCCTCGGGCATCGGGTCCGTGATGCGGTCTTTGGCCAGCGCCCAGGCGTTGCAGATGATCTGATACATGCCCTTCGCGCCCAGCACGTTGCCGAGCTTCTCGGTCGAGGGGTAGATGCCCTGCATGCCGCTCTCGGCCTTGCGCGAAAGGGCCTGTTCCATAGTTTCCAACTCGGGATGCGCCATCGACAGCTCGCCGCGGTAGAACGACGGACGCCCGAAGACGAGGTATTCGCGGCCGACCTCGATCCGTTTCTCGATCCACTTGACGCCCTGGAACCACACCAGTTCGGCCGATCCCGTGGGGTCCTGAACGAAGGCCGTGAAGCGGCGTTTGCGCCCCGTGCCGGCATAGGCCACGCCCGTCACGCGGGCCCGGAACTGGACGTAGGAGAGTCCTGCCGCATCGGTGATCTCCGAAATGCGGTAGACGCGCGTGCGGTCGATGTAACGGAACGGATAGTGGCTGAGCATGTCGCCCAGCGTGCGGATTCCCAGCTCCCGTTCGAGGAGTTTGGCCCGGGCTTCACCGACGCCCGCTACGAATTTGATATCGTTGTCGAGTATATCCACCGGGGCAAATATAGTGAAAGTCGAGTGCAATGCCAAACTTGTTTGAGCATTGCCGAGACGCATCCTGTATTCTGTGAATATGCGAAAAGTCGGACGCAATACAAACCCGATCGGGCTCTGCCGGGGCGTATTTTCTGTTCCGGAAGGCGCTGCGGGCGCTTATTCCTTCTTTTCGAGCGCCGCATCGACGCCCGAGCGGGAGAAGGTGCCTTCGTACCAACCCTCGCCCTTCCCCGTGCGGTCGGCTTCGGTAAATTCCACGGTCACTTTCTTTTCGGTAAATTCGCCGCCGTTTTCCGGTCCGTCGATGTCGGTGAAGGTCAGCGTCGTTTGGCGGAAGGACCACTCCCTGCCCGAAAGCTCGTAGGAGCCGTCGCTTTCCGACGTTACGGGGCCGGCGTCCTGGCTGCCTACCTCGATGCCCTTGACGGGGGCGCCCTCCTTGTCGGTCACTTTGCCCTTGACCTTGTAGTCGAAGTACGGGGTTCCGTACATAACGGGCGTTTCTTTGTTTTCGCAGGCCGTTGCGAACCCCAGCAGCGATGCGGCTGCCAGCAGCAGTTTCTCTTTCATGACGCCGACATTTTGGTTTTTCGAAATATAGCGTTTTTTTCGCGGTTCGCCAAATCCTTGCTATCTTTGCATGCAAATCGGAAAACAGATGAATCTTTCGGAATTCAGGCGCCGCCCGGCGTGCGAAGTGCGCATCGGCGGGGTTACGATCGGCGGGAAACACCCCGTCGCCGTGCAGTCGATGACCAATACCGACACCAACGACACCGCGGCCAGCGTGGCGCAGATCGAACGCATCGACCGTGCCGGGGGGCATATCGTGCGCCTTACGGCGCAGGGCCGCCGCGAGGGCGAGAACCTCGGAAACATCGTCCGGCAGCTGCGTGCCGACGGATTTTCGACGGCCGTGGTCGCCGACATCCATTTCGTCCCCGAGGTCGCGGCCGTCGCCGCGAAGTACGTCGATAAGGTGCGCATCAACCCCGGCAACTACCGCACGGACCACGGCGAGTTCGAGGCGTTGATCGAACAGTGCCGCGAGCGGGGCGTCGCCCTGCGCATCGGCGTCAACCACGGATCGCTGGCGAAGCGTGTCTTCGACGAGTGGGGCGACACGCCGCAGGGTATGGTCGTCTCGGCGATGGAGTTCCTGCGGGTGTGCCGCAAGCGGGATTTCGATCAGGTGGTCGTCTCGATGAAGTCGTCGAACACCCGCGTGATGGTCGCCGCCTACCGCCTGCTGGTCGAGGCGATGGACGCCGAGGATATGCACTATCCGATCCACCTGGGGGTCACCGAGGCCGGGAACGGCATCGAAGGGCGCGTGAAGAGCGCCGTGGGCATCGGGGCGCTGCTGGCCGACGGCATCGGCGACACGATCCGCGTGTCGCTCACCGAAGCTCCCGAAAACGAGATTCCCGTGGCGCAGCTCCTCGCGGAGCATTTCGCCGAACGTCCGGGGCGTTTCGAGGTCCTGCATCCCGAGCGTTACTCCCCGACCGAATACCGCCGCCGTTCGCGGGTGACGGAGCCCGTCGTGCACACCGAGCCGCTGGAGGGCTTCCGCGTGATCGAGGCCGTGTCGGGCAATCCGACGGCCGAACTGCGCGCCGCGATCCTGAATCTCGAGGCGCCCGACGAACCGGTCGTCGTAAAGCGCCGCTATGAAGAGTCCTCGTTGGAGACCCTTGCCGTGAAGGCCGCCGCCGATCTGGGGCCCTTGCTGCTGGACGGGTTGGCCGACGGCATCTGGATCGACGCGCCGGGCTTCCCGGAAGATGCGGTCCGCGAAGTCGAGCTGACGATCCTGCAAGCCGCGCGCGTGCGCTTCTCGCATACCGAATACATCGCCTGCCCCTCGTGCGGCCGCACGCTCTACGACATCGAAAAGACCCTCGCCGACATCAAGGCGCGCACGTCGCATCTGAAAAACCTGCGCATCGGCGTCATGGGCTGCATCGTCAACGGACCCGGCGAAATGGCCGACGCCGACTACGGCTACGTGGGCGCCGGGCCGGGCCGCATCACCCTCTACAAGGGGCGCGAGGTCGTCGAGCGCAACATCCCGCAGGAGGAGGCCCTCGACCGCCTGATCGAATTGATTCGGGCGAACGGCGACTGGCCCGCCTGAGAAGCCGCCCGCCTAAGAGGCGGGTTTCAGGGGGCGGGCGATTGCTCCGAAGCGCTCTCTGTCCGGTTCTGCGCCCGCCTGAGAGGCGGGTTTTAGGGGGGCGAAGGAAAGTCATTCCGTTTTCCTCCCGGTTCCGCGCTACGGGCATTTTTAATTTTTAATTCTTAATTTTTAATTGTGTCAACCGTTTTACCCCTCGCATACCTCCCCTCGGTGGAGTATTTCACGCATCTTCTGCGCGGCGGCTGCGTCGTGGACCTCGGCGAGCACTTCGTGAAGCGTTCGGAGCGCAACCGGACCCGGATTCTGGCCGCCGACGGGGTGATGGAACTCACCGTCCACGTCCGCAATGCCAACCGTCCCCGCCAGCCGGTGCGCGACGTGCGCATCGACTACTCCAAACGCTGGCAGCATCAGCATTGGGGCGCGCTGGTCGCCTCCTACAAGTCGTCGCCCTATTTCGACTTCTACGCCGAGCGGTTCGAACCTTTCTACCGCCGGGAGTGGGAATTTCTGGCCGACTACAATCTGGAACTCCTCGACGCGGTGTGCTCGCTGGCGAAGGTTCCGATGCCGGCTCTCTCCGAATCCTATGTCGATGCCGCTCCGGGCGACCTCGACCTGCGGCCCAAACGCAAAGAGGGCCCGGCGTTCGTCGCCGAGCCCTATTTCCAGGTCTTTTCCGAGCGGATGCCCTTCGCTCCTAATTTGTCGTTTGCAGACCTGCTGTTCGCCGAAGGACCTGCGTCCGTTTCGGTTTTAGCACGTTGCCGACAAGAATAGTCACGCTGTCGCGCAGCTCTCCCGCCAGGGCTTTCACCTCGCCCGTCCCGTGCATGGCCCCCGAATCCGTCCGGTACTGGAACGGGGCGTATTCGGTCACGGCCAGCGTGTCGCTTCCCGCAATCAGCACGGGCTCCCCGGCCGACGAGTAGACGCGGAAAGCCTGCATGTCGTTGTCGCGCAGCCGGCGCCGTTTGTCCACGATGTGCAGCGTCGGTTCCTCCCGGTTCCACATCGCTTTATAGAGGTAATACGCATCCTTGCATTCGCGGCGGTTGAGCGTCACCAGCCCGGCGCCGTTGACCCCGTAGGGGCGGCGCGACGAACCGTAGTCGAACATGTTGTCGATCCAGATTCCCCAGAACAGCGAGTCGTTTTGCAGGTTTTTGGCGTACTCTTCGTGGAAGCGCGTCTGATTCTCTTCGGGCATCCAGTTCGAGCGCGGTTCGGCCTGCGCCGTGTAGCTCTTGTGGCCGATGAATCCGCTGCCGCCGTAACTTACCGCCGAGCGCAGGTGCGACCAGCTCTTTTGCAGCTGATTGCGCCACAGGATCACGTCGTCGGTCGAGCCGCGCCGCCAGCCCACGTCCTGCCGCCAGACGATCAGGTCGGTGATGAAGTTGATGCCGCCGTTCTGGTCGCTGCAAGCCACCGTCGGCCGCGAGGGGTCCAGCGCATGGGCCGCGTCGTTGAGCCGCCGGATGTAGGGCGTCACGTCGTCGCCCCGGGTCCAGAGCCGCGAGAAGATGCCCCACATCACCACCGAGGGGTGGTTGATGTTCTGGGCGATGATCTCCTGCATCTGCTCCATGCCGTTCTGCTCGAAAGCCGGCATGGCGTAGTAGGCCATGTCGCCCAGGAACGACGAGCGGTGCAGGGGCGTGTCCACCCAGACCAGCATCCCCTGTTCGTCGCAGCGGTCGTAGAGATACTGCGCATGGGGCATGACCGCCGAACGCAGGGCATTGGCTCCGAGCGTGCGGATCTGATGCAGGTCGGCGTCGTAATCCTGCGGGGTCAGCGTGCCGCCCGAAAGGGCATTGTCGTGGTAGAGCGCCACTCCGTGTACGGGGACCCGCACGCCGTTGATCGTCAGTCCGTCGGCCGTGCTGGCGGCTATCGTGCGGAAGCCCGTGCGGACCGTGACGCTGTCGGTCACGGCCTCGTCGCCGATCGTGGTTGTCACGGTGTAGAGCGCCGGCCGGTCGGGGCTCCAGAGCGCGGGATTCTCGATGGTGAAGGGTACGACGACGGGTTTGCCGTCGAGTTTGGCCCGCTGGCGCTTGGTGTAGGTGCGGGTGCCGTCAGGACCCGTGATGGCCACGTTCAGCATGCAGGAGTTGTCGCCTTTCGAGGTGATGTGCACCTCGACTTCGCCCTCGGCCTTCTCGGGCGTCACGCTCTGCTGCCGCACGAGCACGCCCTCCGAACCGAGGTAGAGCGGCGATATGGCCGTGCGTTCGGTGAGGATCAGCTCCGCTTCGCGGTAGATGCCGCCGTAGAGGTTCATGTCGGTCGAGGTCGGAAGCACGTCGTCGCGGTAGCTGTTGCTGACCACCACGAGCATGGCGTTGTCGGTTCCGAACCGGACCTTGTCGGTGATCTCGAAGGTGAATGCCGTGGCGCCGCCGCGGTGCGTGCCGACGTAGTTGCCGTTGACGAAGAGGTCGGCCACCGACTGCACGCCGTAGAACTTCACGAACAGGCGCTTCGAGGCCCATTCGGCGGGAATGTACATGCCGTTCTGGTAGTTGCCCGTGGTTTCGAGCCAGTAGCCCTGAGCCAGCGGGTCGGTGTTCCAGCTGTGGGGCAGGGTGACGTGGCGGGCGTTGTCGGAGGTTTTCTCCGACTTGAAGAAAAATCGCCAACCTTCGTTGATCGGAAATACCTCGCGGGCGCGGGCCGTTGCGGCGAGGCCCGTGAGCAGCAGGAGAATCGCTATGTATCGTTTCATGGCAGGCTGTTTTTTAGTGTCCGGGACAAAGATAGTGAAAAGAACGGGGGGCTCCAAAACCGAATTGCATGCGGTGCGGCAAAACGCCCCGACCGATAAAAGTGTCGTTACGACATCAAAGATAATGCAAACGGAGCGTAAAATCAAATCGAATTGTAGTCGGACAGGCTTCGTTTGTGTTCGGCAACGGTTCGGCCGCCGTTCCGGCAGGGACAAAAAAATGGCGGACCGCGCCTCTTCGGTCCGCCAAAAAGCAGGGGATATATGTGAAACTTGTTAACTAAAAAACAACTCCTTGGGTGTCATCCCCTGCGGAGGGATTGCTTTTCGCAGCCGGTACCACCGGATGGCGATACCGGCCGCGGAAAGGGATTCAGTGCTTGACGGTTACGGTGATCGTTTCGGCCGTCTTGCTGCCGTACTGATAGGTGAAGGTGGCTTTCAGGGTAACCGTGAAGTCGAGCTGCAACAGGGCGCTGTTGTTCTTGTAAACCAGCTTGTTGTCCTTGACTTCGAGCAGGTCGAGCTTCGTCTCGCTCTTGTCCGAGTTCTCGGCCTTGACGATCTCGAACGCGATACCGGCGCTTGCCGTATTGCCCGACGTTGCCTTGAATACCTCGTAAGCGGTGTCATCGGTATTTACCACGACGGCTTTCCATACTTTTGCCTTCGAGTCGTATTCGATCCACTTCTTGCCGTTCGCGTCGATGAATTCCAGATTCTCGAACAGATTGATCTCGGTCTCTTCGTTGGCAACGTATTTCGTTTCGATGCCCTTCGTCTGAGCCAGCGTCGTGATCGGGGTCTGGATGCGTACGCGGAGCTCTTTTGCGCCGACTTGGATATTCGTGCCCTTGATCTTAATGGCGGCCTTCAGATCGACGTAGTCGCGGGTAGCGTTCGTCCAGTCGAGTTTGTCGCCGTCGATTGCTGCGTATTTCGCCGTCACGTCGTTTTTGCCGGCTTCGTTCTTTCCGTCTACCGATACTTTCTCGTAGGAGATCTCCACGGGAGTCGCTCCCTCCGGCGTGACGATATTGAAGTATGCAAGCAGGTTGGCGTTCTTCCATCCCCATACGAAGCTGTCGTCGACCTCACCGGCAAGGATAGCCGTCTTCTTGCCGCTTTCGTCGATTACATACTGCGTGTTGTAGTTCAGTTCGTATGCGGGGAGCTCTACCGTGGTCGTTTCCGTGGTCTTAATCTTCTGGCCATACCAGGTTTCGCGCTCGTAGGTCTGTACGAAGATGTTGCCGGCAGCCTTGATGTCGCTCGATACGATCTGGGCCTCGATGCCCTTCGCGGCATTTACTTCGATATAGGTTCCGTCGGGGTTGTTCTGCGGGATCAACTCGCCGTTCTCGTCCTCGGCATCGGCGTAACGCATGTTGCTTGCGCTTGCATCCTTGCTGGAGGTCGTTGCTGCCGAGGCGAACTCAGCGGCATCTTTGAAGTAACCGGCGGCAACCTTCTTGTAGAGGTCAGCCCAGCTGATCGTCTTCGTAATGTCGTTATAGCCGATGGTCTGCTCGATGCTCAGCTCGACATTCTGGGGTATCGCGCCGAATTCGATCGTACCGGTCAGCGTGTAGTCGATGTTCTCGTGCGTGTAGACGTACTCTACGGTGTAGGTATTGCCCCATGCGTATTTGCCTGCGGGCAGGGTTACCTTGGTTCCGTTGGCGATCTGGCCGACGAACGGCTCGAATGCCGCATCGACAGTCGCGGTGACATCCTTGCCCTCGGCGTCCGTGATCTTCTTCACCGGAGTCTCGCCGAGAATGTCGATTACCGTAACACCTGCGGGCAGTTTGCCGCTGAGCGTCATGGCGACCTCTCCGAATACATCGGCATTGATCGCAGGAGCAACCTCGGTCGTGTTTCCGCCTTCGTTGACGAACTGGTAGGTCCACTCTTTGCTGAGCTTGCCGAAGTCGATCGTCGTGCCTTTCTGGTTGGCGATCTGGTAGGTCGTCTGGTTGGTCACCTCGGCGGTCGTGGCTTTGCCGGTGACGGCCATCGTCAGCGTGTGGGCGAATACGGCTTTCGATTTCACGTCGGAGGATTTGGCCTCTGCACGGAACTCCGCCGTAGCGAGCTTGTCGTTCCAGCTCAGTTTATCGACAACGCCTTTGATGATGAACTTGTCGATGTCGGTTCCCGTGACTTCTGCGTCCGCAGGATTCGTATAGGTGACCTTGACTCTGTAAGCGCTGACCGAAATCTTCTGGCCGAGGATGTTCGAAACCTCATCCAGCGACAGAAAGTTTGCGCCGTCGAGCGATGCTTTCAGTTCCACGTCTTTCAGCAGGGTCGCCTTGCTCTCGGCCACCGTCGAGTTGAACGGCATCATGATCGTTTCGTCGCTGTAAACCTCGCCGTCTTTGTAAAGGGCGAAAGCCACCTCCTTGGCCGTAGCCTCATACTTGACGCCGGCGAAGTCGGACAGAACGTCGTTGGTAACACCCGAAACGACCTCTTCTTCATCTGCATCGCCTTCTGCCGGGGCCTTGGTCGGGCTCTGGATCGAGAGTGCCAGAGCGACGCTCTTGTTGTTGTCGGCCAAAGCATCCATCGTCTCTTTGTCGGCAGCGATCGTAACGGTGAATTTGCCGTTCTCGTCGGCCTGGAAGCCCGTGACGGCGACAGGAGCCGATGCCGGTTCTGCGGCGCGGGTGGCGATCACTTTCTCCGAAATCATCGAGAGGCAGGCGGGGTTCTTGGCATAGATGGCGGCGACTGCGTCGAGGGCTTTGGCGGGAGTGACGCGATAGGTCAGCGTTGCGACGCCTTTTTCCAGCTCCGTATCGCCTACCTTGTAGGCGGCCATGACGACTTGTCCGTCCAATGCTTCGGGAACGTATACCAGCGACTGAATCTGGGCGATCAGGGCGTCCACATCCGAGCGCAGACTCTTGATGGCAGCGTCATAGCCTTCGAATTTCTCTTTCAGGCCGGCCTGTTCCAGAAAGCCTTCGGACGAGATCATTTCGGCGATGCCGGCGGCCAGTTTGCCGTTCTCCTTTTTCAGGAGTTCGGCGGCGGCTTCGTCCAGCGATCCGCGGAAATCGTCCTTGGTCATGTATTCCTCCATATAACCGCCGAACTCGGTGCCCAATACGTTCTTGATGGCCGTTTTAATATCCTGGGCCGTGGGGTCGATCTGCTTCAGGATCGTGTTCACGATCTGATTCTGTTGGGCAGTCGTGTATTCGCTGCCGGCCAGATATTCTTTGACAGCCTTGCCGATGTTCGACTCGATCTCGCCCCACGTGTCGAGCGCTTTGATCTGGGCATCGAAGATGTTTTTCACGTCCTCCGTGCTCATTCCTTCGGGAATCAGCGCTTTGACATCCTCGGCGGTTTGGTATCCGAGGTCCTTGACCATCTTGTCGAGTTCGGCGTCCTTTACGAAATCGTCGAAATTGATGCCTTCGAGTTTCTGTTGGAGCGAGCTGAGTGCAGAAGCGTCGGCCTTCAGCTCGATTTTGCCTTTCAGGTCGTCGATCTGACCTTTCAGGTCGTTGATGTCGTCGTCGTAATCCTTACAGCCGACGGCACCGAGCAGTGTTCCGGTCAGAAACACTGCCAGAAATTTTCTGAACAAGTTGTTTTTCATAGTACGAAAGATTGAAATAAAGATGTGTTTTGCATGTAATTTTCAATTTGTTACTCATTTGCGATGTTCGATGTTGGTATCATATATGATACGCATGGTGCAAATATATATATAAAAATTTGCACAGCAAAATTTTTGTTCAAATTTTTAGAATGCGAATGGATTATCAAGACGAGATCCGCTATATCTCTACGAGGATCAAGGAGTTGAGGAAGGAACGCAGTCTGACCGTACAGGAGTTGGCATACCGCTGCGACATGGAAAGATCCAACTTGAGCCGTATCGAGGCGGGACGGACCAATCTGACCGTAAGAACCATGTGCGTCATCTGTAACGCACTGAATGTTACCCTGCGCGACGTGATACGCTGAGGACCGACACCTATATTTATATATTCACGTATACTTGTCTCCAAATCGTCCTTTGTATGCTTTTTTTGGGCTGTTTCGGTAAAATGTGTATCTTTACGGACACAAATTGAACGCTGTTTTTGAACGCTGTTGATCTGATCGTCTGCCTCGTGCTGGCGCTGGCCGTCTGGAACGGGTGGCGTCAGGGCTTCATTTTGCAGGTATGCTCCCTGGCGGGCATCGTCGCGGGCATCTGGCTCGCGGCGCAGTTCGGCACGCAGGCCGGCGAATGGCTGCGGCTGGACTCCGGCTTTGCCGCCGCGGGCGGATTCGTCGCGGTGCTTGTCGCGGTCATCCTCGTCGTGGCGATCGCCGGGCGGCTGGTGCGCAAACTGTTCCATTTCGCGGGATTCGGCATCGCCGACACGCTGCTGGGCATCGCGGTTTCGGTGCTGAAATACTTGCTCGTGCTGAGCGTTCTCTTTTCGGCGTTCGACGATCTGAACGAGGATTACACCCTCGCGGGTCCGGAAACGATCGAAAAATCGAAGAGTTACAAACCGGTCATGCACCTTTCGGAGGCCGTGTTCCCCTTCCTGGAGTGGGTCGGCGGGCAGGTGCCGGGGCCGGATGAAAATACCCCGTCCGATGGAGAGTAGATTTACGGCCACCGTGGTCCGGGCGACCGGCAGTTGGTACGACGTGCTGCACGACGGCGCCATGCTGCGCTGCCGCATCCGGGGCAAACTGCGTCTGAAAGGCGTGCGGTCAACCAATCCCGTGGTCGTGGGCGACGAGGCGGTGTGCGAGGCCGACGGCGGCGATTGCGTGATCGTGGACATCGTGCCGCGCCGCAACTACGTGATCCGCCGGGCTTCGAACCTCTCCAAGGAGTCGCACATCATCGCCGCCAACGTCGATCAGGCGTTGCTGATGGTGACGTTGCGTTCGCCCGAGACGCCCAAGGAGTTCGCGGACCGTTTTCTGGTGACCTGCGAGGCTTATAAGGTTCCGGCTGCGATTCTGCTTTCGAAGATCGACTTGCAGGACGCGGAGGCCGTCGCGGAGTTCCGCGCGGTGTACGAAGGGGCCGGTTACCGCGTGCTGGAGGTCTCCGCGAAGGAGGGCCGCGGCGTGGAGGAGGTCCGGGAACTGCTGGCGGGGCGCACGACGCTCGTGTCGGGCAACTCGGGCGTCGGGAAATCGACGCTGATTCAGACCATCGACCCCTCGCTGGACATCCGCACCGGGGAGATCTCCGACAGCCACCACAAGGGCCGCCACACGACGACTTTCTCGACGATGTACCCCCTGGCCGAAGGCGGGGCGGTGATCGACACGCCGGGAATCAAGGGGTTCGGACTGCTGGATATCGACGACGCCGAACTCTGGCACTACTTCCCGGAGATGATGCGCGTGGCTCCGGGCTGCCGCTTCTACAACTGCACGCACACCCACGAACCGGGCTGCGCGGTGGTCGAAGCGGTCAAGGCGGGTGAGATCGCGTGGTCGCGTTACGAAAGCTATCTGAAAATCCTCGACGACGATGAAAAATACCGCAAATAACGCTTTGCCGGATTTCGGCCCCGAGTCGGGCCCCTGCGGGAAGCGCATCGCCTGCCTCCGGGAGTTCATGACGCCCGAGCGCTACGACGTGCTGCGGAAGACGGTCGGCATGCGGACCCGCTACATGACCGTGCTGGCCGAGAACATGTACCACGGGCAGAACGCCGCGGCGCTGATCCGCCACTGCGAAGCGTTCGGGGTGCAGGAGATGCACACCGTCGAAACCTTGTGCTCCTTCGAGCCGAATCCCGACATCGCACGCGGCGCCGAGCGGTGGATCGACGTTCGGCAGCACCCTTCGACGGCGGAGGCCATCGCCGCGCTCCGCGGGGCGGGTTACCGCATCGTGGCCACCACGCCCCACCGCGAGGACGTGACGCCCGAGACTTTCGATGTCGCCCGGGGGCCTTTCGCGCTGGTTTTCGGCACGGAGCACGCGGGGATTTCCGACGAGGTGATCGCCTCGGCCGACGAATTCCTGCGCATCCCGATGTGCGGCATGGTCGAGAGCCTGAACGTCTCGGCGTCGGCGGCCATCCTGATCTACATGCTTTCGGAGCGTGTCCGCCGTTCGGTCGATGGCTGGCAGCTGCCGCCCGCCGCGCAGGCCGAAGTGCTCGACGGCTGGATGCGCGCCAGCGTGAAGGACGCCGGGGCGATACTTGCAAGAAAATTCGGAGAAAATGGCTGATATTCTGCGTAAACAATTTCTGGCCCACGTGGCCCAGACCTCGCCGTCGCCGATGTTGGTGGAGGTCGCGCGCGCCGAGGGTTCGTTTTTCTACACCCCCGGCGGGAAACGCTATTACGATCTGGTGGCGGGCGTGTCGGTGAGCAACGTCGGCCACGCGAATCCCGCCGTGGTGCGGGCCGTGCAGGAGCAGGCCGCGCGCTATATGCACGTGATGGTCTACGGCGAGCTGGTCGAGACCCCGCAGGTGGAGTACGCCGCGAAGATCGTGTCGCTGCTGCCCGCGCCGCTCGAAAGCGTCTATTTCGTCAATTCGGGCGCCGAGGCGGTCGAGGGGGCTCTTAAACTGGCCAAACGCTATACCGGACGTACCGAAATGATCTCCATGCGCCGCGCCTACCACGGTTCGACGCACGGGGCGATGAGCATGATGGGCGCTCCCGAGGGCGAGGAGTGGAAAGGGGCGTTCCGGCCCCTGCTGCCCGACGTGCAGGCCATCTCGTTCAACGATTTCGACGACCTGAAGCGCATCACGCGCCGCACGGCCTGCGTGCTGGCCGAACCCGTGCAGGGCGAGGCGGGCGTCCGGCCTCCCCGGCCGGGGTATCTGGAGGCGTTGCGCCGGCGTTGCGACGAAGTGGGGGCGTTGCTGATCTTCGACGAGATACAGACCGGCATGGGCCGCACGGGCGAACTGTTCGCCATGC
>ENA-UOIW01001539-UOIW01001539.1-human-gut-metagenome-genome-assembly--contig:-P58-NODE-1539-length-13301-cov-27.780311_pt1 | contig 13301 bp, 11 predicted proteins | sample MGYA00242334_ERZ723881 | MGnify/ENA metagenome assembly ERZ723881
GTGTTTGTTTTGTAAAACATTGGTTTTCAATGTTTGTTGCGGTGCGTACGGGACTCGAACCCGTGACCCCATGCGTGACAGGCATGTATTCTAACCAGCTGAACTAACGCACCATTTTATTTTTCTTTCGTTGCTATCTCTCTCGATTGCGGTTGCAAAGGTACAACTATTTTTTAAACCTGCAATACATTTCCCGATTTTTTTCTCTTTTTTTCTTCATTTTCCTGAAAAAAGGCGGTTTTAAACTTAAAATAGGGGCATTCCACCACGAAATGTCCCTATTTCCACAACTGTTTTTATACAGATTTATTTGATACGCTTGTATCCGTATACCGCCAAGTCGCCCAATTCTTCTTCGATGCGGAGCAACTGGTTGTATTTAGCCATACGGTCGGAACGGCTCAACGAACCGGTCTTGATCTGACCGCTATTGGTAGCTACGGCGATATCGGCAATCGTAGCGTCTTCGGTCTCGCCCGAACGGTGTGAAGTGACCGTGGTATAACCGTGGCGGTGTGCCATTTCGATTGCATCCAAGGTTTCGCTCAACGAACCAATCTGGTTTACCTTAATCAGGATAGAGTTGGCGCAACCCATCGCAATGCCTTTCGACAAGAATTCCACATTGGTCACAAACAGGTCATCACCTACCAACTGGCAACGTCCGCCGATGCGTGCGGTCAGCTTTTGCCAGCCTTCCCAGTCGTTTTCACTCATACCGTCTTCGATGGAATCAATCGGATATTTGTTAATCAGTTCTTCCAGGTAAGCGATTTGTTCGTCCGAAGTACGTTTCTTGCCCTTTTCGCCTTCGAAAATGGTATAGTCGTAGATGCCGTCCTTATAGAATTCGGAAGAAGCGCAGTCCATACCGATTTTCACGTCTTTGCCTGGCTCGTAGCCTGCAGCCTTGATAGCGGCAAGGATTGAATCGAGCGCGTCTTCGGTGCCGTCCAATGACGGAGCAAAACCACCTTCATCACCTACGGCAGTACTCAGTCCGCGGTCGTGCAACACTTTCTTCAAAGCGTGGAATACCTCGGCACCCATACGCAAACCTTCACGGAAAGAAGAAGCACCCACAGGGCGAATCATAAATTCCTGGAAAGCAATCGGGGCATCGCTATGCGAACCGCCGTTGATAATGTTCATCATCGGAACCGGCATCACATACGTGTTCACTCCGCCGATATAGCGGTAGAGCGGAATATTCAGGTAATTGGCAGCGGCTTTAGCTACGGCAAGCGAAACGCCCAGAATGGCATTGGCACCCAAGTTCGATTTCGTCTTTGTTCCGTCCAGTTCCAGCATCTTCTTGTCGATGGCGCGCTGTTCCAGTACCGACCAGCCTATCAGAGCCGGAGCAATCACCTTATTGATGTTTTCTACAGCTTTCAACACACCTTTGCCGCCATAGCGTTTGGGGTCTTTATCACGAAGTTCCAAGGCTTCGTGTTCGCCTGTAGAAGCTCCCGACGGAACTGAAGCACGTCCCATCACACCTGATTCCAGCTTTACGTCTACCTCTACCGTAGGATTACCACGTGAGTCGAGTACCTCACGTCCTATAATTGATTTGATTTTCATACGTTTGTTGATTTTAAAAGTTGCTTTCTATGTTCGCAAAATTGCAAAGTTTCCCTCATTCCGTCAATACCTTAAAGTAGGTATTTTCAGGTTTTCTTCCGGATAAAGACAAGAGGCACAAAGACACAGCGTATTTCTTTCTTCTTCCGACCGAAAAATCCTGCGTCTCTGTGCCTCCCCGTTCGAATCCTATCGGATAAGACGATTCTAGCGTCTTGTCTGCCAATTTAATAGTTCGTCTTCTGCACTTCGAAGTAAGCCTGCGGGTGCAAGCAAGCCGGACAGATTTCCGGAGCTTCCGTACCTACAAATAAGTATCCGCAATTGCGGCATTGCCATACCACTTCGGCATCTTTCTTGAACACCTTGCCTTCTTCTACGTTCTTCGCCAATGCAAGGTATCTTTCTTCGTGACCCTTTTCGGCTACGGCAATCTCGCGATACATCTTCGCGATAGCGGGGAATCCTTCTTCATCGGCAATGTCAGCAAACTTCGGATAATCCAATGACCATTCTTCATTCTCGCCTGCAGCGGCTGCCTTCAGGTTTTCAAGCGTAGTGCCGATGACACCCGACGGATAGCTGGCGGTGATTTCCACCATTCCGCCTTCCAGCCATTTGAACATCCGTTTAGCGTGTTCCTTCTCCTGGTCTGCGGTTTCGGTAAAGATAGCTGCTATCTGCTCGTAGCCTTCTTTCTTAGCGGCACTGGCAAAATAAGTGTAACGCATTCTTGCCTGTGATTCGCCGGCAAATGAAATACCCAAATTCTTCTCGGTTCTTGTTCCTTTAATACTTTTTCCCATAATCGTTAGTTATTTAGTGGTTAGACATTGTTTTCTTTTCGACATTGCAAAGATAGTAATTTTATTCAAATTTGTAATCATTACAATTAACTTTTATATTCTATTAAGACTTTATCACCTTCTACATAAAGAATAACCCGGATATAGTCGTTTATGTTCAAATAAATATATACTTTTGCACTTCTTTTTTATTATTTTAAATTTTTCAATAGGTATATGAAGACATTCCAATTCAGACCGAAGCTGGCGGAAACGCTTCGGAACTACACCAAGACGGATTTTACCACCGACTTGATGGCAGGCATCATCGTGGGCATTGTGGCACTTCCGCTCGCCATTGCCTTTGGTATCGCTTCGGGAGTCAGTCCCGAGAAAGGCATCATCACCGCTATCGTGGCGGGATTCATCATCTCTCTGCTGGGAGGAAGTAAGGTACAAATAGGCGGACCTACGGGCGCGTTTATCGTCATCATCTACGGAATCATCCAGCAATATGGCATCGACGGGCTGATGGTAGCTACCATGATGGCGGGAATACTCCTTATTATATTAGGGATATTCAAGCTGGGAACCATCATCAAGTTCATTCCCTACCCCATCATTATCGGTTTCACGAGCGGTATCGCCGTGACAATCTTCACCACACAGATAGCCGATGTGTTCGGCTTGCAATTCGGAGGCGAGAAGGTGCCGGGTGACTTCATCGGCAAGTGGATACTCTATATCCACCATTTCGATACCGTCAATTGGTGGAACTTCCTGGTAAGCATCGTCAGCATAGCCATTATCGCGCTCACTCCCAAGTTTTCGAAAAAGATTCCCGGCTCGCTGGTAGCGATTATTCTTGTTACAATAGCGGTATATCTGATGAAGATATACGGAGGAATCACGTGTATCGATACCATCGGAGACCGTTTCAGCATCCAGGCACAATTGCCCGAAGCCGCCGTGCCTTCGCTCGACTGGGAAGCTATCAAGAATCTTTTCCCCGTGGCAATAACCATTGCCGTATTAGGTGCCATCGAGTCTTTGCTTTCCGCTACTGTAGCCGACGGTGTCATAGGAGACCATCACGATTCGAATACCGAGCTGGTGGCACAGGGCATAGCCAACTTTGTATCGCCCATCTTTGGCGGAATACCGGCCACGGGAGCCATTGCCCGCACGATGACCAATATCAATAACGGAGGGCGTTCGCCGATAGCCGGCATTGTCCACGCCGTAGTGCTCCTCCTCATCCTGATATTCCTGATGCCGCTCGCCAAGTTCATTCCGATGGCTTGCCTTGCCGGTGTGCTGGTGGTAGTATCTTATAACATGAGCGGCTGGCGGGTATTCAAAGGCTTGCTGAAAAATCCGAAATCCGATGTCACCGTGTTGCTCATCACCTTCTTCCTGACCGTGATATTCGACCTTACCGTAGCTATCGAAGTGGGACTGGTAATTGCTTGCGTATCGTTTATGAAACGTGTGATGGAGACCACGCAAATCTCGGTCATTACCGATGAAATCGACCCCAACAAGGAATCGGATGTAGAAACCCACGAAGAGCACCTGTCTATCCCCGAAGGCGTAGAGGTGTACGAAATCAACGGTCCTTATTTCTTCGGCATAGCCACTAAATTCGAGGAAATAATGGCACGCCTGGGCGACCGCCCTCAAATCCGTATCATCCGGATGCGTAAAGTGCCGTTTATCGACTCTACAGGTATCCATAACCTGACCACCCTCTGCGAGATGTCGCAAAAAGAAAATATCCATATCATCCTTTCGGGCGTAAATCCCCAGGTACACGCGGTATTGGAACATTCAGGCTTCTATGCCCTACTGGGAAAAGAAAACATCTGTAGCAACATCAATGAAGCGCTCGACGTGGCGCGGAAAGAATTGGGTGTCGGATAAAGCCCGCTATAAGATAGCCCCCCTACAAAAGAATGCCTTATCTGTTAAATACCTTTGAGCAGATAAGGCAATTTCTTAAAACGTGTTATAAAACACATTTTTATAGCGAAAACATTTGCAAGTTCCGGAAAAGTCCGTACCTTTGCAATGTGTTTTTCATAGTATTAGATTTAAGGTTAACAAAGGTTGGAGTACAGCGGTACTCCTTTTTTTATGCCTTCACGTTTCGTATAATAACAAAGCTCTTCCTTATGTTCGGCACAACTCAAGCAGAAGACCACTCCGACACATCTATTTGTTTCAGGAGTTTCAGTTAAGTGAAACAGTTGTTTCACCTAGGTAAAACACTTGTTTCAACCGGTTAAAACAAGTGTTTCAGCTTTTCGAAACAGGGTGAAACTAAATTTGCGTGCATAAAAACATACGGTTGAATCCAGGTTTTTGCCTGGTAAACAAAAGCCGATAGACACATTATCATATAATTCCACTATATATCAATTGATTTATTGAAACTCAATCATCCAAGAAATCGAATATCTCTGGGTCGAAAGTGATTTCGTCCTCAGGGTCTGCCTGATAATCATCCAGATGGTCCTGGTAATAATCGTAGATGTTGACTCGTTTGCGTGGTTTCGCTTCGCTTGGCATATCAATATGAATACGCTTTCGGGGTGCCGGTACCGATTCTTCCGAAGCTTCTAAAGTATCTTGTTGCAATAGCCAACGTTCCCAACACATCGAGTCGGGAGAAGCGGCATCTTCCATACTCTCGACCGGAAAAGAAAAAGGACTATTTCCCCTTTTCTCTTCCGGCTGAGAGATACAAGCGACGGACATAAAAATAATGCCCGATAGAATCATAATATGTCTCATTTTTAAGAACATCACTATTTCCTATGATACCCTACAAAGTTCCTTTGATAATCACACAAAATAATCCCGTTTCAATCCCTCTTCCAATTTACTCAACCATTCATTAAATCGAGGACATTTACTACGGATATCATCTATGTCCAACATTTCGAGAATCATTTCTCCATCCACTGTTTTCTGATAAGAAGGAAATATCTTCATCAATCTTTTAGAAGGGGCTGTATCTGCACCTCCGTTTATGTCTTCAGGATTCGGATACGAGTCTATAATTTCCTGTAAACGGTCTAAAGCTTGCCTGTCATCTATTACCAAATCAAATCCATCCATCTTTGTGTACATCAAAGATTCTATTTCATGGCGTTGGATATAAGGCAAAAAACAAGATACATCCATAACTTTTCCCATTTCGCCTCTGATTGCCGATTCTATATCTGCCAATCGAAGGCTATCGGTCGTATAACCGGGATAATCTGTAGGAAGCCTGAAGAAATCGAGCAATGTCGTAATCAATACATCACCTGTAGCAGCTATTCGTCTCACATCATTCTTTAAATACTCGAATCCTACATTTCCACCCTTTTTATGTAGTTTACGGTTCGTCAATATCTTTTGGGCATTCATCGGATTTCTAAAACCTCTCTTATATAAATAAGGAATGATGCACTTTTGAATAAAACTGACTTCGGTATCACCTTCAACTACAAACACGACTCTTTTCATATAGGTATCAATTTAAAGGCTGCCCGCCGATGACATTCTTTTCCCAAATTTCTCCCAAACTATAATCTTCCAGCCACGTCCGAAGATTGTCTGCATCCAGTCGGTTAAAAACCGATGCATTATCTTTCCTGTCCACAACAATGATGTCTTCCGGATTAAAATTATCAACCAGATTCACCGATTGGGTGGAAACGATAACCTGTGCTTCGACAGATGCTTTTTTTATCAAAGAAGCCAACTTATTGACAGCTACCGGATGCAATCCAAGTTCGGGTTCATCAATAATAATGGTTTTCGGCAAATTGGGTTGCAACAACAAAGTGGCAAGGCAAATGAAACGCAACGTTCCATCAGAAAGCTGGTAAGCATTGAAATAAGTATCAACAGCTCCCCGTTGTTTCCACTCCAACTGAATCATCTGTTCATTCAAACGGTTTGGCATCAGACTGAATCCTTCAAAAAAAGGAGAAACAGAAGCTACGGTCTTTTCAATCCGCATAAAATGTTTGGGATATTTTTCTTTCAGATAATAAAGAAAAGCCGCTATGTTCGAACCGTCATTCTTCAAGCTGACATTATCATCTACATTGCATTTACCCTTCATCGGAGAACGGTCTCCCGTATCATGAAAATGATATACTTCAAACTCACGCAAAAGACTGTTTACATAATATGCCTGCTCTGCAAGGTCGATTTTAAGGTCACTTTTAAAAGATGATTCCTGTTTATTAGTCTCATACAACTGTTTATGCCAAACCGATTCGTTTCTGAAAGCAGTTTCAATGCGTTCGATAAACAAAGAATCCTGCGCTTCTTTCAGATTAACAATAAAACGATTATGAGCCTCTTTACCGGATTCCGCAAAAAACAAATCAAAACAGATATGATTCGTTTCTTTTTTACCCATATACAGTAAAGCGTCCGCTCCTCCTTTCACCAACACATAATGTTGGAGATTTTGCTCATACAAATTGCGTATCAATGTAAAAACAGAGATAAAATTACTTTTCCCTATACCGTTTCCGCCAATCAGCAAGTTTATAGGAAGCAGTTCTACGGTCTGGTTTTTTATCGACTTATATCCTTCTACAGTGATTTTCTGTATCATAGCTTTTTATTTTACGTATGAGACTTATACACAAAGGTAACGCATTTATATGAATATTACAACCCCTATCTCACACTACATCAATACGAAGCGCTTGCCGGGATGCCTGCCTGCTTCAGGAGGGAAACGATGCGGTCGAGTTCTTCGTGGGTTGCCTTTTGCAGAGAACGGTCGGGAGTCTCGCGGTCGATGGTGTAAATCATGACCTGGCGGGGAGCTATTTCTTTTACCGCATCCAGCCACGGGAGGACAAACGCGTCGGAGGTATTGTCTACATCCTCGCCTTCATCGGTTTTCCCTTTCATAAACATGGTCTGGATAATCAGTTTGCCGTGGAAAGCCTTCATCCCTTCGATGATGCGGTTTACATCGTATGCGCCTACAGGACGGTCGGTCCGCCGGATATAAGCGGCGTCTACCGTATCCAACTTCAGGATGTTATTGTCTACCCGATTGAGTGCTTCGAACACTTCGGGACGATGTATCTGGGTGGAATTGCTTAACACGCTTATCTTGGCTTGCGGGAAATAACGGTCGCGCAAGGCTATCGTGTCGCCGATGATTTCCTTGAAATGCGGATGAAGCGTAGGCTCACCGTTGCCGGCAAAGGTCAGGACATCGGGTGCGGGACCATTCGCCTGCATATCCTTCAAACGGTGTTCCAAAGCTTCGCGCACCTCTTCACGCGTAGGAAATTTCCGATGCGGACGATGGTCTTTGTTGTATCCGCACTCGCAATAAATGCAATCGAACGTACAGGCTTTTCCGTCGGCAGGCAAAAGATTGATGCCCAACGACACCCCCAACCGCCGGCTATGTACCGGACCGAAGATGGGAGAAGGATAAATAATGGTAGACATAAGCTTTCTATGTTTGTATTCCGAATGCAAATGTACAAAGAGTTCACCACAGATTACACAGATTTAATCATTTATTTCTTTGCGTCTTTGTGTCTCTGTGTTCAATCAAACAATAATTTAAATCTGTGTAATCTGTGGTGAAAGGTCTTACCACTTCACGCGCAGCTGTACCTGCAAGTCCGCCTTATCGCTTCCTTGTATCTCTTCCGTGTCCGAACCGATGCGGTCACGGTCGGTATAATGCGTCCATCCCCACTTGGCCTGTATCATCCACCGGTTGCGGAAAGTATATTTCAGATTGACCGCCATACGGGTACCTCTCCCGTAAAACGAATTCATTGCGAAAGCATAAAGCAGACCGGGCTCGTAAACATAGATGCGCGAATTGTAATCCTGCGTGCGAAACCATGTACCGCTTACCGATGCCTGAACAGGTATGCCGGGCAATGCTCCTTTGACCGTTCCGCTCACATATCCTCCCGCCGATTTCTCTCTCCCACGGTAAGAAGCCAGCACGCCTTCCGCCACTCCTTTCAACGAGAGGAACGCATTGCAGGCATACGTACACTGATAGCGCAGGCGTTGCCTTACGTAGGGCAGCACATACTTCACTTCATCGGGCAACGTATAGTTTTTAGCCTTATTCTTATAAGTGTATTTTATTAACATCGACAGGGGACGGGACGGTGAATAACTCAACTGAAACAAACCGTCGAATCCCGAAGTATGATTGCAGTCCACCTGATACCTGCGGTAAAAGAAATGAAAGAAATCGCCGTAACACAACAACTTGAACTTGCTTAAAAAGCTGGTTTCCAACCCTAAGTAAACTCCCGTCTCGTTCTGAAGACGCGAGTTTTCGCCGAAAGCGTTTCCATAAAGCGACTGGTAACGCTTATCATAGTAACGGTGAATAAGTAAGAGATTCGTATTAACAGCCGGTTGATAAGACAAGGCATGAAGGGCAGCCAGCCTTCCCGCTTTATCTACAGCGGTTTCGCCCGAGAAAGTGAAGCGGCGAAGAAAGAATTTATAATACATGCCCACGTTATAAAACCAGGCTCCGCGAGGATAATACAGGTTGTAGGCACGTGCATCAGGATTCAACACCTTGTTGAAACGATTATACACCGCTGTTAATCCTAATTCAGTATATTTCCCGTTATAAGCTAAATTACATCCCGTCAAGTGATTGGATACCGTATGCTTCTTTTCCATATCCTTTTTCAACCGATGATATCCATCGGTTTTCAACGACCTTATAAACCGGTTTTCCACACGTGCGTCCTGTTTACGGAACGAATAGAAAGCCGACGCATACCAGCGTTTTGCCACTTGATACGTAGCCCCTATCCCTTGCAGGTACTCCCCTTCTCCGGTCGAACTGTACTTGGTAAATCCTTGACCGAAACGGTTCCGGTTGTTCATCCCTTTTCCCAAGGTAAAACGTCCGATGTTCAACACCAGTCCATAACCGAAGTTCGCCTTGAAATTGCCTATGGCCAAAGCCTTGAGACGCTTGATATTAGACAGAAGCAAGTATCCCGAATACGAATCATATCCTTTCCGGTTATATTTGCCGAAAAAGGGTTCGCCCGCATCTTTCTCGGCGGTAAGCCCGATGTAAACCTGATTGCCGTACCGGAAACGATAGCGCACATTGTGATAGAAGGGGTCGCCGTAATAACGCTTGTTGGGACTTTCCGCCAAGGTCTCCCGGTCATAGTCGGCATACCCCGCCTTAGTGTTGAAAGGGATATCCAACCGTGTTGATAACTCTTGTTTATTGTATTTCCACAGGTTTTTCCATTTCAATTTATCTTTCTCATTATCAGCCGGTCCGATATAAATAAACTCGGTTAAAAACTTCCGTGTCTGCCAGTCCATTCCTTCGATGCCTAACAACTCGTTCAGGGTCAGCATCGGTCTGTACTGATAGAGGTAATACAGGATATTCTCTATCATCCGGTCGGACAGAAAAGGCAATTGTTCCAGCTCTTCCTTAGTAATGGTATTGATGTTGAAAGGATGCTCGGCAATCTCGTCCAGTTCTTCGTATTTTTCCCGCCAGCCTTCCAGTTCCTCCGGAGTGCTGATGTCTTCGTTCCATTCCAGCCAATCCGTTTGGGCATGCAGCGGTGTTAATACACAAACCGTTAATATCCAACAAATAAACATTCGTTTCAACATCTTATTCACAAGTTATCAACAGAGGCTGATACGTTAATTTTTCGTATAACCTTTGTCAGAGTTTTATCACAATTCATTATTATTCCTATTTTTGCGCGTATGAAAAACGGTTTATACATAGCAGTTGTCATGCTCTTTGTTTTCTTGTTGAAAACCAAAGCGCAAACTTCCCCCGGCACGGTGACGGCATACAAAGTGCCCGTATGCGTGTACAAAGGAGACACCATACCATGTATAACGCTGAGAACCATTTATGTTTACCCGGAACTGCGCTTTAAAAACAAGCGCCAACGAAGATATTATAATAAGCTGGTGAGAGACGTAAAGAAAACCCTCCCCCTGGCAAAGGAAGTGAACCGTGCCGTAATCGAAACCTATGAGTATCTGATGACCCTTCCCGACGAAAAGGCACGCGAACGCCATATCAAGAAAGTGGAAAAGGGACTGAAAGAGCAATATACCCCGCGCATGAAGAAACTGACCTTCTCGCAAGGAAAGCTGTTGATAAAGCTGGTGAACCGCGAATGCAACCAGTCGTCTTATCAACTGGTTAAAGCGTTTATGGGACCTTTCAAGGCAGGATTCTATCAGACATTCGCCGCACTCTTCGGCGCCAGTCTGAAAAAGGAATACCACCCAGAAGATGAAGACAAACTGACCGAACGGGTAGTGGTATTGGTGGAAAACGGACAATTATAATTATCAGTTGACAAGGTAACAAGGTATCAGTTGCTACAAAGTTGCCAACTACCTAAAAAAGCCTTGTCAACTTGTCAACTGATACCTTGTCAACTACCTCATCATCTTCCCTCCAAATTCCCAAAGAATGATTCCTGCCGTAACCGATACATTCAAAGAATGCTTGGTGCCGAACTGAGGGATTTCGATACACCCGTCACACAGGTCCACCACTTCCTGCTTCACGCCTTTCACCTCATTTCCCAATACCACCGCATACTTCTTGCCCGGTTCCAACACCAGTTTATCCAGCATCGTGCTTCCTTCGCATTGCTCGATGGCAAATACGGTGTAACCCATCGCATGAAGCTCATTTACAGCCTCTTCCGTCTCTTTGAAATAGCTCCAGTCTACCGTATATTCGGCTCCCAATGCCGTCTTGTGCATCTCCGGATGAGGAGGAGTGGCAGTAATGCCGCACAGGCAAATGCGGTTTACCAGAAAAGCATCCGACGTACGGAATACCGCACCGATATTATGTAGGCTTCTCACGTCGTCCAGCACAACCGTCAAAGGAAGTTTTCGGGCTTCTTTAAACTCGTCCACCGTCAGGCGGTGCATTTCGGTCACTTTCAGTTTTCTCAATGTTGTCATACTTGTTGCATTTGGGTGCAAAGATAGGAAAGTATATTCATAACCCTGTTGAAAACGGTTGAAAACCTGTAAAAAAAGGATGCACAGAAAATAAAAACTTTATCTTGGTTTATTCGGACAAATCCTTATAGGCATATCAGATTGAACTATCCAAAAAAGAAAGCGAAAAGTTTGCTCACCGGTTTAAACAGATTTTTTAATAGAAAAAACCGATAGCGTAAAGAGAAAGTTTTTAACTTTGCGACATATCAACCGAAAGTGAATAGTAAACCTAAACGATGCATTATCAGAACGTAAGCTTGTTGAAGAACGTCTGATAGCGACGAACCGTACACTTATAACTTAAAAAGCAACATTTCGGACGGGATTTTACGAACACTATCAACGGGATATAATAACAATCATAGATTTTTCTAAAAAGAGAAAAAACAGAATAGTAAATATGAGAAAAGAAGAATGGTTGAAAAAGGGATATGCAGATGAAGCTATCCCTGCAGGTATGGATTTGAAAGCTGAAATCAGACGCTTGTGTAAGGAAAAGAATGCGGTTATCTTGGGACACTTCTATCAGGCGGACGAAATACAGGAAATAGCCGACTTTGTGGGCGACAGTCTGGCGCTGGCTCAATGGGCCGCGCGGACGGATGCAGACATTATCGTGATGTGCGGAGTGCACTTCATGGGAGAAACAGCGAAAATCCTGTGTCCCGACAAGAAAGTGTTGATACCCGACCTGAACGCCGGATGCTCGTTGGCGGACAGTTGCCCGGCAGACCGGTTCGCCCGTTTCGTGAGCGAACATCCCGGTCATGTAGTGATTTCGTACGTGAATACCAGCGCGGCGGTAAAGGCGTTGACCGATGTGGTGGTCACTTCCACCAATGCCAAGCAAATCGTGGAAAGCTTTCCTGCCGACCAGAAAATCATTTTCGGACCCGACAAGAACCTGGGCAATTACATCAATTCCGTTACGGGCAGAAACATGTTGCTTTGGGACGGAGCCTGCCACGTGCACGAGAAATTCTCGGTCGAAAAAATTCTGGAATTGAAAAAACAGTATCCCGATGCTGCTGTGCTGGTTCATCCGGAATGCAAGGGTGCTGTAGCGAAACTGGCGGACAAGGTAGCTTCTACAGCAGGATTGCTGAAATATGCTATGGCAAGTGACAAGAAAGACTTTATTGTGGCTACGGAGAGTGGCATTCTTTACGAGATGCGCAAGAAATGTCCGGAGAAGAATTTCATTCCCGCTCCGCCCGAGGATAGTACATGCGCCTGCAATGAATGCAACTTCATGCGTCTGAACACGCTTTCTAAGTTGTACAATACGTTAAAGAACGAATGGCCGGAAGTGGAAGTCGAGCAGTCGGTTGCCGAAAAAGCCATCAAGCCGATACAGCGAATGCTGGAAATCTCGGCTAAGTTAGGTCTTTGACGGGTGTTTTTGTTAAAAACTTTTCAGCAAAGGTATGGTTTTCTTAAAACGTGTTATAAAACACATCTTTTTAGTAGAAATACTTGCATATTCCCCAGAAGTCCGTACCTTTGCATTGTGTTTTTCATAGTATTAGATTTAAGGTTAACAAAGGTTGGAGTACAGCGGTACTCCTTTTTTTATGCCCTCACGTTTCTTTCGTTCTCTTTTTTTCTGTTCTCTGCTTGCTTCCTGCTTCCCTTCTTCTCCTGTCCGGCACGATAAAGGTACGTCATTTTCTCCGCTTGGCAATGGATTTTGGAATAGCGAATGTAAAAATCCGTTAACGGAATCCGGCTTTTTTTCTTGCCTTTCAGCAATCCTTTGTAAATAAACGGTTTACAATCCTTCTTTATGCACATTTTGCGCGTGTCGGCGCAACTATATTTCGATGGGCGGTGAACCTATATCCGATAGCCTGCCAAATCATATTGCATCGCCCGTGCATA
>ENA-UOIW01001541-UOIW01001541.1-human-gut-metagenome-genome-assembly--contig:-P58-NODE-1541-length-13296-cov-5.421343_pt1 | contig 13296 bp, 14 predicted proteins | sample MGYA00242334_ERZ723881 | MGnify/ENA metagenome assembly ERZ723881
TGTTTTTCAATGGCTGTCAGCCGCTGCTCCGGCAAATTGAGGGACGGCAGACGGGTGGCCTGTCCGCCCGCCGTTGACTGGCAGACCATGGCTTTTTCTTACATTTGCCTGACGAAATCTTACATTTTTGTAAGATTCGGACCGGCGGATACAGGGACGATCAGATCAGCTTTATACAGCGGATGTCCGGTGACAGCGATGCTGCGAAGTCATCACCGTCGGACATACGGCCCACGATGCTTCCGTAGTGGGTGGGAACGGCTACCTGCGGGCGCAGCACATTGGCCAGCGATGCTGCCTCCGGGGCAGTCATGGTGTACGTGCCGCCGACGGGCAGGAAGGCCACGTCACAGGTCACCGCATGGGCCTTCGGCGTGTCGTCGGTGTCTCCCGCCACATACACGCGGCAGCCGTCCAACTCCACTACGTAGCCCACCCAGCTGTTGGCCTGGGGGTGGAACGGCTTGCCCACATTGTACGCGGCAACGGCATCAAATGCAATGCCCTTGACGGTCTCATGCGTTCCGGGGAGCACTGTCAGCAGCTGCGCGGGACTGAACCCGGCCGCCTGCGCTGCCGCCAGGCAGCTTTCAGGCAGCACCAGCACCGCGTCCGGCTTCATGACCCGCCGGATGTCCTCCGGCGAGAAGTGGTCATAGTGCTCGTGGGTGATGAAAATTACATCACCGTCCCGAGGGGAGTCCTTTACCTGGAACGGGTCGAACCACACCACGGTGTCGCCGCCGTAACGGATGCTGCTGTGGCAGTTGATGGAGAAGTGATCCATCAGAGCGTTGATGTTGTGCATACTGTGTCCTCCTGTGTTCTGAATGGTCTTTGGGCTTGTTTGCAGCGATTCAAAGTGATACCGGGGCTTGCCCAGACTCTTTTTGCCGTATTCGATGGCCTCTGCGGGGCAATAACAGATGCAGGCCATGCAGTGGGTACAATTTTCACTCCAGACGGGCTTCCCATCCCGCAGCACAATGCTGTTGGCGGGGCAGCGCCGGGCGCATTGGCCACAGCTGATGCAGGCATTGCTGACAGTAAAGGCGTCTGCCCTGACAAGGCAGGAATAGAAAACGGGGTTTACCGGTCCGCTCATAAAACGGTCATAAAGGTTGTTTCTCGTGGGAGCAAAGGGCTGACCGGCGCGGATGGCGGCTATGGCGCGGTCAATACTCGGTTGAGCCGCGGCCACGATCTGCCGTGCCTCATCAACGTGCGGAGCGTTGAACATGGTAATGTAGTTCTCCGGCATGACGATCTGTGCCGTGCCCATGCAGGCAAGACCTTTTGCCTGACAGAGCATCCGGTTATATTTGTCGGCGCTGCCGATCTCACTGCCGCAGGTCATGACGAACCATGCGTGCCTTGCTCCCTGAAGCGGTGTCTTCAGCAGCCAGTCTCTCACAAGGCGGGGAATGCGCCAGGCGTAGGTAGGCGTGACGATGACAAGATGTTCGCCGGTCTTTATGGGAGAGATGTCGTCGGCTTTGATGCGGTCATTCATACAGAGCAGCGTGTCATCCAGCGCCTCCGCTATACGTCCGGCGACGTATTTGCTGTTGCCTGTGCCAGAAAAGTAAAAAATCATATCCATGCTCCCTTGCGGCGGCGGAGATGGAGTGGGGCGAGCTCCGCCGTATATATGCGGTAAACCGCTTTCCTGCATTGTATCAGCATAAGGTAAAATGCGCAATATGGTTGTTGGAGCGGCGTCGCGCAAATCTGTCAGCTGCTTGTCCCTTCTGGCCCAATGTATTATGCTGAGAATGACAAGCTCACCTCCTGCGCCGCAGTAATCAAGGATAAGAAAAATCCCTCTGAAATCAACGATTTCAGAGGGATTTTGGTCCGAGTAGTGCGGCTCGAACGCACGGTCTCCTGGTCCCAAACCAGGCGCGATACCAACTTCGCTATACCCGGATATTCAATTTCTGCCATTATACCACGGCGGGAGGAGAAATGTAAAGACAGCTTATCCTACCATGTTTCTCCCGAAAAAGCAACAGGAGCGCACAGATTTTCTCTGTGCGCTCCTGCCTGCTCCGTATTGCCGTTCTGCCCGGCGTTATGCCCGGGGGAGGGTGATGTCGGCGCGGAACAGGTCGCCGTCGATGGACAGATGGAATGTACCGCCCATGAGCTGCACCAGACTGCCGGCTATGGACAGGCCCAGGCCGCTGCCCTCTGTGTGGCGGGAGGCGTCACCCCGGACGAAGCGCTCCATCAGCTCATCGGGGGAGATGTTCAGCTCAGCGCGGGAGACGTTCTTGAAGCTGATGGTCACATGCTCCTCGTCACAGGCCGCCACGGCGTAGACCCGGGTGTCCTCCAGGGCGTATTTGCAGATGTTGCTCACCAGATTGTCCATGACGCGGCTGAACAGCTTGCCGTCGGCATAGACGGAGACGGCCTGCTCCGGCGGGCGGGCTACCAGCGTCAGGCGGCAGTCGGCCAGCCGGTCCTGGTATTCGCCCACGATCTGGTCGAACAGGACGGACACGTCCGTGGGCTGCAGATCTACCGGCAGTGCGCCGGAGGACGCCTTGGACGCCTCTACCAGATCCTCCGTCAGCTTCTTCAGGCGGCGGCTCTGACGATCCAGCACAGCAATGTACTCCCGGGCAGTTTCAGACTGCACGTCCTCCTTCTGCAGCAGGTCCACGTAGTTGACGATGGATGTCAGAGGAGTTTTGATGTCATGGGACACGTTGGTGATCAGTTCAGTCTTCATGCGCTCAGCCCTGGTCTGCTCCTGCACGGCCTGCTCCATGCCGGAGCGCAGGTCGTTCATGCGCTGGCCGTAGCGCTTGAAGTCGCCGATGAGCCGCTTGGTGTCGATGTTCTGGGAGAAGTCGCCGTCGGCCATGTTTTCGCCGCCTCGCTGCAGAATGCGGAGGCTCAGGGCGATATACAGAATGGCCAGCAGCTCCAGGAGCTTCAGCAGCAGGAACGGTGCTGCGCGAGTGCCGTAATAATCCTGTATAAAGAGGATAAATTCAATAAATACCAGCGCCAGCGTTACCAGCGCGGTCTTCCATATCAGGGGCAGACCGACGGCGATGCGGTACAGGCTGCGGCACGCGGCCCTGACGATGCGCCACAGCAGACGGCAGCACCGGGCGATGAGCGAGCCTCGCAGCACCGTCCCGGCCTTACACTGGGCGGAAAAGGCGCACAGGAACAGCAGGAGAAGCGGTGTCAGCGCCGCGCAGAAAAAGATCCGCCCCCACTCGTAATAGAAAGTATTCCAACCCATGTAAAACAGGCACAGCAGGACGAGCAGCCACACGTCAGCGGGTATCTTGTCCAGCCATGTCAGGTGGATGCCGTCTTTGCCCTGCCAGTGGCCGCAGGAGGTCATGAGGAAGCAGAAACAGAGCAGTGTCAGCGCCGCGAAAAGCGCGGTGAGGAAGATGGTCAGGCCGGTATGCTCCAGCAGCCAGGAACAGACCAGGTAGGAATAGCTGGGGGCTTGGCCGCTTTTTTCCAGCAGGGTGGCGGAGATGGCGATGGGCTTATCCAACGGAGATACCCCGCCGTCCACCAGGTGATAGGTAAAGGTGCTCTGCGCGGTATAGAGTATTTTTTCGCCGCCTGTCAGATCGAAGTTGGAGAACCACACCTCGCCGCTGTCGGGGTCAAAGACGTTGAGCTGACAGGCAGAGGATTCCCGGGGGAACTCCTCGGCGAACAGCCGGGGCAGGTCGTCCAGCCGCTGCTGGGCAGTCTCCGGGTCGTAGGCGACGGTGGTGGAGGTATCCGTGCTTGAGTAGTAATACGACCGGTCCATCAGTCCTACGCTGTCCAGCTGGCCGCAGATAAAGCTGTTGGCCACGTCAATGGCGCTGTAGCACTGCTCCTGATACAGCCCCTGACGGAGGGACTCGCCTCTGTCCAGGAATACATTGTTGTAGGCCAAAATGCCGATGCCCAAGCCGCCCAGAACGGTGGCCAAGCCGAAGAGCAGCGTCAGAAAGAAGGCGGCCAGCTTGGCCCAGGTCGCGTTCAGCCATGCTTTCATGTCAATCGTCCCTCCATCTTATAGCCCTTGCCCCACACGACCTTGATGTACCGGGGATCGGAGGGATCGATCTCCAGCTTCTCCCGCAGGTGGCGGATATGCACGGCGATGGCGCCGGAGGCGTTGAGGGGCATATCGTCCCACACCCGGCGGTAGATCTCGCTGGGGGAAAACACCGTGCCGGCGTTCTGCATGAGAAAGCGGAGAATGTCGTATTCCTTGGGGGTGAGGGACACTGTGTCACCGTCCACGGTGACGATCTTGGCATTGTCGTCCAGACAGATGCCGCCGATGACCAGAGTGGAGGGCTGCACCTGCCCGCCGCCCAGATGCAGATAGCGCCGCAGCTGGGAGCGCACCCGGGCCAGCATCTCCACCGGATTGAAGGGCTTGGTGATATAGTCATCTGCGCCCACGTTCAGGCCCAGCACCTTGTCAGTGTCCTCACCCTTGGCCGTCAGCAGTATGACGGGGACGTTGCTGGTCTGCCGCAGCTGGGCCATGGCGGTAAGTCCGTCCATCACGGGCATCATGATGTCCATGAGGATAAGGTGCACGTCCTCCCGGGCAGCCACGGACAGGGCCTCCCGGCCGTTGTAGGCGGTGAGAACGCGGTAGCCCTCGGCCTTGAGATAGATCTCCAGGGCGGAAACAATATCTTTTTCGTCATCGACGACAAGAATGGTATACATGGCGGCCTCCTGTGGTTGAGTATATATTCAACCACATCATACCTCTTTTATTCATACAGGGCAAGCCCTCAGTTTTTCAGCATGGGTGTGGGGACGGCGGCAAGGCGGACAGAGTGGTGGATAGGCTTCCACTCCACCTTCATAAAGAGCGCCGCCAAAGAGATGGGCAGGTATGTCAGCATGAACAGGGGGAAGGTAAGGGTATAGACCAGCTTCTGCGCGGTGGTGGCGTGGATGCGGTGCCACTCGGTGACGGTGGTGATGCCGCCCAGCACCAGCAGCGTGGCCAGAACGCTGCCCAGACACTCCAGCAGGGAGCGGATGGCGAACCACACGCCTGCGCCCTGCATCAGTCCCAGTACCGTCAGCGTGATGTTGGCCAGCAGGCACAGGGACGTGAGGACAAAGGCCGGCAGGATGGACATGGACATATCAAAGCAGCTCCAGCTGCCCCGGGCCGCGCCCCGGAGGAGCTGGCCGCCGTAGCGCAGGAACACCTGCACGTAGCCTTTGGCCCAGCGCAGGCGCTGGCGGCAGGACTGGCGGAAATCGGTGGGCTGCTCGTCATAGAGCACGGCGCTTTCGCAGATGGCGATCTTCTCACCCCGGAGAATGTGGTATACAGAGAACTCGATGTCCTCGGTGAGCAGGTAGAAGCGCCAGCCGTGGCTCTCGTTCAAAATGCGCTGGGAGAACAGGAAGCCCGTTCCGCCCACGGCGGCGCTGCTGCCCAAGCGGGTGCGCGCACCGTTGAGATAGCGGCTCTCCCGCAGAAACCACAGGGCGTATCCGGCGCTGATCCAGTTGCCGCCGAAGTTCTTGCTGTTGCGGTAGCTGGTGACGATCTCGTGGCCGTTGGAGAACATCTCGTTCATCCGCTCTATGTAGTCCGGGGCGAGGATGTTATCGGCATCGAATACAAAGTAGCCGTCAAAGCCCGCCGGGTAGTCCGCGCCGATGTGCTGGAGCAGGAAGTCCAGGGCGTAGCCCTTGCCTACGTTCAGTTGGTTGAAGCGCTCGTATACCACCGCGCCGTGGGCGCGGGCGATGGCGGCGGTGCTGTCGGTGCAGTTGTCCGCCGCCACGAACACCGTGACCAGGGACATATCGTAGGTCTGCGCCCTCAGACTGTCCAGCAGGCCGGAGATAACATTCTCCTCGTTCCGGGCGGCGATGAGCACCGCGTAGCGGTGGGCCTTGGACGGAGAGGCCAAAGGCTTCGACTTTTTGGCCAGCACCAGGGGGATGTAGAGGAACTGATAGGTGTAGCAGATGAAAAACAGCGCCGAGATAACGGCGTTGATGGTGCGCAGCGTGGTCTCCATAGAGGCACATCCTTTCGTTTCTTTCTGCCTCTATGGTAGTAAAAGCGGGATTAAGAAACAAGCAGGCGGAAGATTAAGGTTTCCTTAAGAAATAAGCGTGCCTTACGGCAGATTGGAGGGAATGATGAGCAAAAACGAAAACAGGCTGAACTTTTCCCAAAGCTGTTTGCTTTGCACTGCCGAAGTTAATAAGGCTTTTCCCAAAGCGCATTCTGTTGGAAACGGCTTACTACATCAGAACGGACATGACAGTCAAAAGAATCGCCAGAAATGCAAAGCTGATCCCGGAAAACAGGAGAAGAAAACTCTTTCCGCCATTGGGAACACGGCGCGTATATTCCCGAAATGTAATGAGGCTTGCAAGAGAAGCCACCAGCGTCCCTGCACCGCCCACATTGACGCCAACCAGAAGAGCGCGGGCATCCTGCGTGAAGCGACTGAGCAGAATGGCGGCTGGGACATTGCTGATGATCTGACAGGTGAGCGCGGAGATCAGCATTGTTCCGTGGGACAAAAGGCGGGCGAACAGCACCCGGACCGATTCCATCCGTGCAAGATTGCCGGAAAAGGTGAAGAAAGCGGCGAAGGTAGCCAGCAGTCCCCAGTCTACGGTCTTCAATGCGTGCCGATCCAGAAACCAGAGTACCAGAACAATGACAGTCAGGCCAAGAACATAGGGTGCCAGCCGCAGCACCATGGCAACGGCTAAACAGAACAGTCCGCCATAGACGGCAGCCTGGCGGGAGTCTACTGTGACCTGCACTTCCGGCACGGAAAGCCGGTCTTTGGGAAATGCCAGGCAACACAAGAGAATGAGAACGGTAGACAGAATGAAGGGCGGCAGCATTGCCGAAAAGAACATCCTTGCGGAAAGATCGTAATAGCTGAAAAGATAAAGATTCTGCGGATTTCCGAAGGGCGTGATCATTCCGCAGAGATTGGCGGCGCAGTTTTGCAGAATGAACAAGAGCGCGGCGTGCTTTTCCTGACCGGTAGAGGAAAGGACAAACCAGCCAAGCGGCAGAAATGTCAGCAAGGCGGTATCATTGGTCAGAAGCATAGACCCAAACATGGTGATGACCACCAGTGCTGTACATACGCCCCGAACCGTGGAAAAGGTGTGCACCATCCGCTGCGAAAGAGCGGAAAAGATCTGCAGGTCTCGCAGAGCACCTACCACCGCCAAAACACTAAACAGACAGGAAAGCGTTTTGAGGTCGTAATAGCCTAAGTAGTCCCTGTCGGGAGGGACAAAGAACGCCGTTGCAGCCGCAGCCAGCAGTGAAATGGCCAGCATAGCATTAGTACGGCACCAGCATTGAATCTTGCGCATAAAAAAATCCCCTTCGCGTGAATATTTCCGTGAAGAAGATAACACATTTCGGGATGATTTACAATGAAGTTCTATTAACCCGGCAAATACCAGGAGGCAACGCAAATCGGCGCATATTTTACGCTGCTGGAAACAATAAAAAGATCATTTCAAAAACGGTAGCTTTCCGCGCAAAGTTGTGGTATTTGTGTTTGCTGTCAAGAAAGGAGCTGATTTAATGGCCAGGAAACGCGCCAACGGCGAGGGCAATATCCGCAAACGCGCAGATGGTCGCTGGGAGGGTCGCTACACCGCAGGATACAACGCAGAAACCGGTAAGCGCATCATCAAAAACGTTCTCGGCAGGACGCAGGCGGAGTGCAAGGCAAAAGATTACCTTTTCAAGTCATTCTGCTGATGGCGATCCGCTTCAACGCGCCGCTGGACGAAATCCTCCTGGGCGAGAAATCGACACCTCCCTCGCTGACTGAAGCCGAACAGGAGGTCATCCTCTACCTCGCCGAACGCATTAAAGCCTGCTCCCGGAGCAAGGTATGATGCTCTGAGAGCCGGGTATAGTCTTAAATCAGATACTCGATGCCGCTGTTGAAGATGGACTGTTGCCGAAAAGCCCCTTGAAATCCAAACGTATTAAAATCAAAGGAGCTGCCAGCAAGGAAACACCACCGTATATGAGCAAACGGGCGATATAAAATTGGCTCAAAAAGAGGCAGGACATACGACTCCCGCAATGACCCTGAAATACTATGTCAAAGGACGCAAGACCTCCGAAGATGCGGCAATCGCAATAGAGCGTGTGTATACCGCCAGTTGATTGCCAGTTGGAAAGACAAAAACCCGCAATCCGTTGCGCTGCAATGGATTACGGGCTTTCCATCTGTCAAAAAGTTGGTCGCTTAGTTGGCGAAACGCCGATTTTCAGCAACGAGGTCTTTTTTGAGACCTCAAAAAACGTAGTGAAAAGTTGCAAAAACATAACAAAATCCGCCAAAACCTTACGATTTAGGCGGAAAATGTTGGAGCTGCTGGGCGGATTCGAACCGCCGACCTCATCCTTACCAAGTGATAAAAAGCCCTCCAGCCGTTGATATGTAAGGCTTTGCGGGCATTTTTGCTGCAAAAAGGATGAGGTCGGAAACTCTTTGCTCCATGTGTTCCGTCCGCTCATTTCCCCGTGTGGGTCACGGTGTGGGTCAGAGCCACCGGCATCGTCGGTGTGGGTCAACTTTCTCTGGCAGTGGAATGGTCGCATTTTGCGCTGCTGGAAACAATGAAAGGGTATCAAAACGAAGGCATAGAGCCACCGGGCGGAGAGCAACGCTCCCGCCGGGTGGCTCTGCAGGTTTTCGGTATGGGTCAAAATGTGGGTCAAAGCGTTTTCAGCGCATCAAGAAACGGCGGCAGAACATCATAGATGATCGCACATATGACGGTCCAGTTGGTATCCTCGTAATGATGCACCAACCTGTGCCGCAAACCTGCAATTTTCACCCACGGAATATCGGGATGCTGCGACTTAAAGTCCTCCGTCAAGTTAGCGGCGTGCTCGCCGATGTTATAAAGGGGCGTTGTGACAGTCCATTGAATGGTTTCCTCCGCGAAGATCCTGTCCGGAGTGATACCTTCTTCCGACACATAGCGCAGGAGCTTTTCCACAGTCTCACGCATTTTCGCAATTCTCTGCTGGTCGCTGTACTTCATGCGATCTGCACCCCCTCCGCCATCACGGTGTCATAAAAAGCGGAGCCGGCGTTAAGCTCCCGCAGTTCGTACACGTCCACGGGCTTTCCTAAGGCGCGATGCAGTTCCTCTGCTATGCAGAAAACGTCGGTAGGGTCGAATCTGCTTCCGCCAACCACGATGAGGTCAATGTCGGAAGCGGCATTCGCTTCTTGCCGTGCATAAGAGCCGAACAAGATCGCCCGCTCGGCATGATATTTTTTCAGCAGCCGACGCACGGCGGTAAAAACTTCGTCCTGTGTATAGACCCTGTCAGACATTTGCTTCGCACCTCCCTCGCTGAATTTGAATACTCACTACTATGTAGTATACCACAAACATGGGGATTTCACAAGTGCTTACGACACCCACATTTTGCGCTGCTGGAAACAATAGAAGAGCATAGATGGCCTCCCCTCAGTTCCGTGAGCATTTCTCCGCATCGATGGCAAGCACCACCATCAGCGCGTACAGGGAGTTTTCCTCGTCTGCCACGTCGATGACGTAGGTATCTGTCCAGTGGAACAGCTCTTTGGACACCGAGGCCACCTGCTGTCCCGCTGCGTCCACGATGGCGTAGTCCCACTCCATGAAGCTGCCCTCCACCCGCCAGCCGTTGAAGTCCAGCGTGAACGACGGTCGCAGGAACGTGAACTCTTTGCGGATGGTGCCCACGCACTGCTCCCCAATGTACAGGTCAAACTTGGGAAGGAAGGTGAACACCTGCTGCTGTACTGTGGCGATGTGCTGCCCCATAGGGTCGAGGATATGCAGACAGTGTCCCCACGACAGCTTGCCCTCCACTGTGAAAGCCACCGTGCCGTTCCTGTCCATGTGGTAGATATCGTAGCTGTCGAACCATGAAAACATCCGCTGCTTGAAATAGAGCTTCATGCCCATGCACCTCGCTTTCTGCCCCTATTGTACCAGCCGCTGCGGAAATGCGCAAGCGTTCGTGGAGGGTCAGTCGTTTTTGTTCGCCGCCACCAACAAAAAGTTCCGCCGGTGCAGTCGCATCGGCGGAACTTTTATCAATATCAGCAGAGTGACACGGGCTGTCCACCCTCTGCGGTATACTCGACAGCAGAAACGACAAGGAGGGCAAACTCATGGATAAATGCGAGGAAATGCGGGCGCAGTTCGACCGCTTCTGCGATGGGCAGCTGACGGACTCCGGCACGACGCAGATACAGGCCATCGGCAGCTTACAGATGAAGAACATCCGCAAGTATTTTGTGCCGGGAATATACAGCTTTGACATCGTCGGTTTTCTGGATGCCACACTCCTCAAGAGCGGCAAGGAGGGGTATCTGTTCACCGTGGACGGCGTGTACTACAAGGAGTTTCTGGAAAAACCGGGACACTTCCGCTACAACGATGTGGCAAAGACCGAGATCATCCTGCCGAAGCCCAAGGACAACGAAAGCACACTGGAGATCAGATTCAAGGATGGCCGCTGGGTGCGCTGGGGCGGCTACTCGCTGTACAAGACCGGCGCGAAGCAGCTGCTGGACGGCCTGTGTGAGATCGCGGCGCGATACCCCGACGAGGACGATGAGGACGAGGCGTAGGCATCATATACCATTTTATGGAAAACGCCATATCCAAGGCGGCATAGCGCGCAGAATTTGGTAAAATCTGCTGACACAGCGCGGGCTTTATGGTATACTGTGAGCGGTTGACCGCGTCATTCGTCGAATTGCAGGAACTTGTAGGGCGGCACGTCCAGTGCGGCGGCCACGTCGAACAGCGTGTCCAGCGACACTGCCTTGTTGACATTGGGCGCCTCCACATGCCCGATGAACGCCGGGCTTAGCTCCAGCTTCTCGGCCAACTGCTCCTGTGTCAGCCCCCGCAGCTTGCGGTAGTAGGCGATCTTCAGCCCGATCTGACGATATTTGTCCGCATAGACCTCTTTCATGTGCATCATCTCCCGCCTCTATGGTAGCGAAAAAAGACAATAATTGACATGAGCCAATGGACATAGTATTATATTTATTAGATATAAATATGTGTTTGACGGTGCATGAGAAACCGAGGAAATATGGAACAGCGATCCGAGCTGAAATCGGCGCGTCTGTTGGAGATATACACCCGCCTGGAGCAGGGACGCACCCTGAAAAAAGCGGATCTGGCGCAGGAATTTCACGTCACGCAGCGGAGCATTCAGCGTGACGTGGAGGACTTGCGCTGTTTTCTCGCCGAGCGCCACCTGGAGCAGGAGGTCATCTATGACGGCAAGCAGCGGGGCTACCGTATGGTGTCCGGCAACCCGCGAGGGCTGACCAACAGCGAGATTTTAGCGGTGTGCAAGATTTTGTTGGAGAGCCGCTCCCTGCCCGCCAGGGACATGGGCGGCATACTGGACAAGCTCATCGACTGCGCCGTGCCGCAGGAGAGCCAGAAGGCCGTGCGGGAGCTGGTGGCCAACGAGAAGCTGCACTATATCCCGCCCCACCACGGCCAGAGTGTGCTGGGCAGTCTGTGGGAGCTGGGGCAGGCCATCCGCAATCAGCAGGTCATTGAGATCGGGTACGAACGCATAAAGGAGCCCAAGCTGGTGCAGCGCCGGGTACAGCCGGTGGGCATCATGTTCTCCGAGTATTACTTCTATCTGACGGCGTTTTTGGAGGACAAGACGGACTTCGACAATCCCGACGACCTGTTCCCGACGATCTACCGCATCGACCGCATCCGGTCGGTGAAGGTGCTGAATGAGCATTTCCGCGTGCCGTATGCCAAGCGGTTTGAGGAGGGCGAGTTCCGCAAGCGCGTCCAGTTTATGTACGGCGGGCGGCTGGAGCACATCCGCTTCCGCTACACCGGCCCGTCGCTGGAGGCGGTGTTGGACAGGCTTCCCACGGCGCAGGTGCTGTCGCAGGACGAAACCGGCTGGCTCATCTCCGCCGAGATCTTCGGCAAGGGGATAGATATGTGGCTGAGAAGCCAGGGGGAGTGGGTGGAGAGAATGTGACGAGCAAAACCACTAAAGTATGCAATTATCCAAAATAGGAGGCTACTATGATAGACGCAATCAAAGAAGCAGTGGTGGGGTTAGATTTCAAGTGATGGCTTGATGCACTAAAGGATTTCATAAAAACTAACTCGTATCAAATTACGATTACAACCGGAGTTGTCTTGGGCATCATCGTGCTTGCGGCCCTTGTTTGTGTTTTGGTTCATAAGTCGAAAAGAATAGGGATTGTCTATTCGTGCCCGGAGGGGAATTTTAGCGCAAAAGGAAATACAAAACGCTTTGTGGTAAAAAAGGGTCGGCGCTTTAGCTTTGTAGTAGAAAACGGAGAGATTGTTGCATTTAGAGACAGAAAAGCATCCAGAAACACTATACCATATGCGATGAGAGGAGATCAGGGTGATGGGCAGATTTCTTGACTGGCTAACTGATCGCGTACAGGCTGAAAGCGGAGAAAAAGAGCGCCGACAACTTGTACAAGAGCTAAAGGCAGCTGCATATGCATTTAAGGAAACCATTGAAAAAGCGATTTCGCAGTTAAATGTTGTAATCGAGAAGTTTAACGCCGCTATAAAGAATCTCAACCAGCGTCGTCAAGGAAAAACAAAGCAAAATATAGAAACACTACATGCGTTCCTGTCGAAATTTGGGCAGTGCAAGGATGCCGGTGCCTTTGCACCAGAAAGCGAACGGCTTCCGGATGATTTCCCGCAAAGAAGGCTTGATAGTATCGAAAACTATATAGCCGGTGTGGACTGGTCTTCTGATGAGATATTTATGAACACCCTTTTTAGAACGCCGTTGGGAATGAAATTGAAAACGCGAAAACAAAATCTGTCGCTCAGGGAACGGCTCAATGAGTTAAAACTGGAAACAGAAGCTACAAAACGGGACCTGGAGCTGAGAGAGTATCATACAGAGCAAGATATTCAAATATGTGAACTCTATTCGGCAAATGTAGATTGGATCGCCATGTGCATTACAAGAAAAGTCCTTCCTGAACTTGAATTGATCGAAGCCTTTTTTGAAGCAGAGGCCCTAAAGGACACGATTATTGCCAATGGCAATGTGAGAAGCACACACTTTGTGTATGACATCAACTCGATTAAGGATACTCGATACGACAGGCACTATCAATTTATTAAAAACGCCTTTATGTTTTATGTGATTTCTTGCCGTATCTACAACACGCCGGTTTTGACCCGATTGCTGGCTAATCAAGC
>ENA-UOIW01001550-UOIW01001550.1-human-gut-metagenome-genome-assembly--contig:-P58-NODE-1550-length-13243-cov-7.388914_pt1 | contig 13243 bp, 16 predicted proteins | sample MGYA00242334_ERZ723881 | MGnify/ENA metagenome assembly ERZ723881
CGCTGGCCTGGTATGATATTGTCACAAGCTCAAGCCGCGAATCCCCAGAAAAAAGGAGGCGAGCAGCGGGGCTCGGCCTGCTGCTCGCGGGGAAGAATATGGAGTTTTAGCGGCACCAGAATATCATCTACTGTCACTTGGAGCAGGGCGGCCAAAGCGTACAGGTTGTCCACCGTGGGAAGGCTTTTGCCTTTCTGCCACTTGTAGATGGCCTGGGGCTCCTCGAAGCCAAAATAGGCCTGCAAGTCCCGGACCGTGAGGCCCCGCTCTTCCCGCAGCCGCTGGATATTCCGTCCAGTGGACGCCAGGTCGATCACGGGAAAGGGAATGGTGTTCATAAGCTCCCCTCCTAGAATAAATTTGGAAATTTAGTATACCGCAAAGGAACTCTTTTCGCAAGGGGGTGGAAAGTTGATAAAGTTCGTTCCTCTAAAAAAGCAGAGCAAAAAAGCCCAACGAGCCTTTTACATGAAAAAAAGGCAGGGCTGGGGAGGCCTCTCCCCCGTCACCCGGCAGGAACGGAACCCCCGCGCCTACCAACGCAGCCGTCAGAGGCGGCAGGAGAGAAAAGCCATCCTCCAAAGTGCAGCGGAGGACATGGGCTGAAAAGGGGGCATTCCTCCTGATACAATGATCTCATCCACTGAACGGCGCCTACAGCAACCAGCAACGCGGATAGACGATTTTCTACCTGGCGCCGTGTTTTTACCCAAGGAAAGGCGCGTGCAGCAACCCTCTCTTATCACATCGAATGAACAAAGAGTATGCGCGCCTTGTAGAAAGAGGCTGACAGCAATCATTGGATATCCTGCCCGGCCACCCGCCGGACCTTGGGAGGGGTTCCTTCCCATTTTTCCAAACGCCTCTTGTTTCACATAGGAACCTGCTAGGAGGGATTTGTATGAGCCAACCCTTTCTCACTTCCATGAAAGACACGCTGCTGGAAGAGCACAACCTCTCCCGGACGGAAAACGGGGCCTTTGGCTACCGCACCACCGGGAAAGAGCTGCTGGACTTAAACTTCGCCGTTTCCTCCCTCCGGTGGGAGACACCCCAGGAAATGCAAAATCGGTTTTGGAAAGCCTATTATGAGGATCCGGCTCTGGCCGTGAAGTGGCTGTTTTTCGCCCGGGACATTCGGGGCGGCATGGGGGAGCGGCGGCTGTTCCAAGTACTCCTTTCCGTCCTGGCTAATGAGAAACCGGAGGTAGCCCGGCCCCTGCTGCCCCTGGTTCCGGAATACGGCCGATGGGATGACCTGTGGTCCTTGTTGGGAACACCCCTGCATCAAGACGTACTAAATCTGGTTTCTACCCAGTGGAAAGAGGACTTGTCCCACCTGGCCACGGGGGATTCCGTATCTCTATTGGCCAAATGGCTGCCCTCTCCCAACGCTTCTGCCAAGGAGACAAAATATCGGGCAAAACAGATTTACACCGCCCTGGGCCTTTCGGAGCGGGACTACCGGAAAAATCTCTCCACCCTCCGCGGAAAACTGGACGTGGTAGAGAAACGGATGTCCCGAAAGGATTGGGGCGGCATCCGGTACGAAGAAGTGCCCTCCCAGGCAAACCTTTTGTACGGCAGCGCCTTTCTCCGCCACGATGAGGAGCGCCGCCGGGCCTACCTGGAAACGCTGGCCCAGGGGGAGGCGAAAATCCACGCCGGGACCTTATTTCCCCACGACATTGTGGCCCGCTACATCCGCGGCCGGAGCATCCTGTCCCCACTGAACCCAACCCTGGAACAATTGTGGAAAGCCCTGCCGGATACCGTCCAAGGAACCGGCGGAACCTTAGTCATGGCGGACGGAAGCGGCAGCATGATGCTCCCTGTAAGCAATGGCGCACGGGCTTTGGAAGTAGCCAATGCTTTGGCCATTTACTTTGGGGAGCGGTGCGCCGGACCCTTCCATAACACCTACCTGACATTTTCAGAGCGTCCCCAACTCGTGGATCTGGACCCCGGCAAAACCCTGCGAGACAAGCTGCAAATCGCCCTCTCCCACGCTGAGGTGGCCAACACCAATGTAGAGGCCGCATTCCAGCTGATTCTGGACACAGCGGTAAAGCACCACCTCTCCCAAGAGGAGCTGCCTCAAACGCTGCTGATTCTCTCCGATATGGAGTTTGACCGCTGCGTTCGTGGCAAGGAGGAATCCCCTGTCACCCGGCGGTTGTTCGATGTTCTGCAAGAGCGGTATGAAAAGGCGGGGTACCGCCTGTCCCGGCTGGTATTCTGGAACATTTCCGGTCGCACCCTTACGATCCCGATGAAGGAAAATCAGCTGGGTGTGACTTTGGTCAGCGGGTTCAGCCCCAATGTGGTCCAGATGATCTTTGATGGGGAATTAGACCCCTACGCCTGCCTGCGCAAAACTTTGGATAGTTCCCGTTACGCCCCGGTAGAGCAGGTTCTGGCCGATTTGTACGGTGAAAAATGATGGGTTAAAAACGCCCCATCCAATTTGCTATCTTAAAGCCAGAAACGAAAGGAGTGAAGGGTTATGTGGTTTTACAAGATTGACGGTGTCTTAGATGGTTTTACCTTTCCCGAGGACCGGGGGACTCGCAGCCGGGCTGCTCAGGAGTTTCAGTCCAAGCAGACCTTGTTTTCAAAAAAATTGCAGGGCAAGTGCTATATCACCGTATCGCAGATCAAAGGCGGAAGAATCACTTTGGCGGCGGTGAGCCTGGAATCCTACAACATTCTTGCCCGGTGCCGGGAATTCCTCCGGGAAGCGGAAGTGCCGGGAAAAAACCTGATTGCCCAGGAGATCACCTACGATGTGCTCAGCTCTCTGCTGCAGGCCGCTGAACGCTGGGGGTTTTTAGAGGACGATCGAGACGTATACAACCTGTTCCATTTGGAGGAACTTCAGCACAATATTTACGATTTTCAAGAATTTCTGCTACCGGAGCGAGCGACCTTGGGGCAGCAAAAGAAGGAGACAGCCCAGCTGTTTTGTCAAGACGCATTTGACCCGGAACTGGAGCGCATCTACCAAGGTCCCGTGCAACTGGTGAACAGTGGCCATCCTGTCCATTACCTACTGGTGTGCGATGAGGGAAAAGCCAGGGACAAGCAGGTGGAGCTGCTGCTTTCGGCCCTGTACCAAAACGGCCGGATCTGCAGCCAACGGTACACCTACATGGATTTTGACAGCGATGAGAGGGTGGATGACAGCCTGCTAGAAACCCTATACAGTGCCAGCGCGGGAGGCGCCATGGTGCTGGGCTACACCCCGAAGACAGCCGGAGGAGGGGAGTTCGCCTCAGGAGACATGGGCGTAATCACGGATCTGTGTCGGCCCGCCAAAAAACATCACGACCAAGTGCTCACCGTACTATGCCTGCCCCAAAAAGGGGAAAGCGCCAAGAAATATTTCTACGAAAACCTGGGGACAATGACCTTTGTGGAGCTGACCCAGGATGTCATCCATGGAGAACGAGCCAAGACGGCGCTCCTCTCCATGGCGGAAAGGAGCGGCCTGGAAGCGGACAATGGGCTATTCCAAAATTGGCAGGAGGACAGGGGTTACCGCTTTGGGGAACTGCGCCAGCTTTTCGAAGAATGGCAGTCCAACAAACTAAAGACTGAGGTCTACCCCCAGTACGCGTCCGAAACCGCCGCCAACAAACTTGTTCAGAAAGCCAAGCCCCAGGGCAGCGCCTACGACAAACTGGAAGAAATGATTGGCCTGACCAAAGCAAAAGAGGTCATCGCCCAGGCGCTGGACTACTACAAGGCCCAGAAGCTGTTCCGGGAGAAGGGCATCTGCCTAGAGCGGCCCGTCATGCATATGGTGTTCACCGGCAACCCCGGCACCGCCAAAACCACTGTGGCCCGGCTGTTCGCCCAAATCATGAAAGAGAATGGTCTGCTGCCTGTGGGAGATTTGATTGAGGTGGGCCGCGCTGATCTGGTGGGCAAGTATGTAGGCTGGACCGCTCCCACGGTAAAGGCAAAATTTGCAGCAGCCAAGGGTTCGGTCCTGTTCATCGACGAGGCCTACTCCCTTGTGGATGACAAGGACGGGCTCTTTGGAGATGAAGCTATCAACACCATTGTCCAGGAGATGGAGAACCAGCGGGACGACACCGTGGTGATCTTTGCGGGCTACCCGGACAAGATGGAGCAGTTTTTGAAAAAGAACCCGGGCCTGCGCTCCCGCATCGCCTTCCATATTCCCTTTGAGGATTACAAGCCGGCGGAGCTGCTGGACATTTTCACCCTGATGGCAAAGAAGCAAAAGCTGGAGCTGGCCCCTCTGGTGCGGGAGCGGCTGCTGCCTATTTTTAGTCTGGCGACGAAGCAGCCGGACTTCGGCAATGGACGCTTTGTCCGGAATCTGCTGGAAAAATCCCGGATGAAACAGGCCAGCCGCCTGGTGCGCTTGGATCCGGACACAGTGACTATGGAGATGGTTTCCACCTTGATTCCAGCGGATATTGACGAGCCCCAGCTTCCCCAGAAGGAGGAGCGCCGGGTTCTGGGCTTTTGCGCCTGACGAAAAGAGCGGAGGATGTACCCTCCGCCTTTTTCGTTTCAGGAACTTGACAGGATGGGGTGTTTTCAGTCCATCCTTTTTGCTAAGATAGAGGCACAAAGGAGGGAGACAGATGGAACCGTGCAAAGGATTGTTTTGGTGGACGGGAGAAAGGCTGCTCTGTGTGCAATTTCCCTGTGGAGCCGATGGCAATACCCTGGGGGCCGCCGCTCCCCTGGCGGATTGGAACAACCACCGCCGGGCCTGGGCCAGGCTGCCCAAGGACGTCACACAGGGGAAAGCCTTTGACTACTACCCCCGAGGCCGGGTGGAATTGCGGCAGGGGCGAGCCTATTTGTTTCTCTCCCCTCTTCTGTGCAGGGAGGAAGTGGTGCTGCAAGTCAAAGACGCCTTTGGGTTGGATCAGCTGCCGGTCCTCCTCAAAGCGGACGGCAGCCGTCATTACCGCTGTTATTTGGACGAGTAAGAAGGAGAATAAATCGTGAATTACTACCGCTTTCTAGATTCCCGGGATATCCGCAACTACTTGGAGAACATGGAGTATCCCCTCTCCACGCCAGAGGCCGCCTACCTGGTGTGGCAGTGCCGGAGGGCAACCCTAAGTGAAAAAATCCAAGCCTGGGAAACTATTCAGAAAACCATGCCCGACTGCTCCATGGAGGAACGGATGAATATGATGGCGATCCCCAGCTTTCATCGGTTTCTTCAGGAGTACCTAGAGGTAGTACGCAAGCTGCTGAAACTCCTTCAAACGCCAGACCTGTCCTACACATACCAGTGGTTTTACCTGGAAGAATCCAACCCCGCTAGGTACAATCACTTTTATGGCGGCCAATATACAACATATAAGGACTGTGTAAAAGCCGCTATGGACGCAGTGTGTAACCAGCAGTGGATGCCTGAGAACATTCCTCTGACTGTAGAAATCATTAAGTGTGAGTCTGACAACGCTCTCATTCGTGCGTTTCTAAACAGGAAAGGGACTCTGCTTTCCATGGATTGCTCCGGCACGATTCTTTCTGAACAGGAACAAGAGGTGTTGTGGGCCTTCGCGGGGATGTGGTTTGATTTTCCCACGCCGTTTCAGAGGGGCGACATTTTAATCCAGAAAGCCCCGCCTTATCTCCACGTGCAACGACCCTGTGCCAGCTTACGCCGTTATTTTGTGTTGGAGAGCCTCTCCACCTGGGATAACAGCCAGATGGCAGAGCATGGTTTTTCGGCTGGAGAGCTTTCCGGATATGACTATCATCGCATTGTAAAACGTCTTCAAAACCATGGGGATTACACGGACATGTCATTTCTGGCGTACTTTCTGGAGGATGGAAAGCTGGTCTGGGATAACCGAAGCTGGTACCTGTCTTTGGAGAGATACACCGGTTCTTTGCCGGAAAACCAGCGGCTGCTCCAATCTATCAGCGACACCATTCAAGGGCGGACCGGACTCATGGCTCTTCTAAAAGACTTGAGGGCTTGGGAAGCCCACCGCCTCATCCGGCAATGGGGAATGAATCCAGAAGAGCTTTTCACAGGAGGCACGTGATTTACAGGAGGAAATTTGCCATGGATGTATATCGCTATATCGACTCCCCCGATATTCGGAGTTATTTGCAGGAGATCCGTTACAAATTTACCATCGAGGAAGCCGCCTACCTGGTGTGGCAGTGCCGCCGCGTCACCTTAGAGGAGAAATTCGCCGCTTGGGAGGAGATCGTGGATACCATGCCGGACAGCGCCATCATCGGAAGGCCCTTTGGAGGAAGGGAGCGGGTGGACAGCGTCCACCAATTTCTCCGGGATTACATAGCGTTTCAAAAGCAGCGTCTGGTGGAGTTTTCACAGCCGGGCCGATGGGTGTACACCGCCCAGTTCTTCCACGAGAAATCCGCACAGTGGTCTGACCTGGGGCACTTCTTTACCATTTACCAAGACTGTCTGGACGCCTGCCGGGAGGCAATCCAGGAAAATAGCCACTGGCTGGGGAAGATCGCGAAGTTGAAACTTTCTCGTTATCCCTTGGACGACCCCAAGCACAGGCCTTGGGAGCTGGAGCTGAACCGGGAATTGCGCCCTCTCTCCATCAAAGCCAACGCATACGAAGAAATAGAAGAGGTGTTCCCCAGCTTCTGGCTGAATATTCCCACCCCTTTCCGCCGGGGGGGATATTGTGTGGGACCCATCCGGACAGCTGGGATTCCCCCACGAGGGGAAATCGGTGCCCTTCGTGCTGAGCGAGTGTGTTAACTGGAACAAAAAGGCTATGCTGGAAAACGGCTTTTCCCCAGAGGCGGCCCAGCAGCAGGAGGAAAATTTATTTGACTACGATGAAGGCGCGGACACCAGCGACATGCACGCCTGGGGATACAGCTATCAACTGAGAACGGGTTTGCACCTGGAATACGACCGCTATGGCAACTATTTGAATTTGGAGTACTACCGCCAGCCCTTGCGGGGTATTTACCAGACTTTGCAGCCTTTGAGCCAGTACGTGAAGCACTGTGTGGAGAGAAACCGCCTGGCTGTCCGTATGGAGGGCGACCTGCAAAAGGCCTTATCCCGGGAGATCCACAACATCTGCCGTGAAATGTGAGATAGGAGGAACCGTATGGATATCACAAAATTTCTCAATTCCAAAGACATTCGAGAACATCTGCAAGCAATGGACTATTCGTTCGACGCAGTGACCGCCGCCTACCTGGTGTGGCAGTGCCATAACGCCACCCTGGAGGAAAAGTTTACCGCCTGGGAGGAGATTGCCAAGGCCATGCCCGATTGCCCCATCCCCCGCAGGCCTGGGATGGCGGACGATGTACCCAGCGTGCACCAATTTCTTCGGGACTATATCGGCTTGGAGAAGAACCGGCTGGAACACTTCACCCAGGGTGAAAATTGCGTCTTTGGGGCGGACTTTTTCCTCCTGCCCAACCAGGAGTGGAGAGAGGAAGGCGTTTGGTCGGAAAGCGATACTCTGTTCCCGAACTATACAAGCTGTCTCACCTATTGTAGGCAAGAACTCTCCGAAGAAATTGGCAAGGTGCGGATTTGGAAGCAGGTATTAGGCAGGGACAGCTCCCATAGAGACAGTCTGACTTTGACCGCCGAGCTGGAACCTCTCTGTTTGGATGTGTCTCCTACCTGCGATTTAGACGATGTTTTCCCCAGCCTGTGGGTGGACCTCCCCACTCCCTTCCGCCGGGGGGACATTGTATGGGACCCTAGCAGAGAGCCAGGATTTCCCCATCGTGATAAGTCTGTCCCCTTTGTGCTGGATTTCTGCGGCAACTGGAACACATCGCAAATGCTGGAAAACGGTGTCCGGTCGGAATGGGCCCAGCGGGGAGACAAGCTGGCGGAAAAGCACCGTCTCCATGGAGACACCAGCGATATGGGCGCCCAGGGCTTTGCCTTCCATAGGGAGAAAGGCTTTTGGAGCGAGTTTGGTGGGTTCGCCAATTATCTGAATTTGGAGTACTACCCCGGCCCCTTGGAAGGGGACGACCAGGTTTTGGCGCCCTTGAGCCAGTTTCTGAAAGGAGAGCTAGGGGTGCGCTCCCTGGTGGAACGGGTGGAGAACATTCTTCATCAGGAGCCCTACGAAAGTATCCGCGGCTTCTGCCGGCAGGAATACACAAAAGAGGCCCAGGAATTGGCCGGTTTCGTTGAAAAAGAGGAGGAGCAGGAATGAGCAGGGATTTTGTGGAGTTCATCAACTCGGAGGACGTGAAAAAGTATGTGCGGGAAACGGGCTACCAGCTCTCTTCCCAGGAGGCGGCCTTTGTGGTGTGGCAGAGTAAAGACACCCCTCTGGAGGAGCGTTTCGCCGCCTGGAAAGAAATCATCGAAACCATGGCGGACAGTTCCTTTGTGGGCTATGGAAACTTCAACTTTGAAAAGTGGAAGATGGAACCCGCCCCGGTATATGGCCTCCACGATTTTCTGCGGCAGTACATCCAGCGGCAGAAGGAATTGCTGGCAGCCTTCACCAGGGAGGGGGACGGCACCTACACCTTGGAGAAGCGGGAAGGCCCTTGGGTGGGCGGAGAAATCAACGACTGGTTCTACTCCGATTGCCGGTACGGCAGCTATAAGGATTTGCTGGACGACATAAAAGCGGAACATGGCAGCGCTTTCTTCGACCGGTTGCGGGCGGCAAAAGTCACCAACCGGGGCTCCAGGGGGACAAGAAACCCGATGTCCCGGATTTATATCCTGGACTACGACATGGACGCCCGGCCCCTGCGGTTTGTCTATCGGGACAGTTTCCGGCACCAGTCCCTGTATCCGGACGACTTGGAAAAGCTCTTCTCCAAGCTGGAAGTCCACATCCCCGCCCCCTTCCGGCAGGGCGACATCCTCTGGGACCCCTCTGGGGAGCCGGGCATCCCCTACGAGGAGGACAGCACGCCCTTTGTGCTGGACTACATTCCCAACTGGAATGAAGCGGAGCAGGCAGCCAACGGGTTTGCCCCTGGGGAGAAGTTTTACCAGCGAAAAGGGGAACGGGAGAAGTATGAAAGCCCCATGCAGGATCCGCCCTTGGACTATGGTGCCTATGGCGTCTCCGTGGGAAAAAGCGGTCAGCTCCACCAGGCTTACAATGGCTTTGCCTGTTATCTGGACTTGGAGCCTTACCACGGCCCCCTGGAAGGGACTTTCGCCGCCCTGAAGCCCATCAGCGAATACATCAAGGGGAACCTGCCGGAAGACCTGTTCCTCAACAGCGTGCTGGCGCTGCTCCACCAGCCCAGGCGGGAACGCACCCTGTCCATCTCTCTCACCACTGCTGTGAGGAAGTCGCCAACGGAATCGTAAGTTGCGAAAAAGCCTGTTCTGTGATACGCTTTTCTTAGAAAAATCCTGCTGAAAGAGGCGCATGGCCATGTATGTGAAACAGCCCAAGAAACTGCTTATTTTGAATATTCTGGACATCCTCCGCAAGTACAGCGATGAGGACCACCGGCTCTCCCAGCGGGAGATCGGAGAGATTTTGAAAACAGAGTACGGCATGACCGCCGACCGGAAGGCCATCCGCCGGAATCTCTCGGAACTGTTGGAGTGCGGCTATCCCATCGAGTACAGCGAAACACTCCGCAGCACACCGGTAAAGGGCCCGGACGGCAGGGGGAAGCTGGGGTCAGACGGCAAGCCGCTGCGGGAGGAAACCACCATCCTCTCTGACTTCTACCTGGAGCGCCAGTTCACCGATGGGGAACTGCGGCTGCTTATCGATGGCCTGCTGTTCTCCCGTCACGTCCCCTACAGCCAGTGCCGGGAGCTGGTAGAAAAGCTGGAAGGATTGTCCAACATCTACTTCCGTTCCCGGGTGGGTCACATTGCCCGGCTGCCGGTGGATCAGTCTGACAACAAGCAGCTGTTCCTCAACATTGAGATGCTGGACGAGGCCATCTCCAAAGGGAGGAAGGTGCGGTTTCATTACACGGAGTACGGTCTGGACAAAAAGCTGCACCTGCGTGCCCGGCCGGACGGCTCCCCGCGGGAGTACGTGATCTCTCCCTATCAGATGGCCGCCCAGGAGGGCAAATACTACCTGATCTGCAACTACGACAAGTACGATGACATCTCCAACTACCGGGTGGACCGCATCAAGGATTTGGAGATTCTAGACGAGCCTGCAAAGCCTTTTGAGTCCCTGCCCTGGGCCCATGGCCGCTCCCTGGACCTGGCCGCCTATATGCGGGAGCATCCCTATATGTATTCCAGCGAGAACGTCCGGGCCAAGCTGAAAATCGTTCCGGCCATGGTCAGCGATGCGATCGATATGTTCGGCAAGAAGGTGCGGTTGGAAAAGGAGGGCGATGCCGTTGCCGTCACCCTCACCGCCAACGAGATGGCCCTCAAGCAATTCGCCAAGAACTTCGCCCCTGATGTGGTGGTGCTAGAACCACAAACCTTGCGTGACCAGGTGCGTGAGGAGCTGGAGCGTGGCGCGGCGGCCTATCGTCTATGATTTCGCCTCACTTTCCCGCTGTGGATTTAGAAAATTTATGTATTGTGCTTACGGTTTAAGGGGAGTACAATAGAGGTGTAGGAATGCTTCCGGCCGTGAGGATCCTTGCAAATTTTATGAAAGGTGGAAATGAATGATGGAAAGAAAATTGATGGAGCAGTTTATGCTTAAGGTAACCATCCCCCATTATGAAAAAACGATAAAGGCCGTCTGTGGGACGCCATTTGGCGAGCTCATCGGGATGTTATGACAGGTGCTAGAACGGGAAAATTAAAAAATTACTCACGGCAAACCAAAGATAAAGGCCTTGAAAACCCGGCGGTTAATGCATTATATGACATTGTTATACAGTGCAAAAATGAAGCACTTACTTCTGAAAAATTAATTGCTAACTTAAAAAGCCAACTTGAGTCCGACACGGAATTTGGCGCAATTCAAAAATTAGTTAATATGAGTCTCAAATACATCCTTCTTCTTAACGAATTTGATAACGAATTTCATATCGACATAGATGAAAAGGGATGCGAATGCCCTATTGATAGTATTATTCTCGCGAAGTTGAAAACTCAAAATAATAAATTACATCAACCATGGACTACGATGGAAAAAGAAGAATATGATACTATTCAGGAAGAAATAAAAAAAGAGCTACACAAGAAAGTGTCAACCGAGTGTAGCAACCTCTACTTTGATTTCAAGAACTGGTAAATGCCCCCTTTTCACCCCATCCCTCCTGTTACAATGGTAGCAGGAGGGATGGGTATGAACGTAGAAATACTAAGCCAATGGGACTTACGGCGCAAAGCGGCAAAAGGATTTGACCCGAGAACAGCTCTCATCAGCCTGGGAGACTGGGGGAGCGAGCCGTTCACGCTGCCGCGGCAGCCAGAGCACACCCTGCGCCTGCTGTGCAACGACATCACCCCGGCCTTAGTCAATCTTAGCGACCCAAAAGACATGTTCCGACTGTTTTCACGGGAGCAGGCGGGGCAGGTGGCCAGGTTTGTCTACAACCACCTGGACTGCCTTTTCCTCTGCCAGTGCTGCTACGGTTCCTCCCGCAGCGCGGCGGTAGCGGCGGCTCTGCTGGAACACTTTGAAAAGCGGGGCATGGCGATTTTCCGGGACGACCGATACTACCCCAACCTGTACATTTTCCGGCTGACGCTCCAAGCCCTGGAACAGGAGGAGAGAATACGTGCCCATGATTAAATCCCCTACCGCCTGGATGCTGCGCCAGGACGGTGAAGCATTCCCGGTGATTCAGCATTTGTACGGCAGCTTAGAGTGTGTGGAGGAAACCCTCTATGCCGGGGAGTGGCTGTACAAGCACACAAGCATTCCCACTACGCAGCAGCTGGTTCTAAAACTGGTGGCTGCCTACGGAAAGTCGCTCTATCCCCATGGAGATGTGGTGAACAACCTGCGGCAATCTATCCAGGAGAAGCCCTACATCTTTCTCACCCTGGACTTTGTGGAGAAAATGGCTGCCCAGCTGCCGATGGCGGAGCCGTCTTCCCTGGAGAAATTGAACTGCCAGGTGACAGAGAAGCTCAACCAGGAATTCCTCCGCTGCCGCCTGGGCGGGCTGTACAACACCGTACCGGGCTGCCGGGATATGTACTTTCGCGTCTCCAATCCTGCCTTTGACTGGGAACCGGCCATCCTGAGGTTTTTGGAAACTCACGGGGAAGAGATAGAAACCGTGACGGTGGTGTGGGACGAGGAGAGTACCGGTCGCTCCGGCTTTGCCTTGGACGAACAAGGCAAGCCGGTAGACCACAGACTCTGGAAAGAAATAGTTTTATCCCATTGAACGAGGGTTTCCCCGATGAAAGAAACAAGACTTCCCCACGGCGGGCAGATTTTGACCACAAAACGGGGAATACGAGACTTTTGCAGGAACAATGTGGAGTCGCTTGCCTGTGACGCCCTAGTTTTCTGCATCGCCGCTGGGCCAGATCATCCCGACTATGCAGACGTGCTGTATGCTGTTTCTTCCCGCCTGTACACGCTTGATCTGCTGGTATACCAATCAAAAGACGGCATTATCAAACCAGACCCCAAATGGTATTGGAAACAGCTGTTTGAAAGCTTTTTGGAAACGCCGGAAGAAGCGGTGGAGAGGGCGGAACACCGTGGATTTCCTGGGGAGGATCCAGACCTTCTGTTCCGGCAGGTGGAGCGCGTTGCAACTCTGTGGTGCAATATGCTCTCCAAATATGGTGAGATCACCTTTACCTATGAGTTTGCTTACGCGGCGGACTATGTGATCCGCCGGCAAGGGAACTTGCCTATGCCGGAGTTTTCCAATTTTCCCGCTGCCATCTTTCCCAACAATTATCCAGACTACAACTACTGGGAGGGTATAGGAGATTATATTTGCAAGCATTTTCTATTTGACAGCATCTAGGAGGGATCTAACCATGAAACGTGATAAAGCCCGCATCAAGCCTTTTTGCGACCAGCTGGCGCAGTTATGGGAAACCCACGGTCCTGACCTGCGCTTTGGGCAGATCATATCCTGCTTGCCCTTGTCCATCGACAGGCCAGGGCATGACCCGTTTTTTGTGGAAGAGGATGAAATGTTGGAGGCCCTCCAGCGCACGTTCAGCCAAGAGGGAAAAACCACACGCACCCTGGACGCGGAGCAATTGGAGAGCCTAAAAGACCGCTGGGAGGACTTGCTGGACAGCATCTATGACGCTGGATTCCAAACGGAAGATTTCAAGTCCCTTTTTCTGGACACCTGGAGCTATTTGAGG
>ENA-UOIW01001566-UOIW01001566.1-human-gut-metagenome-genome-assembly--contig:-P58-NODE-1566-length-13176-cov-5.891395_pt1 | contig 13176 bp, 9 predicted proteins | sample MGYA00242334_ERZ723881 | MGnify/ENA metagenome assembly ERZ723881
GTCTAATATAATGCTGGATATTATTAACAATGGTCCTAATTAAGATATCGCCTTCTTTATGCCCATAATTATCATTATAATATTTCAAATTATTTATATCAGCCATAACAACACCTACTGGATATTTAAGTTTATTTTTATATTCACCTGATTCGTAAAAAGACCTGTTATATGTTTGTGTCATCATATCTGTTATACTATAATTTTTTAACTTTTCTTGTAATTTAATCAGATTAGAAATATCTTATACAATCCCAACTATACCCATTACATTTCCATCAGCATCTAATACAGGATTTTTATTTATCTGATAATAAAACACCTCTTCTCCGAACTGCATTTTCTCAATATAATTCACGTTATTTTTCGTCTTTATTATATTCATATCTTCTTCATAAAACTTTTTTCCAAGTGTTTTATCTGGCTGAATATCCAAATCCGTTTTTCCATATATTGAAAAACTAGAATCACCGTTGCTGTTTAACATATTACATACATGTGTCGATAAAACATATCTGCCATTAGTGTCTTTAAAGAAAATATTCTCATTAATTGCATTCAGAATGCACTGTAATTCTCTTCTATCCAAATCCATAAGCTATCTCCTTTGTATATCTCCACTGCTTTACAAAGTGCATTTATTAACCATATCCCCAATATCATTTTCGTAATTATATCATCTTTTAGCAAACAATACAATGCTATGAGCATTTTTATATTAGCCTACGGATATAATATAGAATGTAAAATCATAGAAAAATAGTGGAGGTAATCTATGATTAATGGTTTAGGAGAACGTTTACAGGAACAACGGACAACACATAAACTATCCCAACGAGAAGTTGCATTGGCTCTAAATGTATCACCAACTGTTATCTCGAACTATGAAAAGGGAGAGCGCACACCAAGTTTGGAAATGCTTATTGCACTCGCGCGTTTCTACCATTGTTCTACTGATTATCTAGTCGGTTTTGAAAAGCCAAACGCCAATACAATAAATGTTTCTATGCTTACAGATAAACAAAAAAATTTATTGAAGCTCTTTTTAGAAGAACTATAAAAACATTTTATGATATATAAAAAGGATACTGTCATGAGTCAACTCACAAACAGTATCCTTTAATAACCAATTATATAACTTTCCTTTTCAATATCTCCTGCATAACAAAAGCCTTGCGCATCTCATTCTTATCAAACTTAAGGTCATCAAGAATAACTTTACCTCCCGTCTGACTCTGTGGAACAATCTCATCATTATATTCATGTCCGCAGTCATACTGTGTAAATGTATGTCCGCCTGTCATATCAGAATATGTTCCAGTGCTTCCCGCCTGCATAACCGGTGAATGAAATTCTGCTTTATCAAGTGTCTTCATTGCAGGTGCTGCATTATCTGCTGCTGGCGGTGGAGTAACATATTGCGGAACCGGTGCCTCTGCTCTATGCGAAGTAACATTCTTGCCATTAAAGTCATTTCTTGAACGAATCTCCTGCTTAAGCTTTTCAGTTTCTGCACTTGTCATCTTCTGAGAACCTGAATATGTCTGTACAGACGGATCAATGTACTGCTTTTCACCATAAGAATTCACCATGTATGGTGCAGACTGTGCATGGCTGTCATCCTTCTTATTCAGATTAGCACCGTGGCTTAATGAGCCATTCCCAGAACTGTTATTCTGCATCCGATGCATATTACTACCATATTCCGGCACATTCTGGTTATGTTCCTGCATATTACGCTGGTGTTCCTGCATGCGCTCCTGCTGCATCTTCTTGGCTTTATTCATATTCATTATAACTATAATAATGAATATTGCCCATATAATTATTATTTCCATACAAATCCGCTTTCCTTTTAATTCACAAGTTCATTAAATAGTTGCCGGCTTCTCTGTTTCTCCTGCTATCGACTGTCTCATCTTAGTATCAGCCTTCAGATTCTGAAGGTCATAATAATCCTTAAAGCCCATTCTGCCTGTTCTTAAAGCTTCAGCCAAAGCCTTAGGTACTTCTGCCTCAGCAGCTACAACGCTTGCTTTCATCTCCTGCTCAAGAGCAACAGCGGCTGCTCTTCTTTCCTCTGCCTTAGCCTGTGCAATATTCTTATCAGCCTGAAGGCTCTGAAGATGAGCGCCTATATTTCTTCCGATATCAACATCCGCAATATCAATAGAAAGAATCTGGAAAGCTGTTCCAATATCAAGACCCTTCTGTAATATAGCCTTGGAGATAGAATCAGGATTCTCAAGCACGCTCTTGTGCGAATCTGCTGAACCTACTGTTGTTACAATACCCTCACCAACTCTGGCAATTACGGTAGCCTCACCTGCACCACCAACCAACTGGTTAATATTAGTTCTTACAGTAACTCTTGCCTTAACTAACAGTTCAATACCATCCTTGGCAACTGCTGAAATATTAGGTGTCTCAATAACCTTAGGGTTAACACTCATTCTGACAGCCTCTAAAACATCACGGCCTGCAAGGTCGATAGCTGCTGCCATCTCAAATGGTATGTTCATACCGGCTCTGCTTGATGCAATAAGTGCATTAACAACAGCGTCTACATGACCACCTGCCATATAATGTGACTCAAGCTGATTAGTGTTAAGCTGTAATCCGGCTTTTCTTGCCTGAATAAGTGGAAGCACAATTCTTGCTGGTGGAACCTTTCTCAATCTCATACCGATAAGAGTTCCTATACCGACATGGCTTCCTGATGCTAATGCAGTAATCCATAATCTCATTGGTACAAATGCGAATAACAATATAAGCAGTACCACAATAATGATTGGAATAATTGGAATGTAAGGCATAATTAATCCCCCTTTATATATTTTGATTTTCAAAAATATTATTACATATAATGAGAAAAAATACCACATTTATATAGAATCATTTTAAAAAATCTGCTATAGTAATTAGTAATCGATAATTTTTTGTCAATTATTACAAAGGAGGTTTCATTATGTTATCTAATGATGCTACTATTCAGAATATCAAGCATGAAATCCTGTATGAAGTTGCCAAGCTCGCATATGCAGGAAGGTTTGAAGAAGAAAAGGACGAACTGGCATACAAGATGTTTCCTGGTCCTAAAGCAAGATTCCGCTGTTGTGTATATAAAGAAAGAGAAATTGCAAGACAACGAATCCGCCTGGCAGAAGGCAAATGTCCAACAGAAAGTGACCATCCGGGTGCCAATAACATAATCCAGGTAATTGAAGCCGCATGTGCCGACTGTCCACTTTCTCACTATATCGTAACTGATAATTGCAGAAAATGTATGATGAAAGCCTGCCAGCAGGCATGTAAGTTCGGTGCTGTAAGCATGACAAGAGACAGAGCCTACATAGACCCTGACAAATGCAAGGAATGCGGCATGTGTGCCAAAGCCTGTCCATACAATGCAATCGCAGACCTCATAAGGCCATGTAAGAAAATCTGTCCAGCCAATGCTATTACAATGGATGAGAATGGCATCTGTGAAATAGATGAAAACAAATGTATCCAGTGCGGACAGTGTATCCACGCCTGTCCATTCGGTGCTATCGGTTCTAAAACTGATATAGTTGATGTAATAAAGGCAATCGTAGACGGAAAGAAAGTCGTTGCCATGGTAGCACCTGCTGTTGAAGGACAGTTTGGAGACACAATAACAATGAGCAGCATCCGCACAGCATGCAAGAAGCTGGGCTTTAATGATATGTATGAGGTAGGTCTTGGCGGAGACCTTACTGCACAGGCCGAGGCAGAAGAATGGCTTGAAGCAGCTAAAGAAGGAAAGAAGCTTACAACCTCATGCTGTCCTGCATTTGTTAATCTGATTAAGAAACAGTATCCTGAGCTTGCAGAACATATATCAACAACTATATCCCCTATGTTTGCACTTTCAAGACTTCTTAAGTCAGAAGATCCTGATACAATAACCGTATTTATCGGACCATGTATAGCCAAGAAGAATGAAAAGCAGGAATATAAGGGTCAGGGAAATGCTGATTTCGTACTTACACTCGGTGAATTCAGAGCAATGATGCGGGCTAAAGAAGTAGTTCTTGAGCCTGAGGAAAACAGCGACCAGCAGGCAAGCATATATGGTAAAAGATTCGGTAACGGAGGCGGTGTTTCCGCTGCTGTTGCACAATGTATGCGTGAAGCAGGTGCTGACCCTGATAAATTCAATATAGAAAAATGCTCAGGTGCTGCCGAATGTAAGAAAGCACTTACACTTCTTAAAGTAGGAAAACTCCCCGCAGATTTCATTGAGGGAATGGTATGTGAAGGCGGCTGTGTTGGTGGACCAAGCCGTCACAGAAGCGGAAAGAATCCTGTTCTTGCTGCCAAAGACCGTGACAAGCTGCTCGCCGAAGCAGACAACCGTAATGTTTCAGACAACTTAAGTAAATATGACTTAACAGCATTTTCAATGCACAAATAAAATTAACGCAAAATAGCGTTGGCAATATTCACATTGTCAACGCTATTTTTTTAGTGCTGCTTTTAAAGTAAGCACAACAAGTTTTTCAAATATCACACTCAATACAACAATTATAACCGTCCACGCCAGCAAATCATCCGTATCAAGATATATTTTCGACATATAAAGCATTTGTCCAACAGAACCTTTGGGCATTCCGATAATCTCTGCTGCCACTCCTGCTTTCCAAGCCATACCAGCAGTAACTCTTCCTGCTGATATAAGATAAGGTGAAAGCTGTGGCATGATAATATAACGTATTCTGCGAATCCAAGGAATATGAAATACATCTGCCATTTCCCTAATGCCTTTATCAGTACTTCTAAGACCGGTCAGTGTATTCTGGTATATAACAGGCACAACTATTAAAAATGCAATGAACACCGACAGGTTCTTTGCCGTAAACCATATAAGACATATAACCACAAAAGACGCAACAGGTACTGCCTTAATTGTAACCATCCACGGCCACAGAATATATTCAACAGGCTTACATATATATGCAAGCACTGCACATATAATTCCACACAATAATCCTGCGAGAAATCCACCGACAATATGATACATTGTAAACCACACAGTTCCTGCAAAATCCGGTTCATGCCATATAGTAAATAATCTGCCAAGCACCTGTACCGGTGTCACTAATAATATCGGTGAATCAATCTTTAGCGCAGCTATTTCCCATAAAATAAGTGCCAGCATAACTGCCAGCACTTTATATATTACATTCAATATCTTCTTATTAATATTCATAATAGAAATCATCTTTCGGCATACTGCCACCTACCGACTTAGGATTCTGGTCATATAACACCTGTAAGAATCCTTCTAGTGCACTTCTCATGTTATTATTAATATAGCATACAATATGGCACTTAGGAAGAGCCTTCTTAGCGATTGCTTCTGATGCAACAATTCCATACTCAGCAATAAGCTGTGCTGTCTCATCAATATTGCTTGAAGTATATGCAACACTTTCGTTATATTCATCAATAAACTTCTTAAGCTGTTCTGGATATTTTTCAGCAAATTCTTTTCTTACAACAATTACACCTGTAACAATCTTAGAATTATTATTAATCTTCTCCCATGCTTCATTAAGATCCATAACAACTCTTAAACCACTAATCTGGGCACTTGCTGCTGTAACAAAAGGCTGTGGAAGAACAGCAATTGCACCATCTTCTGACTTTAACTTAGAAAGTGCTTCTGTTGTATCTGAACACCACACAATATTAACATCTTTGTCGGCATCAAGTCCGTTACCTGAAAGAATATATCTTATGGTATATTCCGGCACTGCACCCATTCCTGTAGCATATATAGTCTTACCCTTAAGGTCGCTGATACTGTTGACAGTGTTGCCTCTTTCTACAAGATTAAGAACTCCAAGTGTATTAACAGCAACAACCTGGACCTTGCCTTCCGTCTTATTATATATATTAGCTGCAAGATTAGATGGAACAGCTGCTATATCAATCTCTCCGGTTGCAAGTGGTGTTACAAATGCAGATGCATCTGTAGCAAAATCTTCAAATGCATATGTGTTCTTAGTATTGCCATTCTCTGAATCTTTACGCAGCTTAACCATTCCCATTGCTGTAGGTCCTGCCATAGCTCCGATTCTTATTGTTGTTGTCTCTTCTGTCTGACTCTCGCCTTCGTTATTAGCTGATTTTCCTGCACATGCCGCAAATGAAAATACCATAATAACCGAAAGTATAACTGCTAGTAATTTCTTCAACTTATTATTCTCCTGATATATTTAATTAGTATTCCATGAACTCCTGTATATCCCTTAATACATCCTCAATCTCGCCTTCTCCGTCATTAATTGTAAGCTGTAATGGTTTACTGATATCCAGACTGAACAAACCAACTAATGATTTGCCATCAACACAGCTATATCCTGATTCAACATCGAACCCACATGAGTACTTACTAATTGTACTTACAAACCTTTGAACCTTCTCCACAGAATCCAAAAGAATCATCACTGTTAGCATATTATCTCCTCCGCTTCCTCATATTGTAATTCCCATATCAGAGACTAATATACACCATAAAACTTATAAAAACAACCATTAACTAAGACTAAAATATGGCACGGATGCCACAGAAAACGCTTATCTAAGCCGTTTTCATATCATCCATGCCATATTCTGATAATCATAAATTAGAGATTAGTATATCCCATAAGGTAGTAATCAACTGCTCTTGCACAGTCTCTTCCCTGTCTTATAGCTTTCACAACGAGTGACTGTCCTGTATGCATATCTCCTGCTGTAAATACACCCGGTACACTTGTTTCAAATCCATCTGCTGCCGTCTTTACATTAGTTCTTTCTGTAAGTTCAACTCCAAATGCGTCTGTGACATATTTCTGTGAACCCAAGAAACCTGCTGCTATCAGTACAAGCTCACATGGAAGCTCTGCTTCTGTTCCCTCCACAGGGACCATCATTCTTCTTCCTGTCTTTTCATCAGTCTTAGACTCAAGCTTTACTGTAACAACACTTGTAAGATTACCCTTCTTATCCTTCTTGAATTCCTTAACTGTAGTTGTATATATTCTTGGATCATGTCCGAATACTGCAATTGCTTCTTCCTGACCGTAATCTGTCTTGCAGACTAAAGGCCACTGTGGCCAAGGATTGTTCTCCGCACGCTCATCTGGTGCTTTTGGCATCATCTCAAGCTGTGTTACCGACTTACAGCCGTGTCTTATACATGTTCCGACACAGTCATTACCTGTATCACCACCACCGATAACGATAACATTTTTATCCTTTGCAGAAATGTATCTGCCATCCTTAAGTCCTGAATCAAGAAGACTCTTTGTAGTTGCTGTAAGGAAATCTACTGCAAAATATATTCCATTGGCATCTCTTCCAGGAGCATTGATATCTCTTGGATTAGCAGCACCACACGCAAGTACTACAGCATCATAATCTGCCATAAGCTTCTTAGCCTTAATGTTCTCACCAACATTTGCATTAGTTACGAACTCAATGCCTTCTTCCTTCATAATATCAAGCTTTCTGTCAATTATATGCTTTTCAAGCTTCATATTAGGAATGCCATATCTTAAAAGTCCACCGATACGGTCAGCTCTTTCATATACAGTAACACTGTGTCCTCTCTGATTTAACTGGTCTGCTACAGCAAGTCCGGCAGGGCCTGAACCTACTACAGCAATTCTCTTCTTAGTTCTTACCTTAGGAGGATTTGCTTTCGCATAACCTTTGGCATATGCATGTTCAATGATTGCCATTTCATTCTCTTTGGTACATACTGCCTTGCCATTAAGTCCGCATGTACATGCTTTCTCACAGAGTGCAGGACACACACGGCTTGTAAATTCAGGGAAGTTACTTGTCTTATGTAACCTGTGATATGCCTGTTCCCAGTTTCCTGTGTAAAGAAGATCATTCCATTCCGGAATAAGATTATTAAGCGGACATCCGCTAGTCATTCCCTTTATTGTCATACCAGACTGGCAGAATGGCACGCCACAGTCCATGCAGCGTGAACTCTGCTTTCTCTGCTCATCTTCTGACAGAGGTGTATGAAATTCATTAAAATTCTTTATTCTTTCCTTAGGTGAAACCGCTGTAGCTTCAACTCTTTCATAGTCTAAAAATCCTGTTGGCTTTCCCATGGTTAGCTCCTTTCATGTATGTTATAAACTTGCACTGTCCCTACGGGTGCACTTCCAAAAGCTTCGCTTTTGTCAGTCGCGACTGCGTCGCCTATGCAAGATACAGAACAAGTACAGCTGCAGGTAAACCTGCACTGTCCTTTTTCTACATCTTACGCACCCTACTTGGTAGCCGCATAGAATGCTTCTATCTGAGCCTGTTCGCTGCTAAGTCCTTTTTCTTCCATCTGTACTATCATGTTAAGCATCTTCTTATAATCATGTGGCATGATTTTCTTGAACTTTGGAAGATATTCTCCGAAGTTATCAAGTATTTCCTTGCCCTTCTTAGAATTAGTATAAGCAACATGTTCTGTTATAAGCTGCTTTAACTCAAGGACATCATATTTGTTAGAAACTGCTTCCATTGAAACGAGCTGCTTATTAACTCTCTTGTAAAGACTTGTGTCTTCATCAAGAACATAAGCAATTCCACCGCTCATACCAGCAGCAAAGTTCTTGCCAGTCTTGCCTAATACTACTACTGTACCACCTGTCATATATTCACAGCCGTGGTCACCAGTTCCCTCAACAACTGCTGTTGCACCTGAATTTCTTACACAGAATCTTTCTCCTGCAACACCATTGATGAACGCCTTACCACTTGTAGCACCATATAATGCAACATTACCGATGATGATATTCTCGTCTTCCTTATAAGTACTTCCTGTTGGTGGATATACAATAAGCTTTCCACCTGAAAGTCCCTTACCAAAGTAATCGTTACTATCACCGACAAGCTCAAGTGTAAGTCCCTTAGGAATAAATGCACCAAAGCTCTGTCCGCCTGCGCCATTACATTTTACTGTATATGTATCATCATCAAGCTTATCATCAAATCTTCTTGTAATCTCAGCGCCAAGAAGTGTTCCTAATGTACGGTCTGTATTGGCAACATCGATTTCAAGACTTCTCTTGCTTCCTGTCTCCATGGCAGATTCGAACTTCTTAAGTAAAATCTTTTCATCAACTGTCTTCTCAAGTTCGAAATCAAATACATTTTTCTTATCATAATGTATCTTTGTCTGCTTAACATATGGATTATCAAGAATCTGTGATAAATCAATCTCTGCTGAACGTCCGCTCTTGGCAACATTCTTCTGCTCAAGCAGATCTGTTCTTCCTACCAGCTCATCAAGTGTCTTAATTCCTAAGTCAGCCATTATCTCACGGAGTTCCTGTGCAATGAATCTCATGAAATTAACAACATATTCAGGCTTACCTGTAAATCTCTTACGAAGCTCAGGATTCTGTGTTGCAACACCAACAGGGCATGTATCAAGGTTACATACTCTCATCATTACGCAGCCCATAGTTACAAGTGGAGCTGTTGCAAATCCGAATTCCTCTGCGCCAAGCATTGCTGCGATAGCAACGTCTCTTCCGCTCATTAACTTACCATCTGTCTCAATAACAACCTTATTACGCAGTCCGTTCATTGTAAGAGTCTGATGAGCCTCTGCAAGACCTAATTCCCATGGAAGTCCGGCATTATGTATAGAGCTTCTTGGAGCTGCACCAGTACCTCCATCATAACCAGAGATAAGAATTACCTGTGCACCAGCCTTGGCAACACCTGATGCAACTGTACCAACACCAGCTTCTGAAACAAGCTTGACTGATATTCTTGCATTCTTGTTAGCATTCTTAAGGTCGTATATAAGCTGTGCCAGATCCTCGATTGAATATATATCATGATGTGGTGGTGGTGAAATAAGCGCAACACCCGGAGTTGAAAGACGAGTCTTTGCAATCCAAGGATACACCTTCTTTCCTGGAAGATGTCCACCTTCACCCGGCTTAGCGCCCTGTGCCATCTTAATCTGAATCTCCTGTGCGCTTACAAGGTATCTTGAAGTAACGCCGAATCTTCCTGATGCAACCTGCTTGATTGCAGAGCATCTGTTAAGACCATCCGGACCAACCTTTAATCTGTCAATGTCCTCTCCACCTTCACCTGAGTTAGACTTACCATGAAGCATGTTCATGGCAATAGCCATAGTTTCATGTGCCTCTCTTGATATTGAACCATATGACATAGCACCAGTCTTGAATCTTCTTACGATAGAATCAACACTTTCAACCTCATCAATGCTGATTCCCTTCTTAGGGAACTTAATGTTCATAAGACCTCTTAAGTTCTTAACGCCCTCTTCCTTATTAACAAGAGCTGTATATTCCTTAAATGTCTTGTAATCTCCTGTTCTTGTAGCAAGCTGTAACAAATGTATTGTCTGTGGGTTATACAGATGTTCTTCCTTGCCGCTTCTCATCTTATGAGCGCCTGAGCTGTCAAGAGTAGTATCTGTAGAAAGTCCAAGTGGATCAAATGCCTTAGAGTGAAGTGTCTCAACATCTTCCTGAATATCCTTTAGTGACACACCTTCAATTCTTGAAACTGTACCCTTAAAGTATTTATCTATAACATCCGAGTTAATTCCAATTGCCTCAAATATCTTAGCACCCTGATATGACTGGATTGTTGAAATACCCATCTTGGCAGCGATCTTAACAATACCTGTGATAATTGCCTTATTGTAATCATCAACTGCTGCATAATAATCCTTGTCAAGCATGTTAAGGTCGATAAGCTCCTGAATACTCTCCTGTGCAAGATATGGGTTAATTGCAGAAGCACCATATCCAAGAAGAGTTGCAAAATGATGGACATCTCTTGGCTCACCACTCTCTAAGATTACAGCCATGCTTGTTCTCTTCTTAGTCTGTACAAGATACTGCTGTAATGCAGCAACCGCAAGTAATGAAGGAATAGCAACATGGTTCTCATCAACACCTCTGTCTGAAAGAATAATAATATTAGCACCTTCTCTGTGTGCTCTGTCAACCTCAACAAATAAGTGATCGATAGCTCTTTCAAGTGAAGTGTTCTTATAATATATAATAGGAATAGTTTCTACCTTAAATCCTTCAACATTCATATTCTTAATCTTAAGAAGGTCTGTGTTAGTAAGGATTGGATCATTAATTCTTAACTGTTTGCAGTTCTCAGCCTTTTCCTCAAGAATATTACCCTCTGTTCCAAGATAAACAGTTGTTGATGTAACAACCTTCTCTCTTATTGAATCAATTGGTGGGTTAGTAACCTGTGCAAATAACTGTTTGAAATAATTAAACAGTGGCTGATGTTTGTTAGAAAGTACTGCAAGTGGTGTATCAATACCCATTGCTCCTGTCTGCTCTGTTCCATTAAGCGCCATAGGAAGTATTGAAGTCTTGAAGTCCTCGTATGTATAACCAAATGCTTTCTGGAGTCTTGCTCTTTCTTCCTTAGTATGAACAGGAACCTTCTTGTTAGGAATCTTTAAATCCTTAAGCTGTATAAGATTGCTGTCAAGCCACTCACCATATGGGTTCTTAGTTGCATATTCTTCCTTAAGCTTATCATCCTCTATAAGTTCACCCTTAACTGTATCTATAAGAAGCATTTTTCCAGGTCTTAATCTGTCCTTTAACTTAATTCTGCTCTCTGGGATTGGAAGTGCACCAACCTCTGAAGAAAGAATAAGATAACCATCGTTAGTGATATAATATCTTGAAGGACGAAGACCGTTACGGTCAAGCACTGCTCCAAAGTAGTCTCCATCTGTAAATGCGATAGAAGCCGGACCATCCCAAGGCTCCATCATTGTTGCATAATACTGGTAGAAATCCTTCTTCTCCTGTGCCATTGCACCATTGTTAATCCAAGGCTCAGGAATTGTAATCATAACAGCAAGTGGAAGCGGCATGCCGTTCATAACAAAGAACTCAAGTGTGTTATCTAACATTGCTGAATCTGAACCATTAGTATTAACAACCGGAGTAATCTTTGACATCTCATCTTCAAGATATGGAGATGTCATTGTCTCTTCTCTTGCTAACATTCTGTCGGCATTACCCTTGATAGTATTAATCTCTCCATTATGTACCATGAATCTGTTAGGATGAGCTCTCTCCCAGCTTGGGTTAGTGTTAGTTGAGAATCTTGAATGAACAAGTGCAATAGCTGACTCATAATCAGGATTTTCAAGGTCACCAAAGAACTGACGAAGCTGTCCTACAAGGAACATACCTTTGTATACAATCGTTCTGCTTGATAATGAACATACGTAAGTTGTATCTTCTGCTGTCTGCTCAAATACTCGTCTTGCAACATAAAGTCTTCTGTCGAACTCAATTCCTTTAGCTGCATTGGCAGGTCTTTTTACAAATCCCTGCATGATATATGGCATACAGTCAACTGCCTTTTTACCAAGGACATTAGGAAATGTTGGAACATCTCTCCAACCTAAGAACTCAAGTCCTTCCTTCTCAACAATGATTTCGAACATCTTCTTGGCTCTGTTTCTTGCCAGTTCATCCTGTGGGAAGAAAAACATTCCAACGCCATAATCGCGCTCATCTCCAAGCTCAATTCCTAATGGCTTTACGGCTTTCTTAAAGAATTTGTGTGATATCTGAAGAAGAATACCAACACCATCACCAGTCTTTCCTTCTGCATCTTTACCAGCTCTATGCTCAAGATTTTCTACAATGCTTAAAGCATCAGATACTGTCTGATGTGTCTTAATTCCATTAATACTTACAATAGCTCCGATACCACAGGCATCATGCTCAAGTTCAGATCTGTAAAGACCAGGCTGTTTGATTTCATTTCCCATAAGTCTAATCATCCTTTCGTATATTCTAAAGCTTTGCTTGCACATAATATACTCCTGTTTTATAGGTTTTGTAAATATTTTTTCACTCTAATTGTCTGATAATATAACTATTATCATATTTATTTGTAATTGTCTGATAATTATTAAAATTATCGCAGTATTGTTTCTTAAAACACATTGTTATCTACATTTATTATCATCTTATTTTTGTTTAATTTCTACTTGTTCTTAAGCAAAACAGCCAAATTGTATCTAAATTGTGTCTGATTTTTACCTATCTGTATAAAATTAGTAAAAAAATAAAGTGACAAAAGCCTGCATATTAATTTACAAGG
>ENA-UOIW01001575-UOIW01001575.1-human-gut-metagenome-genome-assembly--contig:-P58-NODE-1575-length-13096-cov-5.626869_pt1 | contig 13096 bp, 10 predicted proteins | sample MGYA00242334_ERZ723881 | MGnify/ENA metagenome assembly ERZ723881
CTTTGGAAGTCAAAAACCGCAACCCCATGCACAAATCGGGCTTCGTCAACATCATCGGAAATCCCAACGTCGGAAAGTCGACGCTCATGAACGCGCTCGTCGGCGAGCGCCTCTCGATTATCACCTCCAAGGCCCAGACCACGCGCCACCGCATCCTGGGCGTCGTCTCGGGGGAGGATTTCCAGATCGTCTACTCCGACACGCCGGGCATCCTCAAACCCGCCTACAAGCTGCAGGAGTCGATGATGAAGTTCGTCACGGGGGCCGTCTCCGACGCCGACGTGATTCTCTACGTCACCGACACCGTCGAGCAGAGCGACCGCTCGGCCGACATCCTCGAGCGCATCCGTACGAGCGGCATCCCGACGCTGGTGGTCATCAACAAAATCGACCTCACAACCCCCGAGGCGCTCGAGGCGCTCGTCGAGCGGTGGCACGGCATTCTGCCCGAGGCGGAGATTGTCCCCGTCTCGGCGCGCGAACGCTTCAACATCGAGGGGCTCTTCGGCAAAATCCTCGAGGTGCTGCCCGAAGGACCCGCCTTCTACCCCAAGGATACGCTCACGGACAAGACCCTGCGCTTCTTCGCCTCGGAGATTATCCGCGAGAAGATTCTCCGCACCTACGACAAGGAGATTCCCTACTGCTGCGAAATCGAAATCGAATCCTACAAGGAGGAGCCCACCATCGACCGCATTGCGGCGACGATTTACGTCTCGCGCGAGTCGCAGAAGGGCATCGTCATCGGCCACAAGGGGGAGAAGCTCAAGCGCGTGGGGCAGCTTGCGCGCGAAGACCTCGAGAAGTTCCTCGACAAGAAGGTCTTCCTGCAGCTCTTTGTCAAGGTGAGCGACGACTGGCGCAACAACGAGCGTCAGCTGCGCCGCTTCGGCTACGAGCTCGAATAGCGGCGGATGCGCCCCGGGCCGGGGCCGGCAAGCGGAGGACGGAGGTCAGCAGACGGCAGGCGCAGGACGGCAGACGCAGGACGGCAGACGCAGGACGATGCCGCAGGAAGCCCCCGGCAGACGCAGGACGGCAGACGGGGAGACCCCCGAAGGGGCGGAACAAGAGAAGAGACCGGACAGGAGCGGGCGCCGGAAAAAGGCCCCGAAGATACGGGGCGCGGAAATCCCGCCCGGAACGGAATACGAAAAAGGGGCCCAGGCCCGTTAGAAACGACAGGGAGAGACAGGAAGAACATGCGTAGATTCATCACAGGACTCATCGGAGCGCTTCTGCTCGGTTGCTGCATGCAGGCCCGTGCCCAGTACACCAAGGAGTATTTCTTCTGGATGGGGCAGCGCTGCATGATGGAGAACAACTATCAGGAGGCGATTCGTACGCTCAACACCCTGCTGCGGTTCGACGAGGATGCCTTCGAGGGGTACTTCCTGCGAGGCATCGCCAAATACAACCTCGACGACCTGATTGGCGCCGAGGCCGACTTCTCGACCGCCATCCGCAAGAATCCCGTCTATACGCAGGCCTACACCTACCGGGCGCTCACCCGCTCGCAGCTGGGCAACTACGACGATGCGCTGAAGGATTTCCAGGAGGCCATCGAGCTGCGGCCCGACCTCCCGGCGCCCTACTTCTACCGTGGCATCACGCGGCTGCAGGACAAGCAGTATGCCCTGGCGGTGGAGGATTTCGACAAGTTCATCCGCCAGGAGAACAAGGTGGCCGGCGCCTACATCAACCGCGGCATCGGCTACCTCTATCTGAAGGATACGGTACGCGCCTACGAGAACTTCGACCAGGCCATCCGCACCAACCGCGAGAATCCCGACGGCTACAACCACCGGGGCACGCTCTACATGCAGCAGGAGCGCTACAAGGAGGCCGAGGCGGACTTCAACCGGGCCATCTCCTGCGACTCGGCCTACGTCCCCTCGTACTTCAACCGGGCGCTGGTCTACTCGAACACCAACCGCCCGATGCTGGCGCTCTCGGACTTCGACACCGTCGTGCGGCTCGACTCGACCAACTCGCTCGGATACTTCAACCGCGCGATGCTGCGCGCGCAGATTGGCGACTACAACCGCGCACTCGAGGATTACGACCACGTGGCGCTCTACTCACCCAACAACGTGCTGGTCTACTACAACCGCGCGGGGGTCTACGCCGAGCTGGGTGAAATCGAGAAGGCGGTCCAGGACTACACCTCGGCCATCGAGCTCTACCCCGACTTTGCGAACGCCTACCTCCACCGCGGCTCGCTGCGCGAACTGCTGCGCGACCCCAAGGGGGCCCGCGAGGACCGCGACATCGCCAGCCGCAAAATCGCCGAATACCGCTCGCGGCTGAGCGACAACACCTATTCGATTTACGCCGACACGACGCAGCGCTTCGACCGCCTGCTCTCGTTCGACAGCAAGCTCTCGGGCAGCGGCCGCATCGGCGGCTACAACGGCAGCGAAGAGGACATGCGCCTGCTGCCGCTCTTCAAGTTCACGCTCATGGAGCCCGACACGGCGCCGGTGGCACGCCCCTACCACGTGCAGCGCGCCGAGGACTTCAAGCGCCGCATCGGCAACCGCTACCTCGAGGTGTCGTGCCGTCCGAGCAACATCCCGGCCGATACGCTCGTCATGCTCGACCAGCGCTACCTGCAGGAGCTGCGCAGCAGCACCTCCTCGTCGTGGACGCTGCTCTTCGAGCGGGGCGTCACGCAGTCGCTCATCAAGCAGTACACCAACTCGGTGAACACCTACACGAGCGCCATCGACCTCAACCCGGCCAATCCGTTCCTCTACTTCAACCGTTCGACCACGCGGGCCGAGATGATTGACTTCATCTCGTCGATTGACAACTCCTACCAGCGGATTTCCATCAACGCCGACCCGGCCAACCGGCTCAACAACAACAGCAAGCGCACGTACAGCTACGACGAGGCCATCGCCGACCTGAACAAGGCCATCAAGCTCTTCCCCGACTTCGCCTACAGCTACTACAACCGCGCCACGCTGCAGGCCCTCTCGGGCAACCTGCCCGAGGCCTTCGAGGACTACACGAAGGCCATCGAGCTCAACCCCGACTTTGCCGAGGCGTACTACAACCGCGGCATCGTCCAGATTCTGATGAAGGATACGCGCAAGGGGTGCCTCGACCTCTCGAAGGCGGGCGAGCTGGGCATCGATGAGGCCTACCGCATCCTCAAGCGCTACGCACAGGGCGAGGAGGAGTGAGGCGCCGCGGCAGAGGGCACGGAAGAGGGCACGGAAGAGAACAGCACGAAAACGACAGGAAAGACAAGAAAGACAGGAAAGACGGAAAAAAGACAGCAATGACAGCAAAGAAGACTTAGAAAACATCCAATAACACAACTCGACTTATGGTAGAAACTATCCAACGCAAACTCAACGACTCGGCGGCCGCCCGCTGGACGGCACTGGTGCTCATCGCACTGATGATGTTCTTCGCCTACATGTTCGTGGACGTGATGTCGCCGCTCAAATCGCTCGTCGAATCGGCCCGTGGCTGGGACAGCGGAACCTTCGGAACCTACGCCGCATCGGAGTACTTCCTCAACGTCTTCGTCTTCTTCCTCATCTTTGCGGGCATCATCCTCGACAAGATGGGCATCCGCTTCACGGGCATGCTCTCGGCCTCGCTCATGGTGGCCGGTGCGGCCATCAAGCTGGTCGGCATCTCGGAGTGGTTCCAGACGACCGAGCTCTGCGCCTGGCTCGACAGCTGGTGGGTATCCTTCCCCGGCAGCGCCAAGGTCGCCTCGCTGGGCTTCATGATTTTCGGCTGCGGCTGCGAGATGGCCGGCACCACCGTATCGAAGTCCATCGCCAAGTGGTTCCAGGGCAAGGAGATGGCCCTCGCCATGGGACTTGAGATGGCCATTGCCCGTCTGGGCGTCTTCGCCGTGATGTGGCTCGCGCCGATGGTTTCGAACATGTTCGACAAGTCGATTGTCGCCCCCGTGGCCTTCTGCACGGCGCTGCTGGTCATCGGTCTGCTCTGCTTCAGCGTCTTCGTGCTGATGGACCGCAAGCTCGACCGGCAGATGATTGCCTCGGGCGAGCTGAAGCTCGAGAAGTCCTCCGACGAGGAGTTCCACGTGCGCGACCTGGGCAAGATTTTCTCGAGCAAGATGTTCTGGCTCGTGGCGCTGCTCTGCGTGCTCTACTACTCGGCCATCTTCCCCTTCCAGCGCTATGCGCCCAACTTCCTCGAGGTGACGCTGCACATCGACGCCGAATCGGCCGCACGGCTCTTCAGCTGCTTCCCGATTCTGGCCATGGTGCTCACCCCCTTCCTCGGTGCGCTGCTTGACTTCCGCGGCAAGGGCGCCACGATGCTCATGATTGGCGCCATCATCATGATTGCCTGCCACCTGAGCTTCGCCTTCCTGCTGCCGATGTTCCCCTCAAAGTGGCTGGCGCTGCTGCTGGTGGTCACGCTGGGTGTCTCGTTCTCGCTCGTGCCGGCCGCCCTGTGGCCCTCGGTGCCGAAGATTATCGACGAAAAGGTGCTCGGCTCGGCCTACTGCGTCATCTTCTGGATTCAGAACATCGGCCTCTGCCTCGTGCCGCTGCTCATCGGCAAGGTACTCGACGCTACGGGCGGCTACGTGATGCCGATGATTATCTTCTCGTCGTTCGGCGTGCTGGCCTTCATCTTCAGCCTCTACCTCAAGATTGAGGACCGCCGCAAGGGCTACGGACTCGAACTTCCGAACATCCGCAAATAGCCGCTGCCGCTTCAACGCAAACGAAAGAGCCCTCCTCCCCGTGCGGGAAGAGGGCTTTTTCCGTATTGATTGATGCGGTCGGGATGCGGAGCGGCCGGCAGCCTTCAGTCTCCACAGCCACGGACGTACGGTGCGTCGAGGGTGTGCTCGTGGGTGTAACCCGGCACCCGTAGGCAGTGCGCCGCCCGCGGCCCCTTCGCGGGGTCGCTTCGAAGTGGTTACTTCGGGGAGGAGACGATGCGATAGAGCTCCGTGATGCGGTTGCACATCTCCTCCCACGAGAAGCGGCGCCGCTCCTCGAGGCAGTTCTCGCGGAAGCGCGCGAGGGCATCGCCCTCGTACATGCGGCCGATGGCTGCGGCAACCCCCTCGGCCGTCGGCGGGCAGACATACCCCACCCTGCCGTCGGGGACAATCTCGGGAAGGCCTCCGACGGCCGTGACGACCATCGGCGTGCAGAACTGGTAGGCAATCTGCGTCACGCCGCTCTGCGTGGCGCTCTTGTAGGGCTGCACGACGAAGTCGGCCGCCGAGAAGTAGTACTTCACCAGCTCGTCGGGGATGAAGTGGTCGTGGAGCAGCACCTCCCCCTCGAGGCCGCTCTCGGCAATCTGGCGGATATAGCGTTCGCGCGGGGCGTAGAACTCGCCGGCGACGAGCAGCCGGCGCGACGCGGTCTGCCCCGCATCGCGCAGCCGGCGCCACGCCTCGAGCAGCAGGTCGAGCCCCTTGTAGTCGCGAATCAGCCCGAAGAAGAGGACGTAGCTCATCTGCGGGTCGAGCCCCAGCCGCACGCAGGCCTCGCCGCGGTCGGTGCGCGAGCCGAAGTTCTCGAAGAGGGGGTGGGGCGAGAAGAGCGCCGGGGCGGAGGTGTACTCCTTCAGTTCGCCGTGGACCTGCTCCGACATGTAGACGAAGCCGTCGACGGCCGAGAGGAAGTAGCGGTTGAAGGGGCGGTCGACGAAGTGGTGCTCGTGCGGCTCGACGTTGTCGATTTGGCAGAGCACCTTCGTATGGCCGTTGCGCCGCGCCAGGCGGGCGATGGTCCCAAAGCAGGGGGCCATGAAGGGGGTCCAGTACTTGAGCAGGATGAAGTCGGGGGCCTCGCGGCGCAGGCTCCACCCCTCGCGGAGCCAGTTGAAGGGGTTCACCGTGTTGACGCAGCGGCGAATCCGCAGGTCGGCCGGCGCGGGGGTCGTGAGCGTCTGGCTCTTGCCGGGAAAGAGCAGCGAGGGGTACTGCACCGTGAAGGTCCTGATATCGACCTGATTGCCCCGCTGCTGGAAGGTGCGGGCCATGATTTCCATGATGGAGGCCAGACCTCCCCGGAAGGGATGGGCCGGGCCCAGTACGGTAATCTTCATAGGCGGCGTGTGTGGTTGGCTCGTGGAGCGGCCGGCGGCACCGGGGCCGAGACCGTTCCGATGCAAAGATACGAAAAATCGGGTCCTCCGCTGCCGGAGGCCCGATTTTTTCACACGCCCGGGGAGGGGCGCAGACGAAGGCGCAAAAACAGATGCCGGCGCGGGCACAGACTCGGCTGCGGGGGCTCGGGGGCCGGGCACAAACTCCGGCTCGGGCACAGGTGCAGACACCGCCCGGGCTCGGGCCGGGCTCCTGCTCGGATTCGGGTGCTGTCCGGGCTCAGGCCGGGCTCCAGCTCGGATTCGGGTGCCGCCCGGACTCGGACGCCGCACCTGTTACTGCTCCACGGCCACCGGCTGACGCATCTGCTCGGCCTCGCGACGGCTCGCCGCCACCGACTGCAGCGCCAGGTAGTGCTCGCCGTAGTCGAGCAGGTGCTGCAGCTCGGCGCGGAAGGCGTCCAGATGGCGCTCCTCCTCGGCCACGGCCCGCTCGAAGAGGGCCCGCGTTGCGGCATCCTTCTGCTCGCAGGCGATGCGCGCCGCCTCGTTGTAGCTCGCCACGGTGTTCTGCTCGAGCTGCATGGCCAGACGCAGCATCTCGAGCGGCTCGACCAGCGGCCGGGTGCGGAACGAAGGGTTCATCTCGACGTCGCCCCCCAGAAAGAGAATCCGCTCGGCGAAGAGCTCGATGTGGCGCATCTCGGCGATGGCGACGCGGTGCATCAGCTCGGAGAGGTAGCGGTAGCGCGCATCCTCGAAGTGGACGTGGAAGTAGATATACTGCAGTGACGAGGCAATCTCCTTGCCCACGGCGTCGTTGAGCAGCCCGATGCTTACCCGCTGGCTGCTGTTGCGGGTTTCGGTTGTCGTCTCCATACGAAAAAGGTTTTGCACCCGTTGCGGTGCAAAACCCGTTCCGTATTGTTTGTCCGAGGCCGCCCGACGCCGCTTTTTTACGCGCATGCCGCGCAAGCAGCGCCGCCTGCGGAGCATCGACGCACGCTCCCGTCTGTCCGACCTGCGCTTACGCCCCTGTTCGCTCCCCGTCGCGCGCTGGTTCGCGTTCTTGTTCGCGCCCCGCCCGCGCTCTGGTCTGCGCCCCGGTTCGCGTCCGCGCCCTTATTACTTGTGCTCCGGTTCGCGCCAGGAAATGGCTGCCCGCACGGCCGCCTCGCCCGCCTCGTTGCGGATTTCGAAGAGCGTCTCCCCCTCGCGCGTCTGGCACCCCACGCGGAGCAGCTCGCCGTAGCGGCACTCGTGCAGGAAGTGGATGTCGAGCCGCATCCCCCCGTCGCGGGCGAAGCACTCGACGGGCAGTATGTCAAGGCACATCTCGATGTAGCGCATCGTATTGACGTGGCGGTTGAAGTCGATGTCACTGTAGACCACGCGGTGCTCGACGAAGCGCTCGGGCTCGACCGAGCGGATTTTGCGGGGCTTCTCGGCCGGCGACGGCGCGTCGACAATCGCCTCGTTGTGGGCGCGTCCCACCCACGAGAGGTCGACGGCCGTGCGCGTCGTGAGGTCAATCATCGCCCACTGCGTGACGGCCCGCGCGAATTCGTGCCCCGAGGCGTCGCTGAGCGTAAAGTTACGCGTCGAGAGCACCCGTCCGTACTCGTTAATCCACGTGGCGACGGTGTAGTCGGTATACTGCTGCGGGCGCTCGTCGACCTCGATGGCCATGCGCGAGAGGACCCACGAGTGGTTGTCGGCATTGAGCGCATCGACGCCGAAGCCCTTGCCGTGGGCGTCGATGCCCGCCGTATTGAGGATCGCAGCCCCCAGCGAGGAGATCGTCGCCCGCAGCGTGAAATCCACATCCTGAGGCTCGACCCGGTAATCATAGCGTGATTTTTCTGCCATTCGCTTGCATTTTAGCGTTTCATGCAGGCAAAGATACGATTTTTTTGTATATTTGTTTCTGATATTAACCCTTAAACCTGTCAGTTATGGAAATGAAGCAACTCGATTTCACGGAAACCTTCAAAGACGCCATCACGATCGGCATGAAGAACGCACCTTCAGTCATTGCGGCCGTCGCCCTGTTTCTGGTCACGATCTGAATTCCCTACATCAACATCGGAACCTTCATCGCCATCACCCTGCTGCCGACGCAGCTGGCCAAGGGCGAAGTGATCAACCCGCTGGGAATCTTCGACAGCAAGTACCGCCGCTACATGGGCGAATTCCTCATCACCATGGGCCTGATGGTCATCCCGACCTACATCGCCTTCCTCTTCATGTTCGTCCCCGGCATCGTGCTTTCGCTCGCCTGGTCGCTGGCCTACTACTTCCTGATCGAGAAGGGCAAGAACCCCATCGAGGCCATCCGGGCATCGAACGACGCCACCTACGGCAGCAAATGGACGATGTTCGCCGTGGCACTCGTATTCGGCATCGCCGCCGTTATCGTCCTGCTGATATTCAACGCGATCTGCGGCATGATCAACGTCGGCTTCATCACGTTCATCGTGATGTTTGCCCTGATCGTGATCATCATGTCGGTCGGCATGGCCATCAACGCTTCGTACTGGAAACAGCTGAAAGACAACGTGGCGTAACCCGTCCCGAATCCCTGCAAAGACGGCACACAGTGCCGTCTTTTTTCGGCCCCTTCAATCATTTTTATCGAAAAACGATAAATATTATTTGTTTTTCGAAAATATATGGTATATTTGCAGAAGTAAAAACCAAAAGAAAGAGAGATGCAAAATAAAAAACCGCTCCTGCAACGTCTGCTGGTCATCTACATCACGTTCTTCATCGTACTCGTGGCAAGCGTCGCGCACGGCATCCTGCCCAATTTCACACGGGGTGCGGCCGAAGGCGTCGAGATGGGCAACGACATCGCCGAGAAGTGGAAATCGGGGATTCCCCGCATGATCTACATGCTGAGCGACATCCAGATCACGGAACAGCCCGGGAACACCCTCGCAATCACGTCCGCCCCGGGCGTGGAGATCAGCGCGAGCGTCAAACGGCTCGGACTGATCGTCGAGCAGGACGCCCCGGGCGCTTCGCCGCTGGGGCTGGCATTCCGCTCGGTGGGCGGCAGCGCATGGCTCTATGCGCTGGTTATGCTCGTACCGCTGCTCTACCTGGGGATCATCGTGCTGATGTTCGTCATCATCCACTCGCTGCGCCGTTCGATCCGCGAGGAGCGCACGCTCGACAAACGGAACGTCTGGTATCTGCGCACCATCGGCCTGCTGACCATCCTCGCCGAGCTCATCAGCGACACCGTGAACTGGGCCATGAACAGCCGCGCCGCCGAACTGCTGGCCGGAAGCGGATACACCGTGAACACGGAATTCCGCATCTCCTACGCCATGATCATCATGGGTATTCTGATCCTCTTCGCCGCCGAGGTCTTCGCCGTCGGCCAGAACCTGAGCGAAGAGCAGAAATACACCATTTAACAGAAGGAACGACATGCAAATGATACGAACACACAAAACGAGAGGGAGGAATTTATGGCGATAATCATCAACATAGACGTAATGATGGCCAAACGCAAGATGTCGCTCGGCGAACTGGCCGAACGGGTCGATATCACGCCCGCCAACCTCTCGATCCTCAAAAACGGGAAAGCCAAAGCCATCCGCTTTTCGACGCTCGAAGCGATCTGCCGCGCGCTGGCGTGCCAGCCGGGAGACATCATCGAATACCGTCCGGAGGAACCCCGGGACTAAGAAATTCAAACCAACAACGAATATCCATGAAAAAATTGATGATGCTGGCCGTTGCGGCGTTCGCCGCCGCCGGGGCCGCAGCACAGATGAACCAGCCGATCCCCGCGGACCCCGAGCTCCGCACCGGAAAGCTGGAGAATGGGATGACCTACTACATCCGTCACAACGAAAAGCCGAAGGGACAGGCCGATTTCTACATCCTGCACGACGTGGGAGCCATCCAGGAGAACGACTCCCAGCAGGGACTCGCCCACTTCCTCGAACACATGGCTTTCAACGGCACCAAGAACCTCCCGGGCAAGCAGCTCACGGAGTATCTGGAAACCGTGGGCGTGAAATTCGGCGCCAACCTCAACGCCGGAACCAGCTGGGACCAGACGATCTACAACATCTCGGACGTACCGACCTCGCGCGAAGGCATCATCGACTCGGCGCTGCTGATCCTGCACGACTGGTCGCACTTCATCGCCCTGGAACCCAAGGAGATCGACTCCGAACGCGGCGTGATCATGGAGGAGCTCCGCACGCGCGACGGCGCATCGTGGCGTTCGACGATGAAGCTGCTGCAAGCGCTGGGCAAGGGCACGAAATACGAGCACCGCAACCTGATCGGCTACCTCGATGGACTGAAGAGCTTCCGGCATAAGGAGCTGGAGGATTTCTACGCCCAATGGTACCGTCCGGACTATCAGGCCGTCGTCGTCGTGGGCGACATCGACGTGGACGCCGTGGAGAACAAGATCAAGACGCTGCTGGCCGACATTCCGGCACCCGCCGCCGACGCTTCGCAGAAAGAGACCATCGTGGTCCCCGACAACGAGGAACCGATCGTCAGCATCTACACCGACCCCGAAATGCAGGGCACGAAGGTGCAGCTCTTCATCAAGCGCCCGGCGCTTCCCGAGCAGCTGGCCAATACGGTCGTCGCCGAGGCCAACAACGTGATCGAAGCCTATATGACGACCATGGAGAACGCCCGCCTGCAAGAGATCGCCATGCAGCCCGACGCACCGTTCCTCGGCGCCGGCATGGGCACGGGCGACGTGATCGGCATCATCCCGACGCTCAACGCCACGGTATTCGTTGCGATGACGCAGGACGGCAAGCTGGCCCGCGGCTTCGAGACGCTCTGCACCGAGCTGGAGAGGGTCCGCCGCCACGGCTTCACGCAGGGTGAGTTCGAACGCGCCCAGGAGAACCTGATGCGCCAGGCCGAACGCACCTACGCCAACCGCAACGACCGCCGCAACGGCGAGTTCGTGCAGACCTACCTGAACAATTACAGCAAGAACACCCCGATGCCTGACGCCGAGACCGAATGGCAGCTCGACAGCATGCTGATCAAGATGCTCAACGTCGATGCCGTCAACGCCTTCGCCGCGCAGACCATCACCCCGAACAATCAGGTCATCATCGTCACCGCCCCCGAGAAGGAGGGGCTCGCGGCGCCGACCGCCGAGGAGCTGCTCGCCATCCGCGACAAGGTGACCGCCGGCGAAGTCGCCGCCTACGAGGACAATGTGGTCAAGGAGCCGCTGATTCCCGAAGGCACCGTTCTGAAAGGTTCGCCCGTCAAGAAGACGGCCGAGGACGCCGAACTCGGCACGACGGAATGGACGCTGGCCAACGGTGCGAAGGTCGTCGTGAAACACACGGATTTCAAAGCCGACGAGGTGCGCATGAGCGCCGTCGCCAAAGGCGGTCTGTCGGTGCTCTCCGACGGGGAGTTCTACATGGGCGAGATGATGCCCGCCGTGAACTCGATGTCGGGCGTCGGCAAATTCCCGGCCACGGAGCTCAAGAAGCAGCTTTCGGGCAAAACGGCGTCGGTGCAGCCTTCGGTGGAGAACTACGCCAGCGCCATGAAGGGCGTCTGCTCGCCCAAGGACATCGAGACGATGCTCCAACTGCTCTACCTCAACTTCACGCAGCCGCGCTTCGACCGCAACGACTACGACAACCTGATCAAGATGCTCCGCTCGCAGCTGGAGAACGCCCGCACGAACCCCGACTACCTGATGCAGGAGAAGGTGATCGACGTGACCTACGGCCACAATCCCCGCCGGCAGATGATCTCGAACGAGATCATCGACAAATTCGACTTCGAGCAGCTGCCCGCCGTCTACGCGAAACTCTACCCCGGCGCCAACGGATTCGTCTTCACGTTCGTGGGCAACATCGACCCCGAAACGCTGAAACCCCTCGCGGAGAAGTACATCGGTTCGATCCCCGCCGCCAGGAAGCCCCTGAATTACGTCGATGACAAGGTAGAACCCGTCAAAGGCGAGGTTGCGGAGGAGTTCACCGCCCCGATGCAGCAGCCGAAGGTGTCGGTGGTTTACTACTTCTCGGGCAAGATGCCCTACACGTTCAAGGACAAGGTGGCCCTGACGTTCCTCACCCAGGCGCTCGATTCGCGCTACCTGATCTCGATCCGCGAGGAGAAGGGCGGCACCTACGGCGTAAGCGTCCAGGGTTCGACGGAGTACATCCCCCGCGAGACCTACGACATGACCATCTCGTTCGACACCAACGAGGAGATGGCCGACGAGCTGTGCGAAATCGTGATGAAAGAGATCGAGGAGATCGCCGCGAACGGCCCCAGGAGCGAGGACATCGAGAAAACCCGCGAGTTCATGCTCAAAAGCTGGAAAAACAGTCTGGAGATGAATTCGGGATGGATGAACTACATCCAGGCCAAATACGGCTCGGGGCTGGACTACGTCGGCCAATACGAGCAGGCCGTCCGCAACCTCACGAATGCCGACGTGCAGGCCCTCGCCAAAAAGCTCCTCGCCGACGGCAACCTCGTGAAAGTCATCATGACTCCGGCAAAGGAAAAGTAAAAATAGAACAATATTTCAAACCTATCAGAGAAGGCAGCCCCGAAAGGCTGCCTTCTCCGTTAGCCGGAATAGCCGAAAATGGTTAACTTTGTCAACCGAAACAACCAACACGCTTTATCATGCAAAAAAGTATCCGGCTGGTCTCCGGCCTCTACATCAAGCTCGCGCTGCTGACGGCAGCCGTCGGCTTCGTGCTGCGCATCGTACTCCTGTTCAACGCCCAGACGACATCGCTGGACTTCTCGTTCGGCGAATGGCTCGAAATATTCCTGTTCGGGGCCGTGAACGACCTCTGCGCCGCGACCGTGGGCTTCGTCTTCCTGTGGCTCTTCATGCTGAGCGTCTCGCGCACCAAGTACACGAAGCCGTGGGGCTGGATCATCCTCGCCCTGCTCGCGGCGGCATTCTGCTACGTCGCGTTCTTCAACACGATCTTCGACGAATACGGAAGCGTCGCACCCCGGATCGCCACGTGCGTCC
>ENA-UOIW01001576-UOIW01001576.1-human-gut-metagenome-genome-assembly--contig:-P58-NODE-1576-length-13094-cov-5.249329_pt1 | contig 13094 bp, 11 predicted proteins | sample MGYA00242334_ERZ723881 | MGnify/ENA metagenome assembly ERZ723881
CTGGGCGGAGATCCTCGGTAATCTGGATGTCCAACTGATGCTCGGTTGTACAGATGAAGTCACTGCAGAATACTTTTCCGCGCGCAGCGGCGATATGTCGGTGGAAATCAATTCCACCATGACCGTGCGGAGGACCATTGCCGTTGCACAAGTTATCCCCCAGTATCGCCAAACGGAGGGCCAAGGCCGCCGTCGGTTATTGACCCCAGACGAAGTGCTGCGTATTCCCAATGACGATTTGCTTGTGGTCATCCGTGGGCATAACGTTCTGAAACTGAAAAAGTTCGACTATACCGCGCACCCTTTGGCCAAGCAGCTGTCGCCGGTCAGCATGCATGATTACGTGCCCTTTCATTCCGGTTCCCAGTTCTGCAAGACTGAATCGAAAGCGAAGCCCGCAGAATCGGAAGGGGAACCCAACACACCTGTCAAACTCGCACGGCGGAAAGCCTTGTACAGCTCTGCAACCCCGCCGCGTGAGTTTTAAGTGCTGAACGCCTTCTAAAAAGGGCGTTCTTTTATATTGCAATAAAAGGAGGAGCAGACAATGGCAACGAAGAAAACAACTACGTCGCAGGAAGATGCGGTTTTCGAGTCCGGCCTGGATGAGGTTATGGCTGAGATGCAGCTCTCCCAGACTGACAGTGAAACAGATCAGGAAGATGCGCTCAGCGCTGTGCAGGACACTCTTGAATCTAGCCTTATTCCCCAGACTGACTCTGAACCGTTGAATGAGGACAGAATTCCGGCCGAAGACGCCGCACGCAACGCATTGCCGGACATCATCCCCCAGACTGACATTGAAAATGAAAATCCTGGTGAGGTGTGCTCAGGATCCATGCATTCAAACACGCCTGACCAGCAGATTCCCCAGACTGACTCTGCTGCGGCTGAAACGCCGCCTGAAGGGAGCTCGCCGGCGCGGCGGATCAGGAAATCCAGAGCAAAGAAAAGTGAGTCTGGTACGGAGACGGAAAAGCAGCCCGATGAGGTACCTGACGGCGTCGTCGAACCGGTAAAATCATCCCGCAGAGCTGCATCTGCCAGACCGGCATCCGTCGTATCGATCGACGCCCGTCCAACCGTGGAAACCGAGGAGGACAAAGCGCGGAATGATTTACTGGATTTGATGGAGTCCCTCAAAAGCAAACGTATCCTGGCGGATACCATCCAAGGCATCGAACGTCCCGCCGACAACCCGTTACGTTCTCTTGCAGTCATATATCATGGCGATATCAAGGTTATTATTCCGGCAGAGGAAGCCGTGGAACCTCCGGAAGATTTTCGTGGCCGGCTTCCGGAGGATGTGCTGCACTATATGCTCACCAAGCGTCTGGGGGCAGAAGTGGACTATATCATCATGGGTATCGACGCAGCTGCCGGCGTTGCTGTCGGCAGCCGGCTGGAGGCGATGATGGCAAGGCGTAAGGAATATTATTACGGCTTGGATCGGGATGGGAATAACCTCCTTTATGAAGGCATTTGTGCTGAGGCACGCGTTGTGTCCGTCATACGCGCCGGGATCTTTGTGGATCTGTTCGGTGTTGAAGTCTATATCCCCCTTCGTGAACTGAGCTATCAGCGGATGATGGATGCGCAGGATAATTTTCAGCCGGGACAGCGTATTCTGGTCAAGATCCTGAGCATTGACCGCCGCGACCGATATCATATCCGGGTCGCTGCTTCCATTAAGCAGGCGGGTGAGAACCCGTATGAGAAAGCGCTTCGTCGGTACGTTGTAGGAAACCGATATGTCGGCACGGTCAGTATGGTGGATATGAATGGAGTTTTCGTCGCGTTGGATGGCGGCGTCGATTGCTTGTGCAGCTATCCCAAACGAGGGCGTCCGCCCAGAGGCGCCCGTGTAACGGTGCGGATACTGGGTATCAACAACGAGGCCAATCGAATCTGGGGTGCAATCACACATGTCGCATTACCGAGATAGAAGGTGAATTATGCTTAATTATGAATTGACAAAAGAAGAACAAGTCCGGAGGTCTACGCTTGCCAACAACGCCCGGGATATGATCCGAGCCAATATGACGGTGGAAGCAGAAGATGAAACATCCATGACCTTGGATTACCGTGGGTACTATATGCAGATCTCGTTTTCCCCGCTGCATCCGCTGCTGGTCATGTGTCTGGCAAAGGCCATCCGCAACCCTGGTGGTACCAGAACACAGCAACGCATCAACGAGCTGAACCTGCACAGCGTCTTGGGCAGCCACGCCATCAATAATGATGTCGGCTGCTATTCCTATCGCGCAACGCATTGGCTGGATACAGAACTCACGCCACCGCGGTTTTTCGAGATACTCAACCGCTGCATCGACGAGGCGGATCGTGGCTACGGCCGCCTCGCCGGGTAAAAAGCCTATGAATAAGGAGACCCCATCATATTCTATGTTCGTAGTTTCCAATGATAAACGGCACGGCATTGTCAGGATCACTGGGCATGATCCTGGCGTCCAGGCCCGTGGTCCCCCCGCAAGGGTGCCTTTTCATTGCATACCCTGATTCCCCTTAATAGTTTCTTTTGCTACTTGTTACAAGAGCCGCTCTGGCAACAGAGAGGCTCTACTCTTTGTGAAGCCTGCAAATAAAATTAAGAACGCTCATGCGGCTTACAACGATTGCGCTACCCTGTGAATCTATTGCAAGCCGCGACCAACAACAGAAGACCTCAAATAAATGCTCCGACAAAGGGAAACCGAAAAAGACTGTTGCCCTTTGTGCTGGAGAGAAAGGAACCCTATGAGAAGAATCCTTCCTAAACTTCTGACGCTGATATGTCTGTTGGTGGCAATTATGGGGCTGTCCATCGTTACAGCCCATGCCGCCACTGTTACAGGCACCATCAGCGGCGGCAATGAATATCGCTACCACGAAGACAAGTCGCCGGTCCCCGGTTGGGGCAGTTATACCAGCACAAAGCTGAAATACTTCACCCCATCTGGTGGCGGCAGCACTGTCCCCGCTTACTGCATGGAACCAAGTGTCGGTTCTGCAAGCGGAAGTCTTTCCTATTCCTCTGTAAGCTGGAGCAGCTTGCGGACAGACCAACGATATGCCATCACACTGGCCATGGCGTATGGCTATGGCGGCGCATATGGCTTCGGAAACATCCATCCGGATTGTGCTCAGCTGGCAACACAGGCCGTCATTTGGGAGTTCGTATGTGATTTCAGAGACACGACATATCCCTATACACTGTACGACAGCACCTGTGCGGGCCTGTTTCACTACGCTGGCGATGGTGTTGCAGCTGCCTATGATATGATCATTGATAGGATTATGTCACATGGAACCATTCCCAGTTTTGCCGTAAAGAACCAGCGTCAGCTCTCTGATGCAAATGCAATTGAGTTGACATGGGACGGCAGTCAGTATAGTGCTTCCGTCACAGACACGAACGGCGCACTTCCGGAGTTTCGTTTTACTTGCAATATCAGCGGTGTGAATATCACACAGCGCGGCAACACTCTGACGGTGACCGCTACAAAGGCGGCTGCTGCGCAGTTGAACGGCTATATCAGCAGTGATTACGGTTACTCTTTGGATGTAAATGGCGATGAGGCTGTCCTGCTGGAACCTTCCAATGGCAGTAACTACCAGGCGTGTACTGCGCTGACAGAGATTCCTGACCCCATAGTTGCTTACATTCACTTTAAGGTAAGTATTGTTGAAGAAAAAGGCTCCCTGACCATCAACAAGGTTGACGCTGATACCGGTAAAGCTCTGGCAGGCGTGACCTATCGCCTCCTTGACAGCGCTGGCAACAAGATTGCCGACGCGATTACCGGCACAAACGGTAAGGTGGTCTTTGCCGACCTCCCGCTGGGCAGCTACAGCTATCAGGAAATCAGCGCACCTTCCGGATATGTGGTGGACAGCACCAAGTACCCGATCACTATTACAGCTTCGGCATTGGATATCACCGCAACGCGCACCAATGCGTTGGGGAAAGCCGGTGTTGAGATCAGCAAGGTGGACGCGGATTCTAAATCGCCTCTTCAGGGCGCCGGTTTCCGCCTGTACGACGCCTCTGGAAGCCAAGTCGCGGAGGGTTACACCGGTACCAATGGTAAGCTAACATTTGCTGATTTGAAGCTGGGTAGCTACACCTGTAAGGAGTTTCAGGCGCCGACCGGATATGAGCTGGACGAGACAGCCTTTCCTGTCACGTTGAACCAAAACGAACAGGTGCTGAAAGTCACCCGTGAGAACAAGCTGATCACCGGCAGCATCGAAATTCTGAAGGTGGACGCTGACACCAAGAAGCCGCTGGCAGGCGTCACCTACCGGCTCTTTGATAGTGCGGGCAACAAGATTGTGGATGGTACGACTGACGCCAATGGCAAGTTGACCTTTGATAATCTCAAGCCCGGCAGCTATAGCTATCAGGAGATCAGCACCGTGGATGGCTACCAATTGGACGAAACCAAGTATGATTTCAGCCTGACCAGTGAGAACCTTAACGTCAAGGTCACCCGTGAGAATAAGCCTATCAAGGGCAGTCTTATCATTCACAAGGTGGATGTTACCGGCAGTCCCCTCGCCGGTGCAGAGCTGCTGCTGGAGACTTCCACGGATGGTAAGAGCTGGACGGAAGTCAGCAAACTTACCACCGGTAAGACCGGCGTCGCCCAGTGGACTGACCTCAAGCTTGATACACAGTATCGCGTGACGGAGACCAAGGCCCCAGCAGGCTATACTCTGATGGCAGAGCCGCTGTTCACAGGGACACTGGACGGCGATAGTCCCGACGTTACTATCACCGCCTGCAATAGCGCGGGATTTGTCCTGCCCTTCACGGGCGGTACGGGTTTCACAAGCTGTTTTCTGTTTGCAGCACTCATGCTCTGCATGGGTGTTTATTTTTGCAAAAAATCTGATTTTACGAAGGAGAACACCAAATGAAAAAGATCCATCGCGTATTGGCGCTGCTGATGGCAGCGCTCATGGCCTTCGGCCTGATGGCTACGGCATTTGCCGAGACTACCATTGACGCCAGCAAGAAAGCGTCGCTCTCCATTTACAAGTACGATATCACCAAGGCCAGTGAGGATGGCGTGTGGGATGCCGAGTCTTATGTTTCCACCGGCCTGCATGACGACGCCGTCATTGATAAACTGAACAAGTACGCCATTCGGGGCGTGGAGTTCACGTATCTGAAGGTAGCTGATGTCACCATGAGCAACGAGGTCGTGGACGGCCAGCGTCAGGTGGGCGTGCTGTATGGCTTCGACACCTCTGACCGCTCCAACGCCGTGCTGTCCGCTATTGGCCTGACCGCCGCAGATGCCCACAAGGCTGAGGGCGGCATCAACTACTTCACCAGCGATGCTCTGAACAATAAGCTGGCCGCTGCACTGGCTGCCAATGCCACGAGTGCGAAAAATGCTCTGGAAACTGCCGTGAAGAGCGGCGGCGTTGCCATGACTGAGACCGATGCGACCGGTCATACCTCTGCGTCCAACATGGAGCAGGGACTTTATTTGGTGGTGGAAACCCGCGTCCCCGAAAACGTGACTTCTACCTGCAACCCCTTCCTGATCTCCTTGCCCATGACGACCGTTGATGGCAGCGAGTGGATCTACGATATCGTGATCTACCCGAAAAACCAGACTGGCAACCCCGACCTCTCCAAGACCGTCCGTGAAAACAAAAACTCCACCGGCAAGCACAACGGCAGTCTGACCGATATCACCGATGGCTACGCTCATACCGCTACCGCCTCTGTGGGCGATGTTGTGGACTACCAGATTCTGAGCACCCTGCCCACCATCACCTCCAAGGCTTCCAGCCTAAGCGAGTACACCTATGTGGACACCCTGTCCAGGGGCATCAAGTACAACATGAACGACGTGGTTATCGAGTTCTTCCGCGATTCCGCCTGCACTGACAAGATCACTACATGGGGCGAGGACTCCGGCAAGTTCACCGTGGTTTATGATGACACGCAGTACTCTATGACGATCAAGATGACCGAAGCTGGTCTGAGCGAGATCAACGAAGCGACCACTGTTTATACCGACAGCGTGAAGCGCGGCTATTCCGACTGCACCATGCGGATCACCTACGCCGCCACTCTGACCGCCGACGCACAGATGGGCGACAAGGATAATCCCAACGAAGTCGTACTGACTTGGAAGCGTACCAACACTACTTACTACGATACTCTGAAGGACTGCTGCCATGTGTATACTTACGGCATTGATGTGCTGAAGCAGTTCAGCGATGGCAAGGGGAGCGTCCAGAACGTCAAATTCCTGCTGCATAATGACAGTGACAACTGTTACATCATCGCAGACCTGAAGGATGGCATCTACTACGCTAAGGGCTTTACCTCCAAGAAGTCTGATGCTACCACCTTTGTTCCCAACGGCAGCGGCCACATTATCGTGAAAGGGCTGGAGGATGACACATATTCGCTGATTGAGGTTGCTACCGATAAGGGTTACATTCTCCTCGCGGACGCCATCGAGCTCGTTATCAAGACTGGCGAGAGCGGCACCTGTGAGCAGTGCGCTACCAAGCTGCTAACCGCTTCCGCCACCGTCAACGGCAAGGACGTCACTATGACCGATGGCAACGCCATCGTGCCTCTGACTGTGCTGAACAACCCTGGCTTTAACTTGCCCAAGACTGGTGGCCGGGGTGTTTGGATGTATACGGTGGGCGGTGTCCTGCTTCTGAGTGCAGCGGCTTTCATCGTGGTCAAGTCCCGCAAGCAGCACAAGAGTGAGCAGTGAAACGCTGGCTACTGGCGGCGGCTTGCGGTGCTGTGGCGCTGGGGTTACTTCTCTTTCCGCTGATCGGCGAGTTGATGAACGAGAAATATCATTCGGACGTAGAAACTACCTACACCGTAGCCATTGCAGATACTGACGATGCTGAGCTGACTGCCCAGCGGCAGGCGGCAGAGCAGTATAATGCCATGCTGGCCAATGCGACCATTTCTGAGGGAGGGGCATCCGCCCCTCCCTTGGCCTACACCGAGCAACTTACGGCTGGTGGAGTCATGGCGTATGTGGACATCCCCAAGATCAACGTGTACCTGCCGGTACAGCACGGAACGGGAGCCGACACACTGGAAAAATCGGTCGGCCATGTGGTAGGTACATCCCTGCCGGTGGGCGGCAGCAGTACCCATGCGGTACTTTCGGCCCACAGCGGCATGGCGAGCTCCAAGCTATTTTCGGATATTGACCAGCTTGCAGAGGGCGATATGTTTTACATCCACGTGTTGGGTGACACATTGGCCTATGAAGTGGACAGTATCAACACAGTGGTGCCGACAGATACATCACTGCTGCAAATTGAGGAAGGCAAGGATTTGGTCACGCTGGTGACCTGTACCCCCTTCGGTGTCAACACACACCGGCTTTTAGTTCGAGGGCATCGAGTGCCGTATGTGCCAGCGCGGGAAGCGGTTGCCGCCGCAGAAAAGCCAGCGGCTTCCTCGTGGACGCAGCATTACCTCACCGGCCTTGGTATTGGTCTTGGCGCGGTGGCGGTGGTCAGCGGCGCTTACTTCTTAGTGAGGAGGAAGCGCCATGCGTAAGGCATCCTTTGTACTGGCGGCGCTGCTGGCGGTGACAGGCATCTGCGTGATGCTGTGGCCGGTGTTCACAGGACATAGGCTCCAGAGCAACGCCGCAACTGCCGTGCAGGAGTTTTTGGCCGACCGCGACGAACCGGAGCAGCAGTACCCCGAACTGCTGGCAGCTTTACAGAAATATAACCGCCAGCTTTACACGGAAAAGCAGTGTAACCTCGTTGACCTCGAAGCCTGCGAGACACCGGCTGCTGACCTGACCGCCTATGGCATCGCCGATGAAATCATCGGCGTGCTGGAGATACCTGCCATGGAGCTGGCCATGCCGGTCTATCTTGGCGCATCCGATGCCCATCTTTCCGCAGGAACTGCGGTGCTGGGAAATACCTCCGCCCCCATCGGCGGCAACAACACCAACTGCGTCATCGCAGGCCACCGTGGGTGGCGCGGTGCGGACTACTTCCGGCATATAGATAAGCTGGCTGTAGGCGATGAAGTTGTCATTACCAACCTTTGGGAAACGCTGGCCTACACCGTGGCCGACATTCAGATCATTCAGCCTCATGAGGTGGAGAAAATCAAAATTCAACCAAACCGAGACTTACTGACGCTACTGACCTGCCACCCCTACGCTTCGGGTGGGCGACAGAGATATGTGGTGTACTGTGTACGCACTGAAAAATAAAAGGATAACCGTGAAAAGAATCACTTGTATTATACTGATCGTAGTTGCTGCAGCGGCTTTCTTCTTTACCCACCCCTGTGACCGGGATGAAATGTGAGCGCAGAGTGGCGTAAACGACCTGTTGTATGGCCCATGTGGAAGGGTTGCAATCGGCATATCTCGTGGTATAATAAGCGAGAAAACTCGAATACCACGCAGAGTTGTATGCACAACAGGAGGAATGCAGCAATGGTAAAGAAAGAACTTATTAACTATGTTGCCGAGAAAGCAAATCTCAGCAAAAAGGACGCAGAGGCCGCGGTGAATGCGGTTTTTGACGGTATCGTAGAGACTCTGAAGGCAGACGGTAAGGTTCAGTTGGTCGGCTTTGGCTCCTTTGAGGTAAAGGAGCGTGCTGCCAGAACTGGCACGAATCCGGCTACCGGAGCAGCAATTGAGATCCCTGCCAGCAAGGCACCCGTATTCAAGGCTGGTAAGGCGCTCAAAGAATCCATCAAGTGAAACTGAGATATTTGAAAAAGCGGTCTGAGAAATCAGACCGCTTTTTTTGTTTGAAACGAAAGGAGAAGTTTATGCGAAAAACTTGGATCGGCAAGATCATGTTATTTGCCTGTTGCCTACTGATGTGTACGAGTATTACCTATGCGGCAGGTGACGATACGGATGGCACAGAACTGCAGGTGGCGCAGCCGGTCGTTCTTCAAATCCAGCTTGGCCAGCAATGGGCTGGGACAGAGTTTCAGCTCAAAACGAATGCCGGTCTATATCCCGGAACGATCACGGTGGGACAAGACGGTATTCTCCGCACAGAACTGGGCAGCAGCGGGACCTATATTCTATCATGTGCGAACTCTGGTGTTACCGTATTACCCCCAGATGATACCCCCGTCCCTGCAGAGCAGGATGACGTGGCAACTGATGCGGACGATATCACCCAGGGTACAGAGGATCCGGAACCCCGGCACAATACAGTTGGCGGAATTCCTGTTGTGCATCTTGTTCTCTTCGGCGGCGGACTTCTCCTTGCACTGGGTGCCTTGCTTACCATGCGCATTGTAAGCCGTCGTCACTCCTCGGGTGACGCGCTCTTAGATGATGAGGATGAAGACGAGTATTGAGCTGTCCGTCAGCGCGATTGTTTTCCTTCCAAGCAGGCAAAACACAAGCCAGAGAGGAATGAGTGAGATGAAAATAGCTAAAATATTCCAAAAAGGCTTGACATCGAGGACGCTGTATGCTAATCTATAACCATGGCAGGGGCTTGCGCTCAGGCTTTCAGTACTTCGGAAGAGCTCCCAGAGTTAGACTCTCCCCGCGGGAGAGGAACTGTTACGGATTTTGCGCACTGAGCGATCCACACGGCGCAAGCAACAACTGACGTCATTGGCCGGAAGGCTGTAATGATGACAGGAACGTATTCGGTATTTAGAAACCGACTTTGCTGTTCTTGTTGTCATGCAGTTTTCCGGCCTTTTTTTATACCCAAATGGAGGTGAATCGAAATATGAAATGTAAGAAGAAAGGAATTGACCCGACCCGCATGCGTTGCCAATATTGTGGTGGAACTGCAGTGTTGCGCTCAGCGGATGGGATTTATCGCAAAAACCCCAATCACACCATGCTCTATGTTTGCAGCAACTATCCACATTGTGATGCTTATGTCCGGACACATTCCGGAACCAGTATTCCTGTAGGTACCTTGGCAAATTCCAAGCTGCGCAAGCTTCGATACCAAGCCCACCATTACTTCAATCAACTATACTGCAGCGGGCTCATGAGTAAGCAAGAGGCGTATCTGTGGTTGGCGGAATTGCTGCAGATACCTCCTTCGGAGGCGCATATCGGTTTACTGGGCGAGTATTACTGTGGCGAAGTTATCAAAGAGAGCAAAAGGCTTCTGGCACAGGGGAACAGGATGCATGCGGCCGAGTCCCATTTCTCTGAGGGAGGCGCGGTGTCATGACCCTTACTCAAGATCAGCAGAAGCTCGTAGAAGAGAATATGGGACTTGTGGGAAAGGTTATTAAAGACAAGGTACATGGACTCGACCAGCTCAGGTTCTTTACCTATGACGATCTGTATCAAATCGGCTGCATCGGACTGTGCAAAGCGGCGAGCAGTGATAAAGGCGGCTGCTTTTCGACCTTTGCATATCGACTGATCTGGAACGAGATATGCTCAGCGTTGATCTATGCAAATCGACGCGCCGGCAGAGAATGTGAACTGGTCCCAGAGATACTCGATGTTCGGCAGCAGGAGAAGGAATACAGTGATCTGCATTCGGTTTTGGGCAAAATCGAGGCGGAAGCCACTGACGCGATGGCCAAGGGGATCCGTGCGATCCGGCTCAATGCCGAGGGCTATTCCTGTGCAGAGATCGGCCAAGTATTGGGAGAAAGTGCCAAGTGTGTTGCAGCACGGATATCACGAACCAGAAAATACCTTATAGCACAGCCTGCACTTGCTGCGTTTTATTCGTTATGAGTCAGTATATGCCAGTATATGTCGGCGTCGAATTCCGCTATGCTCCGCATTAAAAATTAAGGAGGGCGCGTTGAAAAAACGTGCCCACAAGGAAAACCACATCGACCATCCCCATAAGGAGTTGGCTGATGTGGTTTTTCGTTGGAATTCTTGTGCTATTCTGCTCTAATTCGATTTTGACGCAAGCGCTCCAACACTTCTCTCAGCTTTTCCGGCACGGGGAGTCCCAAGTGTACGGCGTTTCCCAAGATGATTAACCCCTCAACCGAAAGATAGTAAAAGATGATTGTCATGCGCAAGACTGGTGCGCTCGTCAGAACAGTGGTATCGAGGATGTTCCCGACACCAACCAAAATGAAAATCAGGATGCTCTTAAAGATGTCCAGAACCACCGTCCTGCCAGCCGATGTGTGGTCAACTATTGCAGACATACCGTCTGTGACATGGGCCATCACCACAAAGGCGGCCAGCGAAGACATGGGGCCGTCAAACTCGCCCCAATACCAGTTGATAATTGACCCGTATCTCAAACATACCATATTCCAGAATTCGACCATATTTCTACCTCCTATTGTTTCTATATCGTCGCGCATAAATAAAAAAATGAATAAAGTTTGAAAATGTATGGGAGTGTGTGATATTATTAATTACATTGAACGTTCAATCTCTGTAAGTGATTTTACAGTGCTGCAACCTAGATTGCAGTAACGGGAACGGGGACATTTAAGTGACAAAGAGGTTGTGTTATGCTGCTTGCGGATGTTTTAGGAGTTTTGGCAATTCAAACGGAGCCTTTGGGCTATCGTAGGACAGATCTGTATGCGAAGCTTCTCCATGGCATTTTGGATGATAATGATTTTGGCTTGGATGATATCGTCAAGCAGATATTTTCTGGTTCACGTCCTTTGAACAACGCTCTGATGCGCGAATTATGCGGGCCTGAGGGATTTCGGCACCTGTGCGACAATATCCAGGCGAACCTCCTCACTGTCATTGGAAACCACAGCATTCTTTATGAGCAGTTGGTTTGCTTACTCAAGAACTGTCCGTATACCGGCCAGTCAAATATTGAAAAAATAATGGCAGCCTGTGACCCTGCACAAGCTGCCGAACTAGCACGCTTTATTGCCGCCTGTATTGTGTGCGGAAGCTATAACACTGCCCAATACGGAAAGAATGCTCAAAAGGGACGACACAATTGTGCTCTCAATGTAGCATATATGTACCTTGACACCCCGGCTGCAACATTGACCTTGAAGAAAGAACTCTGGATGGCCGCACAGTTGAATTATATCGCGTCCCATAGGAAAGGCGGCCGTTTCTATAATCTGAACATCATTGAGCGCCTGTTGCCGCAGGGATATGTAGAGACAGGCCGCTTCCAGACCCGCGGCAAGACGGAGGATGGGACTGTTGCGCCTTTGGCAGATCTCTGTGCCCACTTGGATACTGACATTGCCATTATCGGGGACGGCGGCATTGGGAAGACGACATTCCTACAGAATCTGATGGAGGCAGAGTTCCTTACGCCGGACGGCAACGAACGGGGCTATATGAGCAACCACCCTGTCCCGTTTTTCATCGAGCTCAACCGCTGCCCAGACCATATCGGGAACTGGTATAACGACGGGCTTGAGAAAACCAATTTCATTACTCGGTACATTGGTCAAATCTGGGAGAACCATTCCACACTGGATTCGGTATCACCACAAACACTCGATGCTGTTGAGAAGGAGTTGCAGCGTACTCCCAATGACGGGAACCCCCAATATCTGCTCCTTCTGGATGGCTTTAACGAGGTGCGGGCTAGTGGATCTATCCGTGCTGATTTGAGCAATGAGATAGCCGTGCTGCACACAGACAGATACCCCAATGTCCGAATCATCACAACCAGTAGGGAGACCCAGGCGGCCTACTACGCCTCCACATTTCGGAATATTCGTGTGGTTGGTCTGAAGGAAAAAGAGATTCTTGCACATCTGGAAATGTGTGGCATCCCACAGCCGGTTATCGGCAATGTGCGGGCCTGCGATTCCCTCATGCAATGCTTGAGGATTCCCCTCTACCTCTGTATGTTCTCAGCGGAACAGGGGCAGGATTATTTCCTGCCCGAGACGGCGGGCGAAATTCTGTATTGCTTCTTCCACAAGAATTCTTCTTTCTATAACGTCCGAGCCAGAATGTCGGAAATCAGGAGTAGCAACCTGACAGAACAGCAAATCGCGGTTGTGCTGGACTTTGTAATTCCATATATCGGCTGGTCCTTTGAAAACAAAGATACCTTCTTTAAGAACGAGCGAATGCTCCAGACGCTGATTGGCGAGGCCATTCAGTGCTTAACAACTAAGATAGCGGGCAGAGCAA
>ENA-UOIW01001579-UOIW01001579.1-human-gut-metagenome-genome-assembly--contig:-P58-NODE-1579-length-13073-cov-6.585958_pt1 | contig 13073 bp, 11 predicted proteins | sample MGYA00242334_ERZ723881 | MGnify/ENA metagenome assembly ERZ723881
GGCGGCAGCTTTTGGCCTGCTCCGCAAAAAGCGCCGGACCGTTTTTCGGTCCGGCGCTCTGCCGTCTGTTCCTGTCTGTTACGCTCTCCGGTCCTTCCGCTGCTCCAGCACCAGGCGGTCGGCGATCATGGCGATGAACTCCGAATTGGTGGGCTTGCCCTTGGCGTTGGAGACGGTGTAGCCGAAATATTTCTGCAGTGTCTCCAGGTCGCCCCGGTCCCAGGCCACCTCAATGGCGTGGCGGATGGCCCGCTCCACCCGGGAGGGGGTGGTGTTGAACCGCTTGGCCACCTCGGGATACAGCACCTTGGTGACGGCGTTGATGACGTCCATGTCGTCCACGGCGATCATGATGGCCTCCCGCAGGTACTGGTAGCCCTTGATGTGGGCGGGCACGCCGATCTCGTGGATCACGGAGGTCACCAGATTTTTCAGCTCCGCCGGGGGCTCCTCCGCCGCCGGCTCCCGGCCGAACAGCGCCCGCATCCGGTCCAGCAGGGCGTTCTGCTCCACCGGCTTCGTCAGGAAATAGCTGGCGCCCAGCTCCACCGCCTCCGACACCACGCGGTCGCTGCAGAAGGCAGAGACCAGGATCACCTTGGGGGCGTCCCCCTCCTGCTCCCGCAGCTGCTTGAGCACGCTGAAGCCGTCCAGTCCCGGCAGGACCACATCCATCAGAATCAGGTCCGGCGCCTCCTGCCGCGCCAGACGCAGGGCCTCCGCCCCGTCTCCCACAGAACCCACCACCGCAAACTCATCTGTCTGGTCTATGATCTTCCGCACCAGCGCGCGGAACTCCTCATTGGCATCTGCCAGCAAAACAGTCCTTCTGATGTCCATGTCTTCCCGATTCCTCTTTCCAGTTTTTCATTTCAAAGGGTCCAAACTGCCCGGAGGGCCCCCTTTTCCACAGGCGGACAGGCGGCCGCGCTCCGGTTTGCGACGGATTCATGAAGCTTCAAATCGCGTTTTCTATAAATTAGCATAAACGGACAGGATTTGCAACAAGAAACTGTAAATAACTTCCAAGAATCATTCGACGGTTTTTGCGCCTCCCCGATCGAGCCCTTGCGCCCCAAGGGTTTCAGCGATGCCTGATCCTGCCGCTTCCATTCCGCGCCTCCCCGTGGTACAATAGCCGCAAAGCAGCTGCGCACCATGCGGCGCGGCGCGGAAGGGCGCCCGCCGCTGCCGGAGCGGCGTCCGGCCCGGCCCTTCGGGACCGCCGCCGGGGAGCCGGGCGCCTGCCATGAGAAAGGGTGACACATGTGACGTTATTGGAAGAGCTGGAGGGGTATCTCCCCTGGAACGAGCAGGAGGCCCGGGACCGGGAGGAGCTGCTGCGGCGGCTGCGAAGCGGCGAGGACCTGTACACCCGGGCCAACGCCGCCGGGCATCTGACGGCCTCCGCCTGGGTGGTGAGCCCGGACCGGCGGCAGGTGCTGATGGCGTACCACAATCTGTACGACTCCTGGTCCTGGCTGGGGGGCCACGCCGACGGGGACCGGGACCTGCTGGCGGCGGCCATGCGGGAGGTCCGGGAGGAGAGCGGCCTGGCGGAGGTCCGCCCGGTGTCGCCCGCCATCTACTCGGTGGAGATCCTGACGGTGGACGGCCACGAGAAGCGGGGCGCCTATGTCTCCTCCCACCTGCACCTGAACGTGACATATCTGCTGGAGGCGGACCCGGCGGCCCCCGTGCGCCGGAAGCCGGATGAGAACAGTGCTGTGGGCTGGTTCGGCCTGGAGGAGGCGGTGGCCGCCTCGTCGGAGCCCTGGTTCCGGGAGCGGGTCTACCGGAAGCTCAATGAGAAGCTAGCCCAGTTCCCGCCGGAGAGGGCCCTGTGAGGGGCCATGTGCATCTGCGTTGCTTGATGCAACGGCGGCCCGGCTGGTAAAATGGCCCCGGAAAGGAGGCAGCGCAATGCTTGCAGAAAATTTGAAAGCCCTGCGGAAGGCCAAGGGCCTCTCCCAGGAGGAGCTGGCCGCCCGGCTCCACGTGGTGCGGCAGACCGTCTCAAAATGGGAAAAGGGCCGGTCCGTGCCGGACGCGGAGCTGCTGGTCCGCCTGGCGGAGGAGCTGGACACCACCCCCGCGGCCCTGCTGGGGCCGGAGCTCCCGCCGGAGACGGAGGGCAGCAGCACCACGGCGGAGCAGCTGGGCCGCATCGCCGAGCAGCTGGCGGTGAAAAACCGCCGGGCCCGGCGGATCTGGAAAATCGCGGCCGGGGTGCTGATCGCCTTTGCGGCGGTCAACCTGCTGCTGATCCTGCTGAACTTTGCGGCGTTCCGCAGCTTCACCACGGAGGCGGAGACCACTGTTGAAAACCAGGCGGTGCCTGCCGCGGAAGCATCCATTCAAACATCATAGCGCAAAGCGGCGGGGAGCAGACGCTCCCCGCCGCCTGTTTGGATGGCTGCTACGTCACAGATGACGCTGCGGGATCTCCCGCTTCCAGCATAGTTTCCATCAGAATTCCATATCCTTTGCTTGGGTCGTTCAACAGCACGTGGGTCACGGCGCCGGCGAATTTTCCGTCCTGCAGGATGGGACTGCCGCTCATGCCCTGGACGATGCCGCCGGTAATGAAGAGCAGCTCCGGGTCCGTCACGGCGATCACCAGGTCCCGGCTGTCCGCCGCGTCCTCTACGATCTGTAGTATTTCGATGTCATATTCCTTTACGGCATCGCCCTCCACGTTGGCGAGGATGGCGGCCGGTCCGGTGTGCACCTCACCGGCGGAGGCCACCGGGATGGCGTCCCCCAGCCGCTCGGTGAATTCGCCGGGGTCCAATGTGCCGAAAATGCCGCTGGAGGTGTTGGCGCTCAGATCGCCCAGGTCGCCGGTCAGGTCAAAATCGCCCCGCAGCTCCCCGGCCTCGCCGGAGGCGCCCTTTTTCACCGCCTTCACGGCAGAGGGCAGGAGCGAGCCGGAGGCAAAGGGCATCAGGATCCCCGTGTCAGAGTCCGTGATCCCGTGGCCCAGGGCGCCGAAGGAGCCGGTTTCCGGGTCGTAATACGTCATGGTGCCGATGCCGGCCATGCTGTCCCGGATCCAGGCGCCGATGCAGTAGGCGCCGGTGTCGTTCTGCTCCGGGGAGACGGAGAGCGTCATGCTCTCGCCCTCCCGCCGGACCTGCAGGTCCGTGGCGGTCTCGCCGTTCTCCTGGAGCAGGGATTGGAACTGCTCCGAGGAGGTGACGGAGACGCCGCCGCATTTGACGATGATGTCGCCGGTCCGCAGGCCGCAGTCGTCAGCCGGCGTGCCGGACTCCGGCGCCTTCACCACCATCACGCCCCGGGCAAACAGCTTGATGCCCACCGTGTGGCCCACGGGGACCAGCATGCGGGCGGATGCGGTCCGGTCCGTGCCGTCCGCCGTCACGCCGGCGGCATTCGCCGGCACGGCCGCGCACAGCAGCAGTGCCAGAACCAGCGCCGCTCCGCCCCGCAGCGCGTGTTTTGCTTTTTGAAATGGTCCATACATGAAATCACCCCTTTCCGAAACGCTGCCGGCAAATCCGATGATCTGCCGGCAACGTTATCATCTGCCGCAGGCGGAAAAACACGCCTTGCAAAATGCGGAAGCAGCCCCATGGCAGGCTTTGACTTTGCCGCCGCGGCGGCAAAAAAGCAGGACCCGCAGGCAAACACCTGCAGGTCCTGGAAAAAATCGTTCAGTCCCGCTTGTTGAAAATTTTGAAAATGTCCTCGAAGGGGTCGTCCTCCGGCTCCTCCGGCTTGGGCACATCCTCTTCCTTCAGGGGCATGGGCTCCTGCGCGGCGCTCTGCTGGCCGGCGTCCCCCGCCTGGATGGGCGGCACCTTGGGCAGCTGCTCCGGCGCCTTGTCAAAGCCGGTGGCGATGACGGTGACCCGGATCTCGTCGTCCAGCGTCTCGTCGAAGGTGGCGCCGAAGATGGTGAGCGCGTCGGGATGGACCGCCGCCTGGACCAGGCTGGCGGCCTGCTCCACCTCCTCCAGGCCGATGTCCATGGAGCCGGTGACGTTGATGAGCACGCCCTTGGCCCCGTTGATGGAGGTCTCCAGCAGGGGGCTGGAGATGGCCATCTTGGCGGCCTCCTCGGCCTTGCCCTTGCCGGCGGCCCGGCCCACGCCCATGTGGGCCATGCCGGCGTTCTTCATGATGGCGGTGACGTCGGCGAAGTCCAGGTTGATGAAGCCGGTGTCCCGGATCAGGTCGGAGATGGACTGCACCGCCTGGCGCAGCACATCGTCGGCGATCTCGAAGGCGTTGGCGAAGGTGATCTTCTGGTCCGTGGCGTGCTTCAGCCGCTCGTTGGGGATGATGACCAGGGAGTCCACCTTGTCCTTCAGCTCGGCGATGCCGGCCTCCGCCTGCTGCATCCGCCGGCGCCCCTCAAACCCGAAGGGCTTGGTGACCACCGCCACGGTGAGGATGTCCATCTCCTTGGCGATCTCCGCCACGATGGGGGCGCCGCCGGTGCCGGTGCCGCCGCCCATGCCGGCGGTGATGAACACCATGTCCGTGTCCTCCAGCGCCTTGGCGATCTGGTTGCGGCTCTCCTCCGCGCTCTTGCGGCCCACCTCGGGGTCGGAGCCGGCGCCCTGGCCGTGGGTCAGCTTTTCGCCGATCTGGATCTTGTAGTTGGCGCTGGACACGTTCAGCGCCTGCTTGTCGGTGTTCACGGCCACAAAGTCCACGCCCTTGGTGCCGCTGCGGACCATGCGGTTGACCACATTGTTTCCGCCGCCGCCCACGCCGATGACCTTGATATTGACAACGGTATCGGGACCGGTCTCCAATCCAAATGCCATATAGAGGTGCCTCCTACTATCATTTGTGTAAAAAGGGAGGTTCTTCCCTTTGGATTCACAACATCCTGTGTTTCATAACATTTAGTTTATTGTATGACACTTTCGTCCTCCGGTCAAGAGCTCCGAAGCCTTTTCCCTCAGATTTTTCGAGGAAATGAAGAAGGGGCGGCGCCCCGTCCCCTCTCTTCGGCAGTTTTCGCCGGAAGCGTCTCAGTCCAGGGTCACGATGACCTCGTGGATACTGCCCGGATCCAGGTGGATGGTGCCCGTCTGGTTGGTCTCCAGCGTGTCCACCACGCCCTGGACGATCTTCAGCGCCTGCTCATAGTCCGCGCTGTAGGGCATCTCCACGGAAAAGCGGCCGGCGTAGTCCATGACCAGCTGGGACAGATCGCTCAGGTGGATGGCGTCCACCTGGTCCATCCGGTCCGCCGCCTCCAGCGCCGTCATCAGCGCCAGCAGGCTGGACTGCTGACTGGCGTACTCCGTGGACAGGGCGATGTCCGTCCCCACAGAGGGGGCCAGCAGCTCGCACCCGTCGATGACGGCATAGTCCCCGGCCTGGGCGGCGGGCAGCTGCTCCACGATCTTGCCCCTGGCGCTCACCAGCCAGGCGCTGCCGTCCTGGACCACCGCCAGGGGCGTGCCGCACTCGGCCACGTCGATGAGCAGGGTGTCCGGCAGCTCCCGCCGGATCCAGATGTCCTCGATGTCGATGTAGGGCAGCTTTTCCGCGATGCTGCGGGCGGCCTCGTACTTGTTCAGCAGGAAGAGGTTGTCGCCCAGCTGGATGCCGCTGGCCCCGATCACCTCGTCCTCCGTATACCGCTCTGTCCCGGTGACCCGGATGGTGTCCACCCGGAAGAACAGCGTCAGCGCCGTCACCACGGCCCCGCAGATCACCAGCACGGACAGCAGCTTATAGAGGAAGCCGAAGTTTCCCCTCCTGCGCCGCCGGTTGGAATGTCTGCGTCTGGCCATGTCGTCTCTCCTAGCTGTCGGTTTCTGTCTCGTCCACGCGCTCCGCGTCGGCCCCCAGGGCCCGCAGGTCCCGGGCCAGGTCCTCGTAGCCCCGGTCGATGTGGCAGATCTGGGAGACCCGGGTCTCCCCCTCCGCCGCCAGGGCCGCCACACAGAGGGCCGCCCCGCCCCGCAGGTCCGTGCACCGCACCGGGGCGCCGTGGAGCCGCTCCACACCGGTGACCACCGCCACCCGGCCGGACACCCGGATGCTGGCCCCCATGCGGATCAGCTCATCCACATGGCGGTAACGGTTCTCGAAAATGTTCTCCTCAAACACCGTGGCGCCCCGGCTGCGCAGCAGCGCCGCCATCAGCACCGCCTGGGCGTCTGTGGGAAAGCCCGGGTAGGGCGCCGTCTGCACCGGCCCCACGGCCCGGAGCCGCTCCCGGCACACGGCCCGGATGCCCGCCCCGTCCGCCGTGACGGCGCAGCCCGCCTCCCGCAGGGCGGCGGTGACGGTGGCCAGATGGCGCTCCTCCGCGCCCCGGAGATAGATGTCCCCGCCGGCGGAGGCCGCCGCGCAGAGGTAAGTAGCCGCCGCGATCCGGTCCGGCATGACCCGGTACGTACATCCGTGGAGCTTCCGCCCGCCCTCAATGGTCACGCTGGAGCTGCCCGCCCCAAAGACGCGGGCTCCGCAGGCGTTGAGGAAGTCCTGCAGGTCCACCACCTCCGGCTCCCGGGCGGCGTTGGAGATCACCGTGGTGCCCTCGCAGCCGCAGGCGGCCAGCATCAAATTCTCCGTGGCGCCCACGGAGGGCATCCGCAGCACCACTTCCCTTCCCCGCAGCCGGGGCGCCCGGCAGTGGAGAAAGCCGCCCTCCTCCCGGATCTCCGCCCCCAGCTCCCGCAGGCCGGAGAGGTGGAGGTCGATGGGCCGGGGCCCCAGCTCGCACCCGCCGGGGTAGCTGAGATCCGCCCGGCCGCACCGGGCCAGGATGGCCCCCAGAAAGATGGCGGAGGAGCGCATCTCCCGCATCAGTATATCAGAGATCTCACAGCGGTTCAAGCCGGCGGTGTCCACCGCCAGGGCGTCCGCCTCCCAGTGGGCCTCGCAGCCCAGGTGCCGCAGGATGCGGACGGAGGCGTCCACGTCCCGCAGGCGGGGGCAGCCCCGCAGCACCACCGGTCCCTTTGCGAGCAGCGTGGCCGCCAGGATCGGCAGGACGCTGTTCTTGGCCCCCTGGACCGCGACCTCGCCCTCCAGGCGCCGGCCGCCCCGCACCAACAAAAGCTGGCTCATATCCGTTCCCCTCCGAATCCAGAATGGTTCAACAGTCCATCCTATGGCCGGCGGGGTTTTGTGGTTACCGGCAGATCTCCAGCACAGTTTGATAAATTCGTTCCGTGGCGTCCCGGATCCCCAGGGCGGACATGGCGTTTTCCATAGCCGTCCGGCGCTCCTGGTCATGCAGGATGCCGCTGGCCGCCCGGAACAGCGCCTGGCCGGAGCAGTCCGGCTCCAGCAGCACCACGGCGCCGCCGGCGGCCTCCAGCACCCGGGCGTTCTTCTCCTGGTGGTTGTTGGTGACATAGGGGGACGGCACGATCAGCGCCGGGACCCCCAGGGCCGTCAGCTCGCTGATGGTGGAGGCGCCGGCCCGGCAGAGCACCAGGTCCGCCGCCCGCATGACGGGGGCCATGTCGTAGATGTACTCCCGCACCTGCAGGGCCGGGTGGTCCTTCAGATCCACGCCCTTCTCCCGCAGCAGGTCCAACAGCACGGGGCAGCCGCTCTTCCCGGCGCCGTGGATGTGGTGGAAGGGCTCCTTCGCCGCCTCCAGGGCCAGGAAGTCCGCCATCATCCGGTTCATGCCGGCGGCGCCCAGGGACCCCCAGAAGGACACCAGCAAAGGCCGGCCGTCGTCCACGCCCAGCTGCCGCTTGGCCTCCGCCTTGGTCAGGCGGAAGAAGTCCTGCCGCACCGGCGTGCCGGTGACGATGACCTTCTCCGGGTGGCGGTAGTGCTCCCGGCAGGCCTCGAAGCCCACCATGATCCGGTCCGCGAAGGGCTCCAGCATCTCGGTGGTGAGGCCGGGGACCATGTTGGACTCGTGGACCGCCGTGGGGATGCCGGCCTTGGCGGCGGCCTTCACCATGGGGAAGCTGGCGTAGCCGCCGGTGCCGATGACCACGTCCGGCGAAAACGCCCGCAGGATGGCCCGGGCCTCCCGGGGGGCCCGCATCAGATTCCCCACGGAGATCAGGTTGTGCCGGATCTCCCGGGGCTTCAGGGACCGGTGGAAGCTGGAGATGTGGACCGTGCGGAAGTCATAGCCCGCCTTGGGGATCAGGTCCTTTTCCAGCCCCCGCTCCGCCCCCACGAACAGGAACTCTGTCTCCGGGTCCTTTTCGTGCATCAGCTGGGCAAGAGCGATGGCGGGATTCACATGCCCCGCCGTGCCGCCGCAGGTGAAGATCACGCGCTTGAGTTGTTTTCCCATCGAATCACCACGCTGTGAGAGTTAGGAATTAGGAATGAGGAATTAGGAATTATGAGAGTGAAGAGTGGAGATTTCGGAATTCGCCGGAGGCGAATGATTTGGAAATCGTCCGGCTGCGCCGGACACATCGATTCCTAATTCCTAACTCCTAATTCCGAATTGAATAAACTATCCCGCTTTGGTGGGCTTCATCTGCCTGGAGACCGACAGGACGATGCCCATCTCCGCCAGCTGGATGGAGAGGGCCGTGCCGCCGTAGCTGAAAAACGGCAGGGAGATGCCGGTGGTGGGCAGCAGGCCCGTCACCACGCCGATGTTCAAAAAGGTCTGCAGCCCCACCAGCGTCACCACGCCCACCACCATCAGGCTGCCGAACCGGTCCCTGGCGTGAAGGGCGATCCAGAAGCCCCGGAGGATCAGGGCGGCGAACAGCAGCATGATGACCGTGGCGCCGATGAGGCCCAGCTCCTCGCAGACGATGGCGAAGATGAAGTCGTTGTGCTCCTCCGGCAGGTACAAAAACTTCTGCCGGCTCTTGCCCAGTCCCACGCCCAGCAGGCCGCCGGAGCCGATGGTCAGCAGGCTCTGGGACAGCTGATAGCCGCTGCCCTGGGCATCCGCCCAGGGGTTGAGCCAGTATTCGAACCGGGAGCGGTTGTAGTCCAGGACAAACACCACAAAGTACAGCAGCCCGCCGGCGGCGGCGATGGCGCCGCCTACCCAGCCCCAGTGGATGCCGCCCACCAGCATCATCACCGCGCCCACGCCCAGCACCAGAATGGCGCCGGAGAGGTGGGGCTCGATGCCCACCAGCCCGGCCAGCACCACCAGGATGATGACGTAGGGCAGGATGACGTAGCGGAACGACCGCATCAGGTCCTTCTTGTTGGAGATGCGTTCTCCGAAGTAGATGATGACCCCCAGAATTGAGTAATCCGAGGGCTGGAACTGCAGGGAGGTGCCGGGGATGCCCAGCCAGCGGGTGGCGTTGTTCCGGGTGATGGCCAGGGGGTTCCCCGGGATCGCCACCAGGATCAGCAGGATGACGGACAGGTACAGCAGCGGCTTGGCCAGGCCCCGGAACCGCTGGTAGTTGATCTTGCCGATGAAGAGCATGGCCGCCACGCCCATGATGGCAAAGACGCCCTGCCGGGTGAAGTAGTACAGGGGGTTCTGGCCGTCCGTCTCATAGTAGGCGGAGGGGAAGCTGGCGGACAGCAGCATCACCAGGCCGATGCCGGTCAGCAGCAGCACCAGGATGAAAAAGGGCAGGTCGATGGGGCCCTTGGCCAGCTCCCGGCTCTCCTCTTCCTTCTCCCGCCGGCGCTGCTGGCGCTCCTGCCGGGCCAGGGCCTCTTCCCGGCTCAGGGGCCGGCGGCGGGCCGCCGCGCGCTTTTGCTGCACCATCCGCTCTTCCCTCCTCTCCTTGGGATCTCAGCCGTCCTCCGAAGGACGCTCAATACCGCCCCTGGACGCCCAGATAGGCCAGCACGCAGCCGATCAGCGTCACCAGGGAAAACACGCACACCAGCTTCGCCTCGCTCCAGCCGGACAGCTCCAGGTGGTGGTGCAGCGGCGCCATCTTGAAGAACCGCTTGCCGTGGGTCAGCTTGAAGTAGCCCACCTGGATGATGTCGGACAGGGTCTCCAGGATGTAGATGATGCCCACGGGGATCAGCACCAGGGGCATGTCGAACACAAAGGCCAGGGCCGCCACGGCGCCCCCCAGGAAGAGGCTGCCGGTGTCGCCCATAAAGACCTTGGCCGGGTGGTGGTTGTAGACGAAGAAGGCCGCAAGCCCCCCCGCCATGGCCGCCGGGAACAGGGCCTGGATGCCGTAGGCGCTCCACAGGACGCCGGCCACGGTGAAGAACGCCATCACCACGAAGGTGACGCTGGAGGCCAGGCCGTCGATGCCGTCGGTCAGGTTCACGGCGTTGACGCAGCCCACGATGACGAAGGCCGCGAAGATCAGGTACACGATCCAGTTGATGGTGAAGCTGATGTTCAGGAAGGGGATATACAGGTCGTTGGTCAGCAGGCCCTCATACCGCATCAGCACCAGGAACACCACCGCCGCCGCCAGCTGCAGGATGAACTTCTGCCGGGCCGTCAGCCCCTCGTTCTGGTGCTGGCGGACCTTGCGGTAGTCGTCCACAAAGCCGATGAGGCCGAAGATCAGGGCGAACAGATACACATAGAGGTGGCTGAACTGCCCCTCCAGCATATAGCTCCAGCCCAGCGCGAAGATGGTGACGCCGGCCCCCAGGATGAACATGATGCCGCCCATGGTGGGGGTGCCGGCCTTGGCCTTGTGCCAGGTGGGGCCGTCCTCCCGGATCTCCTGGCCGGCCTTCAGCTTGTGCAGTTCCGGAATGAGAAATTTGCCGATGAGCAGCGTCAGCACAAAGCTGACGCCTGCCGCGATCAATGATAGTGTCATGTTCCTCTCCCTCTCTCCGCCGGACACAGCCCGGCGCTTTGGTGCGTTCTGTTCCGCGCCGGACTCCCGGCGGTCACTTCCCCGCCAGATAGTCCGCCACGATCTCCCGTTCGTCCATGTGGAATTTCTGATGATTGATCTCTTGATAGGTCTCATGGCCCTTGCCGCACAGGGCGATCACGTCGCCGGGCTGTGCGTGGTCCATCGCCCAGCGGATGGCCTCCACCCGGTCGCAGATCACCTGGCAGGGGGTGTCGGTCCCCTCCAGGCCCGGCAGGATGTCGGCGATGATGGCCTCCGGGTCCTCGGTCCGGGGGTTGTCGGAGGTGACGATGACAAAGTCCGCCAGCTCCGCCGCGATCCTGCCCATGATGGGCCGCTTGGTCTTATCCCGGTCGCCGCCGCAGCCGAACAGCGCCACGGTGCGGCCCTTGGCAAAGCCCTTCACCGTCCGGAGGATGTTCTCCAGACTGTCCGGGGTGTGGGAGTAGTCGATGAGGACCGTGTAGTCCTTTCCCGGGGTGGGGACCACCTCCACCCGGCCCTTCACGTGGGGGACCCGGGCCAGGGCGTCGGCGCTCCGCTCCAGGGGCACCCCCAGGGCCAGGGCTGCGCCCAGCACATCCAGGGTATTATATACCATAAATCCGCCCGGGATGCCAACTTTGATGGGCGTCCGCCCGTCTTTCGTCACGGCGTCGAAGGCGATGTGGTCCGCCGCCAGGGCGATGTTCTCCGCCCGCAGGTCTGCGTCCGTGCGCTCCGCGTAGAAGTACCGCCGGCAGGTGGCGTCCCGCAGCAGCCGCTCCGTCCAGGGGTCGTCGGCGTTGCAGACGCCCACCTCGCAGTTCTGGAACAGGATGGCCTTGGCGTCGCAGTAGGCCTCCATGGTCTTGTGGAAGTCCAGGTGGTCCTGGGTGAGATTGGTGAAGATGCCCACGGCGAAGCGGATGCCGTACACCCGCTTCAGAAACAGGGCGTGGGAGGAGGCCTCCATCACCACGTGGGTGCAGCCGGCGGCGCGCATCCGGGCGAACAGCTCCTGGAGCTCCAGGGACTCCGGCGTGGTGCGCTCCGTGGGGATCGCCTCGCCGCCGATCATGTTCTGGTTGGTGCCGATGAGACCCACCTTGGCCCCCGCCTCCTGCTCCAGGATGGCCTTCAGCAAATAGGTGGTGGTGGTCTTGCCGTTGGTGCCGGTGACGGCCACCATGGTCATGTGGTCCGCCGGATGGCCGTACCAGTTGGCGGCCATCACCGCCAGGGCCTGGCGGGCGTCCGCCACCTGGACATAGGGGATGGCGGCATCCTCCGGCGCCCGCTCGCACACCACCGCCGCGGCGCCCGCCGCCGCGGCCCTGCCGATATAGGCGTGGCCGTCGGTGGCGAAGCCGGTCATGGCCACGAACACGTCCCCGGGCGCCGTGGTCCGGGAGTCATAGCTGATATGGGAGATCTCCGTCTCCGGGTCCGCCGTGGCGGACAGCGGCGCCAGCCCTGCCAGAAGATCCTTCAGTTTCATCATACAAACGCCCCTTCATTCAGTTTGGCATGGAACATACCGCCCTTATTATAAACAGGGGGTTTTGCAAAATATATAGAGGATGGTGCCAAAAACCATGCAAAATCTGCTTTCTCAGTCCAGCACCGAGTTGTCGCCGAACTGGACGGTCACCACGGTGCCCGCCGCCGCCTCCGTGCCGCCCGGGATGGACTGGGTGATGGCGTACACATTGCCGGAGCTGGCGGAGGTGGTGCCGGTGACCTTCATGATGAGGCCCGCGTTGGTGATGGCCTTGTTGGCGGCGGAGGCCGTCATCCCCACCACGTTGGGCACGGTGCAGGGGGTGTCCGGCTTCTCCTCCCCCAGGTAGAGGATGATGGTGGCGTTGCCCGGGACGATGGCGCCGCCCACCGGCGTCTGGTCGGTGACGGTGTCTCCGTCGCCCACGGTCCGGTAGGAGAAGCCCAGGCTCTCCAGCCGGTCCTCCGCGTCCGCGCGGGTCTCGCCCACCAGGTTGGGGACGGTGGTGTCCGCCCCCACCAGCTCCTCGGCGGTGTAGTCCGGCTCGATGCCCAGCTGGGGCAGGATCTCGCTCATGATCTGGCTGGCCACGGGGGCCACCATGGTGCCGCCGTACACGGCGGTGCCGGTGGTGCGGCTGGGGGTGTCCATGGTCAGCAGCATGATGATCTGCGGGTCGTCCGCCGGGGCGAAGCACATGAAGGAGACCACCACTTCCCGGGTGGTGTTCCGGGTGCCGGTCTTATCCGCCGTGCCGGTCTTGCCGCCGATGCGGTAGCCGGCCACCTGGCCGTTGCGGCCGCCGCCGTCGGAGATGACCCACTCCAGGCACTCCCGCA
>ENA-UOIW01001586-UOIW01001586.1-human-gut-metagenome-genome-assembly--contig:-P58-NODE-1586-length-13024-cov-6.873005_pt1 | contig 13024 bp, 12 predicted proteins | sample MGYA00242334_ERZ723881 | MGnify/ENA metagenome assembly ERZ723881
GTCCGCGTCCAGGTCGAGCAGCTGGGCCGTCAGCGCCCGGGTGCAGGTCGCGGCGTTGGGGAAGAGGGCCGCGTCCACCTCGTAACCGGGTATGCCCGCACTCTCCGAGCGGGCAAGGGCGCGCGAGCCACGCTCCGTCGCCACAACGGCGGAGACGGTGAAGTCCGGTATCTCCCCGAAAAAGAGCCCGTCTATGAGGCTCTGCAATTCTGAGCCGTCGCCGGTGACGACGGCCGCGGCCTTAACCATTGCCAACTACCTCCTTGCCCAGAAGCCCGGCTGCCGCGGCGGTATTCCTGCCCTCCAGCTCGCGCAGGCGGCGGACGCTCTCGCGCAGAGCCTCGGGGTCTGCCCGCCTGGCCAGAGCCCTGCCGGCCAGGGCGCACAGCGTCTCCCCCGTGGCATCGGCGAGGTCGACGCACTCGCCGTCTATGCACCGGAGGAACGCCGTGACCTTGGGGTCGTAGCTGACGCCGACGACGGGCGTGCCCTGCCCGGCGGCGAAGATCAGCCCGTGCAGGCGCATGGAGACGGCGATCTCCATCCGCCCCAGCACCCCTATGGCCAGCGCGCTGGGCAGCGGCCCGGGCATGAGCACGTGCGGCACGTCGGGTATCAGCGCCGCGACCGTCTGCGCGGCGTCAGAGTCATTTTTGTGGTTGATTGGTATAAAAACCGGCGTCAAACCGTGCTTTTCGTACACATACCGCGCACATTCGGCGATAGCTCCCGCCTTCTCGGCGAAGCCCGGCCACAGCCGCAGCGCGAAGCCGGCGTAGTGCCCGGCGGGGTCTGCGCCCACGGCGGACAGCGCCTCGTCCACCTCGTCGGCCGAGGCCGGCAGCAGCGTCAGCGCGGGGTCGGCGGCGAGGATGATCTCCGGGCGGTTCACGCCGAAGCGCGCCAGCTCCTCCACGCTGTCCGGCTCGCGCAGGGTTATGACGTCGACGCAGCTGTTGAGCGTTTTCCGCGCGCTCTCCACGCCGCTCTCGCGCGTGACGGGGCCTATACCGCAGCCGTACATCATGACGCGGCAGCCGCGCGCCTTGGCCGCGCGGAGCGTAAAGAGGTAGTACCACAGGCTGCGCCTGCTGGTGACGTCCTGAATCAGACTGCCTCCGCCGTTTATGTACAGCCTGCGCCGCTTCATCAGGCTCAGCACCCTCGGTACGTTGAAGGTGTGCGCGGACTCCACGTCCAGGCGCGCCGAGGCGCCCTCCGGGTCTCGCGAGAGCACGGACACGGGCATCAGCGGGTCAATGCCGCGCATCTCGGCCACCAGCGCGTCGAGGATGGCCTCGTCGCCGGCGTTGCCCATGCCGTAGGCGCCGCAGATGAGCACGCCCGCGCGGCCTCCGCTGCGCTCGCGCTCGAGTATCTGCCGATACACCGCTATCTGCTCGCGGCAGGTGACGTCGATGGAGTACTCGCGCGAGGCCTTTTCAAAGAGCGCCTCGCCCAGAGTGCGGCGCAGCGCGGCGTCGGCGGCGAGCGCGGCTATGCGCGCGCCGAGCGTGTCGCTGTCGCCGACCTCGACGAGATAGCCCGTCTCGCCGTCCAGCACGAGGTTCGGTATGCCGCCCACGCGGGTGGAGACCGTGGGCAGACGGTGCGCCGCGCCCTCGGTTATGGCGTAGGGGAAGGTCTCGGAGATGCTGGTCAGCGCGTTTATGTCTATCGCGCCGTAGAACTCGTCCATGTCGTCCAGCCAGCCGCACAGCGTCAGGGCGTCCGACATGCCCAGCTCCCCGGCCAGGGCAGTGAGGTTGGGGCGCTCAGCGCCCTCGCCCGCGATTATGAGCTTTATGTTGGGCGCGCTCCTTCGCGCGGCGGCGACCGCGCGCACCAGTGTGGCGAGGTCCTTCACCGGGTCGAGCCTCGCCGCCGCGCCCACGACCACGTCGCCCGGCGCTACGCGCGCGCCCACGCGCTCATAAAAGGCGGCGCGGTCGGTGACGGGTATCTCGCGGCCGAAGTCGATGCCGTTATATATGGCGAAGGTGTCGTTGCGCCTGAAGCCGCGCGAGATGAGCAGCCGCCGCATCGCGTCCGACACGCCGACGTGATACTTTATGTGCCTGAGCGCCCAGGCGTTGAGCACGCCGTAGGTGGCCGCCGCCAGCGGCCTGCCCATGTAGTCGAGCTTCCAGTCGCTGTGTATCGTGCTGACCACGGGCAGGTGGGTGCGGCGCGCCAGAAGCGCCCCGGCCAGGTGGCCGCCCGAGCCGTGCGAGGGTATCCGCTCGAAGCCCTCGGCGCGCATCAGCTCCTCCACCTCGCCGAGCGCGGCAAAAAGCGCCCGGGGAAGACGCGCGTCTTTATCCCCAGCGCGGCCGCCTCCTCGGCGAAGGGGCCGTCCCGGAAGCAGACCAGCGTCACGTCCACATTGTTTGTCAGAGAGCGCAGCAGCGAGTGGACGTGGGTCTTGGCTCCGCCCGTATCTCCGCCGCTTATCAAATGTATAACTTTCACATTGACCTCCGCGCCGCTTGCTTAACACGGTTGAATGATGTAAAATAGCAAGTAGCTTGTTTAACGGCCGCACGGCCGGCATTTCACCGGCCGCACGACCGGCAACAATACCCTGATATTATAAACGACTGAGCCTGAATGGTCAACTACAAGACGGGATGGAGAGAACATGACGACGATCTACCTCATTCGCCACGCCGAGGCGGAGGGCAACCTCTTTCGCCGGGCGCAGGGGCACTGGAACGGAAAGATAACCGAGCGCGGAAAAAAGCAGATCGACGCCCTGGCAGGGCGCTTTAAGGACATACACATCGACGCCGTATACTCCAGCGACCTCGACCGCGCGGTCGAGACCGCCGGGGCGCTGCTGCGCGGCCGGGATCTCGAGCTGCACACCACGCGGCAGCTGCGCGAGATACACATGGGCGTATGGGAGGGCGACAGCTGGGGCAACCTCTCCTACCGCTGGCCGGAACAGATGTACAACTTCAACAACGACCCCGACCGCTGGGTGGTGCCCGGCGCGGAGAGCTTTGCCCGGTGCCGCGCGCGCATGACTGCGGCCATAGCCGAGATCGCCGCGGCGCACGACGGCCAGACCATAGGCATCGTCGCCCACGGCATGTGCATCAAGATCTTCCTGATGGCCGTCATGGGCATCCAGCCCGACTCCCCGGAGGCGATGGCGCACGGCGACAACACCTCCGTCTCATTGCTGCACTACGACGGCGGGAAGTTCGAGGTCGAGTACTACAACGACAACAGCCACCTCGGCGAGCTGTCCACCTTCGCCAAGCAGCAGTGGTGGCGCGACACGACGAAGGACGACCCGACCAGCCTTCGCTTTGAGCCGCTCAACCCCCGCGACAAGCGCGAGGCGGAGTTCTACACCGGCTGCTACCGCGACTCCTGGATCGCCGCGCACGGCTCGGACGCCGGGTTCATGAGCAGCGTCTACCTCTCCAGCGCGCGCAGCCACGCGGCCAAGGACTCCGAGAGTCTGCTCAAGGTGCTCTCGGGCGACGAGCCCATCGGCGTGCTGGAGCTGGACCCCAAGCGCGGCAAGGAGGACAACTGCGGCTGGATAAGCCTGTGCTACCTCAGGCCGGAGTACCGCGGGCACAACCTGGGCGTGCAGCTCATAGGCATGGCCTCGGCCTACTTCTTCCGTAAAAAGCGCAGCGCGATACGCCTCCACGTCGCCGTCACGAACGAGCACGCCATCGGCTTCTACCACCACTACGGCTTCCGCGACATACGCATAGACCCGGGCGTCGCCAGCGACCAGATCCTGATGGAGCGTGAGCTGTAATGCTGATGAAGGCCCGCATCGAGCGCCGGACGCTGCCGGACACGGGGCGGATAATCGCCATCTCCGACGTCCACGGCAACCTTGAATACCTGCGCGGACTGCTGAACAAGCTCGACCTCCGCGGCGAGGACACGCTGGTCTTCTGCGGCGACATCATGGAAAAGGGGCCGCAGAGCCTGGACACGCTGCACTTCCTCATGGATTTGAACGAGCGCCGGCGCTGCTGGTTCGTCCTCGGCAACTGCGACTACTGGTACGACGAGCGCGACCACTCCAAGCCCTGCCGGGACTGGTACGTCAGGGACTATCTGCTGACCAACGCCAACGGCAACGGTCCGGGGCTTTTGCAGCAGATGTGCGACGCGGCCGGAGTGACGGTGGACGAGAACTTCGACATAGGCGCATATTACAAGGCGCTGGGCGACATGTTCCCGCGCGAGTTTGAGTTTCTGGCAAGTATGCCGCAGGTGATAGAGACGGAGCACTATATCTTCGTCCACGGCGGCCTGCCGGAGGGCGACCCCGCGACCTGGGACGGCTGGTACTGCATGAAGAACGACGACTTCATGGAGCAGGGGCGCAAGTTCGACAAGTGGGTCATCGTCGGGCACTGGCCGGTCATGCTCTACCGCCAGGACATCACCTGCGCCAACCCCATCATAGACCGCGAGAGCCGCATCATAAGCATCGACGGCGGCTGCGTACTCAAGGATGACGGCCAGCTCAACGCGCTGATAATCCCGCGCAACGGCAGCGAGGACTTCACCTTCACCGCCTACGACCCCTTCCCCGTGCGCCGCGTCAAAAGCGCGCAGGCGGGCAGCGAGCGGAGCATCTACGTCCGCTGGGGCGACAACGAGGTGGAGATACTCTCGCGCGGGGAGGAGTTTTCCCGCATCCGCCACGTGCGCACGGGCTACGAGCTGGACATACTCACCAAGTACCTCTACGGCGAGAGCGGCGTCGTCCGCTGCAACGACTGCACGGACTACGTCCTGCCGCTCAAGGCCGGGGACGAGGTAAGCATAGTTGAAACCACAAGCCGTGGCTACCTCTGCAAGCACGACGGGGTGTCCGGCTGGTATTACGGAGAACTGGAATGACTGAATTCGATTTTCTGCCCGTCTCGGCCGAGGACATGCACGCGCGCGGCTGGTGGTGGTACGACTTCCTCGTCGTCGGCGGGGACGCCTATGTCGACCACCCCAGCTTCGGCACGGCGGTCATAGCCCGCGTGCTGGAGGCCGAGGGCTTCCGCGTGGCCGTGCTCTGCCAGCCCGACTGGCACAGCGCCGAGGCCTTCGCGGCCATGGGCCGGCCGCGCCTTGGCGTCATGATAGGCGCGGGCAACCTGGACAGCATGGTCGCGCACTACACCGCCAGCAAGCACCGCCGCCGCGAGGACTTCTACTCCCCCGGCAAAAAGATGGGGCTGCGCCCCGACCGCGCGGTGACCGTCTACGCCAACCGCGCCCGCGAGGCCTTCCCCGGTCTGCCGGTCATAATAGGCTCGCTGGAGGCGAGCCTCAGGCGCTTTGCCCACTACGACTACTGGCAGGACAAGGTGCGCCGCAGCGTCATCTTCGACGCCAAGGCCGACCTGCTGACCTACGGCATGGGCGAGTACGCCACGATAGAGATAGCGCGCCGGCTCAAGCGCGGCGAGGACGTCTCGGCCATGCACGACATACGCGGCACGGCCTATATCGGCTCCGAAGCGCCGGAGGGCGCCGTCGTCCTCCCCAGCTACGAGGAGGTCTGCGAGAGCAAGCGCGCCTACGCCGACGCCACGCGCGTGGAGTACGCCGAGCACGACCCCGTGCGCGGCCGGACGCTCGCTCAGAAGCACGGCGAGCGCTGGCTGGTAGTCAACCCGCCGGCCATGCCGCTCTCCACCGCCGAGCTTGACCGCGTGGCGGAGCTGCCCTACACCCGCGAGGTACACCCGATGTACGACTCCCTCGGCGGCGTCCCGGCGATAGAGGAGGTGCGCTTTTCCGTCATACACAACCGCGGCTGCTTCGGCGGCTGCAACTTCTGCGCGCTGGCCTTCCACCAGGGGCGCATGGTGACGAGTCGCAGCCACGAGAGCGTGATACGCGAGGTCGAGGCCATGACGCGCCACCCGCTGTGGAAGGGCTACGTCTCCGACGTCGGCGGGCCGAGCGCCAACTTCCGCCATCCGAGCTGCCAGAAGCAGCTAAAGGCCGGCATGTGCGCCAACCGCAGCTGCCTCGCCCCCACGCCCTGCCCGAACATCGACGCCGACCACAGCGACTACCTCGCGCTGCTGCGCAAGCTGAGGAAGATACCCGGCGTCAAGAAGGTGTTCGTCCGCAGCGGCATCCGCTACGACTACATGCTCTGCGACAAGAGCGGCGACTTCTTCGCCGAGCTGGTGCGCTACCACATCTCCGGCCAGCTCAAGGTCGCGCCGGAGCACTGCATAGACTACGTCCTCGACTACATGGGCAAGCCGCACATCGACGTGTACGAGCGCTTTATGGAGCGGTACAAGAAGCTCAACCAGCGCTACGACAAGGAGCAGTACGTCGTGCCCTACCTCATGAGCAGCCACCCGGGCAGCACGCTCAAGAGCGCCGTGGCGCTCGCGGAGTTTTTGCACCGCACGGGCAGGCGTCCCGAGCAGGTGCAGGACTTCTACCCCACGCCGGGCACCATCTCCACCTGCATGTACTACACCGGCATAGACCCGCGCGACATGAGCGAGGTGTACGTCGCGCGCTCGGCGCACGAGAAGGCCATGCAGCGCGCGCTGCTCCAGTACACCATACCCGCCAACCGGCACCTGGTCATAGAGGCGCTCCGCGCCGCCGGGCGCGAAGACCTGATAGGCTACGGCAAGCACTGCCTCGTCCGCCCCGAGCGGCCGAACCGCGCCCCGTCCGGTGGCGATTCCGGCGGCGCGAAGGGCGCATCCAGGGGCGCGAAGCCGGCCAGGCAGGCAAAGAAACCGCCCCAAAACGCAAAAAAGCCCGCGCCGAAGCGCGGGGGAAAGGGCAGATAATTTGGAACTGCTCATAACTATAATCGCGATCTACCTCATAGTCATAAACCTGGACGCCTTTTTGCTCATGCGCTCGGACAAGCGCCGCGCGCAGCAGGGCAGGCGGCGCATACCCGAGGCCACGCTCTTTCTGGTGGCCGTGCTCGGCGGCTCGCCCGGCGTCATGCTGGCCATGCGCCGCTACAGGCACAAGACGCTGCACTCGAGCTTCACCGTGGGCATGCCGCTCATCTGCTTTTTTGAGTGCGCGCTGCTCGCCGCCGGGCTCATCATCGCGTACACAGGCGTATAGCCTCACCGGCCTCCGAGGGTCAGCGAGCCTGTGACGCTCTCGCCTATCGCCAGCGAGCCTATCGCCACCTTGCCCACGGCCAGGGAGCCTACGGCCACGTATCCCACGGCCACCGCCCCCGTGGCGGCGCCTCCAAGCGCAGCCGCGCCCGCGGCCAGCAGTCCCACCGACACTGCGCCCACGGCCAGCACGCCCAGAGAGACAAGTCCGACGGCCACCACGCCGCGCGCGGCCAGGCCGATGGCCACTATGCCCGTGGCGCGGTACATGGCTCCCCTGCCCACGTTGATATGCAAAAGCGGCAGGCCGAACAGCGTGCGGCGGCTCTTGTATTCATAGTGCCAGCGCCAGCCGGCTCCCGGCGCGCTCTGCTCCGGCCGAGCCTGGGCGGCATCGCCGGGGCGCTCTGTGCGCTCTATCCCCGCCAGCTCGTCCAGGGAGACGCCGAAGATGCGCGACAGCTCCACGAGCTTTTCCAGCTCGGGCGTCGAGTCGCCGCGCTCCCACTTGCTGACGGTCTGCCGGGTGACGTCCAGCATGTCACCCAGCGCCTCCTGGGACAGTCCCCGGGCGCGGCGCAGGCTCATAAGGCGTTCGCCGAATGTCATTTACATTCCTCCGTTTCGCCGGAATTATAGCACGAGCGCCGCCCCGCGTCCAGCGAGCGGCGCGAACAAAGTGTCAACGAAAGTTAACATCCGCCATTCAGCGCACAAAAAGGAGACAAAATGCCCGAGATCACATACCGTCCCGCCGGGCGCGGCGACGTTGAGCTGATAATGCAATTCATCCGCGACCTCGCGGAGTACGAGCGCCTGGCCGACCGCGTGGTGGCCGACGCAGACGTGCTCGCGGACTGGCTTTTTGAAAAGCGCGTCGCCGAGGTCGTGTTCGCCGTCTGCGACGGGGTCGAGGCCGGCTTCGCGCTCTACTTCCACAACTTCTCCACCTTCCTCGGCCGGGCGGGCATCTACCTGGAGGATCTCTACGTAAAGCCCGGGTACCGCGGCCACGGCCTGGGTCTGGGGCTGATGAAGTACCTCGCCGGGCAGTGCGTGCAGCGCGGCTGCGGCCGGCTGGAGTGGTCGTGCCTGGACTGGAACGAGCCGAGCATCGGCTTTTACCTCTCCCTCGGCGCCGAGCCGCAGAGCGAGTGGACGACCTACCGACTCACGGGCGAGGCGCTCAGCGCGCTGGGTACGGCGGAATAAATTTGCGGCAGGACGTCCGCGCGCAGGCGCGGGCGAGGTTATAAACTCTGGAGGGCGCTCCGGCGCCCGGCAGAAAAGGAGGTAACATGAACAAGAAAGTAGTCTTCCTCACCGGAGGAACGGGAGTGATGGGCACCGAGGCCATAAAGAAGTTCCTCGAGCACACCGACGAGTTCGAGGTGCGCGCCCTCATACGTCCCAGCGAGAAGAACCGCGCGAAGGTCGAGGCGTTTGGCGGCGAGCTCAACGTCGTCTGGGGCGACCTCACGGACTGGGATCTGCTCGAGCGGAGCATGGAGGGCGTGGACTACGTGCTGCACATCGGCGCGCTGCTGAACCCGCTGTGCACGGACTACCCGCCCGAGGTCACGCTCAAGACCAACTACGGCTCCACCCTCGCCATGCTGCGCGGCATAAAGCGCTTCGGCCAGCAGGACACGACGCACTTCGTCTACGTCGGCACGGTCGAGGAGACCGGGCACCACGCCATGCCCAAGCACTGGGGCCGCGTGGGCGACCCGCTCCAGCCGCCCGTGTACAGCTACTACGCGCTGAGCAAGTGCGCCAGCGAGCGCGCCGTGGCGGAGAGCGGGCTGAAATACTGGGCGAGCGTCCGTCAGAGCTTCCAGAACCCGAACAACCCCGTCGCCATGGACTACCCCATCGTCGGCGAGATGCCGTACGACAACTGCTCCGAGCACATAGACTCGGAGAGCTCCGGCAACCTCATGCTGCAAATATGCCTGAGGGCGCCCGAGGAGTTCTGGCGCCACGGCTACAACATCGGCGGCGGCGAGGGCTTCCGCTTCGTCCAGCACGAGTGGCTGCGCGCCCTGCACGGCGACATCCGCGCGGGCTGGGAGCCGAAGTGGCTGGCGCGCAAGAACTACCACGGCCAGTTCTTCTCCGACTCCGACCGCCTGCAGGAGCTGGTGCCCTACCGGCTGAAGACCGGCGAGCAGCTGCTGCACGACGAGCTGCGCTTCCAGATAGGCGTGCTCAAGAGCCGCCCGCGCATGACTCCCGAGGAGAGCAAGCAGCACAATCACGACATCTGCGCCAAGCCCGAGGGCACCGTCTGGGCGGCGGAGCACAGCGAGGAGCACCTGCGCGTCTACTACGGCTCGCGCGAGAAGTACGAGGCCATCCCCGACGACTGGGCCAAGATAGAGCTGAAAAGTCCGTCCATGACGCCCACGTACCTCGACCACGGCTTTGACGAGAGCAAGCCGGTGGCCGAGCTGGACATAGAGGACATGCGCCAGGCCGCGCGTTTTCGCGGCGGCGAGTGCCTCTCCGAGAGCATGGTCAAGGGCGACATGTACACGCCGCTGCGCTGGCGCTGCGCCCACGGCCACGAGTTCGAGGCCACGCCCAACCTGGTGCTGTTCATGGGTCACTGGTGCCCCGAGGAGCTCCGCGGCGAGTGGAACTACTACGAGCAGGCGCGCGTCAACCCCTTCTTCGCCCAGTGCTGGGACTACGAGCACGAGGGCGAGGAGCCGTTCGCCGTCAAAATGGCCTGCGACGACACCCTCATATCCCCCGACTTCAAATGATAAAAGAGGCTCCGGATACTCCGGAGCCTCTTTGCGCTTTACGCGGCAAGAGAGGAGAGCCTTTCGGCTCTCCTCTTTGTTTTAGAGCAGTATGCTCATGAAGCCCTGGCAGGCCAGGTACATCACAAAGCCCACACACACGGGGGCGAGGATGCCGGCGCTGCTGGTGACCAGCCGCTCGCGTATGGCCGTATACAGGTACGCAAGGGCGGTGAACAGCAGTCCGCCTATGACGCCCACGCGCACGGCCTCGACCGCGCCGGTGATGCCGGCGGCCCAGGGCAGCAGCCAGAAGGTCACGACGGCCAGCACGGCGGTCAGCGCCCAGCAGTGCGGCGTCAGCTTCTTGCCGTCGATGTATCCGTCCACCACAAGGGCGATGATCGAGATCGCGGCGAGGTTGGGTATGTCCGCCAGCGGGAGCACCAGGTACGGCGCAAAGGTGCGCAGCAGCACGAGGACGAGGCAGGCGAGCCCTACCGCACCGGCCAGCACAGTGTTGAGCTTGAAGTTCGCAGCTTTCATGTTCTCACCCTCCCTTTACGCGCCGATGGCGGCCTTGACGGCGTTGATTATACCGTTGCTGGTATAGGTCGCGCCGGCAACGACATCGACATCAGGCGAATTGGCCGCGACGATGGCCTCGGGGATCTGCTCCAGCGCACCGGCGGCTATCTCCGGGGTCTCGCTGTTGGACACCACGGTGACGCCGGTTATCGTGTCGCCGTCCATGGTGACCTCGACGGTGATGGGTCCCATGAAGCCGTCGGCCGTGCCGGTCAGTCCGCCGCCGGAGCTGCCCGCGTTCTCGAGGGCGTTCTTCACGGCGTTGATTATGCCGTTGCTGGTGTAGGTCGCGCCGGCGACGATGTCGACGTCGGCGGTGTCGGCCTCGACGATGGCGGCGGGGATCTGCTCCAGCGCGCCGGAGGCTATCTCGGGCGTCTCGCTGTTGGACACGACGGTGACGGCGGTGATGTCGCTGCCCTCCATGGTGACCTCAACGGTGATGGGTCCCATGAAGCCGTCGGCCGTACCGGTCAGCGCTCCGCCGCCGGCGGAGGCGACGTACTCGCTGGCGGTGTTGACCGCGCTCATGATGGCGGAGGAGGTTATCGTGGCGCCGGTGACGGAGTCCACGTCGGCGATGGTCAGGTCGCCCTGGCTGTCGAGCATGGAGCACAGGAAGTCCCAGTCGCTCTTGGCGCTCTGGCCGAGGCCGTAGGTCTCGTGGGAGTCGAGCACGGTCAGACCGTAGACGCTGCCGTCGTTGAGCACGCCGACCACCATGTGTATGTCCTCGGCGAAGCCGCCGACGACCATCTCAACCGCCGCGCCCTGTTCGGTGCGGTAGACGCCGACGATGCTCTCGTCGGTGCCGGTGTACTCCTCGGCCTCGTACTCGGTGCCGTCGGGCAGCACGTACTGCATGACGATGTCAAACAGCTCCTGCCTGTTGGTCTCCGCGGCGCCGGACAGCGCGGCGTTCGCGCCGAAAAGGACAAGCGCGCAGACAAGGATGACGGCTACGGGTATAAGCAGTTTCTTCATGTTCATTTGCCGGCGCCTCCTTTCATAACGCCGAAGCGTCTCGGGGGCAGCGCCCTGTCAAGCGCCCAGGCGCAGGCGTTCATAACGAGGATGGCATAGGTCACGCCCTCCGGGAAGATACCGAAGTAGCGGATGATGACCGTCAGCACGCCGCAGCCGATGCCGTAGACTATCTGCGCAGCGGGGAGGGTCGGGCTGGTGGCGTAGTCGGTGGCCATGAAGATGGCGCCGAGCATCACGCCGCCGCCCATGACGCTGTAGAGCATCCAGGCGAGGGCGTTGTCGCCCTTGTAGAATATCAGCGTCAGCACAGCCACCGCGCCGACATAGGCGACGGGGATGCGCCAGGAGATGACGCGGCGGAACAGCAGCCAGGCAAAGCCTATCAGCAGCGCCAGGACGCTGACCTCGCCGATGCAGCCGAGCACGCCGTAGCCGGTGAACATGTCTATAAGGCTGACGTCGGGCAGCACCGCGCGGCTCATGGTCTGCAGCGGGGTGCTGGAGGCCACCATGTCGACGCCGCCGAAGTCAAAGGCCGGCATGAGGACATAGCCGAAGCGGGTGACGGCGCTGGGCCACAGCAGCATCATGAACGCCCTGCCGCCCAGAGCGGGGTTGAATATGTTCTGACCCAGGCCGCCTATGAGCCCCTTCACCACGATGATGGCGAAGGCGTCGCCCACGATAACGACCCAGTAGGGGCAGGTGTGCGGCAGCGAGAACGCCAGCAGCACGCCGGTCACGGCGGCGGAGAGGTCTCCCACCGACATGGGCTTGCGCAGCACGAGGCACAGCAGCGCCTCAAACACCACGCAGGCCGCGGCGGAGACAAGTGTCAGGACAAGCGCCCTTCCGCCGTAGAAGTACACCGCCGCGATAAGAGCCGGGACGAGCGCTATGAGCACGTCCAGCATTATCTTGCGGGTGTTGTCATTGCCGCGGATGTGGGGCGCGGAAGAAACGGTAAGATTCACGCTCATTTTCCTCCCTTCAGCGCTTCTTGGCAAGCGCGAACGTCTCTGTCAGCGGGAGCCTGCCGGGGCAGACGAACGAGCAGCAGCCGCATTCCATGCAGTCTTTGAGGTAGAACTCCTCCAGTTTCTGCTTGTCTCCGGCCTTGGCGTAGCGGTAGAGCTGCAGCGGCTGGAGGTACATCGGGCAGACGCTGACGCACTTGCCGCAGCGGATGCACACGCCGTCCGCGGCGTTTTCCGTCAGCTTGGTGAGACACAGGATGGCGTTGGTGCCCTTTACCACAGGCACGTCCAGGCTCTCCACGGCCTTGCCCATCATCGGGCCGCCGGCGACTACCTTCTGCGTCTCCTCCTTGATGCCGCCCGCGGCCTTGACCACGTCGGCAAAGCTGGTGCCGATGCGCACGAGCATGTTCTTAGGCTCGTTGGCGCCGTCGCCGGTGACGGTGACTATCTTCTCCAGCAGGGGCTGACCCTTCGTCACGGCGCGGAACACGTTCGCGGTGGTCGTGACGTTGAACAGTGCGCCGCTGCGCGCGCCGGGCGCGACCTCGCGGCCGGTGACGGCCAGGATGAGCTGCTTCTTGGCGCCCTGGGGATAGCGGGTGGGCAGCACGCGGAT
>ENA-UOIW01001605-UOIW01001605.1-human-gut-metagenome-genome-assembly--contig:-P58-NODE-1605-length-12875-cov-5.352496_pt1 | contig 12875 bp, 7 predicted proteins | sample MGYA00242334_ERZ723881 | MGnify/ENA metagenome assembly ERZ723881
CTGAAACTGAAACGCCGCATCGCGGAGTATTTCGAGTTCCGGCAGGAGAAAGAACCTGCGAGGGCTTCGGACATTTACGATTACGTAAAGAACAAGCCTGAATTCCGACAGTCGATCCCCGATTCGACCGAATTCAGCCGTTTCCTGCGGAAAATGCACGACTGCGGCCTGATGCGGCAATTCATCAAAAATTACGAGGTTGACACCTCCTGCCATTCGAAGTATCAGTGGAGATTCTTTCCCGCGGAGAAGAGCGTTCCCGAAAAGACGACCGAAAACGACCGGAACGAAGCGACCTCGCATCCCGACGACGCCCCCGGATTCCTGCCGCAGACCAAATCGTTCAAAGCGTCGAACGGCGTGACGGTACGTTCGAAGGCCGAACTGTACATTATGAACCGGCTACTGGCCGTCCGGCATTTCGATGTCTACTACGAACGTCCGCTGACCGCCCGGGGGCAAACCCGATACCCCGATTTCACGATCCGGAACAAACGGACAAACACGGTCTTCTACTGGGAACATTTCGGCATGACGGACAATCCGTCGTATGCGGACGGCATGGCCGAGAAACTCGCCTGGTACCGGCAAATCAGCTACAAAAGCATCGAGGAAAACGGACGGCTCATCGTAACCGTCTATGAGAACGCCGCGCAGTTCATCGACGCCGTGGCACGCATGATTCAGCGCATGGACGAAATCATCGCACCGTGCGGTTTTCTCAGTCCGTCGGCCAAAGAGAGGGAATGACGGCAGATCACTCCGGCAGTTTGCGGTTTATTCTGCATTTCAGCTCTCCATAGGTGCAGTTCAGGATTTCGTAGCGTCCGGAAATCCCTCCGGTCTTATATTCCTCGACCAGATAACACCGCTTCCCCCGGGCCTGCACCGTTAATCCCGGTAAACCGGGCCGCGGACCAGTTCACAGAACAACTCCGCGAAACGACCGGCGACGGCTTCGGCGAAGCGGCGGCCCTTCCCGGGCGAGGCTTTCGCCGGATTGCCGATGCCCGTATCCTGCGACACCCGCCGCCAGTCGCGGGGCACCCAGGCCACCTTTTCGTTCAGCATGCGCGCGGCAAAAGGTTTCGAGGCCCCCGATCCCGCCTCAGCGAGGTTCACCAGCTCGGGATGGTAGTACATCATCACCGAGGTTTCCAGTTCATCGGCATGATCGCCCGGTTCGTCGAAAAAGTCCCGTGTCGGGCACGCCGTATACCAGTCGCCCACGGCGATCAGCATATCGGGCATCTCCACCGCCAGATCGCGGATCATGTTCTTGAAGCAGTTGCCGCCGTGGCCATTGACGATCACCAGCCGCCGCATGCCCTGCGCCCGGAGCGATGACGCGATATCGGTGAGGATCGCCTTCTGCGTCTCGTAACGGGCATGGATGCAGAACGGCAATTCGCGCTGTCCGGGGTTCTGCGAGCCCATGTTCACGGGCGGCAGCACCATGCAGCGCACGTCGCAAGTTTCGAGGGCCTTCCGTGCGGCATCCACTGCAACGTCGTGCGCAAGGATGCAGTCCGTCAGGTAAGGCAGATGCAAGTTGTGAGGCTCCGTCGCTCCCCACGGCAGCACGGTCAGATCGTATTGCAGGTCGCGGACCCGGCCGTAGCAGGTTTCCGAAAGATCAATTTCCCGGTTCATCACTCCATGTTATCGGTTTTCGGACGCAGGACGGTCAGCTGCATGAAAAGCGCCAAGGCGAGGACGGCCGCCATCAGGGCGAATCCCAGTCCTAGGCTGCCGCTGTCGGCCCAGCTGCCGAGGACCTTTGTAACGACGGCCCCGGCGAAGACCCCCGTCATATTCATCACACCGTAGGCCGAAGCGCGCTGACGCGCCGGCACGAACTGGCAAAGGATGGGCATGTTATTGGCGTCGAACATACCGTACCCCATGCCGAAGCAAAGGCCCGCGGCTACGGCTGCGAACACGCCGCTGCCCGATCCCAGCAACACCAGCGCAGGAATCATCAGGACTAGTCCGATGGCGCTGGTGTAGATGCGCCCGCGCAGGTTGCGCCTCACCCAACGGTCGGACATCGATCCGCCGATCATTACGCCCAAGAATGATGAAAAGGCGATGGTGATGGTCGAGAGCGGTCCGGCCTGCGACATGGGAATGCAGAGGCTCTCGGAAAAGAGCGTCGGAAGCCAGTTCTTAGTCGCCCAGCCCGGCAGCGACGACGAAGCAAAGTAGAAAAGGATCGTCCAGAAGACGATATTCGAGAAGATCAGTGCGAAACTCCGCCAAATGGTCTCCCTGGCGGGCTTGGAGGCGCAGGCCTTCGGTTCGAGCTTCTCGCGACGTTTTTCGTGCAGCAACAGGACCAGCACCAGAGCATAAACGATGCCGACGATGCCGAACCAGTGGAAGGTGGTCTGCCACGAGAAGACCGCGGCCATCGTCGCGCCGAAACCCCCGATAGCCTGGCCGACATAAAGTCCGGTCATGTGGATGCCGATAGCCAGACTGCGCCTCGACCCGGTGAAGAAGTCGGCGATCAGCGACAACCCCGCCGGAATATAGAGCGCCTCGCTGACACCCATCAGCGCCCGCAACCAGTAAATCTGGGTGAAAGTCGTCGAATAACCCATCAGCAGCGTCACGGTGGACCAGACGCCCAACGAGACGACGATGAGCCATTTGCGGCTGATACGGTCGGCGACGGCCCCGGCCACGGGACTCATGATGCCGTAAATCCAAAGGAAAATGGCCATCAGCCGGCCGAAGTTGACGGCCGATTCAAGCTCCGTGATGTCGAACTGCATGGTGTCGCGCATCGTCGAGAGCATCTGGCGATCCATGTAGTTGAGCAGGGCCACGACCCACAGCAGAGCCACTACCACCCAGGGGTAAATTTTACTTGTTTGAATCCGATTCATCGTTAACAGGGTTAAATTATTCCAAACCGTCGGTACGGCATACGTCCGGAGTTCGGACCCCGGGTTTGATTTCTCCGCCGAGCAGGCAGACGCCCCCGGCATAGGGCACGAGCGACGCGCCTGCGCGGGCCGTGCGCCCCGATACCCCGGTCCGGCTCCACTGCCCGGACACAGGATCGAAAATCCACGCCACAGCACGGAAACGGTAGGCCGCAGGCGGTTGTGAAAGATAGGCTCCGAGTTCGGCGGGCGGAAGCCGCAACCCCGCGGTGAAAACGTCGCGATCGACGCCCCCGGTGCAGAGGATACGGCCGTCGGCAAGCGTCGCGGCACATCCCCCGACAAACGTTCCGCCGTCGGGCACGCCGGGGATTTCACTCCATGCGTCGGCGATAGGATCGTAGCAGTAGCCTTTGTCCGAAACCGACCCGTTTCGAGGATCGAAGCCGCCCCAGAGGTAGAGACGGCCCGCCGAAGCCGCCATAATAGGCTGGACGAAGGCCTCGGGAACTGGAGCCAATACCTGCCACCGCGGCTTTGCGGCACGCGTGTCGAGCATGTAAAGCGCCGCCGAAGGCGTCCCGTTGGCGATGCCACCCGCTAGGTATAGTTTTCTGCCGACGGCCGCTCCGGCCGCCTGCTCAATGGCGCACGGCAAGGCGGACAGCTCCGCGGCAACGATCTTTTCTCCTTTCGGGCGGAGTTTCACGACGCTGCATAGCGCTCCCGAGGTATTGGCGCCTCCGGCGAGCACGAGTCCGTCCCCGACCGGGAAGGTCACGCCGTAAGCCGCCGGAGCGGGCAGCCGCCCGGCCTGGCTCCAGACCCCGCCGCGCAGCAGGAGGATACCGTCGTAGAAGGTTTTTTCACCGCCTTCGGCGACCGGAACACCCGGAAAGTTCGCCCCTCCCGCAACGATCAGCGCATCCCCCGCAGCACCGGCGTACATGGCCGAAACCCCGGCCGCATATCCAACTTCTGCAGGAGCCATCTCGGGCAGAGAACGCCAGAAAAGCCCGTCGTCCGCAGCGCGTACGATGTCACGCAGTTTCACGGCCTGGAAAACCAACTGCGCGGTGCTTCCCTCATAGAGGATGCCGACCGTCTCGGGGTCAACCATCGTCAGGCACGAGTAGCCCCAGTTCTCCTCTTCATCAAGCAAGAGTTGATTCCCGGGAAGCCACGTATAGCCCCCGTCGAGGCTCGCCTTGACGGTCATGTGGTTGCGGCCTCTAGTCGTATCGGGATTCGAAAACAACAGCACGTCTCGCCCGAGGACGTTTCGTTCCGCCGGGACATGAAGCAGACTGGCCATGCAGACCGGTTCGCGTAAAGCTCCCGACGAGGCATGCTCGGTCCAAGTGCGCCCCAAGTCGCGCGTCGAGAAGACCGCACGACCCGTCCTGCGGTTGTCACGCATGTTGAGCATCAGCACGCCCGGCTCCACCTCGGCCACCTGCGATTCAGTGGTATTAGACTTGGCGAAGCAGTGCGTCCGCCACGTCCACCCGCGGTCAAGGCTGTACATCACTCCCGCGTTGGGAACCTGCGTCGAGTCGATATATTGGATCGGGAAGACGAGCGTGCCGTCGCGCATCGTAATTCCGCGCCCGGGGCCTTGCAGGGTCAGCGACCATGAAGGATCCTTGACCTGCGGGGTGATGTTGCGCGGCGCAGACCACGTACGGCCGTCGTCGCGGCTGCTGACGATCATCAGCTGTGAGGTCTCCTCAGGAGCCATGCCCTGCCCCACGCTTGTCCATGCGAGGTCGTTGCCGATGCCGTGAACCCAGACGGCGACGACGAAAATCTCCCCCGTCCGTTCGTCGACCAGAATCGCTGGATCGCCGATGCCGTTTTGTGCCTCGGGCAGTCCGCCCCACGTACCCATGTCCATGATAATGCGCATGGGCTCCCACGTGCGCCCGCCGTCGGTACTGCGGCTCAGGCCCACGTCGATGTCGTCCTGTAGATCGTTTCTCGTGCATCGACGCACGTCGTAAACCCCCAGTAGCGTCCCCGAGTTCGTCGTTACCAGACCCGGAATGCGATAGGCGTACACGCCGTCGTCACCGTGCCGGCGGACACCGACGCCTATCCGCCGGGGAAGGTTGCGGTCCTGCATGAAAGCGGTGTCGAAACCGTCGATCCCGACCCGCGTCACGGCAAGCTCGAAGGCATCGGACAAGGCATTTGCTGCGGTCGGACCGACGGCGGCGCTGACGTAGAAATAGTGGCGTCCTATCGGAAGCCGGAGGCCCGCAGGAAGCCATACGGTCCCTGTTGCGGAGGGCCGGATCTCGGGCTGCGGAAGAGCATAGCCCGGATCGCAGTAGATCGTCTGGCTGCCTCCGAGACGTTTGAACTGGTCCTTCATGGCCCCCGACGTGGTGCGCGACCAGAGGGCCGACATCGTGCCGGTATAGACCAGCCGCAGCGAACGGACGACCCCGGAAGCGGGTCCGTTCCTGAGCGCGACCGAGGCCCCGTCGAAAACGACCGGCTCCGCGCCCCGGTTCTCGATGCAGATTTCGGCCACAACGTTGAACGGCCGGTCGGTCATCACGGGAATGCAGGCATTGTGCACCTGTACCCGCGTTTCGCGTGCCTCCGCCGACAGGACGCCGAAGCATCCCGCCAGCAACAGCGCCGCAGTCTGGATATTTACAAACATACCAGTCAATCCTTCACGTATCCTTCGTTCTGCTTCACCTTGCTGTCTTTCAAGAGGACGCCTGCGTCGATCGGCCACACGAGTTTCAGCTCGTTGCCGCGCACCAAATCCAGAGCGTACCTGCCGCCCTGCATGCGCCGTACGTCATACCACCGCTTGCCCTCGGCCACGAACTCCTTGGTGCGTTCGGCGAGAATTGCCTCCTCGGCGGCCTCCGGAGTCGTATAGGTGAACGCAGGCCTTTTCGCCGCGCCGTAGGCCCGGGTGCGGACCGCCTCGATCCACTTCTTCACCTCGGCCGGAACAACCAGTTCGTTGTTCACCTCGGCGAGCATCAGCACCACGTCCATGTAGCGGTAGACGGGCACGTCGTTGGTGAACTGCCTCTTGCCGTTGTCGATCTCGCCCAGGAACTTGCACAGCGCTCGGCCGGCAGGATATACCTTTTCGTCATTGTCTTTCAGGTAGAACTGCATGAAGGTCGCGTTCCGGTGCGAATCATCCTCGTCGAAAGCGTCGTAGCAGGCCTGCGAATACTCGTAGCGCATGGCACCGCTGCCGATGTTGAAAACATTGCCGAGCTTGTTGCCGTTCTTGTCGAGGTACTTCGTGAAAGTAGCCACGTTGTAGGTGAAATTGATGTAGTGGTTCGACCTTTCGCCCAGTTTGTAGCGGAGAGCAAAGACCGTCTCCCTGTTCGAGTCCTTGCCCGTCGGCGAGAAAGCGTCGGCGAACTTCGTATTGTATGCGTAGAGCGGCTCGATGGCCTCCAGCGCATTTTTGGCGTCCATCAGGTCGTCCTCGGGCGACGGAGAGAGGACTGCCGAACCTTTCAGTGGCTTCACCTTCGCTCCCCAGAGACACACCTCGGCCTTCAGACAGTAGGACGCCGCTTTATTCCAGTAGCAGTTCTTGCTTTTGAAATTCTCGAATCCCAGTTCCTTGTACATCCGGCACGAACGCTCCACGTCGTTGCGGACAAACTGCCAGGTCTCCTGCTCGGTCGCACGCTCCTTGTTGAGTTTGGCGATCTCGCTGGTCATCAGCACGTCGGGCTTATCGCAGAGGGGCACCCCGCCCCACGTGCGCAGCATGTGGAAGTAGTAGAAGGCGCGCAGTCCGTAAAGTTGCCCCAGGTAGGTGTGACGGGTCTTGTCGTCGAGAAACTCGCACGCGGTCGATATTTTGTCGATGGCGTGGTTGATCTGGTAAATATCCATGTAGAAATTGCCCCAGTTGGTCAGGCCCGGATTAGCCTCCGAGAGGTTGTTATTCACCGTCTCGACATTGTAGGCACCCTCACCCGTGGAGGTCACGGAGGCCGTGTTGAGCATGCCGCCACGCATTTCACCCATCAGCAGCATGTTCTCGGCACGCTCCCGCACCCGGTAATGCAGCCCGATCATAAAGCGTTCACACTGCTCGGCCGAGTTCCAGTAGTTGTTGATCGAGTAGATGTCCTCCGGACTTAGGTCGAGAGCGTTGCAGGCCGCCGTCAGCGATCCGATCAACAGGAGGAGACATATCTTCATTCTTTTCATAACCGTCGTGTTTTAAAGATTTAGAAAGAAGCCTTGACCCCGAAAAGCACCATCCGGGGAATGGCGTAGCCGCCGTTCCCGTTGACGCCGTATTCAGGGTTATAGAGCGATGAACCTGTCCAGTAGAAGAGATTCTGGCCCGTTATCGACACTGCGAGGTTCTTCATGCGGACCACACGCGCCCACTTCTCGGGCAGCGAGTAGCTCAATGCGATTTCGCGGGCGCAGAGGTAGCTCGAATCGTCGTAGAAAATGTTGCTCATGCGATAGTTGTTGCGGAACTTCGTGTCGGCGTACATCAGGATCGGGTATTTGGCGTAGGGACGCTCCTCCGACCAAGTGTCCTTGCTCTCCTTGAGGGTGTTGAACGTACCCTGCGAGAGCGCCATGTACCACTGCTTGCGGCTGTTTTTGGCCACATAGCCCGTAGCGTAGTCAAAACGCGCGTAGAGCGAAAGCCCCTTCCAGACTACCGAGAGGTTCACGCCGCCAACCCAGCGGGGAATTGTGTTACCCATCTTCACCTGGTCGTACTGGTCAATCGTGTTGTCTCCGTTGACGTCGTAGAAGATGGCGTCTCCGGGCTGTAACAGCTGTCCATCTTCCTGCTCGGTGGTGGTCAGCATCGCCCAGGCACCGGGACCATAGATTGTGCCGGCCGAAGGAGTCGTGTCCACATACCAAGCGTATTTCTGCAAGTCGGCCTCGCTACGCACGATATCGACCATCCGGTAGGCATAGGCTACACCGTACTCCTGTCCTTCCTGCTTGCCGCCGACCCAGACCAGATCGCCAGCCGCATTGTAGACCTGCTGTCCGCCCTGGCGATTGTTCAGATTGCCGTTGTCGGGCAAGCGCATGATCTTCGAGCGCATGTAGGTCGCATTTCCGCCCACCTGCACTTTCCAGTCCTTGTTTTGGAAGACGATGGCGTCGAACTCGAACTCCAGACCGCGGTTACGGACGCAGCCGTTGTTGGTGTATTGATTGCCGACGCCCGCCGAGCTGGGGAAGGGAACCTCGGCCAACAGGTCGGAGGTTAGTTTGTTATAGGCACCCACCGACACCCGGAAGCGATTCAGGAAGCTGGCCTCGACGGCGAAGTCCACCGAGGCCGTCTTCTCCCAGCGCAGGTCGGGATAGGGTAGCTTGTTGATCAGAATACCGTATTCGTCGTCGTAGCTGCCGGTCTTGCCATAGTTGCCCTGCAAATCGTAGGGTCCGGCCTGGATGTTCACATTTCCGTTCTGGCCGTATCCGGCGCGGATTTTCAGACTTGACAACCAGCCCTGCGTGCCCTCCATGAATTTCTCCTTGTGGATGTTCCACGCGGCGCTGACACCCGGGAAGAAGCCCCACTTGTTGTTCACCAGCTTCGAATAGCCGTCGTAACGCGCCGAGAACGAGAAGAGGTACTTGCCCTTGTAGTCGTAGCTGGCATTGCCGAAGACCGACATGCTACGCTCGCTCAGATGGGTCGAATTCATGCTGATCTTCGAGATGTTCTTATTGAGGGTCTTGTCGATGTACCCTATGCTGATAAAATCGTCGGAGTCGGCACCCTGCCCGCCGGCCGAGAGGCCGAAATTGAACTTGTCGTAGAACTCGTAACCGACGATAACGCTCAAGTTGTGATCATTCCACGAGTTTTCATAGCCCGCGATGGCGTTGTAGGTCTGCGACAGCATGCGCGAATAGCTCGCCGAAGCCGCACGGTCGCTGTTCGTGGAACCCGGCCTGACGAGATAGGTCCGGTTGAATTTCTCCTTTTCGTACATGTTGAAATACCACATACCGTTAACTTTCAGTGAAATATGGTCCGTGATGTTGAATTTCAGGACCTGGTTCATCGTGAAGCGGTAGTTGGTGTTACGGCGGTAGAAACTACTCTGGGCGGCATCCCAGTTGCCGTTTTCCCAGTTCGTCGAACAGATGATCGGGGCACCGTCGGGATTGAACCGGCGCATCGTCGGAGGCGCCGAGAACATGATGCCGAAGAAGTTGGGCTCGCCGCCGCCGATATAATCGCTGACTTGGCGGCTGTCCGAACGCGAGAAGTTGAACAGGCTGTTCGATTCGAGCCGCGGGGTGATCTTGTACGAGGCATTAGTCGTGAACGACAAACGCCTGTAGTAGGAGATTACCGGGAAACCCGACTCGTCGTAGTAACCCAGGCTGGCATAGTAACGCCCGCGGTCATTGCCTCCCAACGCCGAGATGTTGTAGTCCTGCGTCAGCGCCATGTCGCGCACCGAAACATTGCTCGGTGTGAATTCGCTGTAAATGATGGTCTTGCCCGTAATCGGATCAATCATCTGCTTGTATCCCTGCTTGAGCAGGAAGGCGTTGTCGTCAGTGAGGAACATCGTACTGTAAACGCCCTCCTGCGCCTTGTTGCCGTCGGCTTCGTAAAGGTTGCCCGTCCCGTAGGGACCGGCGGACGAGAGTGCCGCGACGTTGCCCGAACGGTAAGCCGCCAGACGCAGGTAGTAAAGATAATCGTCGGCTGCGAGGAATTCGTTGGTCTTGCGCAGGTAGTTCAGTCCGACATTGGCCTTGAACGAGATTTCGGCTTTGCCCGCCCGCGTTTGGTCGTCACGAGCACCACGCCCGCATTGGCCTTGGCACCGTAAAGAGCCGTCGCCGCAGCATCCTTCAGAATTTCGATCGACTCGATGTCGTTCGAGTTGATGTCATTCATATCGTCCTTCTGCACGCCGTCGACCACGTAAAGAGGCTTGCCCGTACCATCGAGAGCCGCACCGCCACGGATGACAATCGAGGGCGCCGCTCCGGGCTGTCCCGACGTCGTAGCGACGCGCACGCCCGTCACCGTACCGGCCAGCGCTTGCAGGGGATTCGAACGCACGCCCCTTTCGAGAATGTCGCCCGAAACCTTCGAAATCGCAGCCGTCAACTTGTCTTTCGTAACGGTGCGGCCGTAGCCAGTCACCACCACCTCGCTCATGTTGATGGCATCCTCATCGAGTTTCACGTCAATCGCGGCTTTCTCGCCCACGGGAACGTTTTGCGAAGTATACCCCAGCGAACTGAACGTCAGCACGCCCTTTTCGCCCTTCACCGTCAGAGAATAGCTTCCGTCGACACCGGTCGTCGTACCGTTGGTCGTCCCCTGCTCGATCACCGTCACTCCGACCATCGGGGCGCCGGAAGCATCGGTCACCTTTCCCGTCACCGTATGGCGGGGCTGGGCGGTCGCCACGCCAATCGTGAATAGCATCAGCGCCGACACCAACAGCATCCGGCATTTATTGAGTTTGAGATTTTGTCTCATGGTTATCCAGGTTAAGCGTTAGTATTATTTGAACCAATAGCCGTAATCGGCAACCTCCCCGGGCAGAATCAGCACATCAAGACGCATCCAGCCCGCCGGACGGCTGCTCCGAGTGATGAAACCCTTCTCGGGACCGGCTTCGAAGACGATGGCTAAGCGTCCGTCGCCGAGCAGCGTCATATCGGGATAACCGGCCGCCAGATCGTAGAGCAACTGGCTGCGCGTCCACCCCTGGGTGCTCGTGGGACTGCGAAAAAGCATCAGTTCGTAGCGGTTGTCATGCGTCGAGGACTTTGCGCCGCCCTTCGGGCCGCAGTAGAAGACCATATTCCCGCCGCCGCTGCAAACGCTTGCATGACAGCCGCTCTCAAACGAAGGCAACCCGCCGTCCTTCGCGGCCGCGGTCCACGTTTGGCCGCCGTCCTTCGAGAAGGAGGAGTAGCGGTCGGCGCTCCTGCGGATGTTGACGGTCAGCCGGTCCTCGCCGCACTCGGCGATCTGGCTCTCGCCGGCCAGCACCTCGGAACTTACCTTCCAAGTGGCGCCGTGGTCGTCGGAATAGATGGCGAAGCCCTTGCTGGCCGAACCGTTATACTGCCTCGAAGGCAGGATGAGGCGTCCTGCACGACGTCCGCACGAGATCTGAATTCCCGAGCCGGGACCAAATCCCGAGCTGAAGTAACCGGGCAGGATCACCTGATCGGTAACATCCGCCGGATCGTTCCACGTGACGCCGTTGTCCGACGAAGAAATCACATAGGCGCGCGTCTTGGTCGCGTCGGCGTCCGACTTGACCCAACGGCAGCAGAACATGAAGATTCGGCCCGTCGTCCGGTCAGCCACGGGCGTGGGGTCCATGAAGGCATAGCCGCCACCGTTGGCTGACCCGGTCAAGTTGGTCTGCTCGGACCAGGTTTTGCCGTTGTCGGTGCTGCGTCGGACCACGATGTCCGTGTAGCTCTTGTCCATCCACGAATTGTGGCGCGCCTCGCAGAACACCAGCAGCGAACCGTCGGCAGCGGTCACTATCGCGGGAATACGGTACGAATGGGCACCCGTTCCCGCCGTGAAAGGGGTATGGGTCTCCATCTGCGAAAGGCTGATCGTCCCTTCCGTAGCCTCTGGCCCGAGATCGGGCATCACGGGATCGGTCACCGCCGGACGCTTGATTTCATCGTCCGCACAGGCGGACAGCGCAAAAGGCGGAGTAGCCAGACATCCCGCCATCAGGAGCACACGCAGGCAATAGTTGATTTCAGATTTCATTACAAGTATTGTTTTAAGGTTATTCATTCAGGATTTCGCCGCACAGCTGCGTCGCCTTGAGCATCATGCGCGGGATGTGGAACGGACCCTTGAACAGGTTGCCTTTGGCCGGCTGCGCCACCGTACCGTCACGATGCAGGTAGCCGTACCATTCGCCGTATTTGGCGTCAGGGAAGACCCGATAGGCGTAGTCGTTGACCCTGCGGTGCATTTCAAGGTATTTTTCGTCACCCGTAGCCACATAGGCATAAAGCGTTGCAAGGATCGTTTCGCATTGAGGCCACCAGAACTTCATGTCCTGCGAATAGTCCTGCGACGGAAAATTGCGGCAGTCGCGGAAGTTGATCATGCCGCCGTAAGGCTCGTCCCAGCCCCATTTCCAGGCCCAGTCGATGATCGTGACGGCCATTTCGATCAGTTGTGCGTCCCAGCCGCGCGTGCGGGCCACTTCGAGCAGGAACCACGCGGTCTCCATGCAATGCCCGGGATTGATCGTGCGGCCGGCGCAGGTATCGATGAACTCCCCGTCTGGGCCCACTGTTTCGAGAATGGTCCCGAACTCGGGGGGCATGAATTAACGCCGCAGTTCATCGAACGACAGGTCGCTCTGTGCGTCGCGCACCGGCTCGGCGGCCACCTGCCGGATCACTTGCGCCACGTTGATCAGTATCATCGTGATCGAGTGCCCGCGCGAGGGGACCAGTGTTTTGGGCTCCAGAAACCCTGGGGATGAGAGCATTCGCAGCGTATTGCGGAACATGTCGAGGGCCTTTGCGGCATAGGAGCAATCGCCCGAAGCCGCGGCGTATTCGGCCATGGCGATTGCGGCGAAGCACTCCGAGAATACGTAACGCCGCTTCTGGACAGGTGCGCCCTCGGCGGTCACCGTGAAAAACAGGTGTCCGTCGGTATCGATACAGTGACGTTCAAGGAAATCCAGCGCGCTCTTCGACGCCGCGAGCCACTCGGGATTCCGCCCGGCATGGCGATAGGCCGCCGCGCAGACGTATCCGAAACGACCTTGGAACCAGACCGACTTAGTGGTGTCCATCCGCGTTCCGTCGCGGTCGACGCAGGTGTAGACGCCGCCGTTGTCGCAGTCGAGTCCGTGCTTCATCCAGAACGGCAGAATGTCGTCCTTCAAGTCGACCGCATAGCGCTTCCGGCAGTCGTCCAGATATTTTTGTTGTTCGGTTGTCATGGTA
>ENA-UOIW01001608-UOIW01001608.1-human-gut-metagenome-genome-assembly--contig:-P58-NODE-1608-length-12858-cov-11.551511_pt1 | contig 12858 bp, 9 predicted proteins | sample MGYA00242334_ERZ723881 | MGnify/ENA metagenome assembly ERZ723881
TTTTATTTTTAGTTATAATTTTTGATTATGGATATGTTCGTTTTGATTATAGATAATTATTTTTTTCACAATTTTTCCAACAAATAGGCGCGGGGGCTGGCAAACCAAAGGCAAACCACCCCCCTGTATTTTTATAAATTTTAATGGGTTCTGTTTTCCCCGTTCATGGGGCTACAGAATATCCTCCACAATATTATTCAGCCAGAAGTCGTTGCGCACGAATAAATATCCTGCCGTGGCCTTAAGCAGGTCCACCGCTTGCACAATGGTGAACAAGGGGCGGATGGGCAAGGTCGTGAACCGGGAAAGCACCAATGCCACCGGGATGGACAAAAGCCAGATGGACCCGCTGTCAAACAAGAAGGTGAGCATGGTTTTCCCACCGGAACGCATAGTAAAATACGAGGCATGGAGGAAGGCGTGCAAGGGCATGAATACGGCGGTGATCAGGATCAGATCCCGGGCCAGAAGCCGGACCTCGTCGGTGGTATTATAAATCAGCGGGATAAAGGGCGAGGCCATGGCCATGACGAAACAAACCACCATACAGGACAGCACGGAAAATACGATCAAGCGGGTATCCGTCCTTCTGGCCTCCTGCATTTTCCCTGCACCCAGCAGGTTCCCCACGATGATGCCAATGGCATTGCCCACTGCCATCACCGCCACGTTAAATAGGTTCATCACCGTGGAAGAGATGTTGTAGGCGGCCACAGCTGCCAATCCCCGGGTAGAGTAGCTCTGCGCCAGGATGGTCATGCCGGTGGACCAAAGCATCTCGTTAATCAGCAGGGGCATGCCCCGCAGGATGATCTTTTTGACCAGGGCCATAGGAATCCGGAATCCCTTAAACAGATCGTATACATAGGGGCAAAATTCCCCATGCCGATGGGTCCAGAGCACCACAGCACCCGCTTCCACATACCGGGCGATCACCGTGGCCAGGGCTGCGCCCCGTACTCCCATTTGCGGGAATCCAAATTTTCCGTAGATCAGCAGATAGTTGAACACCAAATTCACCACCACCGCAATGATGGAGGCGTTCATGGGGACTACCGCCTGGCCAGATTCCCGCAAGGTGCTGGCATAAGCCTGGGAAACGGCAAATGGCAGCATCCCCCAAAACATAATGTGCAAATAGGCCCTGGCATACTCCAGCGTAGCCCCTATGTCCCCCGTCTGGCTGCCTTCGTGGAGAAACATGGAGATCAGCTGCGTATCCATGCACATGAGCAAGGCAAGGGCCGCCGCCAGGATCACCCCGCCGCAAATCAGCTTGAAGCGGAACGTATACCGGACCCCTGCATAATCCTTGCGGCCAAAGTATTGGGCCCCAAAGATCCCAGCCCCAGATACGCCGCCAAACACGGTCAAATTGAATACAAACAACAACTGGTTGGCAATGGCCACCCCGCTCATGGGGTCCGTCCCCAGCCGGCCTACCATTACATTATCCAGCAGACTAACGAAATTTGTTATGGCGTTTTGTACTAAAATCGGCAGGGCAATGGCTATTACCATTCGGTAAAACGCCTTATCCCCAAACCATCGTTCCCGCAGCGTCAAGTTATCCCTTCCCTTATCCGAAAGATTTTGCCTTCCGCTTGCCATCCGGTTGCAAGGCGTGGCCATTGCAGTATACCACGGCCCAATGGCACCTGCAAGAGGGAGCGTTTGCGTTGCTACGCCCTTTTCCCTTGCAATACGCTTTGCAAAAGGCTATTCTATATTGAGAGGGTCATTTCCCTTTCGGCTGCGGCCTTTTCCCAAAATGCCGGCCGCCGGGTGGCTCACCTTTGCAGATATACTTTATTTTTAAAATAGGAGGTTCCCGTGAAGTATCTTTTGGTCATCGGCGACGGCATGGCGGAGTGTCCCCTTCCCCAGCTTTCGGGTAAGACCCCCATGGAAGCCGCCAATACCCCCTGTATGGATACCCTTTGCGCCCAAGGGCAGCTGGGGCTGGTGCGCACCATCCCCCTGGGGATCGCCCCGGGCAGCGACCCAGGTATCCTTTCCATCTTCAGCTATGACCCGCGCCTATATTTTCACGGCCGCTCCCCTTTGGAGGCAGCCGGCAGCGGCTTGCTTTTGCAGCCTGGGGAAATTTCCTTCCGGTGTAATATGGTCACCCTGTCTCCAGGCGGCCCGTTTGGCGCCCGCGCCATCCTTTCCCACAGCGCTGGCTCCATCGATGGCCAGTCCTCCATGGCCCTGCTGGAATACCTGCTTTCCAACCCAGATTTTCACCGAGCCGCCAACCATAACGGCTTCCGCTTCCACCCTACCCCCTCCTTCCGGCATATCCTGGTAAAGGCCGGGGGCAGCATCCAAGGCTTCTCCGCCACCCCGCCCCACGATATCCTGGGCCAAGCCATCGGCGCCTACCTGCCTAAAGGGCCTAATTCCCAGGCTTTGCTGGAGCTGATGGAGCTTTCCGCCCAGATCCTGGATACGGCGCCCATCAACCTGGAGCGTCAAAGCCGGGGCCTGCTCCCCGCCAACTGCATCTGGCCCTGGGCCGAGGGCACGGCCACCATCCTGCCTCCCTTCCAGGAAAAATTTGGCAAGGCGGGCCTGGTGGTATCCGCCGTGCCCCTGGTGCAAGGCATCGCCAAGCTGGCAGGGCTGGAAGCCCCTGTCATCCCCGGGGCCACCGGCGAGCTGGACACCAACTATGCCGGCAAGACCCAGGCCGCCATAGAGGCCCTGCGCGTCTATGATTTCGTATGCGTCCACCTGGAAGCGCCGGATGAATGTACCCATTGCGGAGACCTGGCCGGCAAGATCCAGGCCATTGAAAACCTGGACAGCCTGATCCTCCATCCCCTGGTAGCCCATCTGGCCCAGTCCCCAGAGCCGTACCGCGTCCTGGTGCTGCCGGACCACCAGACCCTGCTCACCACCCGCACCCACGGTGGCGACCCCATTCCTTATTTTATCTATGACAGCCGGGAGACTTCCGGCTGCGGCTTGCCCTTCCAGGAAAAGGCAGCTGCCGGCTGTCCGGTGGTGGACCCCGGCGCCGCCCTTATGGGCCGGTTCCTGGGGGAATAGCGCCACAAAAGCCAAAAATAACTGGCGGCGCTTCCTTTGCCATCTGGCTTGGAAGCGCCGCCAATTTGTTTCCATGGATCATGCTGGGAACTAGGAGCCCGTCAGGTATGCCATGGCGGTTGCCTGCGCCACACGCCTTGCGGTTCCCCCTGTCCCTTTTCGCAGATCCGCCCCAAGCCCCAGGCCAGCCCTCTCCAGCTATGGCCGGCGACGGGGCTGTCCCCCCGCCGGCACCCCGTTTCAAGGCTTAAAAGGGGCCATGGGGCCTGTACCGCTATGCCAAGGGCGGGCGCTCATTTTTATACGCCTTCTTTTGGCACGTATTTGGGGCAGGGTTTGCTGCCATAGATCACATACCCTGGTTTTTCATAGTATTTGTCGCATTCGATGGTGTTGCCAGGGATCATGTAGACGCAATCCCTGCACTGCAACGCATCATTTTCTACCGCTTCGAATACCGGATCGTTTTCCGAGGAAAACCGGCTCTTGTTATCTTGCATAGTTCCTCCTGGATCGTAGGTTATTTTTCCTTTCCATCTTCCTCATCGTTGATGAGGTCGATGATGAATTTCATGGCGCCATACCCGAGCTCATCGCTAGCGTCCAAAATCTCGCGGATCTTATATTTCTGCCCGCGGTCCAAAAGCATCTCGAACTCATCCTCCGTGGCGGTAAGGCCTTCCACATAAGCGGCTTTGGTACCCTTGGGCGCATGATATTCAATCAGATGGGACTGGTTTTCCAGCGGCCTGGCATCCGACTTGGCGAAATCTTTCGCCACGGATCTGCTCAGAGAAGTGCTGGTAAATCCTTTATCCTGAAAGACCATGTTGCCCAGGCCGGATACGTTTTTCAATGCCTGCTTCATCTGGGTGGCGTACATGCCGGTGCCATTGATCCCCACTTGCGCCAGCAAGCTGCGCACAAAGTCGTCCTTGACGCCCCGGTGAAGGACCATGTCGCTAGAGGTGCGGGTCTTGTTCAGGGCAGAACTTAAGTCGGCAGCCTTTTTCTCATACTCCGCAGCTTTTTGCGGCGTGGGACGATTGAGCCCCCGAAGATGCCGGTTCATGCCGAAGAACTCCTGGGAAGTATAATAATTTACCGCATCGCTTTCCTCTGGAGTCAAGCTCCTTTGCCAGCCCTCGGATTGGCGGCCCATCGCGCCTGTCAGCTGGGTAAATTCCTTGCTTTTTGGATCCAGATTCGGATCGTTGCCCAATTGGGCGATGATGTCCGCATCCGACTTGAGTTTCCCCTTCTTGGGCTTTGCCGGAGCGGCTTCGCCGCCGCTGGATTTCCCGATCCCCTTAAAGAAGTTTCTCACGCCGTTCCACATTTTACCCAGGGTTTTGCGGATGCCGCCCCCAAAACCTTGGATCGGCGAAGCAGCGGTGGCTACCGGCATGGTAAAGCCGCCGCTCATGCTCAAGCCTTCTCCACTTTGGGCCGCTTGCGCCTGGGCTTCCAAGGCAGGGCTTTCCTCCCCGCCATGCACCAGACCCATGCCTTGCTGCACCACGTGGGCCGCTTCATGCAGCAATATCTGCTGCCCCTGTTCAGAATATGGATCATATTTCCCCTTGGCCACGTGGATCTCATTGCCCCGGGTAAAGGCGGTCTCTCCGATGGCATTCAGGTTTTCGTTTTCAAACACCTTTATGCCTTCCATGGGCACACCAAATTGATCGCTCATCTTTTGAGCCATCTCTCCAGAGAGTGTTTTAGAAGAAAGCCCTTCTTGATTTCCTAAAATGGAAAGCATTGCCTGATTGCCAATGGGTTGCTCTAAATTTACATTTTGTTCTACCTGTTTTGGCAGATCCATTACGCTGGCTTTTGTCTGGTTTTTTACGTGGTATTCCTTCATTGCCACACTCACTCTCTGATAGGATAAATTTTACCTTCATGGTAGCATAGATCCAAAGATTTGTCCCGAAAAATGTATTAACTCGCCAAAAAATGGCATGAACGCGATTTTCTATCGCGCCCACGCCTTATGCCCATGCATTCAGATTATCTTCGGCAATCCTTCTAGGCCGCCGCAGCACGGCGTTAGCGCGCCTAAAAGCGCCTCCTGCTACAATATATTCCCATTCGGCCAGAGAAACTTCCTATATTTATTTAAAATCCCTCTGCCGGCGGAGCGGGGCAAATGCGACCCCGTTTTTCTGCGCCGGGACCCCGCACCCGGCCCTTGTCCAAGGGTCGGGTGGGCTAACTATGGGCGGCCCAGGCGGCCGGGCCTGGCGGGCGCTCCTGCCGGGCCCCGGGCGCGGTCAAAACCTGCGGAGCCAGCTTTCCACCGGCGGCATATCCATCAAACTGGCGGCATAGTGGAGGTAAACGATCCGCTTTTTTGCATCCAATAAGAAAATTGCCGGTCGCTGTAGCTCGTCCCCTTCATACGCCCCATGTACTAGGCCCAGGTCCTGCTTCTTTTCCTGGAAGGCCTTGTGGGCCTCGGCAAAGTGGGCTACATCCAAAAATTCCTCTTTGGTCTGGGCGGGCAGCACGTCAAAGCGCTTGTACAGCGCCTGGATGGGATCGCATATGATCTCAAAGGGGAAATCCGTTAGGCTCTCCCGGACCGTGGAGGGGGCGCTTTGAAACACCACGAATACCTGGACCCCCTTTTCCGCGATCTCCTTCTGGTGGGAAAGCAGCTGGTGGATATCCAGCTGGCATTTGGTGCAGCCTACATACCGCAAAAACAGGATCGCCGCCGGGTTCTGCCCGATCTGGGCATACAGGTCCTTTATGGTCCCATCATAGGATCGATAGGAAACATCGGGAAACAAGTTGCCTACTTCTAGCATCATACACCTCAAACGCACAAGCGCCGCCTATCCAAGCGACGCTTGCTTTGCTTTGTCAAACGGGGTCGTCCTCCGCCTTCCCCAACCGCCACCGGCACAGCCGGGGAGCTGGGAAGCCGGAACAGGGCCTTACATCCGGTACGCCGCGATGAAGCCGGAGGTGGTGGCATTGTGGATGCTCTGCTCCTGGCCGTTGCAGTCGCCGGCAAAGATCACGTCATAGGCGGTGCCGTAGAAGGCGTTGCGGGCCTGCTTGTCGCTCTTCATGCCGGCGGCCAGGATGATGGTATCCGCGGGGATGAGCTTTTCCGCCCCCGTTTCATCCGTCACCAGGACGCCTTCTTTGGTGATGCCCGTGCACTTGGTCTTTACCATGGACTTGACGGGATGCTCCCGGTTCTTGGTTTCGTTTACGAACACCGCTTCCTCCCGCTTATACTCCTTCTCCATGAACCACAGGGTATAATAGCGGTCGATATACATGGTCAGGGGCAGCAGGATGTCTCCCATCTCGATGACGGTAATGTCCTGTTTGCCCATGTTGGCCAGATAGATGGCGGTTTCGCAGCCGACGGAGCCGCCGCCGATGATCACGATGTTATCCCCCAGGGTATCCTCCTTGCCGTAGATGTCGATGGCCTGGATCACGTTGTTGGTGTCCATACCGGGGATGTTGGGGGTGATGGGCTGGGAGCCGATGGCCACGATGACCCCATCCGCCTCTTCCTTGGCCACCAATTCCGGGGTAGCCTTGGTGTTTAAGCGGATCTCGATGTTGGGGTCCTTTTCCACCTGCCGGATCTGGAAGTCCTTAAAACGCTTCAAATCCACCCGGAAATCCATATAGTCCGCGTGTTGCAGCTGGCCGCCCAGCTTGTCCGTGGCCTCGAAGAGCACTACCTTGTGCCCCCGCTCCGAAGCCCGCATGGCAGCCTCCAGGCCGGCCGGGCCGCCGCCTACCACCACGATCTTCTTGGAACGCTCGGGCTTGGGATATTCGTTGATCACAGAGGGCAGCTTCTCCAAGGGGTTGACGGAGCATTCCCAGTGGAAGGTTCCGTTTTCAAAATCGGACACATTGCCCGGCCGGGCGGTGTTGATCCGGCTGGCGGAAATATCCAGGCAGCGCATACACCGGATGCAGGGACGGATATCCTCTGCCCGGCCCTTCCGCGCCTTGTTGCCCCAATCGTTATCCGCAATGAAGTTCCGGGCGGTGGCGATGAAGTCCGCCTCCCCGTTGGCCAGGATCTCCTCCGCCACGTTGGGGTCGTTGATGGAGCCGATGGCGCTTACGGGCACATCCAGGTTTTTCCGGATATAGGCCGCCAAGTGCCGCTTTTCGCAGTTGGGCATATAGTAGATGGACTCCTGGATGCCCATGGTGGGCTGGATGTGCCGGGTGCCGCCGGAGCATTGGATAATATCCACCTTATCCTTGATGAACTCCAGCATCTCCAGGGTGTCCTCCTTGGTGCTGCCCCCATCGGCAAATTCGGATACGCTTACCCGCATCTCGATCACCATATCCCGGCCCACCCGGTCCCGGATGGCGTCCAGGATCATGGAGGCGAGGCGGATGCGGTTGGCAGGGCTGCCGCCAAAGCGGTCGGTCCGCTTGTTTTCATAGGGGGACATGAACTGGGAGATCAGCCAATTGTGGCCGCCGTGGAGCATGATCAGGTCGAAACCGCCCCGGCGTACCATGTTGGCCGCATTGGAATAATAGCGCACCACGTCCTCAATGTCCTTCTCGGTCATCTCCCGCACCACGGCCCCTGTGTAAAGGGTTTTTGCCGTGGGGCCAATGGAATTTTTAGACCACTGGCCAATGTGGGACAGCTCCATGGATGCCAGGGAGCCATAGGCGTGGACATAGTCGGTAAACAGGTGCATCCAGGACAGGGTGTTGGGTTTGAAGAGGTTGTAGCTAGGGGTCACGATGCCGCCGCCGCCAGGCTCCACGCCGCCTTCCATCATGTTTACCACGGCGGCGCCGCCCTTGGCGGGACCCGCGTAATATTTGATGCCCAGCTCCGTTACGTGGGCGTAATCGGTGCCGTCGATCTCCAGCACCGGCAACCTGCATCCGTGAGGCGAAGCGATGATGCGGTTCTTAAACAATTTTCCGCCCAATTCTACCGGGCTAAATAGATGGGGGTATTTTTCCCTATTCGAAAAAAATTGATCCACGGTGTTCCTCCTATCTTTTTACCAGGTGATAAATGAAGGAAGGGGCATTGTTGCGAAAAGCAAAATGCCCACATCCCTTTCCATTGTTTAAACCTTATGACTTACCTTCATCCAACTCCGCAAGCTGGGCCGCCGCTTCCTCGTCGGTGAGGCGCACAATGCCCCAGCCAGTCAATGCGGAAATTACCAGGGTCAAAATCGCAAGGGGCAATGCCACGCAGTACATGGCAAACTCCGGCGGGGTTACGCCCAGGTTGGTATAGTAGTATGTTCCAACCACCAGCCAGGGCCACATGGAGCAGGAAATACCGGTGCCGGCCAAGTTGATACGGGCCAGGTTCACCAGGTCCATCTTGTTCTCCAGGAAGGGCCGCTGATACATGGTGCCGGTGATGATGGTGGGCAGATAGGCATTGCCGCCGCAGGGCGCCAGGCAGAGGCCGGTAAGGGTGGCCGCCAGCATGAGGGACCTGGGGGTCTTTGCCTTGGAGAAGAGGGTGTGCATCAGGTGATCCATGAAGCCGCACTCCTCGATGATGGCAACGATCATCTGGGCCATGATAATCACGCAGACCAGGCCCACCATGTTTGCCATACCACCGCGCACCAATAGGTTGGTGGTGGTGGAAGAAAGTGTGGCCGTATCGATCACGGAAGCGGGGATCATGTTCAGGGTGAAGCCCGTGTTCATGCAGGTGATGGCGCTGTTAAAGGAGAAAGGCTGCAGCGCAAGGCCTACGATGATGGCGGAGAATGCAGAGCCGATCAAAGCGGGCACCGCAGGCACCTTCACGATGATGCTCAGGAAGAGGATTATAAAAGGAAGCAAGCAAATGGGGCTGATATTATAAATAGTGTTGATTTCCGTAAGGAACGTATTGATGGTGTCGTTTTCCACAGCGGTGGCTGCCGGCGCGTTCAGGCTTAGCACCAAGTAGAAGATGATAACAGGGACGTAAGCCGGGCCAAAGGAATATTTCAGGTTGTTGCCAACCAGCTTGTAAAGGTCTACGCGGGTAACGGCGGCGTTCATGTTGGGGCCGTCGGAAACCGGGGAGCAGCTATCGCCAAAGATGGCGCCGCACCAGATGGCGCCCAGGGTCATTTTCATATCTACGCCCATGACGCTGGCCATGGCATACAGGGCAATGCCCAGGGTACCCACCGTGGTAAGGGAGGAGCCGCAGGCGAGGGAAATGATCATGCACGCCAGCAAGGCGGTGAGATAAAACATGTTGGGGCTGATGATCTTAATGCCGTACACCACCAGGGTGGGAATGGCGCCGCTATACATGAAGGTGCCTACCACGATGCCGATGGAGAAGATGATCAAAATGGCGCTCATGGTCTTGCCCACCCGGGCGCATCCAGCCTTGAGCAGCTGGTCGTAGCTCTTACCTGCAAAAATGATGCCGATCCCAAAGGTGGCGGCTAGGCAGATAATAAAGGTAGGTTCCGGCCGAATGCCCAAAACCACATAAAAGAGAACAAGGAATGCAAAGATGACGATAAATGGTGAAAGTGCCAGAAATGTTGTGATTTTCTTTTTCGGTTTTTCTTCATGCGTTGTCACGGGAAATACCCTCCTTCAAATTTTTGCAATCACGAACCGGCCGAAACATTGATACAGCAGGCCCCCCCTGTATCCAATTTGATTTATTGTCCCTCCTTTCTTTAATTATCTGAAAATCAAAAACCAAATATTACTATGTTTTATCGATTTGGTATTCCAAATATGCGCATTCAAGATACCATATGCAAGCGCAAATGTCAACCCCCTGAAATCCCGCAAACTCTATAGAAAAAAGAAAGTAAAAGCTTGCTAAAAACCTCCTTGACTCTATTTGCTTTTTGTGATACGTTATAGATGAGCAACGAAACCCCCATGGTTCTCAAAACCATTTTTGTGCACAATGCACGTAAAAACCTTCAATTTGGTATACCAAGAATCCAAATTTTGTATACCAAATTTTTCTTCGTTATTGGATTCTATCTTGATAAAGGGGGGCCTTGGATGGCAAACGAAAACCAATATCTTTCCGAACTCGCACTGGAATGCATAAAAAATATGATCGTGGAAAAAGGGATGAAGCCCGGGGACAAACTTCCGCCGGAGCGCAAGCTGGCCGAGCTTTTTAATACCAGCCGCGCCCCTGTTCGGGAAGCTTTAAAAATCCTGGAATACGCGGGCATCCTTTATCGCAAGGAGGGTTACGGGTTATATATTCGGGATATTTCCGCCACTGACCCCATCGGTAAGCTGAATTTCGCTTTGACTACCACCAGCAAAACCATCAATGAACTGATGGAGCTGCGTATTTCCTTAGAGGCGGACGCTGCCTATTGCGCCGCCATCCGCAGGGATGAAAACGACCTCTTGGCCTTAGAAAAAGCCATTACAAAAATGCGGGAGATCCATCTGAAGGATCGGAGCGACAAGGGGATGCAAATGCTGCAGCATGAATCCTTGAACTTCCATCGCGCCATTATGGAGGCGACCAAAAACGCCGTTTTGCAAAGCGTTTATGGCCAATTGCTCAGCTTGTTGCAGCTCTCTCGCCAATATATGACAGCCCGATTGGTATCCCGCCACGATCCCCTCAGCGACCATGAGTCCATATATAGAAAAATTGTAGATCAAGATCCAGAAGGCGCACGTGTTTATATGAAAAAGCATCTTATTGATACCAAGGATTCCTATAACGCAATCATTAACGAGGATAAAAACCAATGCCAATAGGAATCATGATCGATAGCATTGCCATCGCTTCAGGCGCTTGCATTGGCGCTGCCCTAAGCAAGGTATTCCCCCAGCGGCTGGCAAAGAGTCTCTCCCAGTTGTTCGCCCTTTCGGCCATGGCTATTGGGATTACGTTAATCGTAGATTATCAGCAGTTGTCCGCTGTGATCCTCTCCCTGATCCTCGGCACGGCCATTGGGGAAGCTTTCAATCTCAACCACCGGGCAAAGGGGATCTCCGCCAAGGTGGACGCACGGTTTAAGCAGCGGTTCGGCAACGGCCCGGTGGATATTTGTATCTTCATCAACCTGGTCGTCATGGCTGCGTGCAGTGGATACGGCCTCTTTGGCGCCCTCAATGAAGGCCTTTCCGCCAACCATGCCCCTTTGATCGCAAAGGCAGTGCTGGACTTCTTTACCTTCTTCTGCTTTGCCACTACCCATGGCGCCGTGCTGTCCTTGATCTGCATTCCCCAATTTGTCATCTATTTTTGCATCTATTTGCTGGCGGGGTTCCTTTCCCCGTTTTTGGACCCTGTGGCAATGGGGGATCTTTCCGCTTGCGCCGGGGTGATCACCATGGCCACGGGTATCAATCTGCTGTGGGATCTGGATATTCCCCTCATTAGTATGCTGCCCGCTTTTTTGTTAAGCGTCCCCTTTTCCAACCTATTCGCAATGCTGCTATAGCCTTCTTTGCAGCCTTTATGCAAGCTTGCCGCTTGGATCTCTTCCTTGCGGTTTAAAATAAAGCTACATTACCAGGACCTGGCAAACCAACAACGACAATTCCGTTTACCCAAACGCGATGGGTAATCGCCAAATGAGGAGGTGGCATTTTGAATCCATATTATCCACACCTATTCAGTCCATTAAAAGTGAAAAACCTCACCTACCGAAACCGTATCTTTGCCTCGCCCACAGGGCTAAAAGACCTGAGCGACATGAATCATTTGACCGTAAAGGGCATTGATTACTTCAAGCGCAAGGCAAAGGGCGGCGCCGCCAACGTCACCATGGGAGAGGCCTACGTGCATCCCACCGGCGTGGTAGACTGGAGCTACAAGGTAAAGATGTATGACATCCGTTCCCAAGCCGGCATTTTCGACCTGGCGGTGGCCATCCATCAATATGGTTCCTATGCCTGCATCGAACTGAACCATGCCGGTATGCACTTCCACGACGACAACCGAATCAACTACGGCCCCAGCAACCGCATCGATGAATTCGATCAGCAGGACGGCCTGGGCAAGCGGGTACACCAGATTTACGAAATGCCCGAGAACATCATCGAGGAGGTTGTAGATTCCTACGGAAAAGCCGCCGCGCGGGCAAAGCATTGCGGCTATGACTCCGTGCTGGTCCATGCCGGCCACGGCTGGCTGCTGTCCCAATTCCTGTCCCCGGTGCTCAACGAGCGCACGGATAAATTTGGCGGCAGCCTGGAAAACCGGGCGCGGATCAGCCTGATGGTGGTGGACAGCATCCGCAAATACTGCGGCCCCAACTTCCCCATCGAATTCCGCGTCAGCGCCCGGGAGGGCTTGACGGAGGGCTTCCAGCTGGAAGACACCATCCAGTTCTGCAAATGGCTAGAGGAGCACGGGGTGGATATGATCCAAGTGACCTCCGGCTCCATCCACTTCTTAGAGACCGTAAACCTCACCGATCCGCCGTGGTTTGTGACCGAGGAAGGCGTCAATGTGGAGGCGGCTTCCCAGATCAAGCAGCATCTGCACATTCCCGTGGGCGCGGTTGGCGCCATTACGGACCCGGCCTTTATGGAGCAGATCATCGCCGACGGCAAGGTGGATTACGTGGTACTGGCTCGGGCCCTGATCGCAGATCCCGACCTGCCCTTAAAGGCCATGAACGGGCATACGGAGGAGATCCGGCCCTGCCTGCGCTGTACCAGCTGCATGGATGGCGGTTACTTCAATCTTCCCCGGCACTGCTCCGTGAACCCTGTCTTTGGGCGGGATAGCCTTTTCGCCCGTCCGGCCTTCCCGGCGGAGAAAAAGAACGTGCTTATCGTTGGCGGCGGTCCCGC
>ENA-UOIW01001632-UOIW01001632.1-human-gut-metagenome-genome-assembly--contig:-P58-NODE-1632-length-12731-cov-17.180972_pt1 | contig 12731 bp, 10 predicted proteins | sample MGYA00242334_ERZ723881 | MGnify/ENA metagenome assembly ERZ723881
CGAATAGGCCACCGCCGACCTGCGTTACATTGCTTTTTAATGCCTGTGGACTAAATACACAAAACCCTGCAAATGTGTGATTGCAGGGTCTTGCTATTTTATTTGTTGTATTTCTGCGGAGAGAGAGGCTTCATAACCTATAATTCACATTGGTTCATATTAATTGATAAATAGTACTGTATTAAAGCGATTTATATTTGCGTAGTTCAGAATAGTTTTTTGTAGTTTATCGTGTTTTATGGAAAAGTGTGCTTATATTTGTGCGTAACTATTTCGTGTAGAATATGGCGGTAAACTTTTATCTGAACAGCAGGGGCGATAAACACGGGGATTTCCCGATACGTGTTTCCATAGCCATCGGCGGAATAAGGCTTCTTACGTCCGTGGGGTACAGCATCAACCCTGCGAAATGGGACAGTTCCAAGCAGAAGGTCAAGCAGGGGGCGTCCAATGCGAAGGGAATAACGTACAACGTCATCAATTCCCACCTCAATAATATCGTTCAGCAGAGTATTGATTTCGAGAATAAGTGCCTGACCGAAAAACTGAAGGTTACCAAGGAGCTGATTCTGCAAAATATCAACACCAACAAAAACAAACTGGATGAAGTGGGGGAGATACGTGAAAAAACGCTGTTCGATGTCTTCGATGAGTTCATTAAGGAGATAGGAAATATAAACGGATGGACGCACGGTACGTATGAAAAATACATCGCCCTGCGGAATCATCTGTATATCTTCTCGCCAAACTTGTCGTTCGACGATCTGACGGAAAAGGGCCTTGCGGATTTCATTACTCATCTTCGGGACGAAAAAGGGCTTCGCAACAGCACGATAGGAAAGCAGTTGGGGTTCTTAAAATGGTTTCTGAAATGGTCTGCGAACAATGGTTACCACAAGAATATGGCTTACCTCTCCTTTAAGCCCAAATTGAAAACGACCGAAAAACGTATCATTTTCCTCACTTGGGATGAACTGATGACCGTTTACAACTTTCCGATACCGGAGAGTAAGAAATATTTGGATCGGGTTCGGGATGTGTTCTGCTTTTGTTGTTTCACTTCGCTGCGTTATTCGGATGTCTATAATCTGAAACGGTTTGATATCAAAAACGGGGCGCTTCATATAACAACGGTAAAAACAGCGGACAGCCTTACAATCGACCTGAATAAATACAGTCAAGCAATACTCGATAAATACGACGGGGTTCCGTTTGAGGATAATAAGGCATTGCCCGTAATATCGAATCAAAAGATGAACGACTACATCAAGGAACTCGGCCAATTGTGCGGTCTGGATCAACCCGAAACGGTTACCTATTATGTAGGGAACGAACGGGTCGATGAGGTTTATCCGAAATATGAACTGATGGGTACACATACGGGGCGGCGGACGTTTATAAGCAATGCGATAATGATGGGCATACCCCCGCAAGTGGTGATGAAATGGACGGGGCACAGTGACTATAAAGCGATGAAGCCCTATATAGCCATTGCGGATTCGGCAAAAGCCGAGGCGATGAAATTGTTCAATGAAAAATAGTTAGGATATGGATGAAAAGATTTATTTCATAAAGGACAACGCACAGCAAATACCTGTTTATGATTTTATTAAAGCGATGGATCCGGATGCTCCGATAAATCCGACTCATAATTTTGAGCTTTTGAAAGTACACCGTCTGAAAATGTACGATAAGGCAGAGCAAGAATATATCGCAGAACGAACTATAAATCGGGTGGAAACTGGCGATTTGGAGAAATCTGTATTCTATTATGGGTGGTTGAAGAATGAACTTCAAATTATTGCGCAATGGTTATCGGACACCTATCCGAACGGAGAGAAGAAACGAATTAAAACATCGTCAGCTATTCAGATGGAAATACTTAAATACGAGCGATATGTAAAAACAGAGATGGAGCGGATTGAGGAGCTTGTGAATGGTCGTTCTGATGAAAGTATTTCAAAAAATGCAGGAATACCGCCGCATTTGTTAGACTTAAATCCTGCCCAATGTCAATATTTATATGGGAAACTAACTAAAGACGGACACTTCCTTCCGGAGAAAACGAATCAGACGCATTTTAACTATGTGTTCGGCGGCGGTCTGTATCCAGAAGATTTCAAGCCGCTACGCTGGAATAGAAGCAAGCAAGCTATCGGTGAATTAATTTTACTGCTTACAAGAAAGCCTTCAATTTCTCGTGAAAAGAAACGGAATGCCCGAAATCTTTTTCTAAAAAACAATAAAACTATAGGTGAATTGTCGAATCCAAAGAAAGGAGAACCGACAAAAGATTATGGAATCTTGGAAGAGATAGCGAAAAGCATAAATACTCGCTCGGTGTAAATGCTTTATTTTCAGATACCCGCTCACTACCCGCCCATTGGAAGATGGGTGGGTAGTTTGTTTTGAATCAGTTGATTCAAGATTTATCATTGTGTAGTTTTGTTTCCGCAGAGCAGTATACTGGCCAGATACAGCGATGCAAAAAATTAAAAAAATTATACGATGATACACGTATTATTAAAAAAACCGGTGTGGCAGATGAACGGGGAGGAACTTTTGGAACTCCAACGTTTAGCCGCACCCCAAAGAGTTGAATTCGCCAAGGTGAAGGAGCCTCGATTGGTCTATGGTCTGCGTGGGTTGTGCGAATTACTCGGCTGTTCGCGCACTACTGCGAATAAGATTAAGCACGATCCTCGTTTGCGGGGATGCTACTCGCAGGCAGGGAAGAAAATCGTATTCGATGCCGAAAAGGTACTTAAAGCGTTAGGAAGGGAATAAGTATGGGAACGATTAATTATGCAGAACTACAACAGGATATACTGAATACCTTGGTGAAACAGGTAACTCCTGTCAATTTCAAGAATTTGGCTTACCCTGAAGCGAAGCTGCTCCAAAAACAGCTTGCCGGATGCGCCCCTGACAGCGATATGGCGCAGAGCATTCAGAAGAAACTGTTGAAAATGAAAGTTAATGAGAAACACTACGTGATTTTCACCATTGAGGAAATTGCGAGGTTGGCCGAAAAAAACGATTGGGGGCTGTGCCGCAATCAGAACGAAATATACCTGTATAACAGGATGTTCTGGTCGAGGCTCGATGTCGATGCCTTCCAGAAATTTCTGTTGAAAGCCTCGGAGCGGATGGGCGTTCCTATCGTATCGTCCAAATACTACCAATTCGGGAAGAAACTGTTCGAACAGTTTATGATGCAGTCCTATTTGCAAAGCCCGGCGGCCAATTCCAATGTGGTGCTTATAAATCTACTGAACGGAACGTATGAGATTAAAAACGGTCAGGGGAAACTGCGGAAATTCTGCAAAGATGATTTTCTGACGCATCAGCTCCCTTTCAAATACAATCCAGATGCGGCGGCTCCTCTATTCGACATATACCTATCCAAAGTACAGCCGGACGAATCCGCCCGAAAGGTGTTGGCCGAATACATCGGCTACCTCTTTATAAAGACGGGCAATATGATTCTGAAAGAGGAAAAGGCATTGATGCTCTATGGCGGCGGCGCGAACGGTAAGTCGGTGTTTTTCGAAATTGTAAACGCGCTGCTCGGTGCTGAAAATGTCATCTGTCATTCATTGCAAGATTTGACCGATGGGAGTGGATATTATCGGGCGCAGTTAGCGAATAAACTGGTGAACTATGCGAGTGAAATCAATGGTAAATTGGAATCGTCCATATTTAAGCAACTTGTTTCCGGTGAGCCTGTGTCGGCCCGGTTGCCCTATGGCAAGCCGTTTCATCTTACTCAGTATGCCCGGCTTATTTTTAACTGTAATGAACTTCCGAGAGGTAACGAGTTTACGGATGCTTATTTCCGTCGGTTTCTGATTGTCCCGTTCGATGTAACGATTCCGCCCGAAGAACAGATTAAGGACTTACATAGCCAGATTATCGAAAACGAGCTTGCCGGAGTATTCAATTGGGTGCTTCGCGGACTTGCAAGACTTCTGAAACAGAATGGATTTACCGAATGTATTGCTGCGCGTAGAGCCGTTGAAGATTACAGATTGCAGTCCGACAGTTTGAGGCAGTTCCTCAACGACGAAAGGTATAAATCGGATGTCAATGTGAAAACAAAAATTGTCGACTTATATATCGAATATAAATACTATTGTCAGGAAAACGGGTTTTACCATTTGACCAAGCCCAATTTCATCAAGCGGCTTAAATCATACGGCATTCAGGTTTCGACGATAAACGTGGGTAATGTTGCGTATTTGAAGAAACATAACTCCGATGAAGAATAAATTTCATTCTAAATCTTCATAAAATTAACCTTCTTAACCATTCGGCCAACCTTGGGCCGAAGTATTAAAAGTTTTCGGTATGAAAAACAGACTGGATGTAGCTGTTAGCTACTACGAGCACATCTATACAAAATTCCCGGTAAGAGCGACCCTAATCGATCTCTTGACCACAACTCGGTACAAATCCCGTGTTCTGTCTGTCCGCACAGAATCAGACGCAAGGAAGAAAAAAGAGTTGAAAACTCGACTGCCTGCATTCACCCCGTCCGGTTTGTTCCGGGGCGGGGCAGCAAATACGTTGCTGAAACCCACCGGGCTGATTTGTATTGACATCGACAGGAAAGATAATCTACAGGTCGAGGGGTATGACAGGTTGAAAGATCAGCTCGGTAAACTGTCGTATGTCGCATTTTGCGGACAGTCTGCCGGCGGTCAAGGATACTATGCGATAGTCCCCATAGCGCAGCCTAACAAGCTACTGTTGCATTTCCGGAGTTTGCAGACCGAGTTTTCCGCGATGGGGATTACCATAGACCCGTCCTGTTGTGACATTTCCCGAAAACGGTTCGTGTCTTACGATCCGGAGCCATATATCAACCAAGAGGCGGAAATATACGAGGGATTGGCGGCCGGGGCGGCTGTGTCTGACATTACCGGGAACGCAACTCTATCCGGAACGGACAGTGAAGACGAACCGTTTAAAGAGGTGCTCAAGTATATCCAGATAATCGAGCAGAAAAAGGTCGATATTACCGTAGGTTATGCAAATTGGCTGCGAATAGGCTATGCGTTGCATAACGCCTTCGGGGATTTCGGTCGGGAGCTATTTCATCGGGTCAGCAGCTTCCATCCCCGATACAGCTATGTCGAAACGGATAGGTTATTTAGCGGCCTTTCGAAAGGGAACTGCGCGAATCAGGTAACCATTCGCACGTTCTTCTATTTTATTCGCCAACATGGGTTGGATGCGGCAGCTGACTTTGGGGTTAGTGATGAGAAAGGTTAAAAATATGAGCCTATCAAAAATAGATATATTTTTCATTCTTTCATTTGAATAGACCATATATGCGCATTTTAAATGGTCAGGTAATGGATTTCTTTGGGTTGTAGGGTTTAGTTGTCCTATAATAAAAGAAAACGGCCATTTCGCATGGGGTATGATATCTTTTCGGAATAGGGTTCGATAAAGGGGTATAAAGACCATAATCTATACGTGGAATTGTCGCGCGCAGCGCTGACGCCCGCGCGATGTCCTGCGAATATAGTTGAAGGACTGGGCTTTTATCTGTCGGAATTTTCACTATCTTTGCAATTACATAGCGTTACGCTATTGTTGCTCGCAGAAAAACGACCAATTTTTTAAGGCAACTGAATAGACGATAATAGATGGAAACGCCTTCGCTTGGCGCGGGCTTTTCTTATTCTATTCAGGGTGCTTGGTCGTACCTTCTGCAGATAGGATTAGACCTGCGCCTTTTTTATTGGTGCGGTTCGACTCTAATTACAAGGACAGACCAAGCCAATATGGATTACAGCCGCTGCAAGCAGATACTACACGACTTCTATTCCGAGAATGGAATAATTGACCATTTCGAAAGGGACAACCTTTATTTGGAAAAAGCTTTTCACGAGATTAACGAAATGTGGTTTCGGAATCTGGAGTGTATAAAAGAGGTCAAATACCTAATGATAGCCGAAGCCCCTTTATGGGGTAAGGATAAAAGCTATATCTACAATCCCGAAACGAAAAATACACAGTTTTTTCAGAGGAAAGATTTAGAACGTGTAATCGGTATAAATGTTTACAATAAATTGGATTTTTTAAATTATTGTAATAAGATGGGGTTGCTTATAATTGATATTTCGCCCTTTGCTTTTAATACAGAGGACACAATAATTAATTATCGCAACAAAACTTCAAATAATCCATATGGTCTTACGAAATATCAATATCGTGGGCTCATTGAACAGACACTTACGACGTTTTTTGATATAAAAATACAAGCGATATCATTAAAAAAATCAACAAGTATTAAGATTTTTTATCGTTATCGTCGTGTGATGATACAATTTAATGATTTGATATATAATAGTTTTGTCAAATATGATTTTGCGATTAATGAAAATGAATTATCCGATATTTCAAAACGAGGGGGTGGTATAGATGGATTCAAATTCCGTCAAATTATTTTTTAATTTGATTAAATGACACTTAGAGTTCGAGCATATTTCAAATCAACTAATTTTGGATATGGCATATCCAATTATTCCAAGCAACATAAGAATGAGCATTACAATGGCTATCCATTTTATATTACGGTCAGAAAGCAATTGAAATACCTTTAAAATTAGAAGAAATATAATGAGAATTGTCCCTAATATTCCGATATTCCACAAAGCTTCTTGGGTGGATAATGTTTTGGATGAGAATACTGGGATGCTAGCAAACAAGAAAGTAATAATTGCCATAAAGATGCCCATATATTCAAATGTCTTGTTTTCTTTTTTGCTTATTTCATCTTGGATTTGAATGATGGTTTCTCTCTCTTTTGAAAGTTCATTTTGGCTATCATAAAATTTTCGTTTCAATTCTAAATCTTGTAATTTAGAGTTGAGTCGATCGTAATTTATTGGCCTACAAAAAGATGACGCAATAAATAAAGAAATATCAGTATCTTTATATTGAACTACACATTCATTTGAAATTAACTGAAACGGATAGTATCTATTTCGGTAACACCATTTTAGGTTGTGCTTGAATTTTTCAAGTAGCTCATCGAAAAAGAGCAATAGATCTTGGATTGAATCTGTATTGTCTTTAGTCGCAAATGTATTCTCCGTTTTTTTGCTTAAAAAAGTTAATGCTTTATAATAGGGAAAGTAGTTGTAAATTCTCGTTTCGTTTTGAATATCATTTATTTCTAATAAGTCCGTTTTTAAGTTTTCAATAGTATACTCCGGGTTTTCTATATTTATAGATAACTTACAATTATATAAATAGTTCTTAATTGAATTAAGTGCGACTATATCAAATTCTTTCTTGATCTTAGTCGCATATAATGAATTGTAAAGGGCATCAAATGATTGTAGCAAGTTCTTAACCTGTCTAGAAGAACTGTTATCTTTCTGATAGTGCTTCATAAGCAATATCAGTTCTGATGCTTTGGAGTGTCTGTTTAAACAATTTTCTTGATATTTCTTAATCTGTTCTTTGTATAATCCTTTATTGAAACTTGAATTAAACATGAAGTTATATCTGCTGAAAGTTTCTTTGAGGGAACTTTCGGAAAACTCAATTTCATCAACAGAATGCTTTTTAAAATTCAAGCTATAGTTTCTTCCGATAATCGGATCATAGAACATTTTAACAAGTAAAAAATTACACTTATCTAAAAGTGCTGAATAAATATCTTTTAGGTCTTTGTTTTCTACTTTTTTACGGTCTTCTAATTCGTCACGAAGTATGACGAGAATTTCTCGGTTATCATTATCGGCAATTAGGAAATGATCAATTGAGGCCAATTTAAGAACAATTGATATAAAGTCGGATAAAAACTCATTATTTATTTTCTTATCATCCGATTTAAATGCGCTAAAGAAGAATTCTTCGTCAGAATTCTTAATTTTATCTTCGGTATTAATTAGAAACCCTACATAGTGTTTTAGGATACATTTGAGCCCCAAACTTAGATCTGAAAACCGTTGTGTAAAATAAGTGTCGATATTGCCTATTTCCATAGCAATATCGGCTTCAAAAGCATCCAAAGCTTTTCTATAGTTCGGATCAAATATATACTCTCCGGATAAAACTGCCTTTGAAAGAAGAATAAATACAGATTTGTAATATTCATCTATACGAGCACTACCTTCTAGCTGAATATTAATATCCTCGTTACTATATTTTTTTAGGTTGGCAGTTGAAAAAGTTGAATTATATAATTCTCGTGCCTGTTTAATGAACAAGCTCATTATTTAGATGATAAAATATTTATCGCTATTTATAATCAAATTATCCGGAATAGAAATGCTCCCCTTGTTTATTTGACGAGCATAACTATAAGTTGTACGCCAACAACTCCATTTGTGAGATAAGTCTACTAAATCAAATGCAGAATACAATACAAGTCGATTATTAATCTTCTTTAGTGCTTCAACAGATTCATTAATTTGTTCAATTATTGTCGGAGATAATTTATCCTCGTTGTTTTCTGTTGAAACTTCTTGAATCTTTAGCTCTTTATCTGATATGCAATATTTTCCTATAGCTGATTGATTCATCTTATTGTAGATATCGCTCTCAACAGGGCCAAAGGGCATAGCTACAAACTTATTAAACGTTCCTAATAAATTATGATCTTCGTTATTGGCATTTACTGCTGATGCAAAAAACAATAATTTGATTACTTTGAGCTTTGTAAATGAATAATGAAATGAATTGTCATTTTTTATTGATTTATACCAATCAATAAAACAATCCATTAAATACTCAAATGCTAATTCTTTTGTTGTCATAGCGCGGATATATTTCCCTTAGTATATACAAATATAGTACATTATTCTCACAATCAGCCTATATTCATGAAAAATTAAATTTGAATTCGGTTTATTAGTTTGGTAATGGTAAAAAGCGCACAGTTTTTACGTTTATGTGCGTAAAACTGTGCGCTTTTTCTGTAATTGATTGATAATCAATCTTTGCTGCGGAGAGAGAGGGATTCGAACCCCCGGTACAGTTGCCCGTACACCGCATTTCGAGTGCGGCCCGATCGACCACTCCGGCATCTCTCCAATCTCCCGGACGAAAAACCTTTCGTTTGGGACTGCAAATATAGACATATTTTTTATTTCTCGGCATTTTCGTGCGAAAAAAATTTCAGTCCGCAGGAAAAAATGCGGCTATAGCGGTTCGTTTTGATGCTTTTGCCAAATAATTTCTATCTTTGTATCAGGCGGACAAGTGCAGTATTGCTGCGCTCCGGCCGTTTATATGGTGAAAACGATACTAAAAGCGGTATGGTTTTCGTTTATTGGAAAAGAACTAACGCAAACACCATGTGCGCTATGAAAAAGTTGAATATTTTAATTGGAACCCTTATCCTGTCCGCAGGATTGGCCGGCTGTTCGTCGAGCTACTATGCGTCGTCGGGGTATGCCAACGACGATTTGTACGCTCTGCACGATAAAACGGCCATCGCCCGCAAGCAGCAGGCCGCTGCCGAAGCCCGCAAGGCCGAGGCCGAGGCGCGCCGCGCCGAGTGGGAGGCGAAGATCGCCGAAGCGCAGGCTTTGGCTGCGGAGAACGGTTATTACGACGAGTCGGGTTCGAACCCTTACAACGATATTCTGGCCGATACGTACGAGAGTGCCTATGCGCGCCGTCTGAGGGGATTCGAGTCGCCGACCTACCGGATGCCGTCGAGTTACTACAACTTCCGCTACGGCAGTTCGTTCACCTATGCCACGGCGTATGATCCGGCTTTCTACAACATCATCATTTCCGGCGACGAGGTCTGGGTCGAGCCCAAATACATAACCTCGATGTTCGGAACATGGGGCGGCACGCCTTACGGCGGCTGGTATTTCGGCTGGAACTACTCGCCCTCGTGGTGGGGCTATCCCAGCTATGCATGGGGCGGCTGGAACTGGGGCTTCGGCTTCACTTGGTATGATCCGTGGTGGGGTCCCGGATGGCATCCCTACTGGGGACCCGGTTGGGGTCCCGGATGGGGCGGCGGCTGGCATGGACATCACCATGCGGGATACAGGCCCCGCGACTATTACGGCAATCCCGGCGGACGCGGCAGGAGCTACACTCCCGGCCGGAGCACTTCGGGGGCGCGGTACGGCAACGGAGGTTATGCCGGCGGTTCGCGCGGCGGCCGCAACGGCTCCTACAGCACCAGCTACGGCAGCCGCAATGGCGACAGTCCGTTCAGCAGCGGCTCGCGCGGCAGCAGTTACAACAACCGGGGCAGCAGTTACAATAACCGCGGCAACAGCTATAACAGCGGTTCGCGGGGCGATTTCAACAGCGGTTCGCGGAATGATTTCAACAGCGGTTCGCGCGGCAGCAGCTACAACGACCGCGGCAGTTCGGGCAGCGGCAGCAGCTTCAACAGCGGCGGTTCGCGGGGCGGCAGCTCCGGCGGCGGTTACAGCGGCGGCGGCTCGCGCGGCGGCAGTTCGGGCGGCGGAGGACGCGGTTATGGCAGTCGGTAGCAACTAAAACGGAGAGAATTATGAAAAGCATGAAAATAGTGGCATTGTGCGCGGCCTTCGTTGCTGCGGCGCCTTTGCAGGCGCAAAATACGGGTCTCGAATTCGGCGGTTCGGTGCTGAACCACGACATGTTGTGGGCTGCCGATCTGGCGCAGCTTTCGCAGACGCACGTTTTCGGCACGGCCCGCGTGATGGGTATGGGCGGGGCTTTCACCTCGCTGGGCGCCGACTTGTCGTCGATGTCGCTCAACCCGGCGGGACTGGGCATGTACCGCCGCAACGAGATTTCGCTCACGCCGCTCGTGCCCATGGCGAAGGCATCGACCGCGGGAACGGCCTCGTGGAAGGGAAACAGCAAATCGCAGTTCGCATTCGCTAACGTGGGCGTCGCCCTGAACGTCTTCGAGAGTTCGAGAAGCTCCCTGACCAGCCTGACGCTCGGTATCGGCATGAACCGCATCGCGGATTTCAACAGCCGCTACTCGTTTTCGTCGGAATCGCGCTACGATCCCGACCGGCCCGACCGGCTGATGCCGACGATCGCCGATATCTTTTCGCAGCAGATGAATAATTTCGGTGTAAGGCCCGACCGCGAGGCCGAGGGCGGAGGCCCGAACGGACCGGTTCCCGTCGATGCGTGGAATCCCAATGTCTGGCCGGCTATATTGGCCTACGACGCCTATATGCTGGGGAACTACGGAACGGTGAAGGACCCGATCTGGGCGGTGGAGCGTATCGGCCGCAACGCCTCGGTGCTGCATTCGATGGATGTGGTGAATTCGGGTTCGATCAACGAGTTCACGATTTCGATGGGCGGCAATATCAACAATATCCTCTACTTCGGCGCGTCGATCGGCATTCAGAGCGTACATAAGAAACTGGGCGTAACCTATCAGGAGGAATACGGCTATTTCAACACGGACGGCATCGGACACGACGGCAGCGGCAATGCGCTCGCCGAGCAGCTCGACGTGATGAATCTCTATCAGGAGATGGAGATGAACGGCAGCGGCGTGAATTTCAAGCTGGGCTTCACCGCACGGCCCCTGACCGGCCTGCGTGTCGGCGTGGCTTTCCATACGCCGACCTACTATTCGCTCGACTATTCCTATCGGGCCGATATCTTTTCGGATATCAGGAATAATGCCGACAACAAGGTGGCTACGGTGGGAAACGCCACGCCACGGGCCAACAACAGCGGCGGCAACAGCTGGGATTTCACCTCGCCGGCGCGCCTGATGTTCGGCGCTTCGTATACGTTCGGCACTTTCGCCATCGTGTCGATCGATTACGAGCGCGACTGGTACAACGGGATCCGCGTGAAGAACGTTCCGCAGTATAACTACTTCTCCGAAGAGGACTACAAGGCGGAGTTCAAGCATAATTTCCAAGGCACGAACTCGATCCGTGCGGGCGTCGAGGTCAAGCCGCTGCCGATTCTGGCCCTGCGCGTGGGCGGCGGTTATACCGATTCGATGCTCAAGGAGCGGGATTTCTATGTGAACGACGCCTATACCAGCATGCCGACGACCTATGAGAGCTACTATTTCTCGGCCGGCGCCGGCGTGAACCTCGGACGCAACACGACGCTGGATCTGGCCTATCAGTATGTCACCAACAAGCAGACGCAGTACCAGCTCTTCTTCAGCAGGCCCGAAAACGGCGGCGACATGGAGACGTGGAGCGGTCTGTACGACACCTCTCTGAAACGTCACTATCTGGCCGCGACGCTCAGCTTCCGTTTCTGATGCGGCCGTTTCGTCAATATAAAGGTCCGTCCCGGTGACGGACCTTTATTTTTTTATTATATTTGCAGGCTGAAACAAAATCAAAAATAAAGATATATGGCAAAGGAACTCAAGGACCTCACCAAGTCGGACGAGAACTACTCGCAGTGGTACAACGATCTGGTCGTGAAGGCGGGGCTGGCCGAGAATTCGGCCGTACGCGGTTGTATGGTCATCAAACCCTATGGCTATGCCATCTGGGAGAAGATGCACGACGCGCTGGACAAGATGTTTAAGGATACGGGGCATCAGAACGCCTATTTCCCGCTGTTCATCCCCAAGTCGTTCTTCTCGAAGGAGGCTCACCACGTCGAGGGCTTTGCCAAGGAGTGCGCCGTGGTGACGCACTACCGTCTGAAGAACGATCCCGAAGGCAAGGGCGTCGTCGTCGATCCCGACGCCAAGCTCGAAGAGGAGCTGATCGTGCGTCCGACCTCGGAGACGATCATCTGGA
>ENA-UOIW01001640-UOIW01001640.1-human-gut-metagenome-genome-assembly--contig:-P58-NODE-1640-length-12681-cov-5.059560_pt1 | contig 12681 bp, 6 predicted proteins | sample MGYA00242334_ERZ723881 | MGnify/ENA metagenome assembly ERZ723881
GTCCAGCGCCTCGTCGAACGCGCTCGCGGCGTTGACCGCGTCCTGGCCGGTCATGGCGTCGACCACCAGCATGATCTCCGCGGGCTCGGTCGCGGCCTTGATGTTCTTCAGCTCGTCCATGAGCTGCTCGTCTATGTGAAGGCGGCCGGCCGTGTCCAAAAAGACGAGGTCGTTGCCGTACTTCTTAGCATGGGCAATACCGGCCTTGGCAATCTCGACCGGGTCGCCCTGGCCGAGCTGGAAAACAGGTATCTCCAGCTGCGCGCCGACGGTTTCTAGCTGCTTGATGGCGGCGGGACGGTAGACGTCGCAGGCCACGAGCAGCGGGCGCTTGCCCTGCTTCTTCATCAGGGAGGCCAGCTTCGCGCCGTTGGTCGTCTTGCCCGCGCCCTGCAGGCCTACGAGCATCACGACACTGGGCGAGTGGCTGGATATGTTGAGCTTCTTGTTCTCGCTGCCCATGAGCGAGCACAGCTCTTCGTTGACAATCTTAATCACCATCTGCGCGGGTGTAAGGCTTTCCAGCACTTCCGCACCCTTGGCGCGCTCGGAGACCCGCTTTACAAAGTCCTTTACGACCTTGTAGCTAACGTCGGCCTCCAGCAGCGCCAGGCGCACCTCGCGCATGGCTTCCGTGACGTCCTGCTCGGTCAGGCGGCCCTTGCCGCGCAGACGCTTGAACGTCGCGGAAAGCTTTTCGGACAGGCTCTCAAACGCCAATGTGTTACCTCCGTCAATTGTCGAGCACCTTGAGCGCCGCGAGCGAACGCCGCGCCGCCTCGGCGACCTTCTCGTCATCGTGCCCCTGCAGCGGGGTCAGCAGCGCGCGTATGCTGCGCACGGCCTCGCGCCTCTCGTTGTACCTGGCGACCAGGCCCGTGCGCTCGTCTATGGCGCGCATGGCCGCCTCGGCCCTGCGAACTATCTCCCACACGCCCTGGCGCGAGATGCCGTTCATTTCGCCTATCTCCGCGAGCGTGAGGTCCTGGTTGTAGTGAAGATCGAAATACTCCTTCTGCTTGTCCGTCAGAAGGTCTCCGTAGTAGTCCAGCAGCATGGTGAGATATACGGTGTCTTTTTTCACGCTTTTCCCTCCACACAGTTAAAGGCCCTCTTCGGGCTTAGGTATTATAACCGATTTGTTCCGTGCTGTCAAGAATAATTATTTTACACTCTTCGGTATAGCTTCGGCGCGCTCGGGAAATATAATAATCACTGTTTATTAAGGGGGTAACTCCGTGACAACGGGCGAAAATAACCGCGAATTTGTGGATAATGATTTGTCAGCATTTGGCGAACGCGAGGCGCGCCGGCTCACTGCTGCGGGCAGTTTTTCCGGACGCCGCGAGGCCCGGCGCATCCGCGCCCTGCTCGGCGCGCTCGAAAGTGCGCGCGTTTCCCCGGAGGGCGCCGCGGGCGAATGGCTCGCCGACAACCGCTATCTCATAGAGCGCGAGGCCCTGCTCGCCTGCGCCGACTTCTCCTCGGTCAAGTCCCTGCGATCCGGCCGGGAAAACGCCCTGCTCTGCGAGGCCATGGCCGCACTCTGTTCCCACATGGGCGGGGCTGTCACGCTCGACGCCGCCGACAAATTCCTGGACGGCTTCCAGCGCGTAAGCCCGCTCCCGCTCGGGGAGCTGGCGCTCATAGGCGCCGCGCTGCGCGCCGGTCTCACCGAGCTCATAGCGAGCGAGTTTTCAGCGGGCGAGCCGGATGTCCGCCGCGTCTCCTCGTCCATAGAGAGCCTGCGCATGCTCTCGACCGCAGACCTGACGCATTTGACCGAGAGCGCCGATGCTGCAGGCGGCATCCTCTCGCACGACCCCGCTGGGGTTTACAGCCGGATGGATGAGCGCAGCCGCGCGTATTACCGCCGGCGTCTGGCCCGCCTGGCCCGGCGCGAGCACATAGACGAGTGCGAGTGCGCCCACCGCGTGCTCTCCCTGGCCGAGGCGCACCGGGACGAGCCCAAGCGCGGGCACGTCGGCTGGTGGCTGCTCTCCGAGCCGTTGGGCAAAAAGCCGCGCACGAGGAACGGCGCGCTCTATGCCTTTACCGTCGCCGCCCTGGCGCTGGGTATCTCACTGGCCGCAGGCGTCGTGTCAGGCGGCGCGGCGGCCTGCCTGCTCACGCTGCTGCCCGCCGCGGAGCTGGTCAAAAACGCGCTGGACGCGGCGCTGCTGCGCGCCCTTCCCGTGCGCATCCTGCCCCGTCTGGAGCTGTCGGAAGGCGTGCCGGAATGCGGCCGCACAATCTGCGTCGTGTCCGCCATACTGGCCTCGCCCAAGGACGGCGAAACCCTCTCGCGCAGGCTCGAAGAGTTCCGCCTGGCTTCTCGTGAGTGCGGCGGAGAGCTGCGCTTCGGCCTGCTCGCCGACCTGCCAGAGTCCAGGAATGAGCACGAGAGCGCGGACGAGGCCTCTGTCGAAGCCGCAAAGCGCGCAATTGACGGGCTCAACGAGAAATACGGCGGCGGCTTTTACCTTTTCTTCCGCCCGAGGCGCGAGGCCCGGCGCGACCGCATCTGGCGCGGCTACGAGCGCAAGCGCGGCGCGCTGCTGGCCCTGGCCTCGCTCTGCGCCGGACGCGGGAACGAGCTGGGGGTGCTCTCCGGCGATGAAAAGGCACTCTCCGGCACCAGATATATAGTCACTTTGGACGCGGACACGCGCGTCCTCCCCGGCTCTTTGCGCGAGCTCGTCGGGGCGATGCTGCACCCGCTGGCCCGTGCGGAGATAGACGCAAAGAGCCGCTCCGTCGTATCCGGGCGCGGCATCATACACCCGAGGATAGGCGTCGAGCTCGCCGCGAGCGAGGCCACGCCCTTCGCGCGCGCCCTGGCCGGTCCCGGCGGCGTCGACCCCTACAACTCCGCCTGCGGCGAGGTCTGGATGGATTTGACGGGCCGGGGCGGTTTTGCCGGAAAGGGCATCATAGATGCAGAGGCCATGCTCGAGTGCTGCTCGGGGCTGCCCGAGGACCTGGTGCTCTCGCACGACGCGGTGGAGGGCGCGCTGCTGCGCGGCGGATACATGGGCGACACCGAGTTCATAGACGGCTTTCCCGCCTCGCCGCTCTCCTACTTCAAGCGTCAGCACCGCTGGGTGCGCGGCGACTGGCAGAACCTCGCGGTGCTGTTCCGCTTCCGGCGGCGCGTCAGCGTGCCCGACAGGCTCAAGCTCCTGGACAGCGTCCGCCGCAGCCTATCCGCACCGTCCGCCCTCGCGGCCATGTCTCTGTCTCTGCTCCTGCCGGAGCTCGGCCTGTACCCCGCCGGAATAGTCGCGGCGCTCAGCCTTTGCTCGGGCCTGGCCGGGGCGGTGCTGCGCGCCCTTACCCGGCGCTCGGGCCGGGAGCGCCACCCCGGCAAGGCGCTCCACGGCGCGGCCCTGCGCGTCTGCCAGATCGTGCTGAAGCTCTTGTTCCTGCCCTGGGAGGCCTGGACGGATTTGTCCGCGGCCGTGACGGCGCTCTGGCGCATGCTGGTCTCTCGCCGCAGGCGGCTGCAATGGCAGACCTCGGCGCAGAGCGTCGGCGGCACTTTCACCACATTGCGCGCCGCCTGGCCCGGCTTCGCTCTGGGCCTGGCGATGGTCTTTTTCTCTCCCCTGCCAGCCGGCATCGCGCTGGGGCTGGTCTGGCTGGTCTCGCCCGTGTTTGCGGTCTCGCTCGGGCGGGAAAACCGCCCCGCCGCGCCCCTCGGCAGTGCGGACCGGCGATTCCTGCTGGAAGAGTGCGCCAAGATATGGGCGTATTTTGACGAATTCTGCACGTCCGAGCGCGGATATCTGCCTCCAGACAACTACCAGGAACAGCCCCCGGCGGGCATTGCCGAGCGCACCTCGCCGACAAACATCGGCCTGGCCATGGTTTCCGCGCTCTGTGCTATGGATTTGGGCCTGGCAGAGCCGCCGCGCACCTTTGAGCTGATTGACGGCATGCTCTCCACCTGCGAAGCCCTGCCCAAGTGGAGCGGCCATCTCTACAACTGGTACGACACGCGCTCGCTCGTCCCGCTGGAGCCCAGGTACGTCTCCACGGTGGACAGCGGCAACCTGGCCGCTAGCCTCACCGCGCTCTCCGCCGGGCTGCGCGAGTACGGCCGCGCGGACCTGGCCGGAAGATGCGCCGCCCTGGCGCGCGGCATGGACTTTGCCGCGCTTTTCGACTCAGAGCGCCGCCTTTTCCACATCGGCTTCGACGCGCGCGACGGGCATTTGAGCGAGGGCTGCTACGACCTCATGGCCAGCGAAGCGCGCCTGACCGGCTACTACGCGGTGGCCAGCGGCGCCGTGCCTGTACGGCACTGGCGCCAGCTCTCTCGCGCCCTCGTGCACCGGGACGGATACCGCGGCCTGGCCAGCTGGACGGGCACAATGTTCGAATACCTGATGCCCGAGCTCTTCCTGCCTCTTGAGCGCGGCTCCCTGCTCTGGGAGAGCGCGCGCTTCTGCCTTTATGTGCAGCGCCGTGACATCCCCGACGGAGAGCCCTGGGGCGAGAGCGAGAGCGCGTTTTTCTCGCTCGACGCCTCGCTGTCGTACCGCTACAAAGCGCACGGCTGCGCCGCCCTGGCGCTGCAGCGCGGCATGGGCTCGGACACGGTCTGCGCGCCTTACGCGGCCTACCTGGCCCTGGCCGTCGCCCCGCGCGAGGCCGTGCGCGACCTGCGCCGCTTCGCCGGCATCGACGCCGGCGGGCGCTTCGGGCTTTGGGAGGCCGTGGACTTCACGCCCTCGCGCACTTCCGGGGGCGGCGAGGTGGTAAGATGCGTCATGGCCCACCACCTGGGCATGAGCCTCATCGCCGCAGCCAACTGCCTCACAAACGGCCGCATGCGCCGCCGCTTCATGTCCGAGCCCGCTATGGCGGCCTACGCTCCGCTGCTGGCCGAGCGCGCGCCGGAGGGCGCGGTCGTTCTGCGCCGCCGCGCCTATCAGCCGCCCGTGCGCGAGCGCGAGCGTGAACGGCGCGTCATCTCGGCCAACGGCGTCTGCGCGCCCACGAGCGAGCCGCGCGTTTTCACCCTGTCCAACGGCGTATATCACGCCTTCATCACCGAGACGGGACTGATGCGCTCAGCCGCCGGGGGCGTAATGCTCTATCGCGGCTTCGAGGACGCGCTTCACGGCCCGGCGGGGCTTCGGTTCCGGCTGCACACAGGCGGCAAATGCACGGAGCTGCTGCCCGTTCCCGGAACTGCAAACGGCAGGTTCAATTACCGCCTGCGCGGCGGCGTACTGCGCTTTGACGGCGAGGCGGACGGCTTTGAGTGCTCGCACACTGCCGGCGTCTCTGCCCGGGATCTGGGCGAAGTGCGCATAGTAGAAATACGGCCGCGCGCTGCCCTGCACGGCGAGCTGACGCTGGAATTTGAGCCTTCTCTGGCCCGTGAGGCCGACTGGGCGTCCCATCCGGCCTACTGGCGGCTCGGCCTTACGGCCAAGGTCCGCGACGGCATGCTGCTCATACGGCGGCTCGCGCGCGGCGGCATGGACGGCTGCTGGCTCTGCGTCGCCTGCGACGTGCCCGCCGAGTGGCGCGCAAACCTTGACGGCGAGCCGCTTGGAGCGCTCTCGAGGCCCTATGTCACGGCCCGCGTGGCGCTGAATATCCGCGCGGGCGGCTCTGCGCGCGTGCGCTTCGCCCTGGCCTTTGCCGCCACGGAGGATGAGGCCGCCGCCTCGGCACAACGCACGCTGCACGCCGGGGCCGCTCAGCTCTCCGACCTGGTCTCGGCCCTCGGCGCGGTGTACGGTCTCGGCGGGGAATATCTTGACAGCATGCCCGACATAGCCGGGCGCATACTCTTCCCGCGCGTTGAGAGCAGCGCGCCGTGCGCCAGGGAGGAGCTTTGGGCCTGCGGCATCTCGGGCGACTACCCCATCGCCGCCGCGCGCGTAAGCGAGCTTACGCCCGCCGCCATAGCGTCCATATCCGCGCGCCACGCGCTGATGCGCATATGCGGCGTGAGGGCCGACCTCGTGCTCATAACCGGCGACGGCGGCGACTATCACCGGAAGAACGCCCGCGCCGTTGCAAAGGCGCTCTCCGCCGCCGGGCTGGACAGCCTGGCGGGAGCGCGCGGCGGCATACACTGTGCGGATTCGGACGCGGCATACCGCGCCGCCGCCGTAATCTTCGACGGCAGCCCGTCGCTGCCCGCGCGCAGCTTCCCGCCGAAGGCGTCGAACCAGCCCCTGGACGAACCGCGGCGCGGCGGTGAAGTGGCATACCGGCAAATCGACGGAGTCTTCACCTTCACCGTGAACGGCCGCCTGCCCGGCCGCGCCTGGTGCCTGCCCATGTCCAACGGCCGCTTCGGCTACATGGCCTCGGACTGCGGCCTCGGCAACATGTGGACGGACAACGCCCGTGAGAAACGCGTAAACGACTGGGTCTGCGACGACCACGCCCATCAGGGCCCCGAAACGCTCGAGGCGGAAACCGCCGGGGGCGTGTACAGCCTCTTCGCCGCCGAGGACGGCAAGGAGTGCCGAGTCAGCTTCGGCGCGGGCTGGGCGAGCTGGGAAAAGCTCGGCGCGCATGTCACGGCCTTCGTGCCGCTCGAGAGCGATGCGCGCGTATTTATAATAGAAGGCGCACCCGGCCGCGTGCGCTGGCACACGAGGCTGCAGCTGGCCGCAGAGGCGCGCGACGCCTGCTTCACGGTGACGCGGCTTGAAAACGGCCTGCTGCGCGCGCGCAACGAGCGCGGCGGGATGGAGCTCTCCGCGGCCTTTTCTCAGGACGCGGCTGCCTTTACCTGCGACGAGGCCGCTTGGTGCGCCCTTCAGCCCGGCGGCGAGACAGGCGCGGGGCTCGCGCCCTGCTTCGGCGCGGTGTTTGAGCCTTCGGACTGCCTGGTCATCGTCTGCGGCTCCTGCACGCCGGAAGAACTAACCGCCCTGGCGGAGCCGGATATGGCGAAGCGAGAGCTCGAGCGCGTGCGCGCCCGCTTCGACGGGCTGCGCCGCCGCGTGCGCATCGAAAGCGGCCGCCCGGAGCTGGACGGCTATGTGAACGACTGGGCGGTGTATCAGGCGCTGGCCTGCCGCATGACGGCGCGCACCTCGCTCTATCAGAGCGGCGGCGCCTACGGCTTCCGCGACCAGCTCCAGGACGCCATAAACCTGCTGCCCGTGGATACCTCCCTCGCGCGCGGCCGTATACTCGACGCCTGCGCGCATCAGTACGCCGAGGGCGACGTCATGCACTGGTGGCACGCGCTCTCGCCCGACCGCGGCGTGCGCACGCGCATGTCCGACGACCTGCTCTGGCTGCCCTGGGCGGTCTGCGAATACCTCGACTTCACCCACGACGCGGGCTTGCTGGACGAGCGCGTCACCGGCCTGGGCTCTGCCGAGCTCGCGCCGGGCGAGGACTCCCGCTACGAGCAGGCCGTACCGGGGCGCGAGTGCAGCGTGCTGGAGCACGCCTCCGCCGCTCTGAAGTGCGTGTTGCGTCGGGGATTCGGCGAACACGGCCTGCTGCTCATGGGCACGGGCGACTGGTGCGACGGCTTCGACGCCGTAGGACACGCGGGCCGGGGTGAGAGCGTCTGGCTCACGGAGTTCTTCGCGCACACGGCGCGGCGGTTTGCCGCCGTGCTTGAGGCGAGGGGAGACACGCCCTCCGCCGCCGTGCTAATGAGCTCCGTGCGGAGATGTATAAAGGGCGTGGAGGACGCCTGGGACGGCGAGTGGTACCGGCGCGGTTATTTCGACGACGGCAGGCCGCTCGGCTCGCGCGAGAGCTCCGGCTGCCGCATAGACGCCATCGCCCAGGCCTGGGCAGCCTTCGCCGGATGCGACGAAACGCGCGTAAAAACCGCCCTGAACAGCGCATATGAGCGCCTGTTCGACCGAAAGCTCGGTATTTGCAAACTCTTTGAGCCGCCCTTCGGCGACGGCGGCGAGTACGCCGGATATGTCAACAGCTACGGCGAGGGCTTCCGCGAAAACGGCGGGCAATACACCCACGGCGCCATCTGGCTCGCGCTTGCCTGCCTGGAGCACGGCATGGCCGACAAGGGCCGCGAGATATTGCTCGCGCTGCTGCACCGGGGAGAAAACTACGGAGCAGAGCCCTTCGTTCTCGCCGCCGACGTGTACTCAAACCCGGCTCGTGCCGGCGAGGCCGGCTGGAGCTGGTACACTGGCTCCGCCGGCTGGTATCTGCGCGCCGCCCTCCGCGCCTTTGGCGGGGACGGGAAAATGTAGCGCGCGGCGTTTCTGCAAAGCAAAGAGCGCGGCCCAATGACGGGCCGCGCTTTATCGCGTTATTGTGCTTTCTCGAGGCTTGAAAACGCCTTTGCGGCGCGCCATAGATAAACCAGCTTCTGTACGTTGAATATCATCATTGCGGCCGAGGCCGCTATCAGTGCGGGCCTGCCTACCTCCGGCGCAGGCACTGCTGCAAGGCCGCTCACAAACACCGCAGCATACGCGGCAAGCAGCCGCCGCCAGAGTCCGCGCCAGCGCTCACCGTACACGGCGTATACGCCGCCCAGCATACCGAGCAGCCCGGCATGGCTGCGGCACTCGCCGTACTCACCATAGAGCTGCGCGGCTATCGCCGCCCCGAGTATGACGGCGTTTACGAATGAGGCCTCGGCGATGAGCGAATTGAGCGCGTTCATAACCAGCGCCAGCAGGGACATGACGCCCGCCAGCTTGTACCCTTCGGCCTTGACGCGTATGCCCAGCCAGCAAAGCGCGGCCCCGTATACCGCGCCGCACACCGCTCCTGCGTTCAGCCACGGCATGCCCCCGGCGCTGTACCCGGCGAAAAATGCCGAAGCCAGCCTTAATATCATATCAACAGCGCGAACAGCAGAGTGAGCCCAAAACTCTATGCTCCGGCGCTCGTCTCCATCTTTTCGCGCCGCTCCGAGGTCTCACGCTTGCGCCGCTCCGGCATGTCGTTGCGCTCCATCCTCCGCGCACAGCCGTCGGCGTTCCGGCACCCGACGCAGCTGTCGAGGCCCCGGTTCCGGCAGCAGCCGGCTATCTCGCACATGCCGCTCCACTTGCCGCCGGGGCCGCGTTTGCAGCCCGGACAGTCCTCCGCGCCTCGGTAATAGCAGTTGAAGCAATCCCTGCCGCAGTATGTACCGCTCACACCCTCACCCCGCAATTTCCTTCAGTCATATACTATCAGGCCGCGCACCATATTGCAACTGCGCCCCAATTTTGCTTGCAATCAGCGCCGAAGTGTCGTATAATGTACAGGTACAACGGGGAGCCGGAAGGCTGAGAGGAAGCGGCAGCTTCGACCCATTGACCTGATTTGGATAATGCCAACGTAGGGAAATATCGCCGAATCCGCTCCGGAATCGCCTTATTTGGCATTTTGGGGCGTTTTTTGCTGTGTAAAGCGCGCCGCGCCGATACGCACGAAATTTGCTGCTTTCAAGGGGGAATTTTTATGAAGCTCAGGCCGGAGGAGCTCAGGCTCTACGCCATAACCGACCGCACATGGGCTAAGGGTATGGACGGGGTCCTGGACCAGGTCGAAGCCGCCATAAAGGGCGGGGCGACCTTCGTACAGGTGCGCGAAAAGCGCCTCGACGCCCGCGAGTTTTTGACCGAGGCGCGCTGGGTGGTCGAGCTCTGCCACAAGCACGGCGTCCGCTGCGTCATAAACGACAACATAGACATAGCCCTGCTCTCCGGCGCGGACGGCGTCCACGTCGGCCAGGACGACATGGCCTGCGCCAAGGCCCGCGTCATGCTGGGCGAGGGCAGGATAATCGGCGTCTCGGCCCACACCATAGAGGAGGCCGTGGCCGCCGAGGCCGCGGGCGCGGACTATCTCGGCTCCGGCGCGGCGTTCCCAACAAACACCAAGGACGTCACCGGGCACTACGTCACGCCCGAGGAGTACGCCGCCATCACCAGCGCGGTGAAGATACCCGTCGTGGCCATCGGCGGCATCACCCGCGACAACATATCCCAGCTCAACGGGCGCGGCCTTGCGGGCGTCGCGGTGGTCAGCGCGCTCTTCGCCGAGGCCGATGTGGAGCAGGCGGCGCGCGAAATGCGCGCCAGGTGCGAAAAGCTCTGAAACCCGCATAAACACTGGACTTTCCTAACGGTCGAGAGCCGAATTCGGCTCAAACCGTTGACAATTTGCCGTCCCCGGCGCTATGCTTCACTCGAGCTTGCAAGCGACCGGAACGGAGGTCTGCAAATTGGAAAACGAAAAGAAGAAATCCTTCGGCGAGTTCATCACACAGCGGCGGCGCGCGCTCGGCATGACCCAGCGCGAGTTTGCCGACAAGCTGTTCGTGACCGACTCCGCCGTCAGCAAATGGGAACGCGGCATGAGCTACCCCGACATAACGCTTATCCGCGACATCTGCGAAATACTCGGCGTCAGCGAGCACGAGCTGCTCACGGCCAGTGAGGACGTCGAGGCGCGCTCAGCCGAAAAGCTGGCCGCGCGCTACCGCCGCATGGCCAGGAACTATAAGCTTGCGCAGTACCTGCTCTACGGCGGCACAGCACTCGCCTGCTTCATCTTCGACCTGGCCGACGGGAGCGGGCTCGACTGGTCGCTCATCGTATTTGCGTCACTGCTCGCAGCGGCCAGCCTGACGCTTCTGCCCGCGCTCGCGCCTGAGCGCATGGGCGGCGTGTGGGCGCTCGCGGGCTTTACCTGCTCGCTGCTCGCGCTCTACGGCGTCATCTGCCTTGTGAACGGCGGGCGCTGGTTCGCCTGCGCCGCGTGCTGGACGCTGCTGGCCGCCGGGCTGCTTTTCGGGCCGTATATTCTGCGCCGCACGCCTCTGCCGCCCTGCCTGAGCTCCCGCAAAGGCGTGGTGTATATCGTCGCAAACACGCTGCTGCTCCTGATTCTGCTCGGCGAGGAGTGCATACGCGCCGGAGGGACGTGGTTCTTCGCCGCAGCGCTGGGTTCTCTGCTGGGTATCTGGCTGCTGCTGGGGCCGTATATAGTGAGGCATCTGCCGCTGCCTGAGACCTTGATCCAACGCAAGACCCTGCTCTATATAGCCGTGTCTGTGGCGCTGCTCCTGGCCCTGCTGGGCGAAGAGAGCATACGCAGCGGCGGGACGTGGTTCCTGACCACCGCGCTCGGCATACTGCTCGCCCTGGCAGTGCTCGTGCTGCCGTTCGTCATCAGGCAGCTCCCCCTGCCCGGGGAGCTTGAAAACCACCGCGCGCTCGTCTGGCTCGCCATAGTCACCGTGCTGCTCGCGGTGCTGCTGCCCACGGCGGGCAGCCGGGACTATCTCTGGAGCGAGAGTTACCCGCTCATGCTGCTGGGCATGCTCTGGCCCTGGCTGATGCTCGTCTGCCTGCGCTATCTGCCCGTCTCCCGCTGGTTCCGCGCCTCGGCGGCCTGCGCCGTCACGGCGCTCTACATCTGGCTCGCGCCCTGGGCCATGGACGGCATAATCCGCGCCAACGGCTGGGTCTCGAGCGTGCCTTACACGCCTCTCAAGCCCTACAACGCCGATTTCAGCGACTGGCTCAGCGCCCCGGCGCTCGGCGGGAACATAATGGTGACGATAATGCTCGCTCTCGTGCTTGCCGCAGCAGTTTTGGCGGTCACAGGCGCGAGGCGCCGGAAGTAAACGCCGTGCGCGGCCGGTGGCGCGAACGCCGTATCGCTTGCTCAAGCGAGAGGGACGTCGAGGACGCCGTGGGATGCGCACCGGCGTTCCGGCGGTGCTGTGACGTCTGTCGCGCTCAAGCCCAAGGCTCCCTTTTGAGTGAGGCTCGGGTAGGTGCTCGATGGACGATCAAGCACAGCCAGGACGTTGCAGCACATCCCACCCACATGCGGGCGGGGAAGCCCGCCCCTACTGAGTCTTTGCAAACGTTACAGCGGCACAGCCGAGGCACCGGCTGCCACCCGGCAGCGGCCGGCCGTAAGGCCGAGAACCGCGGTCGGCGCACCGCCGTATCACAAAACCGAAGCCCAGCGCAGCGGGTTCGGTTTTGTGAGGAGGAGCATCGGAGCGACCGAGCTTTCGGGCTTGCCCGGAAGCGAGGGATACGGAGATTGCGACGACGCCGGGGTCTGGGACGCGTTCTTTTTGCGCAATCAAAAGAAAGCGCCCCACGGGGCTGCAACCGCCCTCGGTTGCACAAAAAGTCAACAAGCGGTGTATTGGGGGCACCACCTTACATCGCTATAATAAAACGCAATGCTGAGGAAGGAGAATGTATATGAGAACAGCATTGACGATCGCTGGGAGCGATTCCAGCGGAGGCGCCGGGATCCAGGCGGACATCAAGACCATGACCATGAATGGCGTTTTTGCCATGAGTGCCATCACGGCCCTGACCGCCCAGAATACTCTCGGCGTCACAGACATCCTCGAGGCCACGCCCGAGTTCCTCACTGAGGAGCTGGACGCCGTGTTTACGGACATCTTCCCCGACGCGGTCAAAATAGGCATGGTCTCCTCCGCTCCCCTTATCGAGGTCATCGCGGAGCGGCTGAGCTTCTACAAGGCCCGGCACATCGTCGTCGACCCCGTCATGGTCGCCACGAGCGGCTCCGCTCTGCTGCGCGACGACGCAGTGGGCGCGCTGGTGGGGCGGCTCCTGCCCCTGGCGGAAGTGGTCACGCCCAACATCCCGGAGGCCGAGATTCTGGCCGGGATGGAGATCCGTTCACCTGAGGACATGGAAAAGGCCGCCCGCA
>ENA-UOIW01001647-UOIW01001647.1-human-gut-metagenome-genome-assembly--contig:-P58-NODE-1647-length-12662-cov-6.778139_pt1 | contig 12662 bp, 10 predicted proteins | sample MGYA00242334_ERZ723881 | MGnify/ENA metagenome assembly ERZ723881
TAACGGGATGGAAAGCTGACCTTTGCAGTCAGCGCCCCTTCTGTTTGTAGTATAATCGAAGCTATGTGATTTGTCAAGTTATCCTGTTCCATCGATTATTTCTATCAATATTTTAGATTTTACAATTCTTCTGTACTGTACTATAATGAAGTTATCGTCTTCATTCCATTGATCTACAGGAGGAATCTGCCTTGCTGGTAAATCTTATCGAATCCGTCTATCGCCTGCTGTGGGGCGATCTATTCACCATCCCGCTGGGCGGCGGCATCGGCATTTCCTTCATGGTGGTGCTGCTGTTCACGGCGGGCATCTGGTTCACCTGCCGCACCCGTCTTTTGCCGGTGCGGTTGTTCCGGGATATGATCGCCGCCGTGTGCGAGAAAAAGCAGGGCAGGGACGGCCTTTCCTCCTTCCAGACGCTGGTCATTTCCACCGCTACCCGCGTGGGCATGGGCAATCTGGTGGGCGTGGTGGCCGCTGTTTCTGCAGGCGGTGCCGGTGCGGTGTTCTGGATGTGGGTCACTGCCATTCTGGGTGCGTCCACCTCCTTTATCGAATCCACCCTTGCCCAGAAATACCGCCAGCCCGACCCGCTGTACGGCGGCTGGCGCGGCGGACCGGCCTACTATCTGCATGTGCTGGCGGAGCGCAGGCGCGGCAAAAAGCTCAAACGCTCTGTGGTAGCGGCGCTGTTTGCGGTGTCTGGTCTCATCTGCTGGTGCGGCATCAGTCAGGTAATCTCTAACTCGGTCAGTTCCGCGTTTGAAAATGCGTTCCATATTCCGCCGCTTACTACCACACTGGTGCTCACGGCCATTGCGGCGGTGATCGTGCTGCGCAAGAATGCCACCGTGAAAAGTCTGGACGTGATGGTGCCCATCATGGCGGTGTGCTATTTTGTCATCACCGTGGGCATCGTGCTGTTCAACCTGCCCAAGCTCCCGGCGGTGTTCGGGCGCATCTTTGCGGAAGCATTCGGTCTGCGGCAGGCCGTGGCTGGCGGCTTTGGTGCTGTGCTGATGAACGGTGTCAAGCGCGGCCTGTTCTCCAACGAAGCGGGCAGCGGTTCGGCACCCTGTGCAGCTGCCGCCGCAGAGTGCGACGATCCGGTCAAGATGGGCTTTGTGCAGGCGCTGGGCGTACTGATCGATACTGTGGTGATCTGCAGCTGCACGGCTTTTTTGATGCTGCTGGTGCCGCAGGAGATCACAGAAGGACTTGCGGGCATGGACCTTTTGCAGACTGCCCTGCAGTACCATCTGGGCGGCTTTGGTGTCGTGTTCATTGCGGCCACGCTGGCGCTGTTCAGCTTTTCCACCTTTCTGGGCGTTTTGTACTATGCCCGCGGCAATGTGGCCTATCTGTGCGGCGACAACTGGTGGAGCCAGACCGTGTATAAGCTGATCGCGTTGGCCATGCTGGTGATCGGCGGTATGCAGGCCTACACGGTGGTGTGGGATCTGGGCGACGTGGGCATTGGCCTGATGACCATTTTCAACATGATAGCCTTGGTGCCCATGGCAAAGGAAGCGCTTGCCGCCCTGAACGACTACGAAAAACGCAAAAAACTGCAGTAAATAGCAAAGGCCCGGCTCCCTGTAACATGGGAACCGGGCCTTTCAGGTTATTTTATTGCAGATCAGATTTGTTTAAAAGCAGCCCGCCTGCAAGCCCGGCCAGCGCAGGCAGCACCCAGCCAAAGCCCATGCTGCCCAGCGGCAGAGCGTTGGCGGCGGCAGATACTGCCCCCAGCGGCAGCGCAGCGGCGATGCTCTGCAGGGCGGTCAGGCCCATGCACAGCGGATACACCGCCCGGTGCTTTTCAAGGCCCGGCATAAAGGAAAGCAGGATCAGCACGATGGCTGCGGGATAAATGGCGTTCAGCACCGGAGTGGACAGCCGGATGATGGCAGCAAGGCCGAGGTTCGATACCAGCATACTGGCCACAGCAAAAAAAGCTGCGATGGCAGGGTAGGGGATGCGGGGCAGAAGCTGATGAAAATACTGCCCCACACAGGCGATCAGGCCCACGCAGGTGTTGAAGCATGCGATCACAAAAATGGCCGCAATAAGCACAAGGCCCGCCCGGCCGAACAGTGTTTGTGCCAGAGCGGTGAGCACCTCGGCACCGGTGGCAAGGCCCGGATACACCGTGCCGGTCTCGGCCCCGGCGTGGCCCAGCATGGCGTAGACCACCAGCATCAGCCCGCCTGCAATAAAACCGGCCCGGATGGTGCCGCCCTCCACGGCATGGCTTTCTGTGACACCCCGGGCGCGGATGTTCAGGGCAATGACCGCGCCAAAATTCAGCCCGGCCAGCGTGTCCATGGTCTGGTAGCCGTACAGGATGCCCTGCACAGCGGGCAGGGCTGCGTACTCTGCGCTGGGTGTGCCGTAGTGTGCCGCCAGCGGATGGATGAGACACCCGGCAAACAGCACCACGATGAGCACGATCAGGCAGGGGCAGAGGATGCGGCCCAGCCAGTCGGTAAGCTTTTCTGGCCGCAGCGCCACCAGAAAGGCCGCTGCAAAAAAAAGCACCGAGTAGGCCAGCTGCAGCCCGGTACCGCCGCCTATCAGCGGCACCAGCATCTGGAAGGAGGTACTGGCGGTGCGGGGGATGGCAAGGCAGGGCCCGATGGAAAGATACACCAGAATGGTGAACACCATGGCGAACACCGGATGCACCCGGCCGGCAAGCTTATCCAGACCACCTGCCCGTGCCACAGCCACCACGCCCGCAATGGGCAGGCCGACGGCGCTGACGGCAAGGCCCGCAAAGGCAGGCCAGAGGCTGGTACCGGCCTGCGCGCCCAGATGCGGTGGGAAGATCAGATTGCCTGCACCAAAAAACATGGAAAACAGTGTAAAGCCGACCAGAAGCAGATTTTTGCCGGAAAGCTTCTGCATAGGACAGACACCTCATTTCTTTCCTGCATCAAAGATGACAGTGATTTATACAGTTCAGTTTATCGTTTTATGCATTTCATGTCAAGAAAGAAAAACATGAAGAAAAGTAATGACAGGCATGATAAGCTCTTATGCATCATGATGCATGGGTCATTGGCGTTTGGAAAGGAAAATGCTATACTATACAATATGGTACAAATATTGCAGCCAGCAAAGAAATATGTTAAACTAAAAGCACCGCCCATAAAGGCGGTGTAAAGGTGCTGTCTGCAAGTGCAGGTGGTCTAGCTCCCTTCGGCATAACGCGGAAGGGGACGAAAAATTTCTTTTGCCTCCCTAACGCGAAAGCGGAAAGGGGGGATGCTTCATGACGTTTGAACAGGTCGTATTGTTGCTTTCGCTGCTTGGCGGAGCGATTTATGTCACGTTCCAGATTACATGGACGATTTCCAACGGCAAAAAGAAATGACCGCCCCAGACTCCCAATCTCGTGCGGTCATTCTTTTTGATCTAGCCAGAGGGAGCTGACCATTGCGGGCAGCGCCTTTTCTATTTGTAGTATAGTGTTTTTTGAATGGATTGTCAAGGAAAATACCAATGAACCAACACAAACAACTTTTTGAGCGGCTGGCTGCTGCAGCCTTCTGGCTGGCGGTGTGGCAGTGCGCCGCCATGGCGGTGGGACAGGAGGTGTTCCTTGTTTCACCGGTGCAGGCGGTGCGCACTCTTTTGCAGCTTTTGCCGCAGGCAGAGTTCTGGCAGCGGGTGGGTTTCAGCTCCGGGCGCATTCTGCTGGGTTTTGGGCTGGGCGTGGCCGTAAGCATCGTGCTGGCTGTGGCCGCACAGGCGTGGCATACGGCAGATGTGCTGCTTGCTCCGGTGCTGCAGCTGGTCAAAGCCACGCCGGTGGCAAGCTTTATCATTCTGGCGCTGGTGTGGGTGCGGGGGGCATCGCTTTCGGTGCTCATCAGCTTTTTAATGGTGCTGCCCGTGCTGTACGGTGCGGTGCGCACCGGCATCCGGAGCGCAGATCCACAGCTGCTGGAAATGGCAAAAGTGTTTCGCCTTCCGCTGGGCCGACGGCTGCGGGCGGTGTGGCTGCCTGCGGTGATGCCGGCTTTCCGGCAGGGATGCAGCGTGGCCCTTGGCATCTGCTGGAAGAGCGGCGTTGCCGCTGAGGTGATCGGCCTGCCCAATGGCAGCATCGGCGATGCACTCTACCGGGCCAAGATCACCCTTTCCACCGGGGAGCTGTTCGCATGGACGTTTGTGATCATCCTGCTCAGCGCCGGGTTTGAAAAGCTGTTCCTGCTGCTTCTGGACTGCGTGACCCGCGCCGTGACCGGGGAGGTGCCGCAATGCTGACCATCAAGCATCTGACAAAACAGTTCGGGAAGAAAACGCTTTTCCGGGATCTCTGCCTCACGGTGGAAGGCCCGGCGGTGCTGTGGGCACCCAGCGGCTGGGGCAAGACCACATTGCTGCGCATCCTCATGGGGCTGGAAGAACCCACTTCTGGCATAGTACAGGGCGTTGGCCGGGTGGCAGCAGTGTTTCAGGAAGACCGGCTCTGCCCGCAGCTGACAGCTGTGCAGAACGTGACGCTGGTATTGCCCGGCAGTGCAGAACAATACAAGAAGCAAATCATAAAAGATTTTCAACAGTTTGGCATGGATGCTGCCGCACTGGCCCTGCCTGCAGCACGGCTTTCCGGCGGACAGAAGCGCCGCACGGCGCTGCTGCGGGCTTTGTGGGCCGCCAGCGATACGCTGCTGTTCGACGAACCCTTTACCGGAATGGACCCGGACACCCTTGCCGCTGCTGCGGCGCTGCTGCGGGAGCGCTGCGGAGAAAAGCCTGTCTTGCTGGCTACCCACGACCGCGAAGCCATCCGCCTTCTGGGCTGGCCGGTGGTTGAGCTGGAAAATGCCTGAGCCTGCATCTATCCTATAGAATGAAAAATCGGAAAGACCAGAACGGCCTTTCCGATTTTTTGCTGCTTGGAATATTTTACTGAAAAATACGCAGGGGATACGGCGAACTGCGTCAGTTCAGCAGCTTTGCCGGGTCAAGGTACTGCTCACCCTGCAGTACTTCCAGATGGATATGCGTCTCCTCGGCGCATTCGTTGGGAATGCTGCCTGCACGGCCAAGTATCTGGCCCACACTCACTTCATCGCCGGTTTGCACCGTGGGGTCGGCTGTGCCGCACACCCGCCACAGGTGCCCGGCGCTGTCCTCGATGCACACCACACTGCCCCAGCGGCTATCGGTGTCCACGGCGGTCACCTTACCGGCGGCGGGAGCACACACCTGTGCATCCTGCGCACAGGCGTAGTCCACACCGTTGTGGGTGCGCCAGTCGCCAAGGGTGCTGCTGTACACCAGCTCATCGCCGCTGTAGGCGTTCAAGACCCTGCCCGAGACGGGCTGCGTGGAGGCAGGCGCAGCTGAACTGCTGGCAGGCGAGGATGCGCCCTGCAGTGCGGAGGGTTCGTGCACCAAACCAGAGCCAGACTGCGCCCCAGAAGAGGACGCAGAGGATGCGGGCTTGGGTACATTTGCCGCAGATTCTGCGGCGTCGGTCACGGGCTGCTGCCATACATCGTCCTCCTGTGGGTCAAGGGTGAGCTGCGGCTCCGGGGCAGGTTCTTCCTGCGGGGCCGTCAGGTCGTCGTAGCTCTTTTTCAGTTCATCCCGCACGGTGCGCACTGCCCACACGCCCGCCGCTGCGGCTGCGACGAGACAGGCCAGCAGTGCCAGTGTAAAGCCCCTGCTGCGCAAAAACTTTTTGATCTGCTCCATTGTCGTTACTCCCATCTGCTGCATTGTGTACGCATTGCTTCTGGGCTTAGTGTGGGACAGCAGGGCAGGTTTTATGCACGGAACGATTTAAAATGGCCTCCATTTCATTCTGGCCATAATAGCGGAATTGCATTTATAGTGATGCAGAACCGGTCAGACCGCGGTCTGACCGGTTCTGCGTTTTCACGAGAGGGGCCGCAGCCGGAAAATGCATCTTCCCTCTGTGGCCTTCTGTGTTGATGCCCAGAGCGAAGCGGAGGATATTCTAAATGATATTACCAAACAAAAAGGCCCTCCCTTTTCGGGAGAGCCTTTGCGGATCAAAAATCAGTTGCGGCGGCGGCTGTTCATGCCCAGCAGGCGCACAACATACAGGAAGATGTTGATGAAGTCCAGATACAACGTCAGTGCGCCGTAGATGGAAGCCTTCTCGGCCAGCTCACCGTCATAGGCGTAGTAGGAGAACATCTGGCTCAGCTTCTGGGTGTCGTAGGCGGTCAGCAGCATGAACACCACCAGACCGACAGCGCTGTACAGCACCGTGGTAAGGAAGCTCATGCCGAACAGCATGCCCACAAAGCCGGTGATGATGAGCGCGAACAGGCCCATCATCAGCTTGGGGCCCCAGCCGGACAGATCCTTGTGGGTAGTAGTGCCGTAGACCGCCATCAGGCCGAAGTACAGCGAGGTGGCAAGGAAGGCCAGCACCAGAGTGCCCAGATCAAATACCAGGAAGTAGTAGCTCAGCACCATGCCGTTGAGCAGTGCATAGGCAAAGAATGTGGCTCTTGCACCGCCCACCGACATGTTCTGCACGCGGGAGCTGAGCACATACACCAGCACCAACTCTGCGATGGTGAACACCAGATACAGCGAGTTGACGACGTACAGCAGCGGGGTAGCGGCTGTAACGAACGCCGCGGCAAAGGTGATGAGCAGGCCTACCGCCATCCAGCGATAGGTGCGGTTCATATAGTCAGCCGAGGTCATGGCAGGCTCCGTGTAGCCTCGATCGTAACCATTGTAATTGTAATCCATATGGGACTCCTCCAGTCTCTTTCTGCCGGAACACTTTTTTCTTGCTCCGGTCTACGGAATATAGTATACTGCATAGAAATGAACGTTTCATGAAAAAGGCTGTGATATTGTATGTCTCTTGGGCTTTATTTACACATTCCGTACTGTTTTTCCAAATGCAGATACTGCGATTTCTATTCCCATCCCGGTGAGCGCGGCGTACCGGAAGCTTATGTGGATGCTCTTTTGCGGGAGCTTTCCCGCTTTGCGCCGGAAGCACCTCTGCAGCCGGACACCCTTTATTTTGGCGGCGGCACGCCCAGCCTGCTGCGCCCGGAGCAGGCAAAACGGCTGATCGATGCGGCCCGGCCGATGCCGGGGGCCGAGATCACACTGGAAGCAAACCCGGAGACGGTGACGGAAGAAAGTCTTGCAGGCTTCCGGGAGGCGGGCGTGAACCGCATCTCCTTCGGGGTGCAGTCTGCCCGGGATACCCAGCTGCGCACGCTGGGCAGACCGCACACGGCAAAGCAGGCGCGGGCTGCATTTGCCGCCGCGCGGCGCGCAGGCTTTGCGAACATCAGCGGCGACATCATGCTGGCACTGCCGCACTACACCGAAGCTGAGTTTGACGAAACGCTGGAACTGATCGAGGGTGGTGGGGCTACCCATATTTCGGCATATCTGCTGAAGATCGAGCCGGATTCGGCCTTTGGTAAACATCCGCCCGAAGGCCTGCCCACCGGCGATGAAGCCGCCGATTTTTACCTTTATGCAGTGGAACAGCTGGAACACCACGGCTACAAACAGTACGAGATCTCCAACTTTGCAAAGCCCGGCTATGAGGGCAGACACAACCTCATTTACTGGGACTGCGGCGACTATCTGGGCCTTGGCCCGGCGGCGCACTCCTGCATGGGCGGCAGACGGTTCTACTACCCGCCGGACACCGCCGCTTTCCTGAACGATGCCGCCGCCCCGGTGATGGACGGCAGCTGCGGCGCAGAGGACTACCTTATTTTACAGCTGCGTCTGCGCAAAGGCCTTTCGCTGGATGCATACAAAAAACTTTACGGGAAAGAATTTTCCACCGCACAGCTGGCCTTTGTGCAAAACTGCGTCCGGGCGGGCTATGCAAGCTTTGACGGCCGCACCCTTGCCCTGACCCCGGCGGGTCTCATCGTGCAGAACAGCATCCTTGCCCAGCTGTTGTAATTGGCAGAAATACGGCAACACATTGCTTTTGTGTGTCGATTCTGGTATGATATACTCGTATTATTAGGCGATGGGAGAGAAAACGGATGGCGAAAGTATTGATCGTCGGCGCAGGCGCGGCAGGACTGATGGCGGCGGGTGCCGCCGTGCGGCAGGGGCATCAGGTGACGGTGCTAGAACACATGGACAAGCCCGGCCAGAAGATCCTTGTCACCGGCAAGGGCCGCTGCAATGTGACCAACGACTGCCCGGCAGAGGAATTTCTACGCCATGTGCGCACGAACCCGCGCTTTCTGTATTCGTCGCTGGGGGCTTTTCCACCGGCAAAGACCATGGAACTGTTCGAGGGCCTTGGCGTGGAGCTGAAGGTGGAGCGCGGCCGCCGGGTGTTCCCGGTATCCGACAAGGCTGAGGAGATCCGGCAGGCTCTTTTGCGCTATGCGCAGGATGCTGAACTCGTGCATGACGGCGCGAAAAAGCTGCTATTGGAAGAGGTAACACCGGAGCCGGAAGCAGCTCCCGCCGCACCGGAAAACCCGCGCCACCCCAAAAAGAAAAAGGCAGGCCCGGCACTGCGGTGCATCGGTGTGCGGGGCACCTCCGGCCGGGAGTACCGGGCGGATGCCGTGCTGGTGGCCACCGGCGGCGTGAGCTATCCCACCACCGGCTCTACCGGCGACGGCTACAAACTGGCCCAGCAGGCCGGGCACACCCTCATCGAGCCGGTGCCCAGTCTGGTCAGTCTTGTGAGCCATGACGCGGACTGCAAAAAGATGATGGGCTTGGCGCTGAAAAACGTCACCCTGACCCTGTTCGAGGACAGCAAGGCCATTTTTGACGAGCAGGGCGAAATGCTGTTCACTCATTTTGGCATCAGCGGCCCGCTGACTTTGAGCGCATCCAGCCATCTGGGCGACATGAAAAAACACAAGTATCATGCGGAGATCGACCTCAAGCCCGCTCTCAGCGAGGAGCAGCTTTATGACCGAATCACGCGGGATTTTGCCCTGCTGGCAAACCATGCGGCGCAGGGCGCGCTGGTAAAGCTTTTGCCGTCCAGTATGCAGCCGGTGATGGTGGCGCGCTGGGGCATCGACCCGGCTACCAAGGCAAACCAAATCACCCGGGAGCAGAAGAGGGAGCTGGTGCAGCTGATGAAGCACTGGCGGGTGTCCGTTGATGCCCGGGGCGATCTGGCTCACGCGGTGATCACCAGCGGCGGCGTGTCCGTGCGGGAGGTGGACCCCAAAACTATGCAGAGCAAAAAGGCGCTGGGCCTTTACTTTGCAGGCGAAGTGCTGGATGTGGATGCCTATACCGGCGGCTACAACCTGCAGATCGCCTTCTGCACCGCACAGAGCTTTGCAAATAATCTGTAATTACAGATAAAACAATTTTAAATGCCCTCCGCGCTGCTCTGGGCATATTTATAGGAATAGATTTTTTTGATTTGTATTTTGAAAACGACTGCGGTCGTTTTCAAAATACGTTTTCACAAAAAGGGTTGTTGCCGGGATAGTCTCACAGACCACTGCGCAACTGTTCCCGAAGGGAACGAGCAGCAGATTCAGTTGGCCGTTGCGGCCCCGCTTGTGAAAAATCAAATCTGGAAAATCCGCAGATTTTCCAGATTTATAAATATTTAAAATGATTTTCCGCTGAAGATGGCCAGAGCGTGAGCGGAGGCCATTTTAAATCGTTCAGTTTAAAAAAGGAGAGATACAACATGGTATCTGTTGCGATCGACGGGCCTGCAGGTGCAGGCAAATCTACGCTGGCACGCCGTTTGGCGGCTGAAATGGGCTATATTTATGTGGATACCGGTGCTATGTACCGCGCCATCGGACTGTATGCCCTGCGTGCGGGCAAGGACCCCAAGGACAACGACGCAGTGAACGCGCTGCTTCCCCAGATCGAGCTGCGGCTGGCCTCCATTGAGGGCGAACAGCACATTTATTTAAAGGAAGAGGATGTGAGCACCGCCATCCGCACCGAGGCCGCAGGTATGGCTGCCTCTGCCGTGGGCGCAAACCCGACTGTGCGCGCCTTTCTGCTGGAACTGCAGCGGGATATGGCCAAAAAGCAGGACGTGCTGATGGACGGCCGCGACATCGGCACGGTGGTGCTGCCGGATGCCACGGTGAAGATCTTCCTCACCGCCACGCCGGAAGCCCGCGCCACACGCAGGTGGAAAGAGTATCAGGCCAAGGGCATCGATACTCCCTATGAAGAGGTGCTGGCCGACGTGAAGCAGCGGGACTATCAGGACACCCACCGTGCCGCCGCACCCCTGAAGCAGGCGGACGATGCCGTGCTGCTGGACACTTCGGAGCTGGATTTTGAACAGAGCCTTGCTGCAATGAAGAAGATCATTGCGGAGAAAGTGAATAAAACGATAAAATGATATTATATTACATCTTAGTGCCCTTTGCGTGGCTTTTGTGGCATATCGGCTTCCGCATCCATGTAGAGGGCCGCGAAAACCTGAAAAAGGTGCAGACAAAGGGCTGCATCCTTGCGCCCACCCATGTCTCCGCCATCGACCCGGTGTTCATCGTGGTCACCCGGTGGAGCAGGCGGATGATCGTGTTCGCCAAGAAGGAACTGTTCGAGATCAACGCCCTGCTGACCTGGTTCTTCCGCTGCTGCGGCGCGGTATGCGTGCGCGGCACAAAGGATGAAATGGCTGCCATTGAGCAGACCGTAGAAAAGTGCAGAAACGGCGAAACACTGCTCATCTTCCCGGAGGGCACCCGCGAAAAGGACGGGAAGCTTCTGCCGCCCAAGAGCGGACTGTTCGTCATTGCGGCGGGGGCCGGGGTGGACGTAGTGCCCTGCCGCATCCTGTACGATACGCCGGATGGAAAAATGCACCTGTTCTGCAAAGTACGGGTGATCTACGGCGAGCCGATGCCTGCAGAGCAGTTTGCCATGGAGAGCCGCCGCGACACCAAAAAGCTGCGTGCCAACAAGCAGGCCCTGCTGGATGCGTGGGAAAAGATGGGGGCGTAAAAGATGGAGATCCGAGTTGCCAAAACGGCGGGGTTCTGCTTTGGTGTCAAGCGGGCGGTGGATCTGACCTATGGCCTGCTGAACGAAGGCTGCAAGGTGGCCACCCTCGGCCCGCTGATCCATAACCCGCAGGCTGTGGAGGATATGCAGAAAAAGGGTGCCCTTGTGGCGGATGCCATCGCCGATGTGCCCGCCGGGTACGAGGTGGTCATCCGCAGCCACGGCGTGCCGCGCACTGTGTACGACGAGCTGGATGCGCGCGGCATCACTTACCATGATGCCACCTGTCCCTTCGTGCAGAAGATCCAGCGCATTGCCGCCGAGGCCGAAAAGGCGGGGGCAGTGCTGCTGGTGGCAGGCGACAAGACCCATCCGGAGGTGCAGGGGATCGTGGGCCACACCCGCGGAGAGGTGTTCGTTTTTGCCGATCTGGCCGAGTTGAAGGCATGGAAAGGCCCCTCTGACCCGCAAAAACCCCTGTTTGCAGTTGCACAGACCACATTTCAGGTTACAAAATGGCAAGAAAGTTCGGAGTTTCTCAAAAAAGCCTATACAAACGCCCGAATTTTTGATACAATATGTAATGCGACGTGGGCGAGGCAACAGGAAGCGGAAGACCTCAGCCAAAAATGCGACATCATTGTTGTCATTGGCGGTCATCATTCTTCCAATACCCAAAAGCTGGTACAGGTCGCCGCAAAACACACGCGTGCCGTAACGGTCGAGACAGCGAGCGAACTTCGGCCGGAATGGTTTGCAGATGTTAAAGTGGCGGGCGTGACAGCCGGGGCTTCAACGCCATCGTCTATTATTGAGGAGGTACTTAACAGTATGAGCGCAGAAATCAATGACAGCATGAGCTTTGAGGAGATGCTGAATGCATCCGAGGAAAAGCGTGTTCATGCAGGCAGTATTGTGAAAGGAATCGTGACCAGCATCTCTGCCAACGAGATCCAGGTGGATATCGGAGCGAAGCAGACCGGCTTTGTCAAGCTGAGCGAGCTGACCGATGATTCCTCCGCCAAGGTCGAAGACCTGGTGAAGGTTGGCGATGAGCTGGACCTCATCGTCGAGAAGGTTATGGATCAGGATGGCGTCATCCAGCTCTCCCGCAAGAAGCTCGCATCTCGCAAGGGCATGGAAGAGATCGCTAAGGCCGCTGAGTCCGGCGAGGTCGTCGAGGGCGACGTCACCGAGTTCAACAAGGGCGGCGTTGTGGTCAACGTCAAGGGCGTCAAGGTGTTCGTTCCCCGTTCTCAGGCTACTATGCGCCGTGATGAGGACTACACCGCTCTGGTTGGCCAGCACGTTCAGCTGGTTGTCACCGAGTGCTCCGGCCGCAAGATCGTCGGCAGCATCAACAAGGTGACCGCTGAGCAGAACAAGGCAAAGCGTGAAGAGTTCTGGGCAAACGTTGAGGTGGGCAAGACCTACACCGGCGTTGTCAAGAGCCTGACTTCTTACGGTGCATTCGTCGATATCGGCGGTGTGGACGGTCTGTGCCACATCAGCGAGCTGAGCTGGAACCGCATCAAGCATCCCTCCGAGGTCGTCTCCGTTGGCGACACCATCGAGGTGTATGTGAAGGACATCGACACCGAGAACCACAAGGTCTCTCTGGGCTACAAGAAGGCCGAGGACAACCCCTGGGAGCAGCTGAAGAACAACTACCCCATCGGCAGCACCTTCCATGCTCCGGTCGT
>ENA-UOIW01001703-UOIW01001703.1-human-gut-metagenome-genome-assembly--contig:-P58-NODE-1703-length-12407-cov-12.848527_pt1 | contig 12407 bp, 9 predicted proteins | sample MGYA00242334_ERZ723881 | MGnify/ENA metagenome assembly ERZ723881
TTTGCTTGCCCAAAGCCTCCGGCCGCCTCGCATGAAGGGCGGAAAAGCGACATAGGATACACCAAGGAAGGGGGCGGCTTATGGGAAAGCGGGAGCGAATTTTGGGCGGGCTGGGTGCGCTGCTGGTGCTGGCCTATCTGGTCATCATGCCGGGCTATCTTTTGCAGCAGCCCAGGGATTGGACCTTAAAAAAACAGCAGGAAAACCAGGAGACCTTTGCAGGCATCATCACCCTGTGGCATATCGTAGATTTCAAGCCCTATGCCGGCAGCCTGGGCACCTGGTTATCCGACCGGGCGGCTACGTTTGAGAAACGACATTTTGGGGTGTTTATGAACGTGACCGCCATGACGGTGGAGGAATGCGCAGCCCGGATGGAGCGGGGGGAACGGGCGGATGTATATTCCTTTCCCATGGGGTGGGGATATATGGAACGGTTTGCGCCGCTGCCGGAACTGGAGACAGGGGTAAAGCCTGCCTTGGCAGGCACCGGCAGCCAAGACGGGACGGCGTACGGGGTCCCCTATGCCATGAGCGGCTATTTTTTGCTGATCAATAGCCGGCTGGAACAAGAAAAGGGCGTGACCCTTTCGGAGGGGGATTGGCAGGCAGGCTTGCAGGAAGCGGCGGATACCTTGACCTTCACCTATGGGAAGCGGGAAACCCAACAATACGGTCTGTCAGGGGAACCGATTTTGGCGGCGTTGCTGGGCTATACGGGGGAATTGGCGGCTTATAGCAGCTTTTCCAGCGAAGCCGCCGCCATGGCCCTGACGGATGCCCGGGCAGCAGGGGATCTGGAGCGGCAGCAAAGCGAAGGCAAGGGGTTTACGTTTCAGGCGCTGCCTTTAGAAGGGTATACGGATCTGGTGCAATACTTGGGGATCGCCCAGGATACGGCGGAGGAAAAGCGCCCGTACATCCAGGATTATCTTAACATCGTCCTGTCGGAGGAGAGCCAGGAAAAGCTACTGGATCTTGGGCTGCTGCCGGCCATAGAGCTTACGGTGGAGCCGGGGCGGTTATCCGGGGCCCCGGAGCAGCTGGAAGCAGCGTTGCAAACGGCAAAGGTACCCAACGCGTTTTTGTATCAACGATACCAGGATGCGCTGGCTAGCCTGGCCCAGCGGGCCCTGGCGGGGGACGCCCAGGCGCGGGAGGAATTGTGGGAACGGATGAAAGAACTTGTGGACGGGGCGCAAATACAGTAAAATGATAATGGAACTACCTACACAGCGCGGCAGGAATGGCGATGCCATCCGGCCCGGCACGCCCTTGGCATAGTTAGCTGCGAAAACGGAATGAAAGCCGGCGGGCGGCTGCGAAAGGGGCGTACTGGCTGATGCAGATATTGCAATTACCAATATAAGGACGGAATCCACTATGCGCAAAGAAACCCGCGCCCTGGCCGCTATGCTGGCGCCCATGGGGGCAGAGGAATCGATACCCTTGGCGCCGCATACCTCCTTTCGGATCGGGGGGCCTGCGGACTTGCTGTTTGCCCCAAAAAGCCGGGAGGAACTGTGCTTTGCCTTGGAGCAAGCCAAAGCCCTTGACGTCCCCGTGACCCTGATGGGCAATGGGACCAACCTGCTGGTGCGGGACGGGGGTGTGGAGGGGCTGGTACTTAAGCTAGGCCCTGGGTTTTCCACTATACAAGCCTTAGGGGACGGCCGCATACATGCCTTGGGAGGCGCCTTGCTCAGCAGCCTGGCCAATTATGCGGCGGCCCAGGGGTTGATGGGCCTGGAATGGGCGGCGGGCATCCCCGGCACCGTAGGAGGGGCCTTGGCCATGAATGCGGGGGCGTATGGGGGAGAGATCAAGGACGTATTGACCAGCATTGAATATTTGGATAGAGAGACGGGGGAGCTGATCGAACGGCCCCCGGCGGACGGGGAACTGGGATACCGGGAGAGCGCCTTTTCCTGGCCCCGGCGGATCGCCCTAAGCGCCACGGTTTCCCTGGCCCCGGATGACGGCCATATGCAGGAGCGGATGCGGGATTACAGCCGCCGCCGCCGGGAAAAGCAGCCCCTGCAATATCCCAGCGGGGGCAGCACCTTCAAGCGGCCCCAGGGGCATTTTGCAGGGGCGCTGATCGAAGGGGCCGGGTTGAAGGGGACGGCCGTGGGGGGCGCACAGGTGAGCCAGCTCCACGCCGGGTTCATCATCAACCGAGGCGGGGCCACCTGCCGGGACGTGCTGGACCTGATCGCGCTGGTACAGCAGCGGGTATGGGAGCATAGCGGGGTCAAGCTGGAACCGGAGATCCGGGTGATCGGGAGAGACGAAACATGATGCGGGTATTGGTGGTAACAGGCATGAGCGGGGCGGGCAAGTCCCAGGCCCTCAAGCGCCTGGAGGATATGGGATACTTTTGCGTGGACAACCTGCCCTGCGAGATGCTAGGGGGCTTTGCCCTGCTGTGTAAGCGGGCCAATCCCCCGGTGGAAAAGGTGGCGGTGGTTATCGACAGCCGGGAGAGCATCTTCGGCAACGACGTGGTGGCGGCCCTGGACAAGCTGGCCGCCCTGGAGGTATCCTACCAGATCATCTTCCTGGAATGCCGGGACGAGGTGCTGGAACGCCGCTATAATGAGACCCGCCGGCCCCATCCCTTGGGGGGAGATATCCGCAAGGCCATTCAGGCGGAACGGGAGCTGCTCAGCACCCTGCGGGACCGGGCGGACCATATTATCGACACCTCTCAGCTCAGGCCCCTGGAGCTGCGGCAGGCCCTGGAACAGGCCCTTTCCCAAAAGGATACGGGCTTTGCCCTGGAGATCGTCAGCTTCGGCTATAAGCGGGGGGTGCCCTTTGAAGCGGATGTGGTGTTGGATATGCGCTTTTCCCCCAACCCGTTTTACGAGCCGGAGCTGCGGACCCTTTCCGGCAGGGACGCGGCGGTGCAAGCCTTTGTGCTGGCGGATGAGAACGTAACCGCCCTTCTGGATCAGGTGGAGCATACCTTAGAACGGCTGATCCCCCGGTTCATAGAACAGGATAAACGCAGGCTGATGGTTGCCTTTGGCTGCACAGGGGGCCGGCATCGGTCCGTGTGCTGCGCGGAGGCCCTGTATCACCGGATGAAGGACCGGTACCAGGTGAGCCTGGCCCACCGGGATATTGCAACCGAGGCGGCATCCATACGGGAAAGGGGCGAATAGGATTGTCCTTTGCATCGGAAACAAAAGGCGAGCTGGTGCGCCTTCGGGTGAAGCGGCCTTCGGAAAAGCGGGCGCTGCTGTGCGCCCTGACGGATAGCGCGGGGTCCATTACCCTGGGCCGGGGCGCGCTGGGGATCCAATATGTGACGGAACACGGCCAGGTGGGCGAGCTGATCGCCCGGCTGGCCGGGGAATTATACCAGGTGGAAGCGGATATCCGGGTGAGCCAGTCCCCCCGGCTGCACGCCCGCAGCACCTTGGTGCGCCTTAGCGGCGCCGGCTGCCGGACCCTGCTGCTGGACGCGGGGTGCTTAGGCCGGGAGGAGGGCTTGACCCTGGGCCATATCCCGGAGGGCCTGGTGGAACGGGATGAGGACCGGCGGTGTTATCTTAGAGGGGCGTTTTTGGGGGCGGGCTCCGTCAGCGACCCGAAAAAGGGCTACCACTTGGAGATCGTTTGCCGTCACGAACGGTTTGCCCAGGAGCTGTGCGGCCTGCTGGCGGACTATGGCCTGCCGGCCCGGTATGCCCAGCGGAAAAACGCCTATGTGGCCTATTTGAAAGAGGGAGAAATGGTGGCGGGGTTTTTGACCTTGACCGGCGCCATGAACAGTACCCTGGCCTTTGAGGAAGCCCGGGTCATGCGGCAGGTGGCGGGGAGCGTAAACCGCATCCACAATTTCGAGGACGCCAATATGAACAAAGCGGCCACTGCAGCGGCCGCCCAGCTGGTGGATATCGAATGCATCCAACGCGCCAAGGGGCTGCAAAGCCTGCCTCCCCGGCTTAGGGAAGCGGCGGAGCTGCGCTTGAACAACCCGGAGGCCACCCTTTCGGAGCTGGCCCAGATGGCGGAGGTATCCAAATCCGGCTTGAACCATCGCTTTGCCAAGTTGGCCGCCTTGGCGGAGGAATATCGTGGGAGCGGTCTCGGATATATCCAGGAAGAGGAGTAAAAATGGCCTTTACCCACTTACATGTACACACCCAATACAGCCTGCTAGACGGCGCCGCCCGAATTCCGGAGCTGGTGAAAAAAGCCAAAGCCCTGGGCATGGACGCTTTGGCCATCACGGATCATGGGGCTATGTACGGGGTGATCGATTTTTATAAGGAATGCCAAAAGCAGGGGATCAAACCCATTTTGGGCATGGAAGCCTATGTGGCGCCCCGCTCCCTCAAGGACCGGGAAGGCCAGCGGGAATATGCCCATTTGATCCTGCTGGCAAAAAATCAAACGGGATATCAGAACCTGATGCGGCTTTCCTCCATCGCCTTTGTGGAGGGGTTCTACTATAAGCCCAGGATCGATTATACGGTGCTGGAGCAATACCGGGAAGGGCTCATTTGCCTATCCGCCTGCCTGGCGGGGGACATCCCCCAGCTGTTGCTCCAGGGCCGGTACGAGGATGCAAAGGCGCTGGCGGCCCGGCTGCAAGGGATCTTCGGGCCGGATTTTTACATTGAGCTGCAAAACCACGGCCTGCCGGAGCAGCAACGGATCTTGCCCCAGCTGGCCCAATTGGCCCAGGAATTGTCCATTGAGACCGTGGCCACCAACGATGTGCATTACGTGAACCGGGAGGATGCGGAATCCCAGGATGTGCTCCTGTGCATCCAAACCAACCGGGTGGTCACCGATGAAAACCGGATGCGGATGGAGGCGGAGGAGTTTTATCTCAAGAGCCAGGAGGAGATGGCCCAGATGCTCCACGCCTATCCCGAGTCCCTGGCCAATACCGAAAAGATCGCAGAAAAATGCCATGTGGAGATCCAGTTTGGCCAACGGCATTTGCCTGGGTTCACCGCGCCGGACGGGATGGACAACAACGAGTATCTGCGCAAGCTGTGCCGGGAAGGCCTGGAGCGGAAAATGCCCGGCGCCTCCCAGGCGGTGCGGGAGCGGCTGGAGCACGAGGTGGATGTCATTATCCAGATGGGGTTTGTGGACTATTTCCTCATCGTATGGGATTTCGTGGATTTCGCCCACCGCAAGGGGATCTTCGTAGGCCCGGGCCGGGGCAGCGGCGCCGGCAGCCTGGCGGCCTACGCCATGGATATCACGGACATCGACCCCATCAAATACGACCTGATTTTCGAGCGGTTTTTGAATCCGGAGCGGGTGTCCATGCCGGATTTCGACATCGATTTTTGCATCGAGCGGCGGCAGGAGGTCATCGACTACGTGGTGCAAAAATACGGGGCGGACCATGTGGCCCAGATCATCACCTTTGGCTCCATGGCGGCTAAGGCAGCCATTCGGGATGTAGGCCGGGCGCTGGATATACCCTATGCGGACACGGACCGGATCGCCAAGCTGGTGCCCAATGTGCTGGGCATCACCCTGGATCAGGCGCTGGAACAATCCGGAGAGCTGCGAGCCTTATATGAAGCCGATCCCAAAGTACAGAAGCTGCTGGATCTTTCCCGGAAGCTGGAGGGGTTGCCCCGCCACGCTTCCACCCATGCGGCGGGGGTGGTGATCTGCGCCAGCCCCACCGTGGAGTATGTGCCCTTACAGCGCAACGAGGATGCCATCACCACCCAGTTCACCAAGGATACCATCGAAGAGCTGGGGCTGCTGAAAATGGACTTTTTGGGCCTGCGCACCCTGACGGTGATCCGGGACTGCCTGGATTTCGTGGAGGCGGACCAAGGGGTAAAGCCGGATCTATCCAAGCTGGATTACGGGGACCCAAAGGTATACGAAATGATTGCCGCAGCGGATACGGACGGGGTATTCCAGCTGGAATCCGCCGGTATGCGCCAATTCCTGACCCAGTTCAAGCCCAACTGCTTTGAGGACATCATCGCCGGCATCGCTCTGTTCCGGCCCGGCCCCATGGAGCAGATCCCCCGGTACATTCGCGGGAAAAACGACCCGAAAAGCGTATCCTACCCGGATGAGCGGCTGCGGCCCATCCTGGAAAAGACCTACGGATGCATGGTGTACCAGGAGCAGGTCATGCAGATCGTCCGGGACCTTGCCGGGTATTCCTGGGGGCGGAGCGACCTGGTGCGCCGGGCCATGGCCAAGAAGAAGCCGGAGGTCATGGAGAAGGAACGGGCCTATTTTGTAGACGGCATCGTGGAGGATGGCCAGGTGAAGGTGCCGGGGGCGGTGCGCAACGGGGTTTCCCGAAAGGTAGCCAACCGGATCTTCGATGAGATGATGGATTTTGCCTCCTACGCCTTCAACAAATCCCACGCCGCAGCCTATGCGGTGGTGGCCTACCGGACGGCCTGGCTGAAGGTATACTATCCGGTGGAATTCCTCACGGCGCTGATCAACAGCTTTTTGGGGACCAGCATCGAAAAAATGGCGGAATATGTTTATTATTGCAAGCAGAAGTCCATCGACGTGCTGCCGCCGGATATCAACAAGAGCAAAGCCAAGTTCACCGTGGAGGGGGGGAAGATCCGCTTCGGCCTGGCAGGCATCCGGAACGTGGGGGAGGCTTTTATCGACGAGATGGTAGCGGAGCGGGAGAAGAACGGCCCCTTTGTGGATTTTTACGATTTCATCCGCCGGAGCGATGGGAAAAAGCGCATGGTGGAGGGTTTGATCAAAGCGGGCTGCTTTGCCAGCATGGGCTATAAGCGTTCCCAGCTGTTGGGCGTATATGAGCAGATGCTGGAGGCGGCGTCCGGGGAGCGGAAGCAGCGGGCCATGGGCCAGATCTCCTTATTTGACCTGGCAGGGGGCGGCAAGGAGGACACAGGACTGGATATCCCGGTGCCGGATATGCCGGAATATGAGGCCAGCATGTTGCTTTCCATGGAGCGGGAAACCATGGGGATCTACATCAGCGGGCATCCGTTGCTGGATTATGCGGAGGAGCTGAAAAAGCTGGGAACCACCGTGTCCGGCTTACTGGAAGCGGACGGCACGGGCCAATACAAAGAGGAACAGCGGCTCAAGCTGGGGGGCATCGTGACGGCCGTTCGCACCAAGCCTACCCGATCCGGCAAAGGGCTGATGGCCTATGTGACCCTGGAGGATCTGTCCGGCTCCATGGAGCTGACCCTGTTCCCCTCTGCCTTTGAAAAGTACGGGGCAAAGCTGGCTGTAGACAGCATTGTAGTGGTGAGCGGCCGGCTGAACATCCGGGAGGAGCAGAAGAACACCCTTTTGGTGGAGGATGTACGGGCCCTGGAAAAGGGGGCGGAGCGTAAGCTGTATCTGCGCATGTCCCTGGGGGAGCAAGGCCCCTGGGAGCAGGTGCATCCCATCTTGCAGCGGTATCCCGGGGATGTGGCGGTGGTGCTTTTCGATGGCCAAACCCGCAAGCAAAAGCTGGTGCCCCGGTCCATGTATGTAAATCCCGCCCCAGCCCTGTTGACGGCCCTGGGGCAGATCTTAGGCAAGGAGAATGTAAAGTACTGATGAACGCAATGCCGCCTGTACAAAAGAACGACGTCTTAGAGCTTCCCATCCACGGCCTGACGGCAGACGGCCGGGGGGTAGGGCGCATGGGCGGGTATGCCATATTCGTGCAAGGGGCGCTGCCCGGGGAAACGGTGCGGTGCCATGTGATCAAGGCCAACCGGGGCTACGGGGTGGCCAAGCTGTTGCAGGTTCTGACCAGCAGCCCCCACCGGCAGGCACCCGCTTGCCCGGCCTATGCCCGGTGCGGGGGCTGCGCCTTGCAGCATATGACCTATGCCGCCCAATTGGAGGCCAAGCGGGCCCAGGTCCAGGACGCCCTCCAGCGCCTGGGCGGGTTTGACGGGCTTGCGGTGGAGCCGGTGCTGGGCATGGAAACCCCTTGGCATTACCGGAACAAGGGCAGCTTCCCCGCGGGAATCGGGCAGGAAGGGGTCGCCATCGGCTTTTTCGCCCCCCATAGCCACCGGCTGGTTCCCCTGGAGGATTGCCGCATACAGGACCCCCGGGTGATGGGGGCGGCTTTGGCCATCCGGGACTGGGCCCGGCAATGGGATGTCCCGGCCTATGACGAGGCGACCGGCCAAGGGACCCTTCGCCATGCCATGGCCCGGGCCTCGGAGGCCGGGGTGCTGGCGGTGGTGGTCACTGCCGGGCCCTTGCCCCACCAGGATGCCCTGGTAGATTTGCTGCGGCAGCGGGTGCCGGGGCTTATAGGCGTGGTGCACAATCGGAACGATGCGGATTCTAACGTGATTTTGGGGCCGGCATATGTCACCCTGTGGGGGGAGGCCCGGCTGCCGGTATCCATCTGCGGCCTGGATTTTTCCGTGAGCGCCGCCTCCTTTTTACAGGTGAACCCCCTCCAGACCCAGCGGCTTTATGAAACCGCCTTATCCATGCTGAACCTACAGGGAAAGGAGACCGTGCTGGACGTGTATTGCGGCATCGGCACGATTTCCCTGTTGCTTGCCCGGCACGCCAAGAAGGTGATCGGGATTGAAAGCGTCCAACCGGCGGTGGAGGACGCGGCCAGGAACGCCGAGGTCAACGGGATCCAAAACGCGCAATTCCTTTGCGGCCTGGCGGAAACCTTGCTGCCCCAGCTGGTGCAGCAGGGGCTTCGGCCGGACGCCATGGTCATCGACCCGCCCCGCAAAGGCTGCGACCCAGCCGCCTTGCAGGCCATCCTGGCAAGCGGCGTACCCCGGCTGATCTACATCTCCTGCGACCCCGCCACCCTGGCTCGGGACTGTAAGATTCTGGCCCAAGGGGGGTTGTACCCCCAGCAGGTGCAGCCGGTGGATATGTTCCCCCATACAGGGCATGTGGAGACGGTAGTACTTTTGTCCAAACTCAATACCAAGTAGCATATCGAGGCGGGGTTGAATCTGGACGAACTGGATTTGACATCGGCGGAGAGTAAAGCCGCCTATGAGGAGATCAAAGCCTATGTGCTGGAGCATACCGGGTTAAAAGTCAGTCACTTATACATCGCCCAGGTCAAGCAGAAATATGGCATTATTGAGCGGGAGAACTACAACAAGCCAAAATTTGAAAATCCCAGACAGCCGAAATGGGCGCCGGAAAAGAAAGCGGCAATTACAGCGGCATTGAAGTATTTTGGAATGATCTGAGAACTGATAAAAGAAGGCAAGACTACCGAGCATTGTTGTGGTAGTCTTGCCTTTCTTCATGTGGTGCATCATCGGTTAAATGGTAAAGGAAAATTTTACACCTGTTTTTGTGTTTTGAACGTAACACTTGCCTCCGTGCAGTTCAATGATGCTCTTTGCGATTGCCAGCCCCAGACCCGTTCCGCTGCTGGATCGGGATTCATCCACACGATAGAATGTGTCCCAAACCTTTTGAAGCGCCTCGTCAGACAGCGGCGGACTCTCGTTTTCTATAGAGAAGGTAGTCTTTCCATTTCTGTTTTGGATGGTCACGTTCACATGGCCGCCAGCAGCGGTATACTTGACGGCATTGGTGGCAAAGTTCTCAATCACCTGAGCGATCCGGCTCTCATCCCCTGTGACAGTAAAATCATCTGGGAAAGAGAATTCTATCTGGAGGTTTTTCGCCTGGGCTGTAATCTCCAATTTTTCAAAAATGGATTTTGTTAGATCGATGATGGAAAAATCATCCCGGGACAATTTGACTTTACCCGCTTCCAGTCGGCTAAGATCCAGCATTTCCAGCACCATGCCGTCCGTGCGTTCTGCCTCGGCCAGAATGACGTCGATGTACTTATCCCGCTTTTCTTCTGCCGCATGCTCCTTCAGCCCCTCCGCGTAGCTGTGGATCACGGCCAGGGGCGTTTTCAGCTCGTGGGCGATGTTGGAGGTCATCTGCCGCCGGTTTTCCTCCGCTTTTTTCGCATATTCCAGGGCGGTGTTCAACCGGGTAATCTCGTTGTCCTTCATCCTGCGGCGATCCTTTTCTGATTCAAAGCCTGCGCGCAGTTTCTCAATTTCATGCCACATGGCGGAGGCGTTATCTGCATGGTAAGTATTCCGCCAACTGTCTTCCATTGCATCTGCAATATCTCGTACAGGCTGTATCAGATGCTTCTTGATGGCACTGCGCGCGGTCAAAAGAAGTGCCAGTGCCAACAGTCCTGTGACGATGTAAACATTTCGCAAGGCGCCCAGCGCACATCTGAGAGGGTTCCCTTGTATAGCTGTAACAAGCATATACTCGGCCGTAGGCCCTGTGCCCGAGGTATAATCAAAGCCTTCGTAGTCCGCATAGTTCCAACCGCCAAACACCAAAAGATTATTCAACTCATAGCTCCCTTTGTCAAGGAAGTCTGGGGAGTTGAGGAAGATATCCGCCCAAGACGGAAAGTCCAAACTTTTCGTCAGTGCAGCAAGGCTTTCGTATTCCACCCCATTGGCGTATACATAAGGTGTTTTCGGATAGTCCCACATCTTTGGCTGCTCAAGGTATACCGTTACCAGTTCTTTTTCCGTGTACTCTGCGCTGTGATCAAATTGAAGCTGCCAGTCCAGTTTCCCTGTCCTGTCAACATCGGAAACGATCCAGGAATAGCTGCTCGGTCCGGTCTGAAACTGCTTGTCACTTTCAACGACCTCACGGATCAAACCATCGGTGACATAGTGCATCACGACAGGCACCAGCCTTGTCCCTTCAAAGTATCCCATGACACGAATAGTTGAAATATCGTACAGGCTATGTGTACCGGCAAACATGGTGCGAAAGCGAAGGTAGGGATCGTCGGGGTAGCCTTCTTCCTTTCCGTTGCCAATGTCGATCCAACCATAGTGCTTCGGGGTTGTGGTATCCATTCCTGCATCCCATTCTTCCTGGGTAAAATAGCCAAAGTACATTACGTCGTCATCGCTGCTGTGGAGCAGGTTTCCCTCTTCGTCATAAAACAATACAGCGGTTTCCAGCGGATAGCGGATATCACGGATAAGCTTATTCCGTTCTTCCCCCGTGGAATGGTCATAAGGTGCGAAATGCCCTCCTGTGCGATACGATGCTGCGGTGCTATAGGCAATGGTATCAAGCATCTGATGTTCCAGATAGTCCGAATGCGCATAGTGATATCCATAGCTGCTCTCATTGGGATCGTAAAAGGTGCTAAGTCTGCCGTATCGGTCCAGAGCATCCGGGAAGTTTCTGGCTTGCTCATACATTCCGTCATAGATTTCCTGCGCGGTCACAATGGTGAGTGCGGTCATGGAAATGAGCCATGCCCCCGTAACGGATAGGATAAGCAATCCGGTTACAGCATGGAGCGATTTTAAAGGCTTCTTTTTATTTCGCCAAACCCCTACCACCGGTAGGAACACCGCCAGACCTGCTTTCACTCCCGCCCATATCAGGTCTCCTTTCACCATCTCCCGGACGGAGTACACATCCGAATACGCGACAAGGAGTTCTCGTCCCATGGTCAAATAGGCATAGATATCTTTAGCCGCCCAAATCAGCAGGAGAGCTGCGGCGATCCAATACCATTTGGAAATCTTTTTCATCGTCACCCCTCTAGTCTGTAGCCGGCTTTAATGACTGTTTTGATACAGTCAGCGGCATCGCCAAGTTTTTCACGAAGCCGCTTAATATGGGTATCCACCGCCCGACTTTCTCCATCATAATCATAGCCCCAGCACTTGATGAGCAGCTGCTCCCGGCTCATGACCATGTTTTTGTTCTGCATCAGACAGCGCAGAAGGGCAAATTCTTTGGGCGTCAGGGTTATCTCCCGTTTTTCAGTAAACGCCTTCTGCCGGGCCAGATCCAGGGTGATGCCACCTGCCTCCATTCGATCTCCGGCTAAAACATTGCGCTGATTGCGCTTGATCAGAGCCATGAGTTTGGCATAGAGTACAGACATGGTAAAGGGCTTTGTTACATAGTCATCAGCGCCCAGTTCATAGCCCATCAATTTGTCTTCCTCATCAGAGAGAGCAGTGAGAAAAACAATAGGAACATCGTTGTTTTTTCGTACCGCCCGGCACACGGACAAACCATCTAACTTCGGCATCATAATATCCAGAAGTACAGCGTCAAATTCCTGTTCTTCAATCAGCGCCAACGCCTCCATACCATTCTGGGCTTCGAAGGGATCTTCACCCTTGCTGCTGAAAAAATCGCATAATACTTCCCGCAGCTTAGGCTCATCTTCCACAATTAAAATTTTGTGATTCATACCTTTCCCTCCTTCCGCTTATAAAATACAATATTGTTTTGTATTCTTTGTGTCAACAAAAACGGATTTTCAAAAATTATAAAAATCTTTGGCTTTGCTCTGCGTCATCCAATAGGGTCGCGCATTGTCCCTGTTGGCATGGGAATTTCAAAGGAGAACGGCGTTCTCCTTT
>ENA-UOIW01001714-UOIW01001714.1-human-gut-metagenome-genome-assembly--contig:-P58-NODE-1714-length-12347-cov-6.407094_pt1 | contig 12347 bp, 12 predicted proteins | sample MGYA00242334_ERZ723881 | MGnify/ENA metagenome assembly ERZ723881
GTTTCGTTTCCTTTTTTACGCCTTACCCTATGCGTTAAGGGGCTGCTTCCTCTCGGTAACAGCCCCTTTGTCGGCGGTCTGTGCCCGTAGTTTTTTAACTACGGGCGTTTTCTACTTTTAGCAAAACCGTTTGTCATTGCGCATCGGGGTGCGTCCTATTGCGCCCCGGAAAATACACGCGCCGCCTATCGAAAAGCGATGGAACTGGGCGCGGATGGCATCGAGACGGACATTCAACTCACGGCAGATGGGCAGCTTGTGATGCACCATAACTACACGCTGGCAAACGGCAAGGCAATCTGCAACATGACGCTGGCGGAGTTGAAACAATTTGACTTTGGCAACGGCGAATCCATCGTCACGCTGGCGGAATGTCTGGATGCGGCGAAAGACATGAACATCATCAATTTGGAGATGAAGGCGCCGATTGATCGTGCGATACCCTTTGAGAAGCTGGTGGTGGACGCGGTGTTGGAAAGCGGCCTGAGCAGCAAAATCATCATCTCCGCCTTTGACCATGGCCTGATTCGCACGGTCAAAACGCTCTGCCCGGAGCTGCGTGTCGCCGCGCTGACCATGCCGCCCATGCGGGGCATGACAGCGCTGGCAAAGGCGGTGCAAAGCGCCATGCCTCAGGATGTTCCACTGGCGCAGCTATCCTGTTCCGACATGAATCTATCCGCCCTCGAACCCATTTTCCGGGAAATGGGGATGATGGCCGCCAACAAAGAGGCGCTGATGAACGAAGTGATTCACAGCATGGTTGGCATGTATCCACATTCTTCGATGGCAGAAATTCTGGAAACGGCAGAAAAGCAGGACGATCTCTTCACCTATGTGACATCCTTGGACTTCCCGCTGGATTACCTGCACCCGGATTATCACAGCCTGCTTGCAGACCCGACGCTGGTTTCGCGGCTTGCGGAGCGGGGGATCGGCGTCTCTTCCTATACGCCGGACAAGCCGGAGGAATGGAAGGCGCTGCTGGGAATGGGCTGCTACGGGATCATCACCAACCGGCCGGATCTTCTGATGCAGCTCAAATCCGACCGGTGAGTGGCGACAAATCCGGGAAGGGCAGATGCGCCCGGTTCGCAAGGGCATCAGCACACCCGCCCAAATTGGAGACATGCTTCTTTTTTCGGTTAAGGCGCCTGAGTAGAGAGCGTCTCCGTATCCAAATAGCTCGCTTGGCTTCTTTGAGAAACGGTGGGATTTCTGACGGCGTCGTGCATCAAAAAGACAACGTGGCAGAGGTGAACTGTTCTACGCTAAACGGACAATGAAAAAGTGCCATCATTCCATGACCTTATGTACCAAATCGTATGCGCCAGTGCGATCCCCAACACATCAATTTGGGACTTTCTCCCCCAAAGACACCATTTAGACCATTGCGCTATACTTTGTTTCAAGCCTGCGATAGGCGTCCTGGTCCCACGTGAAATAGACTTTATTGCAGAAAATGATTTCGATATTCTGGACAATATACCAGTCATCACATTCCAGGCGAATCGCGTCGCAAAACGCATCCGTTTTTGTATCGCGGGTAAAGCTGCCGCCCGCGCCGCCGGATATATAGTTGACCCGATATCGGAGATTTTTGTGCTTCAACAACATCCTTTGGGCATTGCCAAAGGATATGGCATCGGCATATTCAGTCGTACAATGCGCATAGACATACGCCAGACCGCTTGCAACTACTGGTGGACGATGGTCTGTGCGATGTGTATCCGAACCGAGAAATGTGATCCACTGCTTTTTCAGCAATTGCCGGGCGTGGGTTTGTGTTTCCTTTGTTGCTTCTTCTCCCATCGGCGAGTCGCCGGAGCCACCTCGCGCACTTGGCGCGGGGTGGTTTTTACGCTGTAAGCCCGCGCTTGCAGCGGGTATCTTTTTTGTCAACACAACCCAACTGGACATTGCACGACCCCCTGCTTTTTCAAAAGCAGCTTTGCCGTCAGGGCGCGGCTGTGATGTCAAAACAGAAAGGGCGTGTTGCAGAAAACGGATGCTGCGACACGCCCCTTTATCGCAGGGCTGACAGACGGTGTGGCCGTCTACCGTTTCACGAAAAACTACCTTTGAAGGGAAGAGCGCCGCGGCGCTTGCGGGCTTACGGCCTCCGGCCGGCGAGCGCTCACAGACCATGCGCGCGGCGCGCCTTATACGACGCCCTGGGCCAGCATGGCCTCGGCCACCTTCTGGAAGCCCGCGATGTTGGCGCCCACGACGTAATTGCCCGGCATGCCGCAGGCATCGGCCGCCTGGCTGATTTGCGCGAAAATGTTGCGCATAATGCCCTGAAGCCGCCCGTCGACCTCTTCCGCCGTCCACTGCAGCCGCTGGCTGTTCTGGCTCATCTCCAGCGCCGAGACGGCCACGCCGCCCGCGTTGGCGGCCTTGCCGGGCGCAAAGAGCACGCCCGCGTCCAGCAGCGCGTCGGTCGCTTCCTGCGTGCAGGGCATGTTGGCGCCCTCCGCCACGGCCAGGACGCCGTTGGCAATCAGCGCGCGGGCCGCATCCGCGTCCAGCTCGTTCTGTGTCGCGCACGGCAGCGCGATATCGCACGCCACGGTCCAGATGCCGCGGAATCCCTCGGTATACTGCGCGCGGGGATGGCTGTCCACATAAGCGCGGATGCGCTTGCGCTCGACTTCCTTCAGCCGTTTGACGGCCGCCAAATCCACGCCGTCCTCGTCGACGATATATCCGTTCGAGTCGCTCATGGCGACGACCTTGGCGCCCAGCGCCGTGGCCTTTTCCGCCGCATAAATCGCTACGTTGCCCGATCCGCTTACCACCACGCGCTTGCCCGCGAAGGACTGTCCGCGCGTGGCGAGCATGGCCTCCGTCAGGTAGCAAAGGCCGTAGCCGGTCGCTTCCTTGCGCACCAGCGAGCCGCCGTAGGTCAGCCCCTTGCCGGTCAGCACGCCTTCATACAGTCCGGTAATGCGCTTGTACTGGCCGTACAGATAGCCGATTTCACGCGCGCCCGTGCCGATGTCGCCCGCAGGCACGTCCGTGTCCGCGCCGATATGGCGGTACAGCTCCGTCATGAAGCTCTGGCAAAAGCGCATGACTTCGTTATCGCTTTTCCCCTTGGGGTCAAAGTCCGAGCCGCCCTTGCCGCCGCCGATGGGCAGTCCCGTCAGCGCATTTTTGAGCACCTGCTCAAACCCTAGAAACTTAATCACGCCCAGGTTCACGGACGGATGCAGGCGCAGGCCGCCCTTATAAGGCCCGATGGCGCTGGAAAACTGCACGCGATAGCCGCGGTTGACCTGCACGCGCCCCTGATCGTCCACCCACGGAACACGGAACACGAGCGCCCGCTCCGGCTCCACAAACCGCTCCAGAAGCCCGGCCTTTTGACATTCGGGATGGGCGTCCAGATATGTGGTTAAGTATGCTAGTACTTCGGAAGCGGCTTGCAGAAATTCTTTTTCATGGCCATATCTTTGCTTCAAACCAGCCAAAACGGACTCAGTATATGCATTCATTGTCACATCCTCCTTCATTTTCACATGCGCCTAGTATAGCGCAAATCTGCCTCGAGCGCAACCGTTTGCTATAAAAAAGCTGTATGGCGGCATAATTGGCCGGTGCGCTGCGCATACTATATACCATCAAAACACATGGAGGGTTGAAAGCATGGAGAATATCGCAAGAAGCGGGCGCGGCGGCTGGAAGGAAAAGGAAATCTCCCAGCTTCGAGAAGCGGTGCACCAGGCGGGAGGCAGCGGAGAGCCGCTGCGCGGCGTGTTTGAGCGCGTGGGCAAAACCCTGGGCCGCAAGCCCAACAGCGTGCGCAACTTCTATTATGCCTGCCTCAAGCGCGAGGATTCGGACCAGGCGCCGCACGCAGCGCCTTTTCAAACCTTTACGGCCGAGGAAGTGCGCGCGCTCATGCGCGAGGTACTCGCCGCGCGGGCCAACGGCATTTCCGTGCGCGCCTGCGTGCAGCGCATGGCGGACGGGGACCGCAAACTGATGCTGCGCTATCAAAACAAGTACCGCAGCGTGCTGAAAAGCCGTCCTTCCATGGTGCGGGAAATCATGGCGGAGATGACGGAGGCGGGAGAGAAGACGTTTGACCCTTACGCGGCGCAGATGACCCAGGCGCAGCCGCTGCACGCGGGCATCGCGGCCACGATTCAAAAAAGCGGGGATCCCGCGCTGCTGGGCCTTCTGCGCGGGCTGGATACGCTGTTGATGCGCGCGGGGATGATGGAACCTGCGCCGCTGAAGGCGGCGTGCGAGCCGATGGTGCAGTGCGCCAAGGAGTTTCTGGGCCTGCCGGATGAGCGCCGCGCGCAGGCGCTGCCGTCGTTCTGCGCGCAGATGAGCCAGTGCGTGGGCGCGGTGGAAACCGCCATGGGCGTATAGGCGCGGCGCTGCCGCAGTGCTTTGACAATTTCCTGTTTGCGTCCGCGCGTTTTTCGTGTATACTGAAAGCGTGTTCCGCGCGGACGCACGGGAGGATGGAAAAAGCATGGGCGGAGAGAAGCGCCGCCTGGGCGCGCTGGCGCTGGCGGCCGGCGCCGCGGGCATTGCCTTTTCGGCGGTACTGAACAAGACGATATTGGAGGAAGGGCTTTCGCCGCTGTGGCTGAACGTGTTTCGGCTGGGCTTTTCCTGCCTGTTCCTGCTCCCCTTTTTTCTGCGCGACGCCGGCGCCCGAAAGGCGTTTGGCACGCTGACGCGCAGGGAAAAGGGGCTGACGCTTCTGTCCGGTCTGATGCTGGCCGGACATTTTGCGTCCTGGGCCGCGGCGCTTGCCTGGGCCGACTCGTTGATTGCCGCGAGCATCTGGAGCACGTTTTCCCTTCTGACCGTTCTGGGGTCCGCGCTGTTTCTGGGAGAAAAAACGCCCGTGCCCGCGCTGCTGGGGATGGTGCTGGCCGTATGCGGCGTGGCCATATGCGCGGCGGACGCGCAGGGGGCGCGGCTGCTGGGCGTGGCCATGGCGGCCCTGGCGGCCGTGACGCAGGCGGTTTATACCCTCTGCGGCCGGGCCGTCCGAAAAAAGCTGGACGTGCTGCCGTATACGATGGCGGTCTATTCGGTGGCGCTGGGCGCGCTGCTTCTTGCGGCGCTGCTGTCGGGCCTGCCGGACGCCGTCAGCCTCAAGGGGCTGGGGGTGTCCATGCTGTTGGCGCTCGTATGCACGCTGGGCGGCCATTCCATGCAGAACTATGCGCTGCGCTTCTACAAAGCGCCCACGGTCTCCGCCGTATTCCTGACCGAGGTATTCACCGGCCCTGCGCTGGTGTTCTTTATCCTGGGGGAGGCGCCCCCGATGTCAAGCGTGCTGGGCGGAGTGGTCATTCTGCTCGGCGTGGGCTGGTATATGCTCTATGAATGGAGGGTTGCACATGGATTGGTACCAAGTCGTCGAAAGCCGCAGGAGTGTGCGGAGCTACCGCAGTGACCCCGTTCCCGAGGAGGCGCTGGCGCGCATCCTGCGCGCGGCGCAGCTGGCGCCGTCCTGGAAAAACTCCCAGGGCTGGGAAGTCATCGTGATACAAAGCCGCGAGCAGATAGAAAAGCTCGGCGCGCTCTTGGGCGGAAACCCGCGCGGCGTAGACTTCCGCACGCTGCCGGTCATGCTGGCGCTTGTGATGAACCCGGACGCTTCGGGGCATAAGAACGGCATGGACTATTATCTGGTGGACGCGGGCATATGCGGAGAGCATATCGTGCTGGCGGCGCAGGCCGAAGGGCTGGGCACCTGCTGGATAGGATGGCTGGACGAAGCGCCCGTCAAGCGCCTGCTGGGGATTCCCGAGCCCTGGCGGCTGGTGATGCTCACGCCGCTGGGGTATCCGGCCGCGCAGAGCGAGCCCCGCCCCCGTAAGGCCGTGGAAACCTTTGTGCACAAGGATCGCTGGTAAAAGGCGGAAAGGAGACAGACATGCGTTGGAAGCTTGCCGCGCTGCTTTGCGGGGCGCTGTGCCTGTGCGCCGGCGCCACCGCGCTGGCGTCGGAGGAGGCGCAGGATTTGACGGCGCAATGCGATTTTATGATTCGCCATTATCAGACGCCCATTCGCTATTTTACCGACCGCAGCTATGAAACCGTCGCCGTGTCCGAAACCATCGACGACAGTTTCCTGCAAATCACCCTGCCCGAGGGCAGCGCGTGCGGCGGGCTGTATATTGTCTGGGGAGACGACGTCATGCCCTGGCATCTGCTGCGCGAGGAGGCGGACGGCACATGGTCGGTCCTCCACACGGGCGAGGCCGGCGGCTTTCTGCACCAATACATACCGCTGCAAGGCGAAACGGCGCGGCTGCGCATCGTATCCGACGGGGAAGCCACGCGCTATTTGCGCATCAAGGAGCTGTATGTGCTGGGCGAAGGCGAAACGCCGGACTGGGTACAGCGCTGGCAGCCGCCCGCGCAGAAGGCGGATCTCCTCGTGCTCTCGGCCCACCCGGACGACGAGTGGATTTACATGGGCGGCGTCATTCCTTCCTGCGTGGACGCGGGCAAAACCGTCCAGGTCGCGTATCTGACCACGGCGGACACCCGGCGGCGCAGCGAGCTGCTGGACGGCCTGTGGCTGGGCGGCGTCCGCCATTATCCGGACATGACCAGCGGCCTGAGCGACCGGTATACCACCTCCCTTGCCGACCAGTACAGCTACTGGCCCAAGGGCGACGTGAACCGGTATGTCGTCACGCTCTACCGCCGCTACCGCCCCGACGTGGTGGTGACGCACGACGTCAACGGCGAATACGGGCACGGCGCGCACCGCGTGGCGGCCGACGCGGCGCAGAAGGCCGTGGCGCTGGCCGCCGGCACGGAAAACACGGCCGGCCTGGAGGCGTATGGCCCCTGGGAAATCCGCAAGCTGTACCTGCATCTGTACGAGACCGGCCAGATGAAAATGGACTGGCGCGTGCCGCTGGCCAGCTTCGGCGGCCGGACCGCGCTGGAAATCGCCCGGGCGGCCTTTGCCAAGCACGTTTCGCAGGACGACGGCACCTGGGAGGTGCTGGACGAAGGACGCCATGACAACAGCGTGTTCGGGCTGGCCTTTTCGGCCGTCGGGCCCGACGTGACGGGCGGGGATTTTTTTGAAAACCTGTCCGAAACGCAGGAGGAGACCGGGCTTGTCATCACGGTTCCCGAGCAGGACGATATCCCCATGGTGATAGATTCCATTGAATGAGCGCCGGGAAAGGAAGGTGCGTCGTCATGCGGCGCGTTGTCATCGTTCCCTGGCAGGACGCGTTTCATCAGGACTATATCCGCCTGTCCGTAGCATGGCTGGAAAAGTATGTGCGCGTGGAGGCGGCGGACGAAGCGCTGCTGTACCATCCGCACGAGGCGGCGCTGGAGAAGGGCGGCATGATTTTCTTTGCCCGCGACGGCGCGCGGAACGTCGGAACGGTTACCATGCTGCGCACGGATGCGGAAACGTTCGAGCTGGCCAAGCTGGCGGTGACGGAGGCGTACCAGCGGCGGCACATCGGCGACAGGCTGGTGGAGACGGGCCTGGCGTACGCCGTGGCGCACGGGGCAAAGCGGGTCGTCCTCTTTACCAACAGCCGCCTGTATCCCGCGCTGTGCCTGTACCGCAAGCATGGCTTCGTGCAGACGCCGCTGGTGGACAACGCGTATGAAGAGTCGGATATGCGGATGGAGTGGACGCCCCGGGCATGACCGGGGCCGGCCGTCTTTCTCAAACGATACGGGCGGGGTTATACGACCGCGCTTTCCAGCACGGTCAGCGTCCGGGCGTCCGCGTCCAGCGCGCATGCGACGCCAAAGGGCAGCGTAAGCTTGGGCGTGCAGTGGCCGCAGCGCAGGCCGGCCAGGATGGGCTTGCCCGCCGGGCCGATGCAGTCTAGGAAGATTTGCCGCAGCGGCAGCGCAGGCTCGCCCTCCCGGCTTTGGCAGTTCGTAAACTCGCCCCGCACCACGCCCGCACAGCGCTCAAACGCGCCGGCGTTGCGCAGCTGGGGCAGCATGCGATCCACCGCATAGGGCTGCTCGGACACTTCCTCGATAAAGAGAATGGCGCCGTCGAAGCCATAGGCGTAGGGCGTGCCCATGCAGGCCGCCAGGAGCGAAAGGTTCCCGCCGATAAGCCGGCCCTGCGCCCTGCCGCCGACAAGGGTTTCCCGCGGCCACTCGGGCGGGTTCTCCAGCAGGCCCGCGGGCGCGGCTTCGCCCACCACCCGCCAGAACGCCGCTTCGCTGAATGCGTCCACGGTTTCTCCCGCCAGGTCGGAAACCGCCATGAGGCCATGGAAGGTTACCAGGCCCGTCCTCTCGCCGATGGCGCTGTGCAGCGCGGTGACGTCGCTGTAGCCGCTGAAGACCTTGGGGTTGTTGCCGATGGCCTCATAGTCCAGCATCGGGACGATGCGCGTGGCCCCATATCCCCCGCGCACGCAGAGGATGGCGTCCACCTCCCTGTCCCGGAACATCTGGTTGATGTCCTGCGCGCGCAGTGCGTCCTCGCCCGCCAGGTTGCCGTAACGGGCCAGGCAGCTTTGGCCCACTTTGACCGCATAGCCGCGCGCCTTGAGCGCGTCCACAGCCGCGGGCAGGCGCTCGGGATGGGGCAGGGCGCTGGAGGGCGCCACAAGGCCCAGGGTCTGCCCCGGCCGGACGGCGCGGGGCTTTATCATTGTACGCATGGCGCCTCCCGTCTTACAGCACCCAGTATAAGAACTTCAGCACATCCATATAGTCGTCCGCATCATAGGCCACCGTGCGCGCGCCGGTCTTGACGCAGCCCGGATACCAGACGGCGCCGGTCGCGTCAAAGTGCTGGCGGAAGTTGATTTCCACATGGAAATGCTTCGGCATCGGGAACAGGCAGGCCTCCCGGGGCTGCTGCACGGCTTCGCGCACCGTCTCGCGGATGCGCCGCACGGCGACGTTGGGATGGATGGAGATGGAAGCGTTGCCGATGCCTTCGGAGACCGGCACCGTGCGGATGTTGGGGTTGACGGATTGAATCCATTCGCACAGGCCCTTGTCGCCGCACACGCAGTACACCGGCACGCCCATCATCGCCGCGCTGAGGCTGTTAATCATCAGCTCGCTGCATAGCTCTCCGTTGAGTTTGACATGGTTGTTGCGCAGGTTCATGGTATGGGACAGCGGGTTGGTCGGCATTTCCGCGGCGGAATGGTATCCGGTGAAGACCACGCCGTCAAACGTTTCGTCCAGCCCCGCCATCATTCTCAGCGGATGCTTGGCCCAGCCGCGCAGAATCCGCGCCTGCTCGGGCAGCTCGACGGGGAAAATGTTGCGGCCGCTGTCATGGGCGTCCTTGACCAGGATATCCTCCATGCCCGCGTCGACGGCGCCCTGGCAGGCCGCCGCCACCTCGCGCGACATCTGCATGCGCCAGAAGTCATAGTCCTTGCCCTGGCGCTCGGTTTCTTCCCAGTGCATTACGCCCGCGGTGCCTTCCATGTCCGCGCTGATAAACAGTTTCTTCATGGGAACTCTCCTTTCTATTCGATTCCTGCCTGACAGGCCAGCGCGGCATGCATCGCCACGCCATAGGGCAGGCAGGCGTCGTCCAGTATGAATTTGCCGTTGTGCAGCGGCGCTTCCGAGCCGGTGCCCACGTTGAAAAACGCGCCGGGCGCTTCGCGCAGATAGAAGCCGAAATCCTCGCCGCCCATGCTGGGCCCTTTGAGCACGCGCGTGTTTTCCGGGCCGAACAACCGCGCTGCGGTGTCCAGCACGCGCCGGGCCTCCGCGTCGTCATTGATGCAGGCGCAGTATCCCCGGTCAAACCGGACGCGCACGTCGCCGCCCATGGCCTGCGCAATGCCGCGGCTGAGCGCTTCGATGCGCCGGGAAAACTGTTCGCGGTTTCTGTCGTCGAGCGTGCGCAGGGTGCCGTAAAGCACCACCTCGTCGCACAGCACGTTGCAGGCCTGGCCGCCGTGGATGCTGCCGACGGTGATGACGGCCGACTCGGTGGCCTCCGTTTCGCGCGTAATCAGGGTTTGCAGCGCGGTGATGATGTGCGCGGCGATGACGATGGCGTCCACGCCGGTTCGGGGGTGCGCGCCATGGCCGCCCCGCCCCAACACATGGAGATGGAACTCGTCCGTGTTGGCATGCGTCGCACCGCCGCGCGTGGCGATTTGGCCCACGGGCGCCTGCGAGGCCACATGGATGCCGTATACCCGGTCCACGCCCTCCATCGCGCCGGCCGCAATCATGGGTTCCGCGCCGCCCACCGTCTCCTCCGCAGGCTGGAACAGCAGGCGTACCGTGCCCGACAGGCTGTCGCGCATCTCCCAGAGCAGCCGCGCCGCGCCCAGCAGCATGGCCGCGTGCGCGTCGTGCCCGCAGGCATGCATCATGCCCGGATGCTCCGAAGCGAAGGGCAGGCCGGTTTCTTCCTGGATGGGCAGCGCATCGATATCCGCGCGCAGGGCGATGGTGAGCCCGGGATGCGCGCCCCGGATGACGCCAATGGTCCAGGTGCGTTCGCCGGAGAAGGGAATGCCGATGTCCGTCAGCGTCCGCCGGATAATCTCCCGGGTTTTGAACTCCTCAAAGCCTCGTTCGGGGACGCGATGCAGGGCGTGGCGGATATCCGCCGTCCAGTCGGCGAGCGCCCAGGCGGCCTCGCGAATTTTCTGTTCGTTCATTCCAAATACCCCACTATTTTCACAGGCTCGCCGCCCTTGAGATATACGCGCGGCACGCGGCGGCTAATCATGGCCGTGTACTCGTTGGCATAGCCCTGGCTGAAGCCTGCATATTCATGAATTCCGATGGAACCGCCCAGCAATGTCGCCACATCGCCGACCTGCGCTTCGGGAATTTCGCTGATGTCGACCATGGTCAGGTCCATGCATACCACGCCCAGCACACGCGCGCGCTTGCCGTGAATTTCCACCTGGCCCACCTCGGACATCGCGCGCGGATACCCGTCCGCATAGCCCACGCACAGCGTGGCGACCCGCGTGTCCTTCGTCATCGGATGGTCGGCGTCGTACCCGCAGCACTCGCCGGCGGGCACGTCGTGGATGCGGACGATGCGCGTCTTGAACGACAGGGCCAGGCGCAGCTTTTCGGGATGCTGATAATCCAGCTTCGTGTGGCCCAGCGCGAAAGCGCCGTCGCGCACGGCGTTGAACTGGTACTGCGGATAGCGCCACATGCCGATGCTGTCGAGCATGTGCAGCATGGGCGTTGCAATGCCGGCTTCCCGCAGCTGACGGTCTACCTGCCAGAGCCGCTCGGCCTGAAGGCGGTCATGCTCGGGCGAACGCCGCTGCAGATGGCTGAACAGGCCGTCATAGACGAGATTGGGCATCCGCAGCACCGCCTGGACGGCCTCCGCCGCCTCTGCCGTGCCAAAGCCCAGGCGGTTCAGCCCGGTATCCACCTTGCAATGCACATGCACCTGCACGCCCTGCCGAACCGCTTCTTCCGACAGCGCCCGGGCGGTTTCGAGGCGGAAAACGGTGGAAGCGATGCGGTTGCTCACCGAAACGGCAACTTCGGCGGGCATGGTTTCGCCCATGACCAGGATGTACGCATCATCCGGCAGCGCACGGCGAAGCTCGAGCGCTTCCTCCACGCAGGCGACGGCAAACAGCCGTTCTCCGTCGGCGTAAAGAATTTCCGCGGTGCCCACCGCGCCCATGCCATAGGCGTTGGCTTTCAGCACGGAAACATGGCGGACGCCCGGCGCAAGCTCGGACAGGGCGGCCTGATGGTTGTTGACGACGTCTTCGACACGGATTTCCGCCCAGGTACGGGCGGTGGCGCGCGCATAGGACAGCACGGGGGTTCCTCCTTTGTCTGTAAGCTATGACGGGGTGCATCTTCATGCACCCTGCCCCGCCAAACACCGTATTCAGAGTAGCACAGACAGGCAGGAAAAGCAATCATAATCCGACAAAACCGCCCGATTTTCATCGGGCGGTGGAATCAAAATGTTTTCTTTGCGGCCTGAAACGGCGCCCTCCTCACGCGGCAAAGACGGCCGCGCGGGCCGTCCGCGCGAAACAGAGGCCCCGCAAAACGGTTTACCCGAAGAGCTTTTCCAGCTCTTCGTACTTTTCGTGCGTGATGAGGGCGTCGTGTTTGGTGCCGCGCAGCCGCACGATGTACGTCCAGCGGCCGTAGGGCGTGACGGAGTCAATATGGTTAAGGTTGATAATGTAGGACTTATGACAGCGGAAGAAGAGCCGGCCGTCCAGCCGCGCCTCCACCTCGCTGAGCGAATCGCTGGTCACATAGCGCCCGTCGTTGACCGTATACAGCACGGTCGCGCGGTTTTCCCGCTGCACCAGCAGGATATCGTCCATGTTGACAAACGCCACGCCCTCGCGGTGCTTGAGCAT